>Ga0075014_100000320_pt1 | contig 13549 bp, 12 predicted proteins | sample AleBraG_ABR_2014_FD_71472 | JGI IMG/M metagenome (GOLD analysis project Ga0075014, IMG submission 71472) | Freshwater sediment microbial communities in response to fracking from Pennsylvania, USA - Alex Branch Run_MetaG_ABR_2014 | ecosystem: Environmental > Aquatic > Freshwater > Creek >... | reverse complement strand
AACCCCCCTCTTTTTCCTCCCACCCCGGGCAGCGTTTTCCGCCTGCCCTACATCCAACTCTGAGGAATCGAAATCCGTACGAAGGGCTCTTCCGTATATGCGCAGACTTGTTAGCCGTGTCCTGTGTTCGGCCGTGCTCCTGGGCACGACGTCTTTGCCGCTGCTCGCTCAGTTCAGCGATCGCGGAGCAACGGCGCCCTATCCCAACAGTCCCAACATCATTCCCGAAGGCACGACGTTCCTGGCGCGCCTGGAGGACAAGTTGGACACGAAAAACGTGAAGGCCGGAAAGCACTTCAAGGCCAAACTGGCCGAAGACCTGGTCGCTCCCAGTGGCGCCATGATTCCACGCGGCAAGAAAATCAAGGGCCACATCAGCGGTGTCGAACAGGGCCTGCACGCCCGCATGATCGTGAACTTTGACGAGATCGAAACCGATCACGGCTGGGTGCCCCTGGTCGCCACGCTTTCCAGCATCCCCGGTGAAAAAGCTGCACGGCAGCCCGACGCAGAAGGCGAGATCGAACGCAAGACTGCGAGCAAGACCCGCGTAATCGAAGCCGCGGCCGTGGGTGCCGGTTTAGGCGCAGCCGCGGGTGCAGCGGCGGGTGGTGGCAAAGGCGCTGGCATCGGCGCCGGCACGGGAGCCGCAGCCGGAGCGCTGGCAGGCGTCCTCACTCAGCATGACATTCGCTTGGAAAAAGGTACGACCCTGGAGTTGCGGCTCGACCACCCGCTTCAGGTCCCAACACATTAATCAGTTTGTCGGTCAGGTCTGTCGTCGCAGCACCTGATCATCGACGAGGGGCGAGGCACGGGACGGCAGGCCCGTGCCTTTCTCTTTATCTTATCTTTCCCCGGGATACCTGCTATCGCATCTCCGCCGGATAGTTCCGATCCCGATTCGGCAAGCGCTCGGCGTCCACCGCCACCTCGCGTTGAATGACCATCTCCAGCGTCGTACCCGCTTCCATGCGCACGTCCTTATCTCGTGTCAGCATCCCAATGGCCAGGCCGGCAACTCCGCCTGCCGCCGCGCCCAGACCCGCACCTTTCAGGCCGCTCGCGGCCCCGCCGATCACTGCGCCCGTCGCCGCTGTGCTGGCCGCTGTCCCCACCGTCCGGCCTTTCTGCCCGTTGCGCTGAATGGTACCCTCTTCATCCTTGATATTGGTATTTTCCGTTCCAGGAACACCTTCAATGGACCCAGGCAGAATCACCGTGTACCCACTGGGATAGATGAGGGTGGTGAAGTGAATCAAAATTTCAGCCCGCCCCTTCACCGCGCCGCCCCGTTGCACGCGGCTGATGCGGCCCTGCACATAGGTTCCGGCCGGAATCAGGATCCGCCCGTTCTCGACCACCGGAAACGACGTGATCGCATAGACCGGGTCTCCGGGCTTCGAGCTTTTCGTGGTGATCGCCTGTTTCAGCGCCACCGGGACACGCGTACCCGCGGGAATAACCAGCTTGCCGGTGCCGGAAGCCGCCTTCGCAGCCTCCTGGGCCGGTTCCTGGTTCTGGCCCACAACAGCCACAGCAAGGCCGACAGCGAAAGCGGAAACGCGAAGAACATGGGATATCAATTTCATGGGATGGACCCTTTCGTCGGATGAGCCGCTAACTGCACGATACGGCATGTCATCTCGGATGCCGGACGAGTCGAGCGGGTTGACTGATCTGACCTTAACTTGCCTTTTCCTGCCGTACATTGCGCAGGATATTCCCCATGAACTGCGATTGCAGCTTCTGGGCACAGTTCTCACCGCACACGAACAGGTAGCCGCCCGCCTTGGCCAAATCGTCGTCCCAGGGACAGAGCGACAGCAGGGGAACGTTCCCGTCACCGTACGACGTCCACATCAGCCACCACTGATTACTGAGACCCTTTTGCGCCCCGCAATTGGGACCGGAACAGCGGTAGTCCATCGTTCGTGAGTCCTTTTCGGGTTGCGGTTGAGACCAAACCGGCCACGGTAGTCTGTATCAAAAGACTACTCTGCCCCTGAAAGAAACGGAAGCCTGCCTTTGTGGAACAGAATCTGGGGCCAAGGCGTTGACGCAAGCTAAACTCAGGCCTACATTTAGCCGTAGAGGGTGAGGGGAAAGAATTGTCTTTCCCCATGGCAGTCCGCTCCATCGGCAGCGACGTTCTCGTCGGGCAGACCCTCGGCCACTACCGCGTTATTGAGAAGATTGGATCAGGCGGTATGGGCGAAGTGTATCGCGCCCACGACGCACACCTCGACCGGGAAGTCGCCGTCAAGGTTCTCCCTCCGGGCCTGCTTGCCGATGAGCACTCCCGCAAAAGCTTTCATAAAGAAGCTCTCGCCCTCTCCAAACTGAACCATCCCAACATCGCCACCATCCACGACTTCGACACTCAGCAGGGCGTGGATTTCCTTGTCATGGAGTACATTGCCGGCGAATCGCTGAGCGATAAACTCCTGCATGGCCCTCTTACAGAGGAGAACGCCGTCGCGTTGGGAAGCCAACTCGCGGCTGGCCTCGCCGCCGCCCACGAGCACGGCATCGTACACCGCGATCTGAAGCCCGGCAACCTGAAGTTGACCGAGGACGGACGGCTGAAGATTCTCGACTTCGGACTCGCCAGGCTCCGCGGCCCTCTTTCAGAAGAAGCTGCGACCGAAAGCCTTACGCAGATGGAAGGCATTGCCGGGACCCTGCTCTACATGGCTCCCGAACAATTGCTCGGCCAAGAGGTCGACTCGCGCACCGACATCTACGCGGCCGGGGAGGTGCTGTACGAAATAACGGCGGGACACCGCCCGTTTGCGGATGTAAGCAAATCGCAGGCGATCGCCGCGATCCTGCATCAGACGCCACGGCCACCGGAGGCTCCGCACCGCGCCGTGTCCGCACCGCTGCAGGGCGTCATCCTTAAGTGCCTGGAAAAGGACCCCGCGAACCGATACCAGTCCGCTCGGGAGCTGGAGCGCGCGCTGCAACAACTGGGCGTGTCCAGCGCCGCTCCGTCTACCCCAGCATCTGCCGCAATCCGACGAAGCTGGGGGCCCTTGCTTGCGACGGCGGCCGCCCTTCTCACCGTCGCCGGCATGTTCGTCGGGAATTTCGCCAGCCTGCGCGACCGTGTCCTGCACCGGGCTGCGTCTCCGCAGATTCGCTGCCTCGCGGTCTTGCCGCTCGCCAACCTCTCCGGCGACGCCAGCCAGGACTATTTCGCCGATGGCATGACCGAAGCCTTGATTGCGAATCTTTCAAAGATCCGGGCACTTAAGGTCATCTCGCGTACGTCCATCATGCAGTACAAGGCAGCGAAGAAGCCGCTACCGCAGATTGCGCGCGAACTCGGAGCTGACGGCATCCTGGAAGGTTCTGTGCAACGCTCCGGCGGCCGTGTCCTTGTCACCGCGCAACTCATCCACGCCGCCTCCGATACCCACCTCTGGGCCAACACCTTCGAGCGCAACGTGCAGGACGTGCTGGTCCTGCAGAGCGATGTGGCAACCACCGTGGCGAGCGAGATCAAGGTTGCGATCACGCCCGAAGAAACTCGCCACCTTACCCGGGCCCGCCAGGTGAATCCGGAGGCTTACGAGGCCTATCTCAAAGGCCGCTTTCACTCGTTTAAGCTCTCCCAGCGCGACCTGAATACTGGGTTGCAGTACTTCCAACTGGCGGCCGAGAAAGACCCCACGTATGCGCAGGCTTACGCCGGAATGGCCGGGGCCTCGTTCATGCTGGCGGATGCCGGTTTCCTGCCACCCGACGAGGCGTATCCCAAGGCGAAAACCGCCACACTGAAAGCCCTGGAACTGGACGAGACGCTGGCCGAAGCTCACGAGTGGCTGGCTGATTTTGCCTGGCTGCGCGACTGGGATTGGGCCACGGGAGAAAGAGAGTTTCGTCGCGCCATCGAACTCGATCCGAACTACGCAGACGCGCATTTTGCGTACTCCGATTTTCTGATCACCATGAAACGTCCGGTGGAGTGGAGCGCCGAGATTCATCGTGCTGTCGAACTGGACCAACTCAACTTCTTCTACAAAGCTTTCTATGGCTGGCATCTCATCTACGCGGGCCGTTATGACGAGGCGATCGCACAGCTCAACGCCGTGCTGGCCACGGAACCGGACTTCTCCTCCGCCCACATGGGCTTGTGGGGCGCGTACTACAAGAAGGGAATGTTGCCCGAAGCATTCGCGTCCGCCAGGAAGTTCTACAGCGTTCTGGGTGACCAGGAAGCGGTCGCAGCACTCGACCGCGGCTACGCCGCGGCAGGCTACCGCGGCGCCATGAAGCGTGCGGCCGAGACACTCGCGTCACGCTCCCGCCACACACACGTTCCCGCCATCCGTATCGCACGCCTCTACGCTCACGCGAGCGAAAAGCGCCAGGCGCTGCGCTGGCTCGAGAAAGCCTACGCACAGCGCGAGACCAACCTGGTACACATCAACGTCGGCTGGGATTGGGATGCACTCCGTCGCGACCCGCAGTTTCAGGGCTTGTTGCGGCGCATGCAGCTGCCGCAATCCTGAAGACTTTTCCCCGCGCTTTCGCCAGGAGGCGGTCCTGCCTCACTCGTAGAGCAGGTACTTCTCCCGCAGCTTCTGGAACGCCTCCACCGCCTCGCGCCAGTCCTCCGCAATCCGCCGCGGGTCTTCCCCGGCAAACAGCGCCTCGAAAGCGCGCTGGTTGAGCAACAGCGCATCCATCCTCTCGCTCTTGAACTGCTGTGGATACAGCTTGTGCAGCGCCGACGCCAACTCCATGCCCATCTCCGGAGAGTCGAGCGCATTGCGATCGAGCAGCACCACATTCACGCCGAAGCACGTCTCGCCGGCAAAGTTACTCGAGCGCGGCGTAAACGTAACCGGAACAAACCGCACGCCCGGGATGCCCCTCTCGTTCAGATATTTAGCCAGCTCGCGTCCATTCATCCACGGCGCACCAACCAGCTCGAACGGCGTATCCGTACCTCGCCCAACCGACACATTCGTACCCTCAATCAAAGCCACGCCCGGGTACAAGCTTGCCTCCAGCGCTGTCCGCAAATTCGGCGAGGGCGCAATAAACTCCAGCCCCGTTTCGTCGAACCAATCGCCTCGCTCCCAGCCATCCATGGGGATGACGCTGAGTCTCGCGCCGATTCCCCGCTCGCCGTTGAACAACTGCGCCAATTCCCCGAACGTCATGCCGTGCCGCACCGGCAGCGAATGGTAGTTGGTGAAAATCTGCCGACCCGCATCCGAAATCGGCCCCTGCACAACTGCGCCTGTGATTGGATCAGGCCGGTCGAGCACGATCAACTCGATTCCCGCCTTCGCCGCGCCTTCCAGAAAGAAGCCGAGCGTCGTCTCGTACGTGTAGAACCGCACCCCCGCGTCCTGGATGTCCACCACCACCGCATCCAGTGTCTTCAGAGTCTCCTGCGGCGGATGGCGGGCCGCATCGCTCGCGCCGTACACGCTATAGATCGGCACTCCGGTCGCCGCGTCCTTCGAGTTGCCAACCTCAGTCGTATCGAGCTCACCCAGCGCGCCATGCTCCGGGCTGAAGATTGCGTCCAGAGAAATCCCCGGCGCCTTCGCCAGCACATCAATCGTCCTCCGCCCCTGGCTGTCCACCCCGGTCTGGTTGGTCAGTAGGCCGATATGCCGCACGCCGCTCGTCGCCCGCAATCCCTCAAAGTTCTTCTCCTCCAGCACGTCGATCCCAGTCTTCACCTGTCCATTGCGCACATTCACCCGCCTCGATGCATTCAGGCTCTCGTTGTATCCCGTGATGCGCGCCAACCGCAGTTTCGCCTTCTCATCCAGCGTCAGATTGAGCGCCGCCGCTACTGCCGAGGCCACCTTCGTACGTAGCGCCACTGCCGAGCCTTCCTTGATGTGCACCGCATTCGTCAGCAGCACGATATACGTGTTGGTAATCGGGTCGATCCACAGCGACGTTCCAGTGAACCCCGTATGCCCATACGATCCAACCGGCAACAACTCGCCGCGGTTGCTCGAAAACGGTGAATCGAGATCCCACCCAAACCCGCGCACCGCTGTCGCCGTCGGCGGCTGCTGCGGCGTCGTCATCTTTTCGACGCTGAGAGGCGTGAGCACCCGCCCGCCCCCGTTCAGCAGGGCCTGTGCAAACTTAGCCACGTCATCGCCGGTCGAGAACAGTCCCGCATGTCCAGCCACCCCACCCATGCGCCGTGCCGTCGGATCATGCACCACGCCGCGCAGCATGACCAGGTTCTCGTCGCGCTCGGTGGGTGCAATCTTCGCCCTCCATGCCGCCGGAGGCCGAAAGCGCGTATGCTGCATCCCCAGCGGGGCGAACACGAACCTCGCCGTATAGGCATCGAGCGACATCCCGGTCAGCCGCTCGACCAGCGCACCCAGCGTGATGAAATTAATGTCGCTGTAGAGAAACCGCGACCCCGGCGCATACGCAGGTTTTTCCTCAAACGCCAGGCGATAGCCCGTCTTCTTCCCTTCCCACGGATGTTCCTTCAGGTCGAGATCCTCGCGCAGCCCCGAGTAGTGCGTGAGCAACTGCCGCACCGTGATCTCGTCCTTCCCGTTCTGCGCAAACTCCGGCAGGTAGCGCGCCACCGGATCGTTCATCTTCACCTTGCCCTGCTCGAACAGGCGCATGACGCTGGTCGTGGTCGCCATCACCTTGGTGAGCGACGCCATATCGAACACCGTATCCAGCGTCATCGCCTCGCGCTTCGGATCCAGCGCCCGCGCACCGTAGGCTTTGCGATAGACAACCTGTCCGTTATGTCCAACGATCAGAACTGCGCCGGGAATCTTGTGCTCGTGAATGGCATCCTGAATGACAGAGTCAACAACAGAAAGGCGCGAGGAGGACGCGGGCTTAGCCGCGGCCCAGCCCACGGAAGCAAAAAGCGTCAGGATGGCGAGCAACCCGGCGCCGCTAGTTTTGCAGAGTCTCACACTCCGAGGATAGCAACTGGGTGGCTCGGCAGCGTTTGCGAATGCGGCACCTCAGGGGTTCGATGGAGGCACGGGCGTCCTCGCCCGTGCTACGCCAGGACTCTGGCGACCCCGGAGGGAGTCGAACCGCCAACTAAGAAGGCCCATTGAGAATGGACACATAGACACATACTGATTACTTGCGAGCGCTCTAAGCTGCAAAAACTCAGAATACACGGATCCGAGGTACCTATTAGGCACATGAGATGTCTGTCTGATGCCTCCCTTTATAATCGAGACCATGAGCCGTGAGTTCAAACCTCCCTTCACGTTCGACATAACACAAATTCTCCAGAGACTCGGAAAACTTCCCGTCAAGGTGGAGGGAGTTAAGCTCAGCGTCCCGTTTCTTGAGGTCACGGTTAAAGTTGATAGAGTCGAGCGCAAGGTGGCTAGAGAAGTGGTGATTCGGCTTGCGGACCGTAGAGTGCTTACCGCCTTCGAATGCTGCGACGATCGCATTGAAAACGCTCTCAAGTCCCTCCAAGAGATTCGCCAAGTTATTCTGGACAAACAAGTCGAGCTAGCCGACCAGACGGATGGTGCCCTCTACGCCCTTCTCGATTCCATCCGTGAAGCAATTCGCCAATTCCTCACCTTCGAACAACGCCTTTCAAAAAGGCATTCATCCGAAACGCGAGATTTGTATTTCGCTGCCCTTGAGATGTGCGAGCTCACATCTATCGGACTCTCATGCAGATCGCGAAAATTGCCAAGATCGAAATTCCCGGGATTTCGGCAAGCATGCGCTACGACGAAAACTGGCAGCTAGAAGCCTACCAAGCCTCCAAAACCCTTCGGTCCTAGAGACCGCGTCGACCTGTGCTTTGATTTCGGTGATGAGTCATCGTCGAGGTAAACTAATCGATCTGGCGACCCCGGAGGGAGTCGAACCCCCAACCCTCAGATCCGAAGACTGATGCTCTATCCAGTTGAGCTACGGGGCCGCGCCTTCCAACTCTATCACCGATTTCCGGGCGGGCGACTCGCCCGTCTACTCAGTGCCCATCATTCACCTCAATCCAATACCCATCCGGATCCTGCAGATAGACTTGCTTCACACCGTCGGGGCGCAGAGTAATTCTCTCCTTACCGTCGTAGCTCCCATACTTCACGTGCATGCTATCAAGGTGCGCGATGAAGTCCGCTAACGACACAACGCGAAACGCAAAGTGCACGCCAATCTCCTGCTGCACCGGCACTGTCGCGCCACTGATCACGTGTAACTGGTCGTGCGGACCGATGTGGTACCAGATGTGCTTCCCATCTTTGAATGGCTCTGGGATTCTCTCCAGACCCATAACCTTCTCATAGAACTCAGCGCTCTTTCCCAAATCGCGCACGTGCACCGCGGTATGGTCGAATTCCGGGATGGGCTTCGCCGGTGCGGATTGAGCAAGAAGTACAGTTCCGGAGAGCACACCTGCCACAGACAGCACAACAATCCTGATTGTCCTCATGGCGAGTGATCTTACAACAAAGGAAGAATTCTCTGTGGATACCGTGACTAGTGTCCGATCAAAACTCGCACTCCCCATGCGGCCGCGCAGGCAAAACAGCCATGAAGACTACTCCGACTACGTGATCGCTCGAGGAACCTTTGCTCCAGCCCTGGAGCACGACAATCACTCAAACCGCGAACGCAAGATCGCGCCCACCGCGAGAATCTTGAGAAACATGAACTCCTCCCGCAACACCAGCGTGCCAACCCGTCCCCGCCCAAAAGGACAACTATCACCCTCCCCCGTGATCGCACCACGACGCGCACTTTACCCTCACAAAGCCCTCTGCTATAACCCGAGCAGTCCCACAGCGAGACGATTCTGAACTCCATACCCCAAACTTTCGCCTGGCTCACGCGCGACGTCGACGGCCAGGAGCAACGTTTTGCAGCCGCCTTCGCATTGTTGAGCGGCGAGATTCCGCGCGCCTTCCCGGCCGCGTCCGTCGCGGTCACCGCGCAAGGCAGACTTGTCGCGCTGCAGGGCTTCGGCCATTTCACAGAGGCGCCTGATTCACCTCTCGTGAATGCCGATGCGGTCCTCGATCTCGCGTCGCTCACAAAAGTGCTCGCCACCACCACTATGGCAATGCTGCTTTACGAGCGCGGACTGCTCGATCTCGACATGCCCGTTGCCGGCGTTGTTCCCGAATTTGCCGCAGCCGACCCGCGCCGCAAACAGGTCACCCTGCGGCAACTCCTGGCGCATTCTTCCGGTCTGCCCGGATATGAAAAGCTCTTTCTCCAGGCAGGCACGCGGGAAGAACTGCTTTCCGCAACCTTTGCCACACCTCTCGCCGCCGATCCCGGCACCAGCGCCGTGTACAGCGACATCGGATTCATCCTTCTCGGCATCGCCCTCGAACGCCTCGCCGACGACACCCTCAGCGCCTTCTGCCAGCGCGAAATCTTCGGCCCGCTCAGCATGGCCAACACGGGATTCAACCCTCCGCCCGAGCAGCGCACCTCCATTCCGCCCACCGTGAATGATCACTCATTCCGTCACCGCATCATTCAAGGCAAGGTCCACGACGAAAACGCCAGCGTAATGGGAGGCGTCGCCGGTCATGCCGGCCTGTTTGCTCCAGCGGAAGATGTCGCTCGCTTTGCCCACATGATGCTTGCTGGCGGATATCCCATTCTGCGGCCCGGCACCATCTCCCTTTTCACGCGCCGTGAAGCGCAACCCGTTGAAACCTCGCGAGCCCTAGGCTGGGATACGCCCAGTTCACCCTCACAATCCGGCAAACATTTCTCGCCTGGCTCCTTCGGGCATCTCGGCTACACAGGCACATCCTTATGGATCGACCCCGTGCGCCACATTTCAATCACTTTGCTCACCAACCGCACCTGGCCCGATTGCGCCAATGAGAGAATTCAACAAGTGCGCCCGCAATTCCACGACGCCGTCATGGAGGCTCTCCAGACGTGAAGCGTAGGCAGAATCTTCGTTCACTCGATACGGAAAAGCCGAACTCCGCTTCGGCCGGACTCGACCGCATGTCGTCGCTGGACCTGGTCCGTGTCATCAACCGGGAGGATGAGAAAGTCGCCCCGGCAGTGCGCAAGGCTCTACCGCAGATCGCGCGCGCCATCGACCTGATTGTGCCTCGCCTCGAGAAAGGCGGGCGGCTGATCTATGTGGGCACTGGCACCAGCGGACGCATCGCCGCGCTCGACGCTGCAGAGTGCCCGCCGACCTTCGGCATCAGTTCAAGACGTGTGCAGTTCATCATGGCCGGCGGCCGCCGCGCCCTCGGAAAGGCCGTCGAGGCCAGCGAAGATTCCCGCGCCGATGGCCGCAAGGCCATGGCCCGACGCAAACCCAACAAGAACGATGTAGTGGTCGGGATCGCCGCCAGCGGCCGCACTCCATTCACCATCGCCGCTCTCGAATACGCGCGCGCCCGAGGCGCAGCCACCGTCGCCATCAGTTGCAATCGGTCTTCCCCGCTCGGGCGCACCGCCGACATTGCTATCGTTGCGCCAGTCGGACCCGAAGTCGTCGCCGGCTCCACTCGGATGAAGTCGGGGACTGCCGAGAAGATGATTCTCAACATGCTATCTACGGGCGCGCTGACGCGCTTAGGCTATGTCTACGACAATCTGATGATCAACCTGCACCCGAAGAACGTAAAGCTGCGCGAGCGCGCCATTGCGATTCTGGAACGCCTGACGCGTGCAAAGCGGGAAGTGACGGCGCGAACTCTCGAACGGTCCGGGGATAGCGTGCCCGTGGCGTTAGTGATGCTGCAACGCGGGGCTACTGAAGCCGAGGCGCGTCGCTTGCTGCAGGCGCACAAGGGCAACGTGCGTAAAGCAATTCAGGGATGAGCGCACCGTTGCCGCAGCGGGTGCCGACCACCGCCTCACGTTAGATACGAGTCTGACCTAGCGCGCCACTTGCGCAAACAGGTCCGAATTCAGCAAGGACTGAAATTTCTTGTCGTCGCTGCGGAACTTGAAGTGCAGGTCCGAGCTGTCCGACTCCACGTTCACCTGCTCCAGCGCCGTCTTCTCGATCGGGCTGGCGCTCATCTTGCGCACCACCATACCGGCCTGCACCAGCGAAGACAGTGTGGCGGCGGTAATCGAGTCTGAAGTCACGACATTCAAGTCGAAACTCACCCCGCTGCCGAAGTTCATGCTGTAACGCGATGCCAGCAGCCGCTTGCGAATCACTTCATAATCGGTCAGGGAAGCAGCATCGCCCAACGCTGATCGCATCATATTCTGCGTTCCCTGCTGGTCGAGCACGCTCCACACCGGGTTCGAGTCGACGGCGGTGATCTGGTCGGCAATCGATGGATTGGAATCGAGTGTCTGCCCCATGCCATCCCGCGTATCCAAGGCAAAGTGCAACGCGGACTCTTCCCCGAAAACCAGTGTGAAATCGTCGAGGAAGGTCATCTGCATGTTGCTCATCGGGTAGACCGAGGCGTTCCGATAGGCCTTGGGCACAATCTTCTTCAGCTTCATTTTCTTCAGTACAGCCTTCACCGGAAACTGACCCTGGGCAATGCCAATCACTTTCACACCCTGCTTCGGCGCGCGGAAGGACACAAACGTCAACTGTTCCAGGTCGCGGTCGGGATCAATACCCACGTCCCGCAGTGCCTGTTCGAACTGCTTCACGTTGTCGGGCAACACGCGCTGTTTCAGCGCCATTGCCGTCTCGGAGTTACGCAGGGCGCGATAGTCCACCGAGATGATCTGCTGAATATCAGAAGGTATAACCGTGCGGGCAGCGGTTCCCACAGGCATGGCCCACATGCTGGCAGAGAGCATCAGAAACACTACAAAACAAGCCGTAATTCGACGCATGACAACCTCTCTTGACACTGGTTTGGTTAGATGCAGACTGGCTTCCGCACGTTGTTAGCAGCCTTAATTGTACTGCGGGATTGCAGGACTGGAGGAGCACACGGAAGTACAAGCTTGATACTGCCCGGAAAACCTGCGTTTGTGCGCTTACTGCAACGGGGCGAGCCGGCGTCTTACTTCGCTGACAAATACTTCGTCCTTGAGCGACTCCAGGTTGATGGCAACGTTGGCGAGTGCTCCTTCGATCGCGGCCCGCGCCAGCGCCATTGAAGTCCTAAGGTCCGACTTCATGTTCGGATTCGTAATCGGCCCGAGCGATCCCGCAATCTCCGCCACCTGCTTCACCCTCTCCGCCACGCCCAGCGGCACCGAAGTTGCCTGCTTGAGTGCCGCGCTAATCGCGGCGTCTGTCCCCTCCCCTGACTCCTTGGCCTGCTTGTAGGCCTTCATCACGGAATTGTACGACTCGGCGTCAGCATCAATCGCAGCCTTCAATTCCTCCCGCAGGCCCGCCAGTTTGCCAATCGCATCGCTGAGTTGACTCTCATATTGCAGGTAGGCCTTCTTCCCTCGAGACATCCCCGCAACCATCTGCGCCAGCCCCGCAGCCATCGCTCCCGCCGCCGCCGCCGCACTCCCGCCTCCCGGCGTGGCCGTCGGCGCCGCCAGTTGCTCGATAAAAGACTCCACGCCCGCGCGCAGGCCGCCTACCGTCATCTTTCCACCCATCACCGCGGCCAGCCGGTTCTCCAGGATCAGCGACGAATCGAAGTTCTCAACCTGCAGAAACCATTCCGCGGCATCTTCCAGCGCCTTTTTCGGAATCAGCCCCACGATCTCACTCGACAGCGGCGCCACCCCGTACCGCGCCGCCTCCCTCTTCACGAACTCGAACACCCGGTGGACCGGCGTCTGATCAAAGTCGGTAAGGTTCATGGAAACCTGCGCCAATCCCCGCACGGAAAAGCCTGCGCCCTTCACAAACCGGAATCCCCCGGACGACGCCCGCACCGCTTTGGCAATCTTCTTCGCGATGCCAACATCCGGCGTGTTCAGAAACACGTTGTAGGCTATGAGAAACTTGCGCGCCCCCACCACCGTCGCTCCCGCCGTCGGATGCAGCGCTGCCCCGCCAAAGTCCGGACGCCGTGCCGCGTTCGTCTTCACTTCCTCGCGCACACCCTCAAACTGCCCGCGACGAATATTCTCCAGGTTCTGCCGCTCCGGCGTAGCCGCAGCCGCTTCATACAAGTAAACCGGGATCTTGAACCGCTTCCAGATCTGCTCGCCCACCAGTCGCGCCATGGCTACGCAATCCTCAATGGTCACGCCGTCAATAGGAATGAAAGGAACCACGTCAGCCGCGCCCAGCCGCGGATGCGCCCCCTGATGCTTGGTCAGGTCAATCAACTCGGCGGCCCGGCCCACCCCGCGAATCGCCGCTTCCTGGATCGCCTCGCGTTCGCCTGCCAGCGTGATCACGCAGCGATTGTGGTCGGCGTCCATCTCCCGATCGAGGAGATAAACACCCTCCACCTTCATGGCTTCAATAATGGCGTCAACTTTGGCCTTGTCGCGGCCTTCGGAAAAATTCGGAACGCATTCGACGAGCGTGGACATAACCCTGAAGCATAGCTGTCGCTCACCGCCGCCTGCAACCGGGAGGAACCAGCCTCATGTACAGCTGCGGTTTTGACCTAAAGGAACAATCGAGCGCTTCCCCATGCGGCTACCGCCATTCCAC
>Ga0075014_100000317_pt1 | contig 13574 bp, 8 predicted proteins | sample AleBraG_ABR_2014_FD_71472 | JGI IMG/M metagenome (GOLD analysis project Ga0075014, IMG submission 71472) | Freshwater sediment microbial communities in response to fracking from Pennsylvania, USA - Alex Branch Run_MetaG_ABR_2014 | ecosystem: Environmental > Aquatic > Freshwater > Creek >... | reverse complement strand
GCGACGCTCGCGAGCGTCGCGGCGCCTGAAGCGAGGGTCCCCGTCGTCGCGATGCTGCCGGAGCCCGCGTTCAGGGACGCGACCGACACCGCCTGCAGGTTTGAAGGACCCAGCACCGTGAGCACTCCGCCGGTCGACGCGGCGGGGCCGGAGCCGACCGTCACGAAAGACACCGTCGTCAGCGAGTTCGCGTCCACCGGGCCGGTCGTCTGTATCGTGCCGGACCCCGCGTCAAGGCTGCCCACGGTGGCGGCGCCCGTCACCCCCAGCTTCCCGGCCACCGTCTCGTCCCCCGTCAGCGTCAGCGTCCTGCCGTCGATCGCGCCAGTGGTCTGGATCGCGCCCGACCCGGCGTCCAGGGACGCGACCGTCGCCGCGCCAGTCACCGCCAGGGCGCCGCTGACAGACGCGTTTCCGGCGACCGCGGCGTTTCCGGTCAGCGTCAACGTCGCGCCGTCGATCGCGCCGGTCGTCCGGATCACTCCCGACCCCGCGTCCAGGGACGCGACCGTCGCGGCGCCCGTCACGGCCAGCTTGCCGGCGACCGTCTCGTTGCCTCCGACGGCCGAGTCGCCGGTGAGCGTCAGGGTCGCGCCGTCGACGGCGCCGGTAGTCTGGATCGTTCCCGACCCGGCGTTCAGGCTGGCGACCGTCGCCGCGCCAGTCACCGCCAGGGCGCCGCTGACAGACGCGTTTCCGGTCAGCGTCAACGTCGCGCCGTCGATCGCGCCGGTCGTCCGGATCACTCCCGACCCCGCGTCCAGGGACGCGACCGTCGCGGCACCCGTCACGGCCAGCGTGCCGGCGACCGTCTCGTTGCCTCCGACGGCCGAATTACCGGTAAGCGTCAGGGTCGCGCCGTCGATTGCGCCGGTCGTCCGGATCACGCCCGATCCCGCGTTGAGAGACGCGACCGACGTCGCGCCGGACGTGAGCGAGCCCGCTATCGTCGCGTTGCCCCCCACGGTCGCTGCGCCTGACACGCCGACGTCGCCTCCGATGGTCGCGTCGCTCACCGTCGTCAGCGTGCCGCCGTCGAGCGCGCCGGTAGTGACGATCGTTCCCGCACCAGCTGTGAGGGAAGCGACTGCGGTGGGCCCCGCGGTCAGGTTGCCCGTCACTGTCGCGCTCCCTGCGACCGCGGCGTTCGCAGTGACCGCGAGCGTCCCCGCGTCGACGGTTCCGGTGGTCTGGACCGTCCCGGCCCCGGCATCGAGGCTCGCGACGGTCGCGGCGCCCGACGAGAACGTGCCTGCCACCGTCGCGGCGCCGCTGACCGCGAGGACCCCCGCGTCGACCGTTCCGGTAGTCTGGACGGTACCCGAGCCGGCGTTAAGTGACGCCACCTCGGCGGCGCCCGCGACCGTCATGTTGCCGGCAACCGTCTCGTTTCCTCCGACGGCCAGGTTTCCGCTGGTGCCGAGGGTGCCTGCGAGAACGGCGCCCGTGGTTCGTATCGTCCCGGATCCCGAGTCGAGGGAGGTCGTCGTCGTCGCCTGAAGCGAGGTCGCTCCCGACACCGTCAGGGGGCCGCCGACTTGCGCGGCTCCGGCGATGGCGAGTGCCCCGCCGTCGACAGCGCCGGTCGTCTGAATGGTGCCCGACCCCGCGCTGAGGCTGGAGACGGTCGTCGCGCCCGCGCTCAGCGCGCCTGTGACCGTCGCGGTGCCGGCGCCGACTGATCCCGTTGTCTGCACCGCCCCAGATCCCGCGTCCAGGGACGCGACGGTAGTCGCCCCGGATGACAGCGTTCCCGCCACCGTCGCGGCGCCGCCGACGGTCAACGTCCCCGCGTCGACGGCTCCGGTTGTCTGCACCGTGCCCGACCCCGCGTCCAGAGACGTCACGACCGTGCTCGCCAGCGTCGTAGCGCCGTCCACCGTGAGCGCGCCTTCAAGCAGCGACGCGCCCGTGATTGTCAGCGTCGCGCCGTCGATCGCGCCGGTCGTCTGAATCGTTCCGGAGCCAGCGTTCAGGCTGGCGACCGTCGTCGCGCCTGAGGACAGGGCGCCCGTGATCGCCGCGTTACCCGCGATCGACGCGTTTCCTGCGACCGCGAGGGATCCGGTGTCCGTAGCGCCCGTCGTCTGGATCGTTCCAGCTCCCGCGTCCAACGAAGACACGGTCGTCGCTCCCGCAGCCAGCGTGCCCGCGACGGTCTCGTTGCCGCCCACCGTCAGGTTTCCTGTCGCGCCGAAAGAGCCGGCGTCGACCGCGCCCGTCGTCTGTATCGTGCCCGCGCCAGCGTTCAGGGACGCGACTGTGGCTGCACCAGAAGAGAACGTCCCCGTCACGCTGGAGTTCCCGGCCACGCTGGAGTTTCCGGTGACGCTGGAGTTTCCGGAGACGGCGAGCGCGCCGGCGTCGACCGCGCCAGTCGTCTGCACGGTACCAGACCCCGCATTCAGAGACGCGACCGTGGTCGCTCCCGCACTTAAAGCACCGCTCACCGTCGCGCTGCCGTCCACGGTCGAGTTTCCTACAACAGTGGAATCGCCCCCGACGCTGGAGCTGCCGGACACAGCGAGCGAGCCCGCGTCGACCGCGCCGGTCGTCTGCACGGTGCCCGCGCCCGCGTTCAGAGACGCGACCGTGGCAGCTCCCGACGAGAACGTGCCGATGACAGTGGAGTTGCCTGATACGCTGGAATTACCCGTCACGCTGGAACTGCCCCCGACGCTGGAGTCGCCGGAGACAGCAAGCGAGCCCGCGTCGACCGTGCCCGTCGTCTGCACGGTGCCCGCGCCCGCGTTCAGAGACGCGACCGTGGCAGCGCCCGACGTGAACGCGCCGATTACGGTTGCGTTGCCTGATACGCTGGAATTGCCCGTCACGCTGGAACTGCCCGCGACGCTGGAGTTGCCGGAGACAGCGAGCGAGCCCGCGTCGACCGCGCCCGTCGTCTGCACGGTGCCCGATCCGGCGTTCAGAGACGCTACCGACGTCGCGCCCGACGTGAGCGTTCCCGCTACCGTCGCGTTTCCGGTCGTCGCGAGGGTGCCCGCATCCACGGCGCCGGTCGTCTGCACCGCTCCGGAACCGGCGTTCAGAGACGCGACGCTGGTTGCGCCGGCGGTCAGCGTGCCAGCTACGGCGGCGTTCCCGGACGCCGTGACGGTACCGGCGTTGACGACTCCCGTCGTGTTGATGCTGCCTGAGCCAGCGTTCAGGGACGCAACCGTCGTCGCGCCGGCCGAAAGAGCGCCAGCTACGGACGCCGCGCCGGATACTGACAGGGAACCGACGTTGGCCGCGTTCGTCACGTTCAGTGATCCTCCGTCGACCGCGCCCGTGGTCTGCACCGTCCCAGCCCCCGCGTTGAGGGACGCGACCGTGCTCGGACCCGCCGTAAGCGCGCCCGCGACCGCCAAAGTGCCGCCGATGGTGGCGTTTCCGCTGGAAGCCAACGTGCCGGTCGACGTCGCACCGGTCGTCTGGATGGTTCCGGTTCCGGCGTTGAGAGATGCCACGGTAGATGCGCCGGCGCTGAGGGTGCCCGAGAGCGTCGCGTTTCCGGAGACTGCGAGCGTCCCCGACGCCTGCACGTTGCCGGCAGACACCGTGCCCGTTGTCTGGATGGCGCCGCTCCCGGCGCTCAGCGACGACACCGTAGTGCCGCCGGCAGTCAGCGAGCCGCCGATCGTCGCGCTTCCTGTAAGCCCGAGCGTGCCTCCGTTGATGGGACCCGTCGTCGCGATCGCGCCGGAACCCGCGTTCAGCGATGTCACGGTAGCCGCGCCGGTCGTGCTGGACCCGCTGCTCAGGTTGCCGATGCTCAAGTTGGGGATGGCGATCTCGCTGGCGGTCAGGGTGCCCGTGACCAGGACGTTCCCGGCCTCGACCAGCCCGGTGGTCTGGATCAGGCCGGATCCGGCGTTGAGGCTGGTGACGGTAGTCGCGCCGGCAGCGATGGTCCCGGCCTGGAGCACTGTACCGACGACCGCGTAGCCGGTCGTCCTGAGCGACGCGCCGGACAGGAGGCCCGCGGTCTGGATGGTGCCCGTCCCGGCGTTCAGGCTGGCGACGGTGGTCGCTCCGGAAGACAGCGGTCCCGTCGACACGGCGCCCGTGGTCGTGATCGGGCCTGAACCCGCGTTCAGGCTGGTTACTGTAGCGGCGCCGGACGTCAGCGCGCCCGTGGTCTGTATCGCGCCGCTTCCCGCGTTCAGGCTGGTGACCGTGGCGGCCTTTGAGTTGAAGGTGCCGTCGACCTGCAGGTTCCCCAACACGTGCTCGTTGCCGTCGATCGTCGTCGCGCCCTCCAGAAGCGTGGCGCCGACGACCGTCAGCGTCCCGTCCACAGTCAGGTTGCCGACCAGCGTCGTGTCGCCGTCAACGGTCAGGTTGCCGTCGACCGTTGCGTTGCGTGTTGTCGTCAGGTCTGCGCAGGTGATGTCGCCGCTCGCTGCGACCGAAGAGCACGTGATCGGGCCCGTCGCGATCGACGTCGACTGTAGCGCCCCGGCCGTGACGGCGCCGGAAAAGGTCGCGGACGCGCCGGTAACCGCGCCTGTTACCGCCAGGGATCGGCCGGTGACGGGGCCGGCGCTCGCGAGCGAACCGACGTCGGCCGCTCCCGCGATGTTCGCCGACCCGCCGCTGATTGCGCCAGTGGTGGATAAGTTCATGGCGCCGCTGTCGAAGGTCGTCGCGCTCAGGCTGCCGCTGATGACGACGCTTCCTGTCGCCATCAGGTTCCCCGTGGTTACGGCGCTCGCGGTCACGGGCCCGGATGTCTGCAGTCCTCCGGCGCCCAGCGTCGCGCTGCCCGCGTTCACGGAGTGCGTCACCGTCGCGCTGTCCGCGGTGACGGCGCCGGATACCGCGACGGACTGCGCGCTGACCGGCCCGGCCGCTGCGATGGAGTAGACGTCCATCGTCCCCGTGAGAATCTCTCCGAGCGGGGTGAGGTCGGCCATGTCGCCCCGCGCGCCTTGCACACGGGCCACACAAAATTACGGACGCGTCGCCCGCCCTTTTCGGCCCCCCTCTGTGAAAGATGGGCGGACCACCGAGCGCGTGCGCTCTCATGTCGCAGCTGGAGAACGGAGCCAGAGGCATCGCGCGTCAGAGCGGCGCAAACAGCTGCCAGGCTGGCGGCAAGAAGCCCGCGGCAAAGAAGCCAGCGGCCAAGAAGACTGCGGCCAAGAAGACTCCCGCGACGAAGAAGAAATGATCAAACATCTGGCGAACGTCACGCAGCGCCAGGCCGTGAACTTCGCGGTGTGCGTCGCTGGCGCGGTCCTGCCCTCGTGGTGGCCGATAGTCGCGCTCCCACTGATCCTGGCGCCGCTGAACGCGGGCGCGCACCTGGAGACCAGCGGCATCGCGACGTCGCTGTGCGCCGCGGTCGCGATACGCTGCTTCGGCGCCGTCGTCCGAGCGGCGACGGAGATGGGCGCGGCGTTCGCGGTCGTGGTCGTGCTGCACCAGCTCGCGGGCACCCCCGGACCTGTCGCGCAGACGCGAAAACCGCCCCGCAAGAAACGGGGCAGGGCCGCGGCCTAAAATTTGACTGCGCACGTATGTGCGGGGATCAGTGTGCAAAAACATGGACGACAGACGTAACAACGCGGAGGAAGCTCTCGGTGTCATCATGCAGCGCGGCGCGACGACTGGCGCCGACCGCGACCTGTTCGTGTCCCGTCACTTGATCTTGAACAGACGTCTCAGGCTGATCGCCCCGCCTGTCGGGGATCGCTTACCGCGTCTGCGACTCGAATACCTCAGACACACCTGTGACAGCCATCGATCGATGATCGGGATGATCGCGCGGGAGCCACGGCTCCTGCGGTCGGGCGTCGCGTGGATCCGTTCGAATGTCGACGACCTCGCGGACCTCGCCGACTGCCTTCCAGAGGCGCTGCTGCACGACGACGCGCTGGTGGACGAGCTGTTCGCGGGCGACACGGACGCCATGAGCAGCATCTATCATCGGCGGTGTTACGTGATCATGGATCAGAATCCGACCATGTACGACCTCCGGCCGCTGACGCGGTGGGTGAGGGCGCGATTCACTCCGCACGAGATCTTGCAGCACTTGAGCTACAGCGGCGAGCTGTCGTTCATGGAGCTGGCGGACGTCGTCGCCGAATTCGGGCCATACCTGGCGCGGCAGGCGATGCTGATGCAGCTCGCCCAATCGCCGCACGACGAGTACTTGGACTGGCTGGACCGGTCCGACGTGGACGAGGATCTCGTCGCTCGGCACGTCTTCGACGTCGCCGAGGTGCCGGAGTTCAGGACCGAGGGGTCCCAGTACCTCCTGGATTTCCTCGTGAACCGCGGATACCTGCAGCTGTTCTCGTACGAGCGAGTGCGCTTCGTGTTCGGGCCTCGCGTCCAGGACGCGATGTACATGCGGTGGCAGATGGCGTTCGACCAGGACGGCGACGAATACCTGCGTTCGCAAGGCCCATCGCAAAGCGCGCATCTCGACTGGCTGGAGACGGTCACGGACGAGGACGTGCTCCTGGCGCACTTGAAGGACACCGGGATCCTGCTGGACGACGTCGACCTGTCGCGGTTGCCCCTGAACCCCGCCATATTGGCGTGAAAGACCGGCGATTGCCGTAAAAAAAAACAGACCGCGTACGGACTCTAACACGCAAGCGTCGCCATGACGATTGTCAGCACCCCGAGGCAGATCGCGGGCGTGTAGTCGGGCGTGTGGGGCTTCGCGCCGCCGATGTTATCCGATTTCACGGGCGGCAAGTAGGACGACGTCCCGGACAGCAGAGTCGCCAGACTGTCGCCCGACCGTCGTTCGAGAACTTTGCTCCCCAAGCGGACGAAGTTCTTGATGCCTCCGGACTCGGGCTTGCTTCGAGCGCCCGTGTTGAGCGGGGCGTTTTCGAAGTTGTTCCTACTCTTGGTGCTGACAAATCGCGACGGGTCGTCTTCGGGTTCCGATGCCATGATGTCGAAGAATAAGTTGCGAACTTTCAGCGCGTATCCCGGTCCGTACCCGATCGCGGCGACGTTCACCGACGTGCGGACATCTCGCTTGCTGACGACCTCTTCGTTCATCTTCTGCGCAACGGCCATCATTTTGGCCGCGACGCTCGCCTTAGCTTCGTCGTGCTCGGCCGCCGCACGCGCGGCCCACGCCTTGGATCCGGCGTACATCATCCGGTAAACGTACTTGGAATACTTGATCGCTCTAGCCGGGTCGTCGTCCTGGCCGTAGTGAGTGACGAAATCCGCGAAGCACTCGATCAGCGCGCACACATAGTCGTTCTCGGGCAGCGATAGCTGCTGCTTTCCCTGCATCTCGTGCACCACGACGTTCACGGTGCCCTGCGTGTACGCGGCCTCAACCGAGAAGAACATGTTCAGGGACAGGAGGTCGGCGATGTTTTCGTAGGGCGGGACTCTAGCTTCGATCTCCCCGAGGACGTCGCTTTCGATGAACTCAGGGCGACGGGACGTCGGGCCGCCGTACACGACCGCGTTCAGCTGCTCCGCGTACAGGTATTGGAGGGCATAGAACACGTAGTCCTGGACGTACGACTCCGCCACGTCGCGCGCTTCGCTCGATGACAGCCATACCTCTGATTCGTCGTGCTTCTTTGCGCACATAGAGCTCACGAAAGTCGGCGTCTTGTGATCCCGCACGATGCCTGTTACCGTGTCTTTGAGCGACTCGCACTTTTCCAGGACAGCTTGCACCCGGCCCTTCAGCTCGACGGTCAAATACGGCGCCCGCTCCGCCCACACATGATCAGGGTCGTCCGACTCCGCGTCCGGACCAGATGTCTTCCAGCGGCAGGCCTCGTACAGCTTCGCTACCGCCCAGGCCTTCATGACGTCCTCCACCTCGGGCGTGGGGACGAGGGTGAACACGTCGCCCTGGCGGTTGGAGAACGCCCGTTTCTCGAACCCCTCGATGTGGTCGACCGAGTTGGCGGCCATGTACAGCCCGTTGTTGTAGAGGTTGACGTCCAGCGCTATGGACATCGGGAGCTTGTACGTCTGCAGGAACGTCTCGTACATGCGCCACATCACGTGGCAGGTGTCCTTGCCCGCCAGGGACACATCGTAGTCGGACGTCGGGTTGGTGCTGCCGAACGAGTCCATCATCTGCGCGACGTCCATGTTCCTGGCGCATCGGAACACGTTCTTGACGATGTACTCCCTGACCTTGCCCAGAAGCTGCATGGTTGCGAGGTCCACCTCCTCGTCGCCCGGCAGCTTGCCGGAGCGCTTGTACCATTGCGACGCTTTGGCCCAGCCGCCGTTGATGTACTCGTTGATGCGCGCCGCGATGTGGTCTATGTCTATGACGTCTACGCAAGAGCTCGGCATGGTTACCTACAATGGGACTCAATATAATATCTCTCACCGGGGTCACGCAACTTTGACGCACGTGTCGTGAAACATTTTTGTTACAAATTAGACGACCGACGAATCAACGACGATCCCGCAGTACTGCTGCGGATCGGACGCGAAGTCCTGCTTCTGGTATATTCCGATCTCGATCGCCTCCTTCAGAATGAACTTGAAGTTCGTCCAGAAGTCGGCGCCATGCCCTATGGTGTCGGTGCTGAGGTGCGCGAGCTCGTGCAGCGCCACGTACATGACGACGTTTGGCGCCGCAAACGTGTCGTCCGTCTGCCGGAGACACAGCACCACCCGCTGCTTGTTCACGGAGTAGCTGGTGTAGCCGCTGTGGCTGCTGCCCTCGGACACGGCCGCCGGGTCGAAGCGCTGCGCGATGCGCTGGACGCGCACGTCGCCGGGGTACTTCTGCTGCATGTGTTTGATGAGCGCGTCGATGTCGGAGTTGATCTTGCCGAGCGCGTCCGCGGCGACGGACGCGTCGCCGCCCTTCTGGACCAGGTACGTGCGGCCGTCGACGTTGCTGCGCACGTACTCCACCTCGGACAGCGCGCCCTGTACGTACGCATACGCGGCGGCGCTCATTACCGCGCCGACCATCGTAGCGGCGAACATGTTGTCTCCCTGTCAGAGACGCGCGAACTTACAGGGTGGGCGGCCTGATGAACGTGATGACCAGGCCCGCGACGACCGCCTTGACGATCGCCGCCGAGTTGGGCACGGACTCCAGGAACTTGGCGTGCGTCATGACGTACTGGTCGATCGGGAGGATGATGGCGAAGAACACGACCGCGATCGCGACGGCCGCGGCCTTCAGGAATGCCGGCGCCATGACGAGCTGGACGAAGGTCTGCCACGACGACGTCTGCGACGCGGTCGCGTGCGCCTGTTGCGGCTGCTGCTGCTGGTACTGCGGCGCGTACTGCTGCGGTTCGACGGAGCCGCGGTACTGCGGCGCGGGTTCCTGCGGCTGGTCCAGGTCTTCGAGCGGCGTCAGGAGCTCTGACATCGTGGTGTACCCCCGCCGAAGATAATTTTGGCGACCGCTTTCGCGCGCTTCTTGTCGCGTCGTATATGAAAGCGATGGATTCCGCCGTTCTGGAGGCGCTCGAGGGGCGCGGCAGCGCGGTCGCGTGCGCAGACTCGCTGCTGGGGCTCGCCGACCTGATGGGCGCGGTCGTGTCGATCGAGCGCGGCGGGAGCGCGGCGTCGCTCATGCAGGGCGTCCGCGATGACGCGTTCTTGGAGGACGACGGCCGACTCGTCGTGCGATACACCCTGCGTCCGCGCGCGTCGTACCGCACATCGCTGGACTACGCCCTGGCGAGGGTCCCGCCAGGGCTGCGCGCGTCGTTCGCGCGCGTGACCCAGAGCCTGGGCGGCCGCAGGCAGCCGCTGGACGACGTCGCGGACCAGATCGCGGCGTCCGGGCGCGCGTACGAGCCCGCGGGCGGTCCGGACGGCCCTGGCGAGCCGGGCGTGTCCGGAGTCGTCAGGGTGAACCTGACGCCCGCCCTCGCCGCGCTCCACGGCGCGCGGGACGACGACAACCGGGACAACCTGGACGCGGTCGCGGACTCGCGCTTCCTGCTGGTCGACGGCCTGGGCCGCGCGCGCCCGCTGCAGGGCCCCGAGCTCGAGGCCGCCGCCAGAAAGATCCGCTGCAGGGTGCTCGCGTACTACGCGCTGCTGCTGTCGCGCCACGCGGCGCTGGTCCGCAGCGCCAGGGCCGCCGCAAAAATGTGCGCGGAGGGCAGTGAAGCCGACCATGGATGCTGCGCCGTGCCGTCGCGCGTCTTCCTCCCCGGATAAAGAGCTCGCAGAGCACGTCGCGTCGCGCGACCTGGAGCGCGCCGCGCGCGTGACCAAGCTCGTGCTGGACCGCAACGCGCACGCCAGGTTCGCGCTGGCCGTCCTGCAGGGCCTGGCGCGCAAGGAGCTGGACCCGCGCATGGCGCTGGCCGTCGTGTCGTCGTTCGACGCTGTCTCCGCATCGCGATCGCAAGAGCGTCGCAAGGCGGCCGCCGTCCTGCTGATGACGTCCATGCGCGCGATAACGGGCTGCAGCGCGCCGCTAAGGCAGCCCGACGTGTTCGTCATGAACGCGTCCAGCACGGACATCGCCCTCGCGAACCCCGACCGCGCGGCAGCGTACGCCGCCGCGATGTGCCGGACGATGCACCCGACGCAGGTCGCGCGCTGCATGGCGGGGGCGTGCGAGCGCTCCGCGACCTTCGGCCGCGCGCGGTGCGGCAAGGCGCTCCGAGCGCTGGAGGCCGGCAAGATCTTCGCGCGGCCCGAGGCGCGCGACGCCGTGATGTCGCTCCTCGACGCGTGCGTCCGCGCAGCGTACCTCGCCCCTCGAGACCTGATAGAGGCGGGGGCCAGCGTGCAGCTGATCGACGCGCTCGCGGTCGAGCCCAGGTCGGCGTCGTCGACGACCGCAGATCGGTCGCCTATGGCGGCCGACCCCTACGCTGTCCTGGCAGCGGACGGCACGGCGGAGCCCGAGAACGGCATGTGCTTGGAGGACAAGATGGCCGCGATATGGACCTTCGTGAAGCGCGAGTCCGTCGTCCCCGAAGCCGCCGTGCTTCAGGCCGACTCCGCGCCGCCAGAGATCAAGGTCGTGGGCGCGCCCCGCCTGCTGACGCCACCCCCGATCGCGACCGTGCACCTGATGCCCTGATCTCCGTTTTTTTTGTGTAGGGCCCAGGGCAACAACGCCCCCATGATCCTCGCGATCATCACGACGATGCTTGCGACCGGCGCGTCCGGCGCTTGGTACGGCGGCTACTCGCCACCTCCGCCGCCGACTTACGCGCCTCCCATCAACCCCGATCAGTTCATCCACCCCAACGGCACAGTCGAGCAGAGCGCGCTCACGGCGGCGGGCAGCGTCAACTGCGGCCTGCAGTGGCAGTCGTGCTGCGGCAACGGGCAGTGCAGCGCGACGAACCTCGTGTGCGTAGGCGGCCAGTGCCAGCCGTGCGGCACGTTCGTGTGGAGCGCGTGCTGCGGCGGGACCTGTCCGGCGACCATCCAGGGCACGGAGGTCATGTGCTACGACAACAAGTGCCAGCCGTGCGGAGGCGCGTGGCAGTTCCCGTGCCTCGGAGGCTGCAAATCCGGGTTCGTCAAGAACCCGCAGACCTCGCACTGCCAGCCGTGCAACGGGCAGTGGGAGCCACCGTGTTCCGGGCCCGGGCCGTCGCCGAGCCCGTCTCCGCGCCCGTCTCCACGCCCGTCTCCGCGCCCGTCTCCGCGCCCGTCTCCGCGCCCGTCTCCGCGTCCGTCTCCGAACCCGTCGCCGCCGAGGACGGCTCCGCGCCCGTCGCCGAGCCCGTCTCAAGGGAACCCGACGCCGTGCAAGAGCTCTCCCAACCCGGTCGCCATCCAGAGCGGGCCGACGCCTCCCTCCGCAGGCCTGCGTTCGGGCGCTCCGTCCGGCCAGGTCACCATCAACCCGGACGGCACGACCAACTTCAGGCCCAGCCCTGGCGGCTCAAAGCACTGGCCCTACCCCATGAACGTCGCGCACGGCATGAGCCTCTTCTTCTACGAGGCCCAGCACTCCGGGTTCCTGTCGCCCGACAACCGCGTCCTGTGGCGCGGCAACTCTCCGCCACCTCACTTCGACCAGCCGTTCGCGGGCGGTTGGTACGACGCCGGCGACGGCGTCAAGTTCAACTACCCCGCCTTCTCGTCCGCCGCGATCATGGCCATGGGCGCCTGGAAGTACGCCTCCAGTCTGGACGGCACGTACTTCGACGGCGCCACCAACCTGTACTGGGTGCTGCGAGAGACGGCGTGGATCATGGAGTACATCATCGAGTGCCACGTGTCCGACCACGAGCTGGTGGCGCAGGTGGGCGACGGCAACCTGGACCACGCGTACATCGGGCGCGCCGAGTACATGAACCTGCCGCGGCCGGTGTACATGGTGACCGACTCCGTGACGGGGCCCGACCTCATCCTGGCCGCGGCCGCGGCGCTGGCCAACGGCTACATCGCGCTCAAGACCTGGGACCCCCCGCTCGCGCAGACGTGCCTGCAGCACGCCGAGACCCTGTACGCGTGGGGCATGCAGACGGTGCACTCGCCGGTCTACTCGACGTCCATCCCGGCCGCGGAGCCGTTCTACGCGGGCACGGGCGTGTACCACCAGGTGCTGTTCGCAGCCGCGTCGCTGGCGCACGCGACAGGCAGCTCGCAGTACATCAACGACGCCAAGAACTACGGGATCGCGCCGGAGCCGGGGGCGTACGGCCCGTACAAGTCGTACAGCGACTGGGTGTCGTGGGACAACGTGTGGTTCGAGGGCGCCGCGCTCATGCTCGACCTGGGCGTCGATCCCGGGACCGCGGTGGGCTTCGCCGCGCAGACGCAGCGGCTGGTGAACGACTACATCCAGGGCAACACCGGCGGCATCCAGACCTCGCCCAAGGGCCAGCGGTGGCTGTCGCAGTGGGGCTCCAGCAGGTACGCGCTGAACGCGGCCGCCATCGCGCTCATGGCCGCGCCGCACCTGTCGTCGCAGTTCTCGACCACCGCGAAATGCTTCGGCATCAGTCAGCTGCACTACGTGTGGGGCGAATCCGGACGCTCGCTGGTCGTGGGCTTCGGCTCCAACCCGCCGGTGCAGCCGCACCACCGCAACGCGGCGTGCACGCTCGCGGAACACGCGCAGTGCGCGGCCCTGTTCAACGTGGACCGCCCCGACCCGCAGACGCTGCACGGCGCGGTCGTGGGCGGCCCGGGCGCGCCCAACGACGTGTACGTGGACAACCGCGCGGACTACACGACGTGCGAGGTGGCGGTGGACTACAACGCGCTGTACACCGTCGCGACGGCTGCGGCCATGGCGCTGGGCGACGGCTTCTGGTCGCAGTACCCCGCCATCTGCAAGGGCAGCGTGCCCGGGTTCACGTTCTAAAGAGCAGCCCTCGTTTTGCCATTTCGTACTGACCCTTCAGGTGCACCGATAGTCCAGTTCGCAGGGAATCCCATGAGCCATTCCACGAAAACGATGTTGACCGTTTCACCAGGCCGTGGTTTGTCCATGTGTTTACCGTTTACACTGGACGCGAAACGCGCTGCTGTAGGGAGGTCCTGCGAATTGCGTTCGCTCAAGTAGTTGCAAGCCCTCGGAGCATAAGCCCTTGGGGTGGGCCATCTACGGATCGTGTATGAATCCGTTATTTCTTCTGTGGAAAGCTTGCTGGAAGGTCGAG
>Ga0075014_100000316_pt1 | contig 13597 bp, 21 predicted proteins | sample AleBraG_ABR_2014_FD_71472 | JGI IMG/M metagenome (GOLD analysis project Ga0075014, IMG submission 71472) | Freshwater sediment microbial communities in response to fracking from Pennsylvania, USA - Alex Branch Run_MetaG_ABR_2014 | ecosystem: Environmental > Aquatic > Freshwater > Creek >... | reverse complement strand
TGCCAAACTTGAAGAATGGTACACAGATTGCCCTGGCAGTGGCCTTGCCGAGTTCAGGAGAGTTCTGAACTTTGATGATAATACCGCGACACTCCCTCACGATAGGGTTGTAGAAGTCCGACGTGATCTGGTTGTAGGACAGCATGGTGGTGCCAGCCAAGAGGGGGTCCTTACCTGCGTAGTGCTTGATGGCCAGGTAGTACGGCTTTTCGGCCAGAAGAGCTTCCCAGTTGGGGTTGTTAGTGATGAACTCGAGAACTTTCAGTTTCTGCATGTATATGCTCCTTGTGTCAAAACGTGAGCCCCAGTCGAAGTGCTTGAAGCTCAGCAAGTCGAGGTCTGAGAGCGTCGATGCGGGTCTTTATCACAGCGTCTAGCTGCTGCTTAGCAGCAAGCTGCGCATGTACGGCGGTTATCAATTTGAGGTCTTCTGGCTGATCGAGAACGTCGACAACGGCCATCAGCAGGTCCTCTATCACCATGCCAAGGGCCATGCGCCTGGCCACCATGCGATTGACCAGGTTGTCCAGTCTCTGAAGTTCAGATGCTTCCAGCTGTGTCATGGCCAACCTCGGTCTGCCATTGGTGGTACCACCGAGCTTCAACTTCGGCCAAGAAGGCATCCACGACCTTATCGTCGTAGAAGCAATCCTTGTCAGTGGCCGTCAATTTTGTGTACAGGTCGGCGTCGACGGTATGAAGGGCGTTAAACAACGCCTGCCCCATCCGAACCCCACCAGCCGTTTCTCGCCGTTGGTCATTGGCAAGAGTCCAAAGACTCTCAATTTTCTGGTGTGCAGTCAGCATATGCGACCTCCTTAGGCCCGTCTCTTAGCGAAGAACCAAAGGCCGGCAGGCCAAAGGATCCCAAACACAGCAGCCATGATGGCCCCTGTGGCTACAATATCTCTCTTTCGAGCCAGGTTGGGAATACCCTGAACCTGTTTTGTCACCGTGCAGGCTTCGATCAAGTACACTCCGAGAGTGAGGGCCCAGCCAAAAAGCCAGATACCAGCGAATACTTGCATATTAGGCGCTCCTCTGGGACTCGACCTCGGCCAGAAGGGACTTGATAGCCGTCATCGGTGCCAAGTACCAAGTTTCATGGTAGCTAGCAACGATCCTATCAGCACGAGCGATCCATAATTTGAGAATCTGTTCGCCAACGTAGCGAACTCCGTAGGAGTGATTGTCGGACAGTTTACCATACTGCCATGGAGTAATTTGGTCTTTCATACCTTCGCTCCTCGGATACAATATCTCGCGAGGAGTATTCTAGGGCCCTTAGGCTAGAAAACTTTGAGGAATATCTACTTCAAAGTCATTGGCTGTGAAACCGATCTTCACGACCAGAGCATTTCCAGTAGCAAGATGAGGACCAAAGGTGAGCCTTCGTCCTGAATGCCTGAGGTCAAGCGCGGGCATTCCATTTTGAAATCCACCTACTCTTGGAGTCCAAGGAGTGAGAGCGTCCACGAATGGGCCAGCTCCTACCTTGACATACACTTTCAGGCTACCCATTTGAGTGAGATGCGTGATAGCTAAATTGAGATCGATATGCGATCGAGGGCTGTTGGCAATGGTTTCAACCAGTGTAATCCATCTCCACGACCCAGTAGGAATAACCGAGTAGTCGGGACCGCCTAAATACGAGTAGTCTTTCGTAGGCCAAACGATCTTTCTGTTTTCAATCTGAAGCTCGTTGGTTAACGAAAGGTCAAGGGTAGAATTATACGAGGCACCAGAGTAGTCGAAGTCGGTCGGGCCCGCAACGACGCGTTGGATCGTGCCTGCCCTCTCTAGAACGATACTGGCATCCCACCTCTTTGCATACGTGTACCTTCGAGTTGTCACAAGCCTATGGCTGACAGCAAATACGTCGTAGTCGAGTACGACTGGGTCAACGAAGTCTGAGGGCAATGTAATCGCAGCAGTTGTGGTGTCAAGCTCAACGTAAGTCTGGGGTGCTGGTGGTAGTCCTGGGGCTTGTACCACATCAAGTATGGTGTGAGGGCTTCGTAGTTCTACTACATCGTTTGGGTCGTAGAAGTATTGTGCTACGTTGCCCACTTGAAGGGGGCCGATAGTAGCTGCAGGCGAAGCTAAAACGGGAACGCCAGATAGGAACGTATCAGCTCCCAACGTGATTGGTACACTGCCACCCATCAAGATGGCAGTTGTCGTTTCGTCGCTCACTACGTTGAACGCCAACGTAGTTGTCTGCCCATTCGAGTGTACTAGGCTGATTGTGTGGGGACCTTCTGTCAGGGGTGCAAGTACTTGAATCTGAACTCTGAGCGACTGCCACCACCCCTGGAACGCTGGCTCCCCGGCGTAGGCGTCTCCGTCTTCAATTACAGCCAACACGCCCTGACCAACGCCTGTGAGGTTTTGGGCTCCTATCGTAACACTACCCGAAAGCACACTGTCTACGAAGGCCTCCAGTACTCCAGGGGATCGAAGGAATCTCGGAGTAACGGTGGTCACTGGGGTCTGGTCTAGAAACGCTTTCGCCACCGAGCCATCCTCAACGTTGAGGACGTCGAGAGCTGGTCTAGTGAAGGCCAGAACCAAGGCAGACAGCAGAGGGGGACTTACGGGGGTGAGGCCTGCGACGCTTGCCTCCAATGCCACTGTGGCTGCTTGGTTTGCTTTAGTAGCGTCGTTGATAAGGTCAAAGGCATCGGCAATCGTATATGACTTGAGATCTGCTAAGCCACCAAAGGCACCGTCAGAGGGCAGCCCCACAGGTTGCTGCCCTGCTGGCAGCACATTGGTATTCAAGCCTATGATGTCTGTGATGGGGTGTTTATGAGGAGCAGCAGTTGCCTGCGAAGTTAGTTGTCCAAATCTATTCTTGACGATGGTAGAGTTGTCGATCTTGACATCTGCAGAAACAGATTCACCTACTGTATCGTAGGCAAAGACAACAGAGCTGGTGGTTGGGTTAACGAAAAAGTCAGCGCCTATGACAGCTTTGACAGCGTCAGCAAAGCCTACAATGTCTGATGGAACAACCTGACCAGTCGTGCCGCTCGGACCACCTACAACCGTAAGCTGACCAAAGCGGTCCTTGACGATCGTCAAGCCATCAACCTTGACATCTGCCGAAACAGACTTGGCTACTGGGTCGTATGTGAAAACGATAGCCTTTGAGGCGGGCGTAACAAACATTTGACCAGCAGCCGATCTGGCAGCATCGCTAAATCCTGCGATCGTAGCTGCGTCTTGTTCGTGGTATGGAATATCAGTAGCGTCGAGAGCGTAGCCGGCGATGACGGTTCCAAACTGATCGACCTTGACTTTGGGATACGTTCCTGGGTCAACGGTGGCTACATCTTGGCCAACAGTAGCTTGAACCATACCCCCGCTTGTCTGGTACCATGTTCCTGTGTTCGTTCCCGGGTTGTTTGCATCTTCGAGGTAAAGAAGCCAGTCACCAGCGTTGAACGTGAACGTGTTGAGAACGCCAGGAGCGCTTACAAAATAGTAAGCGTTGTTGACGGTCGAGGGTACGATTGGGAACGATCCGAAAGCGGGACTCCACGTTCCTAGGAATTCAAGTGTTTGGCTCATGCCCTAGTTAGTAGTCAATCCCATAGGCTTTGGTAGTGGGAGGCAAACAGCGCCATACCCTTCACGTGGCGGGCCTCACAAGTAGCAGCGTACGCCTTGTTATCAAATCCTTCTGGCTGATCTACAACGATCTCGCCCGTGGCCTTGTTGACGTACGTGAAGTCCAAGGAGTGCAATCCAGCTGAGTCAGTGTCTGAAAAGTTCAGCACAGTGTTCCACTGCAGCCTTGCGAGAGGAACCATGTGAGCGATAAACCTTGGAGTGATAAACTCCGAAGCCCACCAGTACTTTCTTTTTGCCCACAGGTATGTGTTCTTTCGAGCTTCGAGAGTGGGAGACGTCCACTCCCACGAGAACATCATCATGTCGCGACCGAAGAGCAGCCAAAAGTGCGCGAAGCGCATCTCGTGGACGGTCTGTGCCCATGCTTCGGGAGTGTTCGATGCCGGGTCACCCTCTTTACCTGGGTACCCGTTGGACTTAGCGATGAATCCCTTGGACGCCCGTAGGAACTTCTCGGACACCATACTGGTGATGTCCCACCAAGCATCAGCTCGGACGCCGTTATTGGTCCAAAATGACCAAAGGTTTTTGCAGAAGCGCACAAAAGCCTTAGGCGCGTTTGCGATCGTATACCAGGTGAACGCAGGGGCGATCCTGTAGCGGAAAAACCACTTGATGTACGACCAGTTGTCTTTAATCTTTTTTAGCATTGTGTTGTTCCTTAGTCCACGAGTGGAAGCCTGCGATTGACAGCGCGACGACGATCACGTTCATAGCCAAGCCTCCCCAAATATGAAGGCTGAAGTTGATGTACATCCAGATGATGGTGCCCAAGGCGCCAAAGAGGAAGTTCCACTTTGACTTCTTGTATACCAACCACATCTGGATTACTGTGAGTACCATCGCCAGCCAGTCCATCAGGTTCCACCCTTATCGAGCTGTTCTGTTGCTTTCGTTTTGAGCTTCAACGCATCGGCCTCTTCTTTGGTCAGCAAAGGGTTATTGTCAGCCCCCCATGTCTTTCCAGACACAATCACGATAGCTTGCCAAACAGGTGTGTACAATTGATTTGGCTCGTCGTAGAAGTGATCGATCCTACCCACTAAGTCGTTTGAGTTGATAGGCAAGTTGGCGTAGTCGAAGAGGCGACTGAGAATCATCTTCACGCTGTCAGGTGCCGCTGGGTTGCTCTGGTACACCCACTGCATCAGCTTGGCGTAGATGTCGAGCCCAGCGTAGACACCTACGATGAAAGCTGCCTTGTTGGTCTCGGCCGTTTCTTTCCAGTCTTTGCCGTTGATCCTCATAACCGGAGGCTCCTGAGCAGCCACCGACATTGTGAGAGCGAAGAGGGCAAGGGCGAGTAGAATCTTTTTCATTTTCGAACTCCTGTAGTGAGGACGTGGTTGATGATAGTCCAGTAAGACTGATGGTTGTCGTGAAGGGCAACGATCTCCTGCGCAAGCTCTGCACGGCCAGTGAATTTACCACGCTCAAACACAGTATCTGCTAAAGCCTGCACACCTCGAATGAGTTCAAGCGTGGTTTCATCCATCATGGCTGGTAGACCACAGGACTGAACCCGAGCTCGGCTCGCTTCGTGTTAATCACATTCAACACGAACTGGGTATCGGCTTGCTCCTTGAGGGCCCTAGCTGAGACTGGAAACAGGCGATAGTCCTTGACACCCCTGCCATGCGCCAGGTTCTGCTTGTCGGTCACGAGCTCAAGGTTGCTGATACGATTGTTGGTTGGGTTCCTGTCGATGTGGTTGTGCACAAGCCTCTGGCTTGGGAGGTGGTTGGTTTCGACATACGAGAGCTTATCGTACCAAGCGTCAGCGATGACTTGGTGAGCGTAAACCTGGTTGCTGGCCTTGTATGGCTTGTAGGGGACGCACAGGTACCCATCGCTATTCCGAGGATGAGTGGGTACCAGTACCCACCTATCGCCCACTTCCCTATACACCGTGCTCCTACTAGCACCAAGACCAGGGAACTTGTTCGAACGGCGGATCTCAATTTTGCTCATGCACGACTCTCCTATGAGTTTAAGTTTCCTTGTAAACAGTGACTGTGACACCAGCTTGGGCACAGCCAGCAATCGGGACCATAGCGTTATCGTTCTCGATAACTTCAGCCTTACCGTACCTGGCTTTTGCTTCTTTGTCAAGACCTTCGAGGCTCTTGACATAGTTGTACTTCAACGTAGATCGCCGGCACATGACATGGTAACCACCCTTGGTTGCCAACACCATGTACTCCACACCATTGGCATCGAGCTCCTCGAGGTATCGATCAACAAGCGAAGCATCTGGGACATCGAAGTCGATGTCAACGATGTTCTTGGTTGCTCTTGCTTTTTGAAAGAGGTCCGAATTCCCGGCACTGCTGGGCGTAGAGGAGCTTCTTGAAGGCATCTTCGCGCTCAGCAACGACCCGATCGATTCCCGCAATGACCTCTGCTAGGGTAGGCATCACTTACCATCCTCGCATTGAAAGGCGACCGATTCTGCCTCGTTGACATAGAGGACCATCCTAGCCATGAACTCGATGGCCAGGCTCTCAGGGAGACCAAAGACGGCCTCGTCGTAGCTGGCCCGAAGGCACACTGGGCGAAGCTGCCCACGAGGAGCGCCAACATGAAGCGTGTTCATGAAGTTGGTCCACTCCTCAGACTGGTACTCGATCCCGATTTCTTTCAGGACTCTACTGGAGTAACTCTGGATGCAGGTACGATCAAGCTTGTAGAATCCGGTGTGGGGCATCATTTTTGGCCTTCCTTGTGCATACAATATCTCAGACGAGAGCCTTTTGGACTAGATCTCGCCTAAAAACTGCTCGATTGCGTCACCAAAGGTAGCAAACTCCAGAGTATTCACCCCGGGCTTACCGATGGCCGACAGGAACCACCTGTGATTCTCGTCGTTGAGTGCGAACTCTTCGCCATTTCCTGTAGTGACGATCAACATCCAGGATGTTGAGTCTTTGACGTTCTTGATTGACAGCATGTGGTTACTCCTTGGGCCAACGGCGTGGGGCGCCTTCGAGAAAAGTCAGAGCAGCTTGGAAAAACTTCTCTGTGTCGGAATCGGGCATTATGTCCCATCCGCGATCGTAGGCTACAACAATGTTCTGGGCCTGATCGCGTATCGAGAACTTTGACACTCGACCACCGTTGATTCCATAGCCAGAGGCGTCGTCGAACAGTTTGGCGTCGAATGTGTACGCTCCGTTATCAACTTGACCCAGTTAGAATTCTGGGAGAATTCTGTGAAGATGACGTTCATGTACTACCTCGTGTATACGATATCTTGCGCGCTCAAACCTTGGGCACGTAGCCGTGGGCGATCTTGTTGAGCATTTTCTTGCTGAAAGTCTTGGTTCGAGGAAGCTTTTGCTCAAGCACCTCCAGGACAGGCTCGCTAGCCTCCCGACCAAAATCTCCTTGGGCCAGGTTGTCGAAAGCGGTCGACAGGTTAGGTCCTTGGTTGACGGCTGCGACAATCCAATCGTTCTCCAGATCCCACCAGAGCTCGGGGCTGTAGAACTTCTGCTCTGCCTTGGGCAGGAAGAACGAGCTGAAGTACATCGGCTCCTTCGTATGAGCCCTACTCACCAGGTCTTCTTCGAGGAACGCCCTAATCTCGCTGGGGCTGGCATCCATGGGCCTCAGGAGAAAGAACGGTGTGTCGTTGATGATCACGGTCTCAGTGGTGAGGCTTCCCTGCCGGAGTCTATTGACCAGCCTTCGAAGGCTTTTGAACTTGGCGCCGAATTCGAATTCGGCGCTGCCCATGTAATCAAACTCAACAACCGAATCGACGCCCTTGATCATGGATGTCGCGATCTTCTCTCGAAAGTTTCCACGCTGGACCAGGTAGGGCTTCTTCATTCGAGGACCACCAAGGTCAGGTCTTCGCCTGCCATCTCATCTTCGATGATCGCCGCCAGAATCTCCCAGTCGCCGCCAGCAAGACCGGCGCCGATTTTGGGGATGCCAAAGGTGTGACCTTGTCCACCGTATTGGAGCTTAACCTGCCTGAAGGCCTTGCGAACAGCCTCGTAATCGATGGGTGGGTTGCCATCCTCGTCGTCGCCAGGGTTGAACTGGGTGTAGGCGTTGAGAACGCGGAAGAACGGAGTCCATTCCTTGTTCTTGGGGATCAGCAAGGCCACGCTGAAGGTGCCAAGCTTTGTGGCATCACCCTTGATGGTTTGGCAGTCCACTTCGTACACACCAGGCCAGCGCTGACGGATGAACTTGGCGATGCCACCACCCATGATGTGCTGACAGTTGCACCCGTGAACAATGATGTCGAACTGACCATCGTCGGCCAGTTCCAACAGATCACCTACGATCGTTTTCATTTTTTCTCCTGGTGGTCACGCGACCCAAATGTTTTGTAAAGCAAAGCCAGGGCGCCAATCACTGCGCCAGTGACCAGTAAAGTAGCTCCGATAGCGGACGGTTCCATTGCAGCACCTCTGTGCATACAATATCTGATCGTCAGTCGATTTGGGTCCAAGTTGATCCATTATATTTGAACCAGTGGCCCAAGTCTGTTCGCCAGAAATCCTGGCCAAAGCCAGGGGCTACCGGGTAGGCTGTACCCTGGCCTGGAGGTGGAAGAGCGGCCAGCACGGCAGCAGCCGATGGCGCGTGTGTAGCGTCTGCTGGTGTGAGCACCTGTGTGAGGGGAATCCAGTAGTTGGATGCCGAAGCATCGACGACGGCTGGTGATCCGAGGGCGAGGGCGATCTCTGTGGCAGAGGTGGCCACCCCAAGATACTGGAGCACTTGACCCGTAGTGATGGTTGACGCGTCTGCCGTCAGTGTTCCAAGCACACTCAGGTACAGAGGCGCTCCGACAGCAAGACCACCAGGATAGGCTACAAAGCCACTGGTTTTGGTGACAACAAATTGTCCAGCGGCGCCACCTACTACAACAATTCCTAGTGCTGGGGCATGGGCAACATTGGATGCATCAGCTCGTACAACTGTGGAGTCTGGGAGAACACACACCACCTGACCAGGCGTCAGTGTTTCACCTGCGAGAAGGGTCTTTCTTGTGGGATCAACGGCAGCAAGCCTGCCCTGGCCATCTACCACAAGAGCTGTGGGGTCAAGTGCGAGGCTAAGAACTTGATCCTGACCGGCACCTAAGCTGAGAGGTCCTGTCGCTGAAATGCTTTGGTTTCGAACTCGATTCCAGCTTGAAGGTCCTGTTTGGACAACCCAGTCGCCAACAAAGAACAGCTCGGTTCCTACGTGGCCGTCGACAACAACGATATGGAAGTCACCTGGAACACCAGGGGGAAACGCAGCGGTAGAAGCATCCCACGATCCCTGGTAGAACAGTGAAGCCATTGCACGAGTACCAGCGATTGGAAGAGGATCACCAACCTTCTGACCAACGAATAGTGTACCAGAGTCAACTCCCGGCTCTACAGCAGCCCAGTAAAGCTCGCCGTAGAGGAGAGAGGGGTCGACACCAGAGAATGGTGGGATTTTAACCTTTGATCCTCGGGCGATCTGAATTCGTGCCATTGTGCTACCTCTCTTGTCACTAATTAGTCACAATGGTAAACACAGACTTTCTCACTGAATTCTCAGCAGCTCTTGTCCTTCAAGAGCGTTACACATACTGGCAAGTATACGCCTGGGCACTGATGTACGCTCGCGTGCTCAAGCTAGACTCGGGGCAGCAGAACCTTGCACTGGCTGCTGCCCGCGAGTACTTCCTTACTGGCGCCTAGAGGGGCTTCGATTAAATAGATCGAGAACCCTCATCACCTGTTGATACTTTTGAGCGTACTCGGAATTCCCTCTGTAGTGACTATACTTCGGGGTTTGCTCGGCCGTGTCCATCATATAATCACCACACCAATCGGCTACAATATCTCGAATATCTACGTTCTGACTATCTGGATCATCCGCCAGGAGCTGAATATCATCCCACAGGTTATCATTGCCGGCGAAGCTGTAGAGATCGGTTTCCCAATCGCTCATGTTGCCAACGAGCCTTGGTTCGCTGAAAAACTTCTTCATAAGCGCCGGGCTGTCCAAGGGGGTGGACCATGTACCCTCTCGTAGGGACAGGATGGTCGCGATCTTCTTCAATGCTCTAGCTGCTTCTTGTACATTCATGTGTAGCTCCTCACTAATTAGTAACAATGATAGTAAACGACGATGAGATGGATAGGGGAACTCCTGGCGATTGGCAGGAGTTCAAAAAAAGGATGCACGGCTATTTCGTGATCGTCTGGACGATGGTAGGCATCGTCACAGAGATCCTTCTCACTGTGACTTTTGGTCGTTAGAGTCTCTCCCCGCAGTCAATAACCGACGAGTCGGCGAGAAGCTGCCCTGACTGGGTGGGAAAGGTGAAGCTCGTAGTGTTCGCGCTAGGAACCAAAGTCGCCAAGCCAAAAGCAACGCTGTGGCTAAAAAGCGTATTGGGAGCGTCAACAACCAAATCCCCTGTAGCAGGGTCTTGAGTAAGGCTTGCATCGTATAGGTTTCCTAGGTGGTAGTACTGGACTCGACCCTCTGTCGAGAGCGGAGCAGTGACAGATGCTCCAGCATCGATTGTAATCTTACCATTCTGCACATAGACCGAGATCGCTCCCTGGCCTACAAACTCTGGAAGGCCTGTGAGTGTCTGTCCACCAACGACTAGACCTTTTACCTGATCAGTGTTGTCTACCTTGTCCCACGTCGCACCGTTGTAGACTAGGAAGTCTCCAGCAAGATAGTCAACACCACCTACCGTTACTACTGCGGGGTTGACTGCTACCCAGTAGTTGCCAGTCTGAGCCCCCGCGGGGAAGTCGTTCGTGGAAAAATCCCACACACCCATGTAGTGCAGACCACCAACAACAGAGCTTGGGAGTTGACTGACTGGAATCTTGCCTGCAACCAAGTCGGCCTTGTTGACTACTAGTGTATCCAGTGTTGTACCAACAGTTGTGCTAGCGTACGAGATGTCAGTAGCATGGGTCGAGCCCACAGCTAGGACACTCCATACACCTTGAGTAAAGAACACGAGGTCGTTCTTGTGAACAGCCTTGCTCGTGAGAGTAAAATCCTCTGTGCTCAGGTAGAGAGCTCCCACAGCGGGGGAAGCAGGGATCGTGGCCAGGCTGATCGTTCCAGCGTAGGCTAAAGTCTTCGTGGCCACCTCGGCTATGGCAGTTTGAACGGTAGTGGAGACCAACCCAGTTCCAGTAGGGTTGAATGCCAAGCTAGAAGCATCGCCAGGAATGGCCAGCCTAAAAAAGTTTCCAGGCGTAGCACAAATGAGCCAATCACCAGCAAGATACCCAGTAAGTGCGCCAGTACCAGCAACCTTGAGAACCCAAAACTCTCCTGCCTTCGCGTTTTCGGGCAATCGAGCTGCTTCGTAGAGAACGCCTCGGTACGAAAGGGATCCCTGTGCTTTGTTGCCTGCGATTGGTGTTGGTCCGCTGGTACTTCCAATGTACAGTACCCCACTGTCATCCCAAAACAGTTCACCATTAAGCAAGGTTTTGTTTGCAATCGATCCACGAGCGAGTTGGACAGTCATACTCATAGTGTAGTCACTCCTGCTAGCCTGTAAGCGAACGCTGTGCCAGCTTCACTTTTTCTGTAGATTTCAACTCGTAGCGAGGCATCAGCATAAACATCGATGTGCCCAAAGGTTGATGGTGCCGCTACTTCAGCATCGGCACGAGCGTGACCTAGGTTGATCTGGGCTAGGCCGTTGATAACCTCCACACTACACTTATGCGTGTGACCACAGATGTACGCCTTTACTCCCCTGTTTTTAAGGAGCAGCCAAAACGCGTCTCGTTGCGTAGGTGTCAGATCTAGACAATGACCGAGGTCCGCTACCCCACCTGTTTCCATGTCTGGAAATACATAGGCCGGAAGGTGTCCAACGACAAGCTTTACGGGCTGAGTGCTATTCTGAAGATCGTTATCCAGCCACGTCTGGAGGCTTGTCACTGCTCCTCGCGTTGGGTGTACTAGGCCCCCAAGATCAGTCCAGGGGGCTGTGAACGCTCCACCACCATAATAGGACCAATCGTATGCCACAGTGAATGGTCCTTGTGCAAACGAGCCTGGGTTGGCTGGCGAAGTTGGAATACTCCACGAATCTGTTTGTCCATCGTAGTACCAGTTGAGAACTACGATGTGGGCATTGCCGATATCGAAACTGAAGGTTGTTGAGTGTGCTGCACCAACAGCTTTTGGTCCCTCTTGGATGCCAGACACCTTGGTCAGGTTAATTCCAGAGGCGAGCCACCAGGGGTTGTTTTGGAGCCAAGTGAGGTTGGCCATCAGGGCTTCGCCTGTGAGTTGGATGTCGAAGTCATGGTTGCCAACTGCATAGATCAGAGGCAAGGTTGGGAACTTGGCTCGTGCCAGTGGGTTGAACCCAGGACTACTCTGGTTTGCAAGGAGAGGGGCCATGTCCCCGACAGTGAGAATGAAGTCTTGTGCCTGAAGGCTCAGAGCGTCTAGCACACCACCAACGCCCGAGGGCCCGGCGTAGTTAGCCCACTGGGAATCGGAGGCTACACCAAACGATACAGTTGGAGCAAACTGCCCAGCGTCTACAACAGCACTGCTGGCTGCCAGTGCTGCGGAGAGGTTTTCTTGAACTAGAATTGTACCTGAGTTGCCTGTAACAGCTGGGAGAATGTAGTTGCTCACAACGCCTGTTTGACCACCCACGGTAAACTTGGCTTCCGTTGTAACGTCGCCTGTCTTCGTCAACATTACTGTCGCGTCGGTAACAGGAAGACTCTGGCCGCCCCCTCCTGATTGAATCCCTTTGAGACCTATGTAGCGGAAGAATGACAGTTGGGGAGGCTGTGCAGCGCTCACACCTATGGAAGCAAGATTGCTGCCATAGAAAGTAAGAACACCACTGACAGGATCAACAAGCCAATCTTGAACACCAAAGGCGATAGCTGTACCTACGCTGTTGAATAACCTATACCCATAGGTTCCATCTGATGTAAAGTTGAAAGGAATGGTGTCCTTGAGCTGTGCATGGTAGAACGACTTAGGTGCCCCAGGAACAGGTTTCAGTGACAGACTTACGATTCGTCGCACAATTCCAAGGTCACCGTACGTAACGGCATCGCCCCCAAGTGTACCAAGGGACGTCGCAATTGTAGGTGCAGGAGTTGGGATAGCAGCAGCCTCAGCCCAGATCATATCTGGAGTGACTACTAGCCCACCCTTAAACGGCTCCTCGAAATAATCTCTTGTAGTTGAGGTTTCGGCTACGCCTAGGAGTTTTTTAAATGCAGATGAAATCTTTTGGGTATCAGTCAAACTCATTATGGCCCCTTACTGTAGTGCGCTGATCGCGGGAGCACCGAAGGACATGCTCGAGTTGAATGCGAGGTCTGCTAGGATTGCGATTCGCACCCAAAGATTACCTGATTGTGCTGTGGCGCCAAATGTAATCCTCTTGGCCGTAGCACTGGACGCTGGGTCACCAGCTACTAGGCATGGGTCTCCATTATTTGCAGGCGACCCACTTCCTGGGTATGGCGAGTTGGCATTCAGCCATCCGGTAGCCACAGTTTTGACCTCGATAAGCATATTCGCTGTTACCTGGTTGGTGTCTGCGGACAGCCCAGTTGCAGAGGGTAGGCTGAGGGTGAGGGATGATGTGTTGGCGAGTACGCCTGTGAACAAGAACGTCGCCCAACGCCAAGACCCTGCGAGACCTGCAATTGACTGACCACCAGAGTTTGTGTAGTCAGGTCCTGGGTTTCCAAGGTTGTCTAGGTACGCGCCGTAGTTGCCAGCTGGCCACTGATACAGAAAGTTCTTTTTCTGAAGTTCACCTGGGAGAGTAGTTTTGAGGTTGACCGTAGAATCCCAGGGGCCGCCAAACACCGTTGGGTACTTTTGGGTGCCATCACCAGAGAGCACACGCTCTGTTTCAGTTGAGCCATCGATGCGTACACCTTGTGCAAATACCTGACCAGGACCCGACACGCCCTTGCTG
>Ga0075014_100000315_pt1 | contig 13609 bp, 8 predicted proteins | sample AleBraG_ABR_2014_FD_71472 | JGI IMG/M metagenome (GOLD analysis project Ga0075014, IMG submission 71472) | Freshwater sediment microbial communities in response to fracking from Pennsylvania, USA - Alex Branch Run_MetaG_ABR_2014 | ecosystem: Environmental > Aquatic > Freshwater > Creek >... | reverse complement strand
GCGCACTCGGTGTCTCCGGCACGCTGGCAAGCGAGTCCGAGAGCAAGCTGCGCATCGGGCCAAGCAGGTTGCAACTCGGTTGCTTTGCGCAATTCTGCGAGGGCTTCGGCGGGCTTTTGTTGCTGGCCAAGGACTTCGGCGAGATAGTAGTGAGGAGCGGCGTCGCGCGGAGAGAGTTCGGCCGCTTTGCCAAGCTCGTTGGCTGCCTGGACCCACTGCTGTTGACTGGAATACACCACTCCGAGGTGAAGATGAGCCGAGGCAAGGTCGGGGCGTAGTTCAATCGCTTTTGAGAAGGACGTTGCCGCCGCAGCATAGAGTTCCTGTTGGGCCAACTGCGCTCCCAGATCATCATGCAGATCAGCGTTTTGTGGGGCTAGCGCAACGGCGCGGCGAAATTCTGCCGTCGCTTCATCAGCGGAGTGCCGTTGACTGAGAATCCTGCCCAGAACGCGATGTGCTTCCGCATTGGTTGGAGCAGCTTTGATAGCGGCGCGGGCTTCCGTTTCTGCGTCTTCCAGCTTGCCCTGGCGAACCAGGATGGACGCGAGCGTGAGATGAACATCTCCGACGTTGGGGCGAAGCTTCAGGGCGGTTCGTAAATGAGCCGCGGCGGAATCGAGGTCTCCTTGCGAAGCGAGCACCCAGGCGAGCGAGGTCTGCGCATCAAAGAAGGCAGGCGCAGCGCGGACTGCTTTTTCCAAGTCGGCTCGGGCAGCACCCAGATCACCCTTGCGGATCGACTCGACACCACGCTGGTAGGCTGCTTGGGCGGGCTTTGGGGTCGCGGTCTGGCTGAGCGCGAAAGTGCCTGCCAGCACAGCGCTGAGAGCAAAGTGTCGCCAGGGTTTCAATGGTCTCGAGAATCCGTCCACGGCGTTCTACAGAAGATTATATCGATCACGGGTTCAGCGCGGCTTGACCCTGTTCCAGGCGCAACCTACTATCCAAACAGGGTCATGCGGCGTTTGTCGATACAAGCTAGTCGACGGCGGAGGGGATTCGTCGTCTTGCTATTTCTAGGCACGTGGCTCACAACCTGTGCTTTCGCGCAGGAGAAGCCAAGCCCTCTCGCCTATTTCGTAGATCAAGCTGAGAAAGCAGGCTTGCTCGCTCTGAATGTGTTTGGCGGTATCGATACCAAGAAGTACATCATTGAAACAACCGGCACCGGCGTCGCCATTTTTGACTACGACAACGACGGCTGGCCTGACATTTTCGTCGTCAACGGCACTACTCTCGAAGGCTTTCCCTCCGGCAAGGCTCCCACCAGTCATCTCTACCACAACAATCACGACGGCACATTTACCGATGTCACCGCGCAGGCTGGATTGTTAGCGACGGGCTGGGGACAGGCCGCCTGCGTGGGCGACTACGACAACGATGGCTGGGAAGACCTCTACGTCACCTACTACGGAAAGAACCGCCTCTACCACAACGATCACGGCGTCTTTAAAGATGTAAGTGAGAAAGCGGGCGTTGCAGGATCGAAACTGGCATGGGGAAATGGATGTGCCTTCGTCGACTACGACCGCGATGGCCACCTCGATCTCTTCGTCGCGAACTACGTCGATTTTGACGTGTCCACGGCGCCGCTTCCCGGGCAGAGCGTCTCCTGCGTTTGGAAAGGCGCTCCAGTCATGTGTGGGCCGCGGGGCTTGAAACGGGCCAACAACATCCTGTACCACAATCGGGGCGACGGCACCTTCGAGGACGTTACCGTCAAAGCCAAGATCGACAAATCCGACGGGTTCTACGCCTTGAGCGTTTCCACGCTGGACTACGATAACGACGGTTGGCCTGACATTTTTGTGGCCTGCGACAGTACGCCGAGCATTCTCTATCACAACAACCACGACGGCACATTCACCGATGTCGCGGTTGTTGCCGGCGCAGCCTTTAACGAAGACGGCCGCGAACAGGCGGGCATGGGTTCCACCATTGCCGACTACGACGGCGACGGCCGACTGGACATTTTCAAGACGAACTTCTCTGACGACACCTCCACGCTCTACCGCAACAACGGCGATGGCACCTTCACGGACATGACCTTCCCTGCGGGCCTTGGTTTGTACACGAAATATCTGGGCTGGGGGACAATGTTTTTCGACTTCGATAATGACGGCTGGCCCGATATTCTCGTGGTCAACGGCCACGTCTACCCGGAAGTGGATCGCTACAAGCTAGGCGCCGACTATGAAGAGCCACGCATTCTCTATCACAACAATGGCAACGGAACGTTTTCGGATATTTCCGCGTCGGCTGGGCCTGGAATCGTCACGCGAAAATCGGGACGGGGCGTAGCGGTCGGCGACTTGTGGAACGACGGGCGCATGTCGGCGGTGATCAGCAATATGAATGCGCGGCCAAGCTTGCTGGTCAACCAGGTTCGTAATGGCAATCACTGGATCGCGATCAAACCGGTCGGCACGCAGTCGAACCGCGACGCGATTGGCGCGCGGGTCACGGTTAAGGCTGGCAAGCGCACGTTGGTTGACGAAGTCCGCAGCGGATCAAGCTACGACTCCAACAGCGACATGCGCGTTCATTTTGGATTGGGCGCGAACACACAGATCGACGGGCTTGAGATTCGCTGGCCCAACGGAAAGTTGGAGAGCTTCACGAACCTGAAGATCGACGCGATCAACACGATCCAGGAAGGGACTGGCCTGCCTCCCGACGCGCCGGCCAAACCCGGCGCCCCAAAGTCGTCATCGGGCAACGGTATGCCTTAAGTCGTCAGCGTTTGGGACTTGGCGCAGCGTCCGGGATCGTACGAACAATTCCCTCGCCTTCCTGCACGTGAATCACGCGGTTGACAGCAACGTTCTTGAGCGACTCCACTTGGCCGCTCGGCCAGCGAATTTCAAGCAGCTCAACTTTGTCGGCAGAACCCAAACCGAAGTGCACACGTAGATCACCTTGCGAAAAATAGCCACCACCGCTGCGCACTTCATCAATCTGTTCGTGCGGCTTGCTGTCGCCCGCCACGCGCGTAACGCACTTAACACGCGCGCCAATTCCACTGCGATTCGATTTCGTCCCGATGGTGCTCACCTTAATCCAGTTGTTTTTTGTGGTGGAGTCGCAGCGCAACAACTGGGGATAGCCATTCACGGTGTTGACGACAACGTCGAGGTCGCCATCGTTATCAAAATCACCAAACGCGCAACCACGAGCGGCTACCGGCTCCATAATTCCTGTGCCAGCATCAGCGGACACATCGGCAAAACGTCCGGTGCGCAAGTTCTTGTACAGGACCTTTCGTTGGGCATATCCGGCTTCCGTCTTGAGCTGTTCGACTTCGGGGTAGACATGGCCGTTGCACAGAAGGATGTCGGGCCAGCCGTCGTTATCCATGTCGAAGAACCCGCAGCCCCAGCCCAGATATTTGGTGCTAAGACCAAGCCCGCCCTGGAACGTCATGTCATCAAACGTGCCATCGCCGCGATTGTGATAGAGCGAGGGTGTGTCACCCGCGAAGTTCGTCTTCACAATGTCGAGCCAGCCGTCCATGTCGTAGTCGGCTGCCGAAACGCCCATGCCTGCCTGGGGCTTGCCGTCCGGACTCAACGCACAACCCGCTTCCACGGCCACGTCTACGAACTTGCCGTTCTTCTGGTTCTTGTACAGCGCGCTCGCCGTCGAATCATTGGCTACATAGATGTCAGGCCAGCCGTCATTGTCCAGATCGGCCACGAGCACACCAAGCCCGTAGGTCCCATTCGCCTTGGTGATGCCAGAGGCATCGGAAACGTCAGTGAACGTGCCGTCGCCGTTGTTGTGATAAAGGATGTTCTTCCCACCCTCCAACCCCGGCGGACCACACGCCACCATCACGCTCTTATAAAGACATGGACCCGATTCCGGAACCGGCGCCGTCGCCAGATCCAGATCAATATAGTTTGCTACAAACAGGTCGAGCTTTCCGTCACGGTCGTAGTCGACGAAGGCGCAGCCCGTACTCCACCGGGTGGTCTTGCCGCCTACACCGGCCTTCTCCGTGACGTCAGTGAATGTTCCGTCACCGTTGTTGTGAAACAGCGCGTTGCTTTTGCCGTAATAGCTGACGAAAAGGTCGTCCCAACCGTCGTTATCGTAGTCTCCGACGCAAACGCCCTGACCCCATCCCTGGCGCGCTAGTCCGGCTTTCGCTGTCACGTCCGTGAATGTGCCGTCGCGATTGTTCTTGAACAGATGGCAGTGCGGTTCCTGCCCCGCGGGAAATCCTTCCAGCCGCCAGCCATTGACAACGAATATGTCAAGCCACCCATCGTTGTCATAGTCGTAGAACGCGATCCCACACCCGGTCGTCTCGAGCAGATACTTGTTCTTGTGCTCGCCGCCAAAGATGGTCTTCTCGTGCAAGCCAGCCTTCTGCGCGACGTCCACGAAGCTGACACCAAGGGCCGGCTGTTCCTTTGCGCCGGAAGCACCCGCCTGTCCAGTGCCGCCCTGCGTGGGAAGCGACATGGCAAACACTCCCGGCAGCGGCAGAATGAGGGTCGACCGGCTCAGGGACTGCAGAAATTTTCGTCGCGATAACACGAAAGAAGAAGGACTCGTTTCCCACACGGCGTGCTAGAATCCCGCCTTCAGAATCTTATCGTGAAACTCCCGCGCGCGCCGCAATCGGCCGCTTCGCCGTAGAGGTCAATCTTCGTCGTGCCAGACATGCGAACGACAAGACACGCGACGCCCCTTGTGCTATCTGCCGTTCTCCGACTTGCTGCTCTGGCCTGGGTGATGGCACTCTTGCCAGGGGGTACAGCTTTGGCACGGACCGGTCACGAATCATCGCCGGCGCAAGCGAAGGATCTGGAACTCTCTCGTCCTGTGCGCTCGTGGGAGTTCCTGCCCGTTGTCGCCGACCGCGCCGCGCTGCTCGGCGATGAAGCTGGGAACTTCGAAGCCTGGGTTTACCCGATCAAGATCTTCACCGGCTTCAACCTGCATTTCCGCGTCGGCGGCCATGACTATTCCGCCTCCACGCTTGCGCGCACGCTGACCGTTCGGCCTGAGTCTGCGACCATCCTCTATGCCGGCAATGACTTCTCAGTAAAGGAAACTCTGTTCGTCCCGATCCACGAAGCCGGCGCGATCATTCGCTTCGCTGTTGAAACCCGGCAGCCTCTCGAGCTCGAAGCCCAGTTCCGGCGCGATTTCCAACTGATGTGGCCTGCGGCGCTCGGCGGCACCTATCAGGACTGGGATACCTCCTTGCATGCGTTTGTCTTCGGAGAGGAGCAGAAGAAATTCGCCGCCCTCGTGGGCTCTCCCGACGCGAATGACGCGCAACAGGAGTTTTCAGACAACTATGCTCAATCGGCGACGAACTCGCTTCGTCTGCAGCCCATCCAGCGAGACGGCACGCAAATCATTGTCATTGCCGGGTCAGTCGACGGTCGCAAGACCGCCGAAGAAACCTACCGCCGTCTGACCTCGCAGCACGCTGAATTACAGCAGGGCGCCGCTCAGTACTACCGCGACTATCTCGTCCGCACCGTCGCCGTCGATGTACCCGATCATGACCTGCAATCCGCCTACGACTGGTCGCGCATCAGCGAGTTGCAGGGACTCGTCACCAATCCCTTCCTGGGCACGGGCCTGGTCGCAGGCTACCGTACCTCGGGCGCCAGCCAGCGTCCCGGCTTCGCGTGGTTTTTTGGTCGCGATTCCATGTGGACTACTCTCGCGCTGAATGCCGCGGGCGATTTCGAGAGTTCTCGTACCGCGCTCGATTTCCTGACCAAGTACCAGCGCGCCGACGGCAAGGTTCCTCATGAGATAGCCCAGGGGGCAAACTTCGTTCGCTGGTTCGAAGACTACCCCTACGGCTTTGCCTCCGCCGACGCCACTCCCCTATTCATCATCGCCCTCAACGACTTCGCCACGCGCAGCGGCGACATCGAATTCGTGAAGGCCAAGTGGGACAACGCCTGGCGCGCCTACCAGTTCCTCCGCTCCACTTGGGACACGCAGGGTTTCCCGCAGAACATCGGGATCGGCCATGGCTGGGTGGAAGGCGGCCCACTCCTGCCCGTCAAGACCGAACTCTACCAAAGCGGCCTTGGTCTCGAAGCCCTGCGCTCGCTAGCCAACCTCGCACGACTCATTGGCAAGAACGATGTTCAACGCGATCTGGAACAGGCCTTCGCTGCCAAGCAGCCGCAACTGAATCAAGCGTTCTGGATCCCGGACAAGAACCTTTACGCCTTCGCCCTCGATCGCGACAACAAGCAAGTGGCCACGGAAAGCGTTCTCTCCACCGTGCCCATGTGGTTCGGTGTCCTGGATGACGACAAATCGCAGAAGATGATCGACCGCCTCGCCGATTCCGACCACGCCGCCGACTGGGGCATGCGCATCATCTCATCACAGAATCCCCTCTACGATCCCAGCGGCTACCACTTCGGCAGCGTGTGGCCCTTGTTCACTGGCTGGGCTTCGGTCGGCGAATACCGTTACCATCGCGACCTCGCCGCGTTCGCGAACCTTCGCGCCAATGCGCTGCTGGCCCTTGACGGCTCGCTCGGCCATACGACCGAGGTCCTTTCCGGCGATTACTACCAGAGTCTCGCCACTGCATCTCCGCATCAGATCTGGTCGGCCGCCATGGTCGTGAGTCCCCTGCTCCGCGGGCTCTTTGGCATGGAGGCAAATGCAACCTCCCACTGGCTACGTCTTGCACCGCACGTCCCCGCTGACTGGGATCACTTTTCCCTCAGGCGCGTCCGAGTTGCCGATGCCAACTTTGACTTCACTGTGCGCCGATCGGCCGACAACTGGACCACAGACATTCGCCAGGACGGCGGCACGCTGACGGATTTCGAGTTCTCCCCCGCCGTGAGCCTGCGCGCCCACGTCCAGAGTGTCGACTTCGACGGGCGTCCGGTCTCATTCAAGGTGGAGCCGGGCTCCCAAGACCAGCACGTAGCAATCCACGTTAAGATCAGCCCCGGAAAACACACGCTGCGAATTGGCATCCGTGATGATTTTGGCGTAAGCGTTCCCGTAACCCTGCCATCGCTCGGCAGCAGAAGCGAGGCACTCCACGTAACCAGTTCTTCCTGGAGTCCCGCCCACGATCGCCTGACTCTTGAGTACTCCGGCCGTAGCGGCCGCGACTACGAGCTCGGCCTCTGGAACGCCTCCCAGGTCCGTTCCGTGGAGGGCGGCACACTCGCGGGGAGCGGCGACCACCGTAGTCTTCGCATCCAGATCCCTCAAAGCAGCTCGTCCTACGTTCGCTCCAAAGTCGTACTACAGTTCATGCATTGAAGTTTTCGCGCACCCAGCGCAATCGGAGAACATTGGCTCTTATGTCACGCGTGAAATTGGTTCTCTTAGTCGGGCTCTTAAGTCTCACCGCAACGCTAGCTTCCGCCCAGAAGGCCGTCGACGCCGCTGGTCACCAGTGGTGGCAACACGCCGTCTTCTACGAGCTCTATCCCCGCAGCTTTGCCGACAGTAACAACGACGGCATCGGAGACCTCCGAGGCATCGCCTCCAAAATGGCCTACCTGCACGACCTCGGTGTTGACGCCATCTGGATTGCGCCCTGCTTCCCTTCTCCCCAGGTTGATTTCGGCTACGACGTCTCCGACTACGAGAAGATTGATCCGATGTACGGCACCCTCGCCGATTTTGACGCCATGACCGCCGAAGGCAAGAAGCATAACGTGCGCATCATCCTCGACTTCGTCGTGAATCACACTTCTGACAAGCATCCGTGGTTCATTGATTCAAGCTCGTCTCGCACTTCTCCGAAGCGCGACTGGTACGTTTGGCGCGATGGCAAGGGGCCTGACCAGCCACCCAACAACTGGATTTCGATTTTTGGCGGCTCGGCCTGGAAGTTGGACCCGCGGACGGGACAGTACTATTACCATGCGTTCTACGCCGAGCAACCTGATCTGAACTGGCGCAATCCCGCCGTGCAGGAGGCCATGCTCAACGTCACCCGCTTCTGGTACAAGCGGGGTGTCTCAGGCTTCCGTCTCGACGCGGTCGACACCCTTTATGAAGCAGCAGACCTGCGCGACAACCCCATCGCCCCTGGCAAGAACGCCTATGGCGACCAGAACACCGAGGAGATCTACACCAAGAAACTGCCCGAAATGCACGACGTCCTGCGCAACCTGCGCAAGGTTGCCAACGAAAGTGACGCCGTCCTCATCGGAGAGACCTGGACCCACAACATTTCCGAGCTCAAGGAGTATTACGGCGAGCATGACAACGAACTGCAAATGCCAATGGATTTTCTTTTCTCCACCGTCAACAAGCTGTCGCCCGACGAGTTCCGCAAACAGATCGCCGGAGTGGATGCCGCCAACGGCTGGCCAGTCTTCGTCCTCAGCAACCACGACATGGTTCGCGCCTACAACCGCTACGGCGACGGCAAGAACAACGACGCCATCGCCAAGATGATGGCCGGCATGTACCTCACACTGCGCGGAACGCCGATCATGTATTACGGCGAAGAGTTGGGCATGGAGAACAACGACCCCAAGCGTCCGGAAGATGTGAAGGATCCCATCGGCCGTCGCGGCTGGCCTCAGGAAAAAGGCCGCGACGGGGAACGCACCCCCATGCAGTGGAGCGACGCGCGCAACGCCGGGTTCACCACCGGCACTCCCTGGCTGCCCGTGCCCGAGAGCTACAAAACCCACAACGTGGCCACCGAATCGAAGGACCCCAATTCCGTCCTCACCTTCTACAAGCAACTGCTGGCCTTGCGTCACAAGAGCGATGCGCTGCTTGACGGTTCGTACACCGCCCTCAATGAGAGCGATGGGAACGTTCTTTCCTACTTGCGAAAGAACAAAGACGGTGCCGTCCTCGTCATCCTCAACATGGCCGGCAGCGCGCAGGAGCCTGTGTTTGACCTTTCGGCGCAGGGTTTTGCCAACGCCAAGGTCAAGCACCTGCTGAGTTCCGGAACAGCAACAAAGGACGGTAAGTCTCCCCTGCGGCTGAAACTCGAACCGTTCGGGGTCTACATTGCAGAAGTCGGCAAGTAGAAAAACGGCGAGGTAGGCTTGGGGCACATGACATGAGTTTTTCGCGGCGAAGTTTCTTATATCACTCAGGAGCGGCGGCTCTCGTTTCGGCGCTGCCGTCGCTTCGCTGCGCCGCTGCGGATTCACCCGCCCAAACCCTCCAGCGCAAACTTGCTGCCGACCCTCTGCGCCCGCAATACCACCTGATGCCGGCCGCCAACTGGATGAACGACCCGAACGGTCCCATCTACTTCCGCGGCCGGTATCACATGTTTTTCCAGTACAACCCAAACGCCCCTGTCTGGGGCGACATGCACTGGAACCACGCTACCAGCCCCGATATGATCCACTGGCACCACGAGCCGGTCGCCATCGCTCCCACGCCCGGTGGCTATGACCGCGATGGCGTTTTTTCCGGAAGCGCAGTCCTCGATCACGGCGTGCCCACAGCCATCTACACCGGCGTCATGCCTCCGGCAAACGATGGCGAAGCCACTTTGCGTGACGGCCAACACACCTGGCGCGAGGTACAGTGCCTTGCCACTTCTTCCGACCCTGACCTCCGCACGTGGAAGAAACTTCCCGAGCCGGTTATCCCCTACCCGCCGCCCGGACTCGAAGTCACCGGCTTCCGCGATCCCACGCCCTGGCGCGAAGGCGACTCGTGGCTTCTCACCGTTGGTTCCGGATTCAAGAACAGGGGCGGTGCCGTTCTTCTCTATCGTTCTTCCGATCTTCGCCATTGGACTTACCTTCACCCGCTTGTCGAAGGCAGCGGCAACGGTCAGACCACCATCAATCCCGTGGATAAGGGTGAGATGTGGGAGTGCCCCGATTTCTTTCCACTGGGCGGGAAGCACGTTCTGCTGATGTCGACCGTGGGCAAGGTTCGGTACAAAGTCGGCACGTATAAAGATCTTCGTTTCTACCCTGAGAAAGACGGCGTGGTCGACTGGGGCGCTTACTACGCCGCTAAGACCATGCTCGACCGCGGCGGCAGCCGCATTCTCTGGGGATGGATTCCGGAAACGCGCCCCGAAGCCGAACACCGCGCCGCGGGCTGGGCCGGAGCCATGGCGCTGCCCCGCACGCTCTCACTGACAGCTAACAACGAACTGCAGATGGGGGTCGCACCCGTCGCAAAGACTCTGCGCGCCACGAACACTCGCGTCTGGAAAGACATAAGTGCCGCAACCCGCGAAGAAGCTCTCTCCGGTCTCCGCATCAAAGACTTGGCGGCGGAAATCTCGGCAGAGTTCCAACCCAAGTCGAATGGCTCATGTTCCCTGACCCTTCGCCCTGACTCCGGCGAAGCTTTCGCAACCATCGCCGTCTCCGCCAAAGGCGACGGTTGGCAATTGGATGCCCCCGGCTTCAGCGCGCCCCTTTCGCAGCCGGCAAATCGACCTCTTCGTCTGCATCTCTTCCTCGACGGTTCCGTACTCGAGATCTTCGCCAACGGCACTACGGTAGCAACGGCTCGCATCTACAAAGCACCGACCTCGCCGCTTCGCATCGAAACCAGCGGCGAACTTGTTGCCCTTGACGTCTGGCAAGTCCAACCCATTTCCAAGGACAGGCTTACCACCTAAACATGCAAATCAACGGCTATCTCGTAAAAAGCACCATCGTGGCTGCGCTCGGCGGATTGCTGTTCGGCTTCGACACCGTCGTCATCTCGGGCACCACCGCCGCCCTCACCGATCTGTATCACCTCAACGCGCATCTGTTTGGCGTCAGCTTGCTCGGAATCACTGTCGCCACGGCGCTGGTGGGTACAACGCTGGGCGCGATGTTCGGGGGATGGCCCGGTGATCGCTTTGGGAGACGCGATAGCCTGCGCGGCATTGCCGTGATCTATCTCATCTCCGCGCTCGGTTCGGCCTTGGCCTGGAGTTGGGGATCCCTCCTTCTTTTCCGGCTTCTCGGCGGACTCGCGATTGGCGCTTCCTCGGTTCTAGGCCCAATGTACATTGCCGAGATCGCTCCCGCCCGCCTGCGAGGCCGGCTCGTCGGCTTGTTCCAGTTCAATGTTGTGTTCGGCATTCTGCTGGCCTATTTCTCGAATTACCTGCTCGGCCTGGCGCACCTCGGCGGCGGCGAGTGGCGCTGGAAGTTAGGTGTCGCGGCAGTACCTTCGGCCTTCTTCCTTCTTTTGCTGTTCGGAATTCCACGCAGCCCACGGTGGCTGGCGGAGAAGGGGCGCAACGACGAAGCCCGCGAAGTGCTGCGCATGACCGGCGAGCCTGACTACGAGACGCAGCTGAAAGAGATCGTCGCTTCCATTGACATCGAACACAGCCGTGGCAGCGAGCGCCTGTTTCAGCGTAAGTATGCTCTGCCGGTCTTTCTAGCCATTTCCATCGGTATGTTCAACCAGTTGGCCGGCATCAACGCCATCCTGTATTACCTCAATCGTATTTTTGCCCAAGCCGGGTTTGACAAGGTTTCAGGAGACCTGCAGGCAGTGGCCATCGGCGCGGCAAACCTCATCTTCACGATTGTCGGCATGTCGATCATCGACAAGGTTGGGAGGAAGGTCCTCCTCCTCACGGGCGCGGTGGGAACGGCCGTGTGCCTCAGCGGCGTGTCCTACGTCTTTGCTACGAATCACAATCAGGACAAGCTCGTGTGGTTGCTGGTGGGCTACATCGCGTTCTTCGCGCTCTCCCAGGGCGCTGTGATCTGGGTCTACATCAGCGAAGTCTTCCCCACGCTCGTGCGCGCCAAAGGACAAAGCCTCGGCGCCTTCACCCACTGGTTTATGAACACGCTGATTGCTCTGACTTATCCCACCCTTGCCGAGAAATCCGGCGCGTATCCGTTCATGTTCTTCGCGGTGATGATGGTGGTGCAGTTCTTCGTCGTATGGACCGTCTACCCTGAAACCAAAGGTGTCACACTCGAAGACATGCAGAAGAAAATGGGGGGCGCGCACCCGTGAGTGCGCGCGGGCTCGCCCAAGCGACCGCCGATCGCTACGCGAAATTCAAGGAAGTCGAGGCCGTAGCCCTCTCCGGCTCCAGGAACACCCAGCAGGACGACGTATTCTCGGACATCGATCTTTATGTCTACACGAGTGCTCTCCTGCCCTTGGAGCAGCGCGCCCAACTCACTGCCGACTCGCCGCGCGCCGAAGTCGGCAATAACTTTTGGGAACCCGGCGACGAGTGGATTGATCCGGCCACCGGCATTTCGCTCGACGTTATGTTCCGCGACCAGCGCTGGATCGAAGACCAACTCGACCGCGTCCTCGTGCACCACGCCGCTTCCGTCGGCTACTCCACCTGCTTCTGGTATAACGTCCTACACTCAGAAGCGCTCTTCGATCGCGCCGGCTGGTTCCAGGTTCTGCAAACCCGTGCCCGCGTTTCATACCCACCCGAACTCAAGTCGGCCATTCTCGCGAAGAACTTCCCTATCCTGCGTTCCAACATGTCCTCGTACATTCACCAGATCGACCTCGCAATCGCGAGGAAAGATCCCGTCAGCCTGAATCATCGAGTTGCCGCTCTGCTCGCCAGTTACTTCGATATTCTTTTCGCTGTCAATGAAATGCCAAACCCGGGAGAGAAGCGCCTGGTGCAATACGTGGAAGCGAACTGCAGCAAGCAGCCGAAGGGGATGAGGCAAGACGTGGAGAGTCTGCTGCGTTCCTTGTCGCGAACGGATACCACGAGCGTAGCCGCCGCCAGCAGTCTCGTCGCCAGCCTGGAGGCCCTACTGCGCGCGGAAAAAGTCCTGCCGTCTCAGTGAACGTGCGGTGGTGCAGTCCCCAGGAACTCGAACTTCTTGTACTCAACAGGGGATAGCCGGGCTGTCCCTTCTTTGATCCGGAAAGCACGATCCACCGCCACATTGCGAAACGTTTGTGTCAGCTTCGACGTCGGCCAGAACACCTGAATCTCATCAATCTTGGCCGCCTTCCCCACGCCAATATGCTGCCGCAGCGGATTGCCGCCAAAACTGGAGCCAAATCCAACCGTGCGATAGATGCTTCGCAACTTCCCCGCTTCGCGAATCGTCAAGCGCACGCGTGCCCCAAACGCCGCCCGGTTCGTCTTCGTGCCTTCGAGTTCCAGCGTGATGGAGTGATTCCCGTGTCCCGGGTTCGCATACAAAACGCTCAGGTAGTTGTCGCCGGGATACGCCCCGCCCATCTCCTCGAAGACATCCTCTTCGCCGTCGTTATTGATGTCTCCAAACGCGACACCGTGCCCTTTCTGCAGGTGCCCGAATCCGCCTGACGTAGTCACATCCTGAAAGTACTTGCCACCGTTGTTGCGAAACATCCGGTTCGGCAGCAGAGACTCGTAAGTGGGATCCCCATCTCCCAGGTAAATATCCAGCCACCCGTCGTTATCCAGATCGCCAAAGCTCGATCCCATCACCAGAATCGCGCGATCGAGTCCCACCTGCTTGGTCACATCTGTAAAAGTCCCATCATGGTTGTTGTGATAAAGCCGTGGCGTCTCCGCCTTGAAGGGCAATCCCGCCTCGAAGGCGCCGATATCGTTAAAGCCCTCGACATAAAATCCCGCGACGAAGATGTCGGGCCAGCCATCATTGTCGTAGTCAAAGAACCATGCCGGGAAACTGTGGATCGG
>Ga0075014_100000313_pt1 | contig 13686 bp, 10 predicted proteins | sample AleBraG_ABR_2014_FD_71472 | JGI IMG/M metagenome (GOLD analysis project Ga0075014, IMG submission 71472) | Freshwater sediment microbial communities in response to fracking from Pennsylvania, USA - Alex Branch Run_MetaG_ABR_2014 | ecosystem: Environmental > Aquatic > Freshwater > Creek >... | reverse complement strand
GGATTGCGCTTTGACCTGATGTGGCCGCCGACGAAGGCTATATCCTCGACCTCCGTGTTCAGTTGGCTTGCGGCGATCCGCGCCAATCGTTCGGCGACGCGCATCGCCGCAAGCTTGGCGGTGCCGGCAACTGCCGGCGCGAACCGGCTGGCGTAGTTGCCCGATGCGATCGACCACGCGTCTTTGGCCGTATCGATTTCGGTATTGATGCTGATATCGGCGGGCTTGAGGCCGAACACGTCAGCAACGACCTGTGAAAGAACGGTGCGATGGCCCTGTCCTTGCGGGACCGAGGCGACGTGAACCGTGACGCTTCCCACTGGATCGATCGCGATCGTCGCGGTGGCCTGGGCACCGTTCTTTGGCCCAGCCTTGCGGCGCTCGGCGGGTGTGAGCGCGGTCGTGATGTAACCCATGTTGGACACGCTCGGCTCCACCACCGCAGTATAACCGATGCCGTAGAGGCGGCCCTGCGCGCGCGCCGCATCGCGGCGCGATTTGAGTGCGGCGAGTGCTCCTTGCGTGACGCCGCGCCCGATCGCCTCCTGGTAATTTCCGGAGTCGAGCAACGCGCCGCTCGCCGTCCGGTACGGAAAGGCGTCGGCCGGGACGAGGTTGCGGGTGATGACCTCGAGCGGATCGATGCCAAGCTCGACAGCGATGCGGTGAACGAGACGTTCGAGGGCGAAATAGACCTGCGGTCCACCGAATCCGCGATTTAATCCCGTAGGCGTCTTGTTGGTGACGACGACGCGGTTGCGGACGGCGAGATGGCGGATGTCGTAAGCGCCGGTCAAGTTGCCATGCATACGATAAAGCGTTGCCGGTTCGGGCGCGCGTAAATGCGCCCCGCAGTCCTCGACCTGATCCCAGTCGAGTGCGAGGATGCGGCCATCATCGGCGACCGCCGCGGCAAGCGTGATGGCCCGGTTTGTGGCTGAAACCGATGCGGTCAGGTGCTCGAGGCGGTCCTCGATCCATTTGACCGGTCGTCCTGCCGCGCGCGCGGCCGCCGCAACGAGAACGATATAGGGAAAGACGCCCTGCTTGACGCCGAAGCTGCCACCGGAATCCGGCGGCGTGCGCAGCCGCAGGCGATTGCCCGGGACCTTCAAGGCTCTCGACAGCACCGCGTGAATGCTGAAGGGACCCTGAAAATTTGCCAGTACATCATATGCGTCCTCGCCCGGATCGTACTCGGCGACGACGCCATAGGTTTCGATCGGCGTGCAAGAATTGCGCGGATAGCGCACATCGATGCTGATCCGGCGCAAGGCAGATGCAAATGCCTGTTCCGGGTCGCCGTAGCGAAACGACCGGTCGCTGGCGACATTGCCTACAAAGCCATCGTGCAGGATCGGCGCGTCCGCGCGCAACGCCGCAAGCGGATCGACGACGGCAGGGCGCACCTCGTAGCGCACGTCAATGAGATCAATGGCGTCCTCGGCGAGGTAGCGATCGGTGGCCACGACGATCGCGACGGGTTCGCCGACATAGCGCACGCGCCCCACCGCTATCGGCCAGCATTCGACCGGGGCCTTGACACCGACGACGAGGCTCGTCGTCAGTGCCTTGATGTCGTCGCCTTTCAGCACCGCGACCACACCGGGCGCCTTCCTGGCCGAGGATAGATCGATCGACACGATGTCGGCGTGAGCGTGCGGAGAGCGCAGGAACGCAGCGTGCAGGGTGCCAGGGCGAACGCCGAGATCGTCGATGAAGCGGCCACGTCCAGTCAGAAGCGCCGAATCCTCGACGCGAGGTATTGAGCGGCCGACCCAAAGCGAGCCGGACTCAGGTCTGGCCGTCATTGCATCGGCCGCTATTTGGCCCGCGGCTTCGGCCATGGTGTACCTCAACCCGCGACGATCCGCGCAAAAGCCGCCTTCGGATCATCCTGAAGTATTTGGCCGAGATCGACGTTCTCGACACCTTTGACGTGAATGCGTTTGTACTCCATCGGCTCGGCTGAAAGGGGCTTGGTCGCATCCAGCCCCATCTTTGCACTGATGCCGTTGTCGGACGACGGATCGAGTTTGGAACCCTGCGCGCCCGACACGACGACGAGGTCCCGGTCGGCCTGGAAGCGGGTGGCGACCGCCCATTCGATTTCCATCACGTCATCGATATCGACATCCATGTCGACCACAACGACCTGCTTGATGTCGTAATGGCCTGCGAACGCTGCCATAATGATGTTCTTCGGCTCACCCTGACTCTTCTTGTCGATCTTAATCGCCAGGTGATAGCGGCAGGTTCCTCCCCATGTGAGGCGCACGTCGCGCACCGAAGCGAAACTGCGTTGCAGATACTCCAGGAGCGTCGCTTCGCGCGGAATGCCGCCGAGCAGAAGATGCTCCACCCCGCCGCCAACGATAGTGTGGAAAATCGGACTCTTGCGGTGCGTGATCGCATCGACCTGGATGACTTCGCGGTCAGCGCGCGGACCGTAATATTGCGGGAACTCGCCGAACGGCCCCTCGGGCTCGCGCACCTTCGGCAGGATGCGGCCTTCGATGACGATTTCCGCGAGTGCTGGCACGCGAACCCGGTTGGTTCGGCATTTCACCATCTCAACCGGCTGGCCGAGCAGTGCACCGGCGATTTCCATTTCGTCCTGGTCGAGAGCTGCGATCGCCTGCGATGAAAGAATGCAAGCCGGATGAACGCCGATGACGAGCGCGATCTCCAACGCCTCTCCGGCTTCTTCGGCCATGCGGAAGTAATGCTGGGTGTGACGGGGCAGCAGCAACACACCGATGCGATCGGGACCGCTGACCTGACAACGGTGGATCGAGACGTTCTGAACGCCAGTCTTTGGATTGCGCGCGATCAGCAGCGCCGCGGTAATATAAGGCCCGCTGTCGTGTTCGTTGTGCTTGGGGATCGGCAACTGGGCGAGCAAATCGACCTTCTGATGAACGATCTCCTGCACCGGTCCCGCCATCACCTCTACCCATGGCAACGGATGGCGCACGGCGTGCTGGAAGCGGGGCAGCAGTTCGGCGGAGGCAACGCCAAGGCAATCGGCGATCCAGCTACGGTCGGCAAACAGGTTCGCCACCACTGGAATGGTGTGCTGACCGGGCATTGGAAACAGCACGGCGCGCTCGTTTTCGAGTTTCTTGGCGACCGCCGCCAATTCATCAATCAGCGAGACACCCTTGCGCGCGACGGCGAGCCTGTCGGTGGCGGCGAGCCACTGCAGCCAACCGCGCAGATCCGGGCGCGCGCCCTGCCCGGCAGTATCCGTATTGCTGCGCCTTGCTTCCATCGCTTGCTCCGTCAGGTCAGGAAACACTCTTTCAGATCTGGCCGGTTCAAATCCGGCCGGTCCGAACCTGGCCGGTCCGATTCTGGCCCGCCTTCGCCGGGCCGCTTTCAGCCTCTCAGCGCACGATCGGTCACCCGAACTTGGCCATTACGCCCGATATAATGGTTCGGCAAAAACCACACTAGAAGCATGGATTTCCGGTGTCCATTCGAATCCGAGGTTCGCAAAAAGGAGAGGCTGCAAGTGCGTGCGAACTTCGCAAATCGGGACGCTGGCTCGAAGTTTCATCGGGTCAGGCTAACCCATCGTCATTGCCGCTGTCATCTTCCGCAAGGTTAACGCCACTTTGACTTTGTGCTTATCCGGTCGCCCGGATACAGTTGGTCGGACGAAATACTGGTTCTGCTCCGATGAATCCACATCCGCGGCGATTGATCGTCGGAATGACTGGCGCCTCGGGCGCCATCTACGGCGTCCGGCTGCTGCATTTGCTCAAAGGCACCGGCATCGAGACCCACCTGGTGATGAGCCGGTCGGCGAAGATCACGCTCGGCCAGGAGATGGATATCGGCGTTGCCGACGTTTCCGCTCTGGCCGATGTCGTTCACCAGGTCGACAATATCGGCGCCTCGATTGCTTCGGGATCGTTCCGGACGATCGGCATGGTGATCGCGCCCTGTTCGATGCGAAGCCTTGCCGAAATCGTATCGGGCGTGACGTCGTCGCTGCTGACGCGAGCGGCCGACGTCGTACTGAAGGAACGGAGGCGACTTGTCCTCCTGGTTCGCGAAGCACCGCTCCATCTCGGTCATCTACGTTCGATGACTTCGGCAACCGAAATTGGCGCAATTGTCTATCCGCCGGTGCCGGCGTTCTATGCCCGCCCCGAGAGCCTCGAACAGATGGTCGACCACACGCTTGGGCGGGTGCTTGATTTATTCGAAATCGAGACCAAAGCGGTCAGCCGTTGGGGCGGATTGAATTCGATCAGGAATACCGAGCCGTGAAGCTCTCGCGGGCTGAACTCGAAGCCGATAGCTGGGCCTTTGCCCTCGACATCTACGCAAGGCCCGGAATAGCCGATGCATGCCTGAAGCTGCAAAACGAGGCCGGTGTCGATGTCATGATCTTGCTCATGGTCACCTTCGCGCTCGCCAGGCATCGCATTTTGCTGACGCCGGCCGAGATTGGAAAGCTCGATGACGCCTGTCTTCCCTGGCGCGAACAGATCGTGTGGCCGCTGCGGGCCATTCGCTCGGGATTGAAATCCGGCCCAAGGCCTGCGCCCAGCAGCGAGACCGAGCTGTTCCGCTCAAAGGTGAAATCGCTGGAGCTTGCGGCCGAACGGCTGCAAAATCGGTTGCTGGCGGACAGCCTGCCGCTCAGGCCCGGGAAAGACGTTGTAAGTCCGCAAGATCTGCGCTCCGCGCTTTCCGGCGTCGTTACGCTTTTTCTAGAAAGACGGGGCAACGGGTCGATCGCGGACCTCCTGTCGTCCATAGATCTGATCGTTGACACGACGATGCAAAGCGCGCGTTGATTTCGCACTTCGCTGCCCTCCAGCGTGCGAAAATCTCTGCCCGAATGGGTGGGTTGCGAGGAATTCGGCTTGATATTGCAGCCCCTCTCAGCAACCTTCGCATCGCCTGGAATTGACAGTTGAACGATTGAAACTGCCTGCGCTCGCGCTCAAATGCGGCTCAAAGCAGGCTTGCCGTTGAACAGGAAGATGATGAAATGCCAGAAACGATGAGGGCGCTGGTTTTGCGCCAGCACGGCGGGTTGGAAAATCTGGAACTGGTGAGCAATCACCAAAAGCCGAGGGCAAAGCCCGGTGCGGTTGTCATACGGGTGCGCGCCTCCTCGTTCAACTATCACGATGTGTTTACGGTCAAGGGCATGCCCGGCATCAAAGTGCCGCTTCCCGTCGTGATCGGGCTCGATATGGCGGGCGAGATCGTCGAAATCGGTGAGGGAGTTTCCGCCTGGAAGACAGGAGATCGTGTTCTGGTCAATCCACTCAACAGGAAAAAGGGCCTGATGGGGGAGATGCTCGACGGCGGCATGGCCGAATATTGTCTCGTCGAGGCCGACCAGCTCATCGCCATGCCTGATGTCGTCAGCTTCGAGCAGGCGGCGTCCTTGCCGGTTGCATATGGCACCGCGCACCGCATGCTGATCACCCACAATACGATTCGCAAGGGTGATCGCGTGCTTGTCCTCGGCGCAAGCGGCGGGGTGGGGACCGGTTGCGTTATTCTGGGCAAATTGCTTGGAGCCGAGATCATCGCCTGCGCCAGCAGCGCGGAGAAAATGACAAGGCTTAAGGCGATGGGCGCCGACGAGACTATCAATTACAAGGAAGTCGACTTCTCGAAATGGGCGATCGAGAAATATGGCAAACCGCAGCGGCGCACCCATGACGGCGGCGTCGACGTCGTCATCAATTTCACCGGCGGCGACACCTGGGTGCCGTCGCTGCGTTGCCTCAAGCGCGGCGGGAGCCTGCTGGTTTGCGGCGCTACCGCCGGCCATGATCCGAAGGAGGATCTGCGCTACATATGGAGCTTCGAGCTCAAGGTGATCGGCTCGAACAGTTTTTACGAGGAGAACCTGACCGATCTCATGAAGATGATCGCCGAGAAAAAGATCAAGCCCGTCATCGATGAGGTGTTGCCGCTTGAAAAGGCCGTCGAAGGTCTGCGCCTGATCAGGGATCGCGAGGTGATCGGCAAGGTCGTCGTTGTTCCCTGACGTTCTTCACGACACAAGAGGTTTCAGTTGGATGAGTGAAATTCCAGGTATTGAAGACGTCCAGAAGCTGTTGTCGCGCGGTCCCTACCATCAGTGGCTCGGATTGAAGGTCACAGCCGTCGGCGATGGCACAATTGAATTGACCGCGAACTGGCGCGAGGAATGGGTCGTCAATCCCGATCGGGGGTACACCCACGGCGGGATCCTCGCCGCACTCGTCGATCTTGCGGCCGACTGGGCCATGGTCTCCAGGACAGGACGCGGGGTTCCTACCGTGGACCTGCGTGTCGACTACCACCGAGCCGCCATGCCCGGCACCTTGACGGTCCGCGGCGAGATCGTGCATTTCGGCAAGCAGTTGTCGGTGTCGGAAGCCAAGGTCTTCGACAAGGAGGGACGCCTGTTGGCGAGTGGGCGCGGCACCTATCTGACCACACCGCCGTCCTGAACGGGATTCTGCTGTGTCCGGTCATCCCTCGTTTTCGAATTTGGGAGCACTGACCTCGACGGACCACGATCTCAACAAGGTCGCTATTATCGATTTGGCAGCGGGCAAAGAGCGCCGATTCAGCTACCGCGATTTCGAGGGCCAGGCCAACGCCGTTGCCCGGTCTCTTTCAGCGCGCGGCCTGATGCGCGGCGAGCGGGTGGCGATCCTGTCGGCCAACCGCTTTGAATATCTCACGAGCCTTCACGGCGTCATGCGCGCCGGCTTCGTCGCCGTGCCGGTCAACTTCAAATTCCCGGCAGCAACGATCGACTATATCGTTCGCGACTCCGGCGCCAAACTCCTGTTGTGCGACGCGCAGCGCTTCGACAGCGCTCCGAAAGATTTGCCCCGCATCCGCTTCGACGGCAGCGAATTCGCATCTTTCCTGAAACCGGGTCCGTTCGCGACCGTCATAGCGGCGAACGGTGAGCCGGCCATGTTTCTCTATACTTCAGGCTCGACAGGTCGCCCCAAGGGCGTCGTGCTTTCGCACCAGAGCCATATCTGGGTGGTCGAGCAGCGCATGGCCGCACAGGACTTGACCCGGCATCGCTTCCTGATCGCGGCTCCGCTCTACCACATGAATGCACTGGCGATGAGCCAGGTGGCGTGCGCGGCCCACGCAACTGTGATTTTGCTGCCGCAGTTCACTGCGCAACTCTATCTGCAGGCGATCGGGGATTATCGCTGCACGTGGCTCACCGCCGTTCCTCCGATGATCGCCATGATGTTGAACGATAAAGAGAGGTTGGCGGCAACCGATCTCTCCAGCGTGGAATTCCTGCGCATGGGGTCCGCGCCCGTGAGCCAGAGCCTGATGGACGCGATCCACCGCATCATTCCGAAAGCGGCCGTGACAAATGCCTACGGCACCACCGAAGCCGGACCCATCGTCTTTGGGCCGCATCCGAAAGGATTGCCGCAGCCCGAAATGTCGGTCGGTTATCCACACCCAAAGGTCCAGCTGAGGCTGATCGGAGAAAACGGGGAGCCTTCCGACGTCGGTGTTCTCGAGATGAAAAGCCCTGCGATCATGAATGGCTATCACAACCGCCCGGACATTGTGTCGCCCATCACCGCGGATGGCTTCTATATCACCGGCGATGTGTTTCGTCGCGACGCCGACGGGTTCTACTTCTTTATCGGGCGAACCGACGACATGTTCGTTAGCGGTGGCGAGAATATTTTTCCAGGTGAGGTTGAAAAGATGCTGGAAACCCACCCCGACGTCGTCCAGGCATGCGTCGTGCCGGTAGACGACGATATCAAGGGCACCAAGCCCGTCGCGTTCGTGGTTAGGCGTGAACGCAGCCACGTCAACGAAGAGAGTCTGAAGACCTACGCACTGAAAAACGCGCCCGCCTACCAGCACCCGCGATCAATATGGTTTGTCGACAGCCTTCCTTTGGCCTCCACCAACAAGGTTGATCGCAACGCATTGCGCGTCCTGGCCGTCAGCAAACTTCATCATGAACCGGCTCAGCCGAAGCGCCGGTAATCGCGAGCCAGGATGGCAAGGTACGGAGATAGAGCGAATGAACGAGACGTTCCGCGGGTTTCTCGATCGCTTGCGTCAGGCCGGCCAGTTGATCGACCTCCATCAACCGATCGACATCCGCCACATCGCCACCCTGGTCGACCAATCCGACAAGGCGCTGTTCTTTCACAAGGTCATTGGCTACGACATCCCGGTGGTATCGGGCATCATCCGGTCGCGCGAGCGCGCCATGATGGCGATGGGCGCCAGCGAATATCTGCAGATCGAAGACCGGTTGAAGAACGGCATCAATAACCCGATCGCATCCCAACACACCGAAGCTTCGCCGACGCGCGAGATCGTCATGAAGGGCGAGGACGTCGACCTCTACAAGCTGCCGATCCCGATGTCGTCTATCTATGACGGCGGCCCGATGATTACCGCTGGCGTCGTCATGGCGCGCGATCCCGAATATGGAATCAACACCGGCGTTTACCGGTTCATGGTCAAGGAAAAGAACCTGACCGGCATCGATATCGTGACGCCGAACAACATGCGGCTGTTCGTTCAGCGTGCCTATGAGGCGAGGCGGCCCTTGCCGATTTCGATCAGCATCGGCACCCATCCCATCGAACTGCTTGGCGCCGGGTTCAAGGCGCCGCTCGGTACCGACGAAATGGCGATAGCCGGCGGCATTCGCGGGGAAGCGGTCAAGCTTGCGCCCTGTGAGACGGTAGATATTCCCCATATCGCGGATGCGGAAATTGTTCTGGAGGCCGAGGTGCTGCCGACGGGCTGGACCCATCCGGAAGGACGGTTCGGCGAATTCACCTGGTTGATGGGCGGCCTGCACTGGAACCCGATCGTCCGGGTGAAGGCGGTGACGATGCGCCGCGACGCCATCTATTACGCACTCCACATGCCCTGGGAAAATACCTGGCTCATGGCGCCGACCCGCTATGCCGCGATCCGGCAGGCATTGCGAACCGCGGGTGTCGTCGTCAAGGACATCAACATGACGATGGGTGGTGTTACCTTCTGGCATGCGGTCATCTCGATCAGGAAGCAGGCCGGAGACGGCAAGAACGCGCTGCTTGCCGCCTTGTCAGTCATGGATATCAAGCACGTCGTCGTCGTGGATGACGATATCGACGTCTTCGATCCAGTTGAAGTCGAATGGGCGATTGCAACCCGCGTCCAGGGCGACCGCGATATCCTGATCGTCAGCAATGCGCGCGGCAAACCGCTGGATCCCTCACTGGCGCCGACGCCGCACGGCGTGGTTCCGACGACCGCGAAAGTAGGCATCGACGCGACCATCTCGGAGGGAATTCCGAAGGAGCGCTACGAACGCATTACTTATGCCTATGCCGATACGGCGAAAATCGCAGACTATCTCGGCGGTAAGGCCGATTCCGAGGCAGACAAGGCGTCGCTGGAGCTCATCGGCCGGCTTGCGGAAGATATCGCCGGAATCCTCGAAAAGACACCGCTTTATTTCACCGATATCGCCGAGCGCTTCTCAACATACGAATTCAATGCTGTGGCGCGCGCGATCGGTCTTTTGCACGAGCAGGAACGGTTATGGCAGGATCCAAAGGGCTGCCTGTGTCTTCGCCACTCGCCTTTCGCGGCCAAGTTGCCGAATTGACACCTGCTCACGGAACCAGCGCAATAGGGGAGCTTCCGGCCAGGAAAACCAGAGCTGCGCCTGAATTACCGATCGTTGCGAAACTCGATCAGCGAGTTAAGGGACGGGACCAGAACGGCAAATGAATTCGCTGCGGCGCTCGAGCGCAGCTCGGCATTGGGAGCCGCAAGGTCATGGATGCGCCCAAGGTCGGGAGCCTTGATCACAAGGGCACCAAAGAAGCTGCCGCGGCCATCGGCCTCGATACATCGCTCCCCGTAGCGGTCGCCGTAGCGCGCCGGTGACATCAGCGTAATTCGAAATCCGCCGTCGAGTTCAATGGTCCAGAGTTCGCTGCCTCGATTTTCCAAACTCGCTTGCGCCGCCCTGGCAAAAAGCTGTGAATTCTTCTGCATCTCGGCGGTCACCACGACCAGCTCGCTCAGACCGGTGCAGCCATTGGCATGAGACATCCAGGGGCGATGCCAGACCAGTTCCGGCGTGTAATGCTGACAGTAATAGACCCGTCCGGCTTCGAACAGATTCGGCGCCGTGCGAATCGTCCGGAATCGCGCGAGCTGCTCAACGCCGTCGATCACGACCGGCCGTGAGAAACTTTGCGGTTCGAGCATCTTGAGGCCGCTGTTGCGAAGTTGGCCCAGGCACGCATCGACATCGCCGGCCTGGAACACCAGTCCGTTCAGGCCGCGTGGACCTTCAAGGACCTCCTTGCGCAGGATATCCGTCCCCGACGGCAGGCCGATCAGCTCCAGATAATGGCCTTCAAACATCATCAGATGATTGATCGAGCCGAGCGAATGATACCCGCGCGGCGTAATCGTGAACCCAAGCTGCGACATCGACGCCGCCGCGCGATCCATGTCGAACAAGGCGTTTATCACTACGTGATCGAGCGCGAATGTCATGATGATCGGGCCTCGATGGCATCGCCCGCAGGCAGGTTGATGTGGGGAACCGCGCCGACAAGTTCACGGGTGTAATCGGTCTGCGGGTTGTCGAACAGAGCCCTGCTCTCGCCCTGCTCGACGATGCGACCGTCGCGCAGAACAATGGTTCGATCGCACATCATACGAACCACGTTGAGGTCGTGGCTGACGAAAAGCAGCGCCAGATCATCCTCGCGCCTCAACCTGTCCAGCAATTGCAGCACCACCGCCTGCACCGAGACATCGAGCGCGGCGGTGGGTTCATCGAGCACCAACAGGCGTGGCCGGCAGGCGATGGCTCGCGCGATGCCCACGCGGGCTTTTTGACCCCCGGACAGTTGATGCGGAAAGCGCGGTAAAAGCTCCAGCGGTAGTCCGACGCGCCGCGCGCACTCTTCAACCCGATGCTGCAAGGCCTCGCCCGGCCGCATGCCGGTGAGCCTCAATAGTGGATGTGCGATACAGTCGAAGGCCGTGAAGCGCGGGTTCAGACTTTCATTTGGATCCTGAAAAACGATCTGGATATCTTTTCGCATCGGCGAGCGATGGAAGTCGCGCGCGGGCAGGTGACCGATCGATTGGCCGTCGAACAGGATTTCACCCGCGCTTGGGTCGATCAACCGGCAAATCATGCGCGAGATGGTGGTCTTGCCGGAACCGGATTCCCCGACCAGCCCGACGCTTTCACCGGCCACCATGACCATGGAAAAATCGGAAACGGCCGGCGCCCCTTGGTCATACTGCTTGACGAGATTCCTCACCTCCAGGAGCGGCGGGGTGCCTGGCGGCGGCTGCGGCCGAGGTTTGCAGGCGGCCAGCACGGCGAGGTATTGGCTCCTCTCCTCGTCCGCCACAAGGTCTTCGATCCGCGAGGCAGCGGTTGGCGATGCCGCGACCAGGCGCTTGGTATAGGCGTGCTGCGGGTGATGAAAGAGCCTCTCCGGCGCGGCCTCCTCGACCAGACGGCCCTTTTCCATCACCACGATCCGCCGGCAATATTGGGCCGCCAGGCCAAGGTCATGCGTGATCAGGATCGTCGCCATCCCGCGTTCGGCCGCGATCTGCGCCAGGAGATCCATCACCACTTTTTGCGTCGTAACGTCGAGACCGGTCGTCGGCTCGTCCGCTATCAACAGCATCGGGTTGCACGAGATCGCAATCGCAATCATCACCCGCTGACACATGCCCCCCGATAGCTCGTGCGGATAGGCCGACACCCGCTTTTCGGGATCACGGATCTGAACCGCGCGGAGGAGTTTCAGCGCCTCTTCGGCGGCTTGCTGTTTTCCGATACGCTTGTGACTGAGAATCGCATCGGCGATCTGAAGACCGACAGCGCGGATCGGGTTGAGTGCGGCGCGCGGGTTCTGGAAGATCATCGACATCGCGGCGCCGTGCAGGACACGGAAGTCGCTGTCCGGTACTTTCGCGATGTCCCGTCCGCGATACAGAATTTTGCCCGCGGTCACTCGGCCTGCCGTATCGAGCAACCGCGTGGTAGCAAAGCCGGTGACCGACTTCCCAGATCCGCTTTCGCCGACCAAACCGAGCATTTCGCCCTCGCCAAGCGAAAGCGTGACCCCGCGCACCGCTTCGACAAGCCCGCGGCGCGTCGAAAACGTAACGTGAAGGTCCTCTATTCGCAGCAGCGGCCCGGTCATGTCCGCATTCGAGGGTCGAGAATGTCCCGCAACCCGTCGCCGAGCAGGTTGAAACACAAGACGGCGAGCATCAGCGCCAGACCCGGAAATGCGACCAGCCACCATTTGCCCGTCGAAATGAAACGAGCGCCCTCGGCGACCATGATGCCCCATTCCGGGGTCGGCGGTTTGACGCCAAGGCCGATGAACGAGAGTCCCGCGGCATTGAGAATGGCCCAACCCAGATTGAGCGACACCTGTACCGCCATGGCCGGAAGCACATTCGGAAGCAGAAAGCGCAACACTACCGAAACGTGGCTCTCCCCGCTGGCACGAGCTGCCTCAACCCAGCCGACGTTGCGCCGAACATTAACCTCCGCACGCGCGAAGCGAATGTAGAAGGGCAGGTTGATGATGGCGGTTGCGATCACGATGTTCTCGACGCGATTGCCGAGCGCCGCCACCATCGCCATCGCCAGAACGAAGAGCGGAAAAGCCATCATCACGTCGACAAAGCGGCCGACCGATCTGTCCAGCCGGCCACCCGCATAACCGCAAAAGGCGCCGATCACCGCTCCGAGCACAAAGGAGATACCGACCGCGGAAACGGCGATGACGAGGTCGAGCCTCGTCGCGACAACAAGCCGGCTGAACGTATCGCGACCAAGCTGATCGGTGCCGGCAAGGTGCGCAGCGCTTGGCGGCATCAGCGCTTGTGACACGTTCGACGCGATCGGATCGTAAGGCACGATCGTCGGCCCCAGGATCGCGATCAGCACGAGCAAGGCGACGCCGGCCGCGGCAATTCCGGTGAGCGGATTGCCGCGCAAGATCCAGACCGTATGACGCAGGGTCGCGCTCGCCATCAGATCGACACTCTCGGATCGGCGATTCCATAGAGGACATCGACGAGGAGATTCACCACGACGAATATGCTCGCCATCAGCAGCACGAATCCCTGTACCGGTGCATAGTCGGAGGACAGCAGGGCATCGAGCGCGTAAGAAGCGACACCTGGCCAGGAGTAGACTTTCTCGACCAGCACATTGGCGCCGAGCATGGTCGAGAACACGATACCGGCAATGGTGATGACAGGCAAAATCGCGTTCCTCAACGCATAGGTCACCACCACGCGCCACCAGGAGAGCCCGACCGAACGCGCGGTGCGAATGAAATCGCTGCCGAGCGAGACCAGCATCGAAGCGCGAGTGATACGCGCCAGCGGTGCTATCACAAACAGAGCCATCGTCATCGCCGGCAGGATCAATTGGCGAAACGCGGCCCACCATCCGTCGAAATCTCCCGCGAGCAGGAAATCGATTGTCAAAAAGCCGGTGCGCACAGGGGGCAACGATGTGAAAACGTCGACACGCCCGGTCGGATCAGGCGCGAGACCGAGGAGATAGTAGAAGACATAGATCAGCAAGAGGCCTGAAACGAAGGTCGGCACGCAAACGCCGAGCGCGCAAAACAA
>Ga0075014_100000311_pt1 | contig 13711 bp, 9 predicted proteins | sample AleBraG_ABR_2014_FD_71472 | JGI IMG/M metagenome (GOLD analysis project Ga0075014, IMG submission 71472) | Freshwater sediment microbial communities in response to fracking from Pennsylvania, USA - Alex Branch Run_MetaG_ABR_2014 | ecosystem: Environmental > Aquatic > Freshwater > Creek >... | reverse complement strand
CTGGGGCTCAAGGCGCCAGGGAAGTAGCACAGAAGAGTGCCAGAGCTGGACCACCGGAACCCCGGTGAATGAGTGTAATGGCGATGCTTCACCACTCAACAACCCAGCAGGGCTGGGAGAAATTGTCAATCAACATCTCCCCGTTAAGTCGTTCAGCACCTTTGACTACGTGCTGTCCGTCTGCGAGAAGAACCCCGTCTATGGAGCGCACATTGTAGTAGCGCGTACGACCAAAATCACTCAACACGTTGTATTCGACCGTAACCGTGTCGCTGCGCTTTTGCGCAAGACGGTCGCGCAATTCCTGAGAACTGAACACCGTATAACAATAACTTCCGTCCACCTCACGATATAGCACGAGTGACGGTGTCCCATCCTGCCACTCAGGGCCAACTCCACCCCAAGGTGCCTTGCCGTCCAGTGCGATGCTCATCTGAAACGTTTTCACCTTCACTTTGCTGGTGAACAGTCGATCGGTGCAGAAGACAGCGGCTAAATATGCAAGAGAAATGAACAGCGGGATTCTCCAGCCGCGGTTATCACGCAGTCCGAATAGGACAAAAGCAAGGGCAGCAATCAGGCATCCAGCCAAGATAGCGAACCAACTGCCTGACAGGAATCGAAGCAAAGCCGCTGCCGCAACTAGGGGTCCGACGCTGAGCGCAGCGGCAAGCGAGGGCGGACAAAACCACCACACGAAGCCCAGTGGAATCAACGCGCAGACGCAAGGGATGTACCAAAAGCTGGGAGAACCCAAGAGCGACGCCAACGTTAGGCAAACTCCACCAACGATGAACAGCGTGCCAGCTACAAATCGCAGAATGGCCTGCGTCCATACCATGGTGTGGGCAACATGATGACACTTACCAACTTGACTGTCGAGAACAACGAGTGCACTCATATTGCACGGGCTTTAGCCTCTAAGGTTGGGCTCTTCCCTGGTTAGTTTATCCTTCCAACCAATGCCCGCGTTCTGCGACGTCGCCCTCGCCGTGCCGCTCGACATGGCCTTTACCTACCGTGTCCCTGACGGTATGCAACCCGTCGTCGGCGGACGCGCGCTGGTTCCATTCCGCCAGCAGCGTCTCTCGGGCATTATCGTTGAACTGCACGACCGCGAGCCCAAAGTCGCAGCTAAGAACATCCTCAACGTACTCGACACTACTCCCGTCCTCGACGAACCTCTGCTGAAACTGGGCCGCTGGATTGCCGATTACTATCTCGCTCCCATCGGAGAAGTCCTGCGCACCATGCTGCCGCTGGGCGCGGAATTTCAGAAGACCATCGCCTACCGCATCACCGACGAAGGCCACATGGCGCTGCATCTGGCAGGCATGGCCGGTTCTCTCGGACGCTCGCAGCGCACGCCGGAAGAACAGATGGTCGAATTTCGTGTGCTCGATTTTCTGGCGGAGCGCGAATGGGTGCGTGAAGCGGCACTGCGGGCGGCGACGCGTGTACCGCGCAACCTTCTCAGCGGCATGATCAAAAAGAAATGGATCACCCGCGAGGACCGCTCTGATGTGAAAGACGCCGTGCGCACGATTCAAGTCGCAGTTCTGAAAAGCGCCGACGGCAAGCTCAACGCCAATCAGCAAACCATCGTCGAAACCCTGGCCGCCTCCGGTGGCCGCATGGCGGTTGAAACCCTTCGCACGCTCGACGTTCCGCGCACCACGCTAAACACACTGGTCAAGCGCGGACTGGTCGAGATCACCGACCACCCCGCCGACTTCGCCATGTCGAGCATGAAGCCACGCCGCTCGCCGTTCGAGTTCACACTGACTGCCGCACAGAAAGAAGCGCTCACCAAAATTCGCGCCTCCGTCGACTCGCGCAAGTTCTCTGGCGCTCTGCTGCACGGCGTCACCGGCTCCGGCAAAACCGCCGTCTATCTCACCGCCATGCATGCCGTGCTCGAGGCGGGACGCTCCGCCATCCTCCTCGTCCCCGAGATCGGGCTGACCCCGGCCGTCGCTGCCGACCTGCATCAGATCTTCGGCGATGAAGTGGCCATTCTGCATTCTGCGCTGAGCGGCGCCGAGCGTGCCGAGCAGTGGCACCGCATCCAGCGCGGCGAGGCCCGGGTTGTGGTTGGCACGCGCTCGGCGGTGTTTGCGCCGGTTCCCGACCTCGCCCTCATGATCGTGGATGAAGAGCAGGACTCCTCCTACAAGCAGGACGAAACCCCGCGTTACCACGCTCGCGATGTGGCCGTCATGCGCGCCAAAATGTCGAACGCGACGATAGTTCTCGGCTCGGCGACGCCATCGCTCGAGTCCTACTTCAACGCCACCAGCAACAAGTATGCGCTGATCGAGTTGCCTGATCGCGTCGAGCAGCGCCCCCTTCCCGAAGTCGAAATCCTCGACATGCGCCAGGAGTACCAGGAAACCGGCCACGAGCAGGTCATCTCGCGCCAGCTGATCAAAGAAATCTCCGAGCGTCTGGAGCGCAAAGAGCAGGTCATGGTGCTGTTGAACCGGCGGGGATACTCGCCGGTAGTACTGTGTCGTGCGTGCGGCAAGAAACTCGAGTGCGAAAACTGCGCCATCGCCATGACGCATCACAAGCGTTCGCATCGCATGGAGTGTCACTACTGCGGCTTCACCGCCAAGGTTCCCAGCACCTGTGCCCACTGCGGCAGCGAATACGTCTATTTCCTTGGTACCGGCTCCGAAAAACTCGAAGAGATGCTGCACGGCCTCTTCCCCCAAGCCCGCATCGCTCGCCTCGACCGCGACACCGTCCGCGGCCGCCACGACTTCGAACGCGTCTTGAGCGCCCTGCACGCCGGCGAACTCGACATTCTCGTCGGCACTCAGATGATCGCCAAAGGCCACGACATTCACGGCGTCACGCTAGTGGGCGTAGTTGGCGCCGACACTGCGCTCGGCCTCCCCGACTTCCGCGCCGCCGAACGAACGTTTCAACTACTCACGCAGGTTGCCGGCCGCGCCGGCCGCGGCGATACCCCTGGCAAGGTTGTTCTGCAAACGTACTTCCCCGATCACTACGCGGTGCAGTACGCCGCCCGCCACGACTACGCCGGTTTCTATGAGAAAGAACTTCGCTTCCGCAGTTGGATGCACTACCCGCCCTACAAGGCGCTGGCCAACGTCCTGGTGCGTTCCGCGAAACTGGACGAGGCGCTCAAGTGGTCTGGCCTGATCGGTAAATGGTTCGAGTCCACCAGCCACGAAGGCGTTCGGGTTCTGGGTCCTGCCGCGGCACCCATTGTGAAATTGAAACGCGACTTCCGCTACCACTTCGTTCTGAAATCCGCCAGCCGCGAGAAAATGAACCGCCTACTGCGCTCCATGCTGGCCCATGCCGCCACCCAGAAGATCCCTCGCACCAACGTCATCGTCGACGTAGATGCCCTTTGGCTGATGTAAGAACGTGCCTGTTTCCTCTGGCGCTTCCCTTAGCCCATTGGTGGACTTCGCACAGAGTCCCGCAGCCGGTAGAATAGACGTTCTGACTGAGATGCTCGGGTCCTGCGCGCACAACTTCGCGCGGTCAGAAACAACTCGTGCCCATCCCTGACGGAGAGGTGGAAATTGCTGTTTCGCAAGCTCGCGCTTGCAAACCAGCCGCATGGTTATGCCGATAACGAAGGCCAAAGTTGCGCCGCCCACGATCGCCTACTTCTCCATGGAGATCGCGCTCGATCCCAACATTCCCACCTACAGCGGTGGTCTGGGCATTCTTGCCGGTGACACGCTGCGCTCGTTTGCTGATATCGGTGTGCCCGTAGTTGCAGTCACCCTCGTCTATCGCAACGGCTACTTCCGGCAACAGCTCGACGCCTCAGGCTCGCAAACCGAGCAGCCACAGCCGTGGGATCCAGAGCACACGGTGGAGGCCGTGGACGCGCACGTCAGCGTCGAGATCGAAGGCCGCACTGTCGCCGTCCGCGCCTGGAAGTACACCGTCACGGGCGTCACCGGGAGTGTTGTCCCCGTCTACCTGCTCGACACCGATCTTCCGGAAAACACGCCCGAGGACCGCCGCCTCACCGACCGCCTCTACGGCGGCGCCGAACGCTACCGCTTATGCCAGGAAATGGTGCTCGGATTAGGTGGTTTGCAGATGCTGCAAAAAGTCGTCCCCGGAGGCGTGCAGCGTTACCACATGAATGAAGGGCACTCGTCCCTGCTGGCGCTCGGCTTGCTGGAACGCAGGTTGAGCCAGAGTTTTGCCGGACGCATCAAGCAACTGGACATCGATAGCGTGCGCCAGCTCTGCATCTTCACTACGCACACCCCGGTTCCTGCCGGTCATGACAAGTTCCCACCCGAACTGGTGAAGCAGGTGCTGGGCGATGAGCGCACCGCCCTCCTGCACGAAGCCGGCATCGTGAACAGTGGCGCTCTGAATATGACCAACCTGGCGCTGCAATTCTCCGGCTACGTGAACGGAGTGGCCATGCGCCACGGCGAAGTCTCGCGTGAAATGTTTCCCGCTTACCAGATCAACGCCATCACCAACGGCGTGCATGCCGTCACCTGGACCTCACCGTCGTTCCAGAAGCTCTTTGATCGCGTCATTCCCGGCTGGCGCGTGGATAACAACTACCTGCGCTATGCCATCAGCGTTCCGCTCGAGGAAATCCGCTCCGCTCATCTCGAAGCCAAGCAGGCCCTGTTCGCCGAGATCAAGAAGCATCGCGGCGTCGAACTCGACCCGAAAGCCTTCACCATCGGATTTGCGCGCCGCGCCAGCACCTACAAACGCGCCGATTTCCTCTTCTCCGATGCAGCGCGCCTGCGCAAAATCGCGCGCGAAGTTGGCCCGATCCAGCTGGTCTACGGCGGCAAGGCGCATCCTCGCGACGAGGGCGGCAAGCAACTGATCCGCCAGGTCTACAGCGGCGCTGCCTCGGTGTCCGATGCGATCAAGACGGTGTATGTGGAGAACTACGACATGCGCTGGGGCGGACTCATGACCAGCGGCGTCGACATTTGGCTGAACAATCCGCGTCGCCCGGAGGAAGCTTCCGGCACCAGCGGAATGAAAGCGGCCATGAATGGCGTTCCCAGCCTCAGTGTGGTCGACGGCTGGTGGATCGAAGGCTATATCGAGGGCATCACCGGTTGGTCCGTCGGCACGTCGGCTCACGCGGAAGACCCCGCCGCAGAAATCGCCTCGCTCTACAACAAGCTCGAACGCGAAATCGTTCCCATGTACTACAAGACGCCGGACCAGTTCACCAACATCCAGCGGCTGGCCATCGCCCTGAACGGCTCTTTCTTCAACACCCAGCGCATGGTGCACCAGTACGTGACCAACGCCTACTCCCCGCGCAAGGAGAACGCACCGGCGAAGGCGGGCGAAGCGCTCGTACCGCAGGAGTAGCTATCTTCGGATCGCTTCCGGCATCGATTGGTGCAGAAGTGGCGCGCTCATAAACGTCAGCGCCAGAATCCCCAGCGCCACTAGCGCGAGTGCTAGCCGCCGGCGCGTCAGTGGCGGCTCGCTTGGCACGATCGGATGCCGCGAGCCCGTCAGAAATACCAGAATCGCCCAGATGCCCCATCCGGCCCAGCGGTACCAGGCCAGCGGCAGCAATATCAGAGATGTCAGGATCGTGATCCACCGGTGCGCTCGCGGAGCCAGCGAGTACACAATGTGCCCGCCATCCAATTGCCCGCCCGGCAGCAGATTCAGTGACGTGGCAAACATTCCCACCCACGCTGCGACCGCAACCGGATGCAGATAGATCCGATCCAGCGGCAGCCGCAGCACCGGGTTCGCGCTCACCCATGAAGACGCCCACTGCACCAGCCAGAACACCGGGGAATGGCCGAATTGAATGTCGGGAGCTGGCAAGAAACTCGGCATCGGTTTCGACAGCGACAGCCCCACGAACGCCGCCACCAGCGCGGGAACAAAACCGGCAAACGGCCCGGCAATTCCAATATCGAAAAGCTCCGAGCGGGTATGGATGGGGCTGCGAATGCGAATAAATGCGCCCATCGTTCCAATCAGGCTGGGAAAAGGAATGAAGTAGGGCAGCGTCGCCCACACGCGATACCGCACGCAGTAAAGGTAGTGTCCCATCTCGTGGCAGAGAAGAATCAGCAGCACGCTGAACGAAAACGGAATGCCTTCCAGCAACCGCGTGGGCTGATTCCACACCCAGTCCACCGGAAACGCCGGAAAGTACACCTTGTCATCCGGATCAAACGGCGGTCGATTGTGATGGAAGGCATAACTCATGCCCGCGCCCACCACCAGCGTCGTTCCAATCGTCAGCACCAGTAGCAGCAGGTGCACCCAGTACCGCCGCCGCAGCGGACGCACGACCACGACCTCATAGGGTGGGCCCGGCGGGATTTCGATCGGCAAGGGCGGGATCGGTTCGGACATTACGATGACAATCGGGAGCCAGATCGCTGACGCCCTTCCACCACTTTAAACGAGATGCGCATTGTCGCGCTACGCGCCGAGCACCCGGTCCAGCGCAGGACATATATCCAGCCACCCCCCCCACCGGGGTATTCTCAGGGCCAGGGTACCCTCTGGTAACCTTGCCGGGGTTTCCTTCGACACAAGTGGGTTGTGGGGTGAAGATATGCGCACCTGTCTGGGAGTCGTTTGCGTCGTAGTGTGGCTCGGTGTTGTCTGTAGCGTAGGACAAAACTCCGCCGACAACACCGCCGAGTTGTCCCGCATGAGCCGCGAGCTCGAACAAACCAAGGCTGAACTGGCGGAGTCGCGCCATCAAATTGAAGCGCTGCGCCAAGGGCTGGAGGAGTTGCGCGCCCAGGTGCAGTCCGCTCATCCCGCTGCGGCCGAAGCCTCGCCTCCCGCCGCCGCCGAGCCCACCACCGAAACCGCCGATCAGGACGTCGCTTTCCTCGCCGCCAAAATTCGCGAGCAGCACCAGGCCAAGGTGGAGAGCGGCAGCAAGTATCCCGTGAAAATCTCGGGACTGATCCTCTTCAATGCCTACAATAACAACGGTTCGACCGATATCGTGGATCTGCCCAACCTGGCCTTCCCCCGCGAGAAGGGTCCGGCCCGGGGTGACCTCGGCGCGACCCTGCGGCAGAGCTCGCTGACCGTTGAGGTGAATGGGCCTAAAGTCTTCGGAGCCGCTAGCAGCGCCAATGTCACCGTCGATTTCTCCGGCGGCAGTCTCCCGGCGTCTTACGGCGTGACCGCAGGGTTCGTGCGCATGCGCCGCGCCAATGCCTACCTGAACTGGAAGAACACGACCTTGCACATTGGCCAGGACACTCCCCTCTTCTCCCCCCTTTCGCCAACGTCGTACGCCACCGTGCAGCAGCCTGCTTTCTCGTGGGCGGGTAATCTCTGGGTGTGGACGCCCGGCATTGATGTTCAACAACGCGTCGCATTGAAGGGGAGTGGCACCACTCTGGTTCTGCAAGGGGGAATCTTGGACCCGCTGACCGAGGAGCCGCCCGACTTCGTGGAACGCGATGCTGGCGCCGGCGAGCAGGCTCATGTGCCCGCGATTGACGGCCGAATCGGGTTGGAACGCTCCGCCGAGGTTCGTTTTCCCTTCAGCATCGGCTTCGCTGGCTATCACGCGCGACAGCGCCACCTCTCTCTGCCGCAAGTGGAAAGCTGGACGATGAATGCGGACTTCAAGATTCGCATGGGGGGCCACTTCGAAGTTTCAGGCGAATGGTATCAAGGCCAAGCTGTTGGAGGACTGGGCGGTGGAATCTGGACCAGCGTCGTTTATCCCGACGCGACTCACAGCGCGATTCAGCCGCTGCATTCCACCGGTGGCTGGACGCAGCTGAAGTTCATCGCCAACCGCTTCTTTGAAATCAACGGCGCCATGGGGCAAGATGAGAACGAGGGCAAAGACTTGCGCGTGTTTCCCCACCCGGTCGGCGACATCGAAGATGGTCCGTTTAAGAAAAACCGCGCGGAATTTGTTAATTTCATCTACCGGCCCAATTCAGTTCTGCTGTTTGCGCTTGAGTACCGTCACCTGGTGACAACCCCCGCCGTTGGTCTCAAGTCAACCGCGGGACATATCAATCTCGCAGTCGGGGTCCGCTTCTAAAATGCGCCTTTGCTCGTTGCTGGTGTTCGTGATGATGGTGAGCAGTGTGCTTTGCGCACAGGATGTCTCCGTGCGCGGGAATGTCAGCGTCATGCACCGTCCCAAAGCCGGCCGCGGCAGCGGCGACGTAGTGGTCTGGCTCACGCCCGTCGGCGATTCGGCTCCCGTCGAGCCCGGCCCAGGCGTACGCTTGGTGCAGAAAAACAAACGTTTCATTCCCCACGTGCTCGCCGTCACCGTGGGTACTCCCGTCGAGTTCCCTAACCAGGACCCGTTCTTTCACAACGTATTCTCCATCTATCAGGGCAAACCGTTCGACCTGGGACTGTATGAGAGCGGCTCCTCGCGCAAGGTCCGCTTCACGCAACCGGGAGTCTCCTACATCTTTTGCAACATTCATCCCGAGATGAGCGCAGCCGTCGTGGCCTTGCGTACGCCGTACTTTGCCGTGACCTCGGCCGACGGCTCGTTCCACATCAGCCACGTGCCTCCGGGTTCCTACAAACTCGAACTCTGGTACGACCTGGCGTCCAAGCAGGAGTTGGCGTCTCTCGTGCGCCCAGTTGAGGTGGCCTCAACCGATACCGTGTTGCTGCCGATTACCCTGCACTCAACCGACACGCCCAGGGAGCATCTGAACAAATACGGGGAGCCCTATCCACAAACGAAGAGTGCCCCCTACGAGTAGAGGATTAGCCGGCAGACTGCGCCATCAACTCGTCCAATCTGGCGAACAGCGCCGAGTTGTCCTGCCGCGGGTAGCTCTTCAGGCGCTCGGCGAAATGCGGCAGGTTGAAAAGGAACGACTCCACGCGCTCCTTGCTCAGTTCCTCCCAGTACGCCCCATACCCCATCTTCTCCAGCCAGTACGCGTTGAAGATCTGCTCAAACTGGTGTTGCACCGGCACTGCCAAATAAGGCTTGCCCAGGTGCAACGCCTCCGTCACCAGCGAAAATCCCGCGTTGGCGATGATCGCTTTCGCGCTCTTCAGGTCCGCAAAGAACCCTTCCATGCTGGGCTTCTTGTATGTGATGTTGCCGTTCGCCCCCTCTCGCCCAAATCCATAGGCCACGAAAGGACAGCGAATCGCGCTCAGCAACCGCGCCAGCTCCGGCGCCGGAGAAGTCACATACACGAGGACGTGATCCCCGGTTGTCGCTTGCGCCTGCAGAATCTGCTCCCGCAAGATCGGAGGCAGCACATACGTTCCCCGCTTTTTCACCCGCGCCGGGAAGAATGACGTTACCAGGTATGCCTCCGCCCTCGGTATCATCATCCGCGTCACCAGCTTGGCCAGCGTCGCATCCCGCCGGTATTCCTTCGGGTACGAGACTTCGGCATTGGTTAGGCAATGCTGGTTGTCGATCGAGATGACAGGTAGCCCCTTGCTACGTCCAATCTGGCAGGAGAGCGGCTCGAAATCCGTGATCACGATCTCGATCCCCCAGTCCTCCACCAGCCGCGACAGCTTGTGCAGGCTTTTCGCTGCCTTGGGGACGGTTCGCAGGTTCTTCGTGACCGTTCGCCGGTAACGAACTTGATTGTTTACGTAAGCAAAGTGCAGGCCATAAATCTCGGTGACCTCAAAATCCGCCGCCAGATTTTGCAGCCCCCGGTCAAAGGAGACGACATGCAGCGTATGCCCACGCTCCCGCAGATGCGTCAGCACCTCCCGCGCCCGGGTCGAGTGCCCCGCCCCCTCGCCGTTCACACCATAGAGAATATTGGCCATGATACGAACACTCCTAACCCCCTGTCATTCCGACGAGCGAAGTGAGGAGGAACCTGCTCATCGTCTGCCTCACACCACGCCCGTTTCGCTCGCATGACAATGTACCTGAATAACAGAGTCCGTGACGAAGCCTCCCGATTGAATCGGGTTCGATTCCACCCTTGGTACGTCGCGTTTCTTCTGATAGGCTCAGTGCGTTTTGTCGAGGAGCGTATGAAGATCGCCACTTTTTGTCTAGCGTTGTTTTTGTTGAGCACGTCCACCCCAGCCGTCTTCGCCCAAACCGCCGGCGCCGCCTCGCCCACACTCCCCTACCGTCCCAGCCTCGACGTCAATGCCATGGAGCGCTCCATCGATCCCTGCACCGACTTCTACCAGTATTCCTGCGGTGGCTGGCGAAAGGCCAACCCCATCCCCGCCGACAAGGCGAGTTGGGAGGTCTACACCCAGGTCGAGGAAAACAATCTCAGTTTCCTCCGCGGCATGCTGGAGCAGGCGGCCTCGGCCAAGGCGCGCGATGACCTTACCCAGAAGATCGGCGACTTCTACCGCTCTTGCGTGGATGAAGCCGCCATCAACGCGCGCGGCGTCAAAGCCATTCAGCCTCAGCTCGACGCCATCTCCGCCATCACTGACAAGAAGCAGATGGCTGACTTGATCGCACAAATGCAACCGGAACTCGGCCCTCTGGGATTCGCCATCGGTTCTAACCTGGATCCGGACAATTCCGAGCAGCAGATTGCCAGCCTGTTCCAGGCCGGCCTCGGCTTGCCCGACCGCGACTATTACCTGAAGGACGACGCCAAATCGAAAGAAACTCGCGAGCACTACCTGCTCCATTTGCAGAAAGAATTCACCCTGCTCGGCGATTCTCCCGCCGTCGCTCCACAAAACGCCGCCGCCGTAATGCGCATTGAAACCGCGCTCGCGAAAGCGTCTCTCACTCGCGTCGAGCGTCGCGATCCCTACAAACGCAAAAACAAAATCACCGTTGCCGCTCTTGAGCAACTCGCGCCCCAGTTCGACTGGAAGACCCTCTTCGTCAAACTCGACGCTCCAAAGTTTGAAATTGTGAATGCTGCTCCCGCCGCCTTCTTCTCCGAATTCAACGACATTCTGCAGCGCGAATCCCTTCCCGATCTCAAAAACTATCTCCGCTTCCACGTCACTCGGAACTTCTCTCCTTACTTGTCGGAACCGTTCGTGTCTGCGAACTTCGACTTCTACCGGAAATATCTGCGCGGCGTTGAGCAAATCGAGCCGCGCTGGAAGCGTTGCGTGGAGTACACCGATGACGCTCTGGGCGAAGCCCTGGGCCAAGTCTACGTGCGCGCCGTGTTTCCGCCGGAAGTCAAACAGAGCACCCTGCGCATGGTCGAACTCATCGAGGCCGCCATGCAGCGCCGTATCAACGAACTCGATTGGATGAGCCCGCAAACCAAAAAGCTGGCTCTCGACAAGCTGCACGGCCTACGCAACAAGATCGGCTATCCCGATAAATGGCGCGACTACTCGACCGTCCCCATCACGGCTCAGGACTTTGCCGCGAACGTGCGCAACGCCAACCGCTTCGAGGCGCACCGCGATCTGAATAAAATCGGCCAACCGGTCGACCATGGCGAGTGGGGCATGACTCCGCCCACCGTCAATGCCTACTACGACCAGCAGATGAACGACGTCAATTTTCCTGCCGGCGTCCTGCAACCCCCGCTCTTCGACGCCAAGCTCGATGACGCCCCCAACTACGGCGACACCGGCGGCACCATAGGCCACGAGTTGACCCATGGCTTCGACGATCAAGGCAGCAAGTTCGACGCCAAGGGCAACCTGGCCAACTGGTGGACCGAAGACGACCGCAAAAAGTTCGACGAACGCACCAAATGCGTTGACGATCAGTATTCCGAGTACATCTCCGTGGATGACGTACACCTTAACGGCAAGCTGACCCTCGGCGAAAACGTCGCCGATCTCGGCGGAGAAATCCTCGCCTATCTCGCCTGGAAAGAGGCCACCAAAGACCTGCACCTGGAGCCGCGTGACGGTCTCACTCCCGACCAGCGCTTCTTCGTCGGTTTCGCCCAGTGGGACTGCGCCAACGAGCGCCCGGAGCAGCTCCGCGTGTGGGCGATCACCGACCCGCACTCCCCCGCCAAATTCCGCATCAACGGCGTGGTCGTGAACATGCCCGAATTCGCCAATGCCTTCTCGTGCAAAGCAGGCCAGCCCATGGTGCGGCCAAAAGAGAAGATCTGCAGAGTGTGGTGAGCGCCCGAAGAACCGTGCCACACATGCTGCAGGGAATGCCCGGAGAGTTTTGCCTCGTAGGGTGCCCCACCCAGCGTTCTTTGCTTGGGTGGGGATTTTCATAGGCGTCGCGCATGGCCGTCAAAGGCTCATGCATAACGGACGCTGGGTCACCCAAAAGCGCCCGTCCCGAGTTACTAGTCGTCCACGCCCGTCCGTGGTTTGCCGCCCGTACAGCGAACCACTACCGACGTCGCGCCCTTCGTGGCCACGCAGCTATACCGCGCGCCCGGGATCAGAGTCGGTGGCGCACAGTTAACCACAAACCCGGCCGCGTTCGTTGCGACCGAGCAAGACGACGAGGCCGATACCATAATCGCCGCCGAGGCCGACTTTGTCGGATCGTCCACCGATGTCGCCTTCACCACGCCACTGCCCGCCGCGGTTGCTGTGAACATTCCGGAACTGCTGATCGTGCCCACCGCCCCGGTCGCTGTCCACGTTACGCCGCCTGTTCCGCCCGTCACCTTCGCCGTGAACTGCTGCGTCCCGCCCACCAGCAACATGGAGTTCGTCGGACTCAACGTGACCGAAATACCACCACCAACCGGCGGAGGTGGTGCCGCTACCGTGACCGTTGCCGATGCCGACTTCGTTTTGTCTTGTACTGATGTAGCCGTCACGGTGCCGGTACCCGCCGAGACTGCCGTAAATACACCGTTCGCATCAATGGTTCCAATGCTCGTTGCTGTCCACGTGACTCCCTGCGTGGAACCGGCCACGTTCGCGGTAAACATTTGTGTTTGCCCAGTAGTCAACGACGCTGTTGTCGGGCTCAACGTGACGCTGATAGCGGATGCCACCAGGTTTCCGATCAGGTAGGTGGGTTCCAGACCGACCGCTCGTGTCGAGTGGCCTACGCCATTGAAGGCCGCTGTTCCGTCGGCGCCGCAAAACGGCACCATCGGACCCGCGCCCGCCGGATGCAAGGGTAGAAATGCCGTCAGGTTGTAGACCTGGTTCGTGTTCAGAATCATCCAGCAATCCGGCTGCGTGTGGTGCGCCGCGACATCGGCCAGCGTAAAGTTGGGCAACTGTGCAGCCAGCGGCGCACAGCACATCAGCGTCAGCAACAAGATCTTGGCAAACTTCATTGGACACTACTCCTCATGAGTCCCTGGTTGGGACGCGTTTGAACTTTGGAAAGTCAGTGGGCCGAGGTTGTAAAGGGATTGGCGGAGTTCCGAGCTAGGTTGCAGGCGCGGGAGGATGGTGCGTCCTCTCCATGATCGCTTCCTTTCTTCGACGTCACGCCAATGCGGAGCGAGGCCGAGGGGGACAAAGGATGTGAAGTACACCGTGTTGCGCTCGTGGTCCGGAAATCTCGAGACGCTACGCGACCACGACCATCATTGAGTGCACACTATCGGTGTTACTCGGCTGTGCCAAGTTCCAGGAGTACAGCAACTCCCATCGTCCGAGCGGACAGCGCGTGCAGGGAGAAACTGGCAAACCCGCGCCACTGGCGGATTTTCACCTCTTTCCCCGCCGCAAGACACGGCCGCGCGCGCGCGTACTTCCGGGATGGGTGCTTTTCCTGAGGATCAGAAAATAGAACAGGAAAAACCGCAGGCAGTCAGCCGCAAGCACACAAATAACATTGCCCGCGCCGTCAGCCGGGGGT
>Ga0075014_100000310_pt1 | contig 13797 bp, 14 predicted proteins | sample AleBraG_ABR_2014_FD_71472 | JGI IMG/M metagenome (GOLD analysis project Ga0075014, IMG submission 71472) | Freshwater sediment microbial communities in response to fracking from Pennsylvania, USA - Alex Branch Run_MetaG_ABR_2014 | ecosystem: Environmental > Aquatic > Freshwater > Creek >... | reverse complement strand
GCAGGGCTCCATTCTCCTGCCCAACCAGATCGAGATCGGCGCTCTTTCCCAGGATTTAAGACCCGTTTTCCGCCAACCCTGGTTCTGGACTTTACACAGCATTCCCCTTTCACTCGCTCTGGCCGGCTTCTTCCTTTTCTGGCGCTACCGCTTGCATGTGACCAACCCGATCCGGAAACTCCGGCGCGAACAGGACCGGCATTGGCTGGAACTGGAAACAACCATGGATGAGGCGCGCCGAAACGGGGATTCCGCACACCTGGCCCAGGCCGGCTGCCGACTGCTGCGCGAACGTCTGGCCCGCACGCTCGGGACCTCTCCCGAAAACATCAGCCCGGACAATTTGCGGGCTGGCTCCCTGCCGCAGGTAGCTGGCCTAACGGAACTTTTGGAATTGGGCGACGCCGTCAGTTACTCGGGTCGCCGGCTGAGCAGCGCAGAAATGGACGATTTCATTCAACGTATCAAAACCTTATCAACCGGAATTCAATCATGAAAAAAAATATTCTCCTCTCTGTCTGTGCGTTCGTGTTTTGTTGCGGCACGGTTTCCCTGCGCGCCTCAACCGTGGACCTTCAGTTCGACCAGTACAACCGGGCCTACGCCGAAGGCCGGACCGCGGAAGCCCTGCAGGGTTATCAAACCCTGCTCAATAATCACCAGATTTCCGCCTCCCTCCTGTTCAATCTGGCCAATGCCTCCTACCGCCAGGGTGATGTGGCCCGTGCCGTGCTTAATTACGAACGCGCCCGGCTTCTGAAACCGTCTGACCCCGACATCCGCGCCAATCTTGATCTGGTTCGGCGCAGTTCCGGATTGACCGTGGCGGAGGATCCGTTCTGGAAACGGGCTTTGCTTTTTTTCAGTCTGGATCAGTGGGCCTGGTTCGGTTTCAGCGCGTTTCTGCTGGCTTCTCTCATCTCCTGCATCCGCGGAGTGTGGCAGAATTTCTGGCCAGCCCGGCCCTGTCCCCAACAGCTATTCAACTTCAGCATGGTGGCGGCCCTGCTGCTCATTCTCCCTGCTGCCGCCGGTTTGTTTGTGCAGTCGCGCGATCTCGACCGGGCCGTGGTCATGCATAATGAAGTTATGCTGAAACTCTCGCCCTTCGACAAAGCCGAGGCGGTGGGGGAACTCCATGCAGGCGAAACCGTCCGACCCCTGAAGGAGTTCGACAACTACGTTTTGGTGGAAAATCAGTCCGGACGCCGCGGCTGGGTCGGAAAGAGCCAGATTGAGACACTCCTACCCCAATCCTAGGCATCATTTTTCAGATCGGCACGGAACCTGCGTACTCCCTCAGGGTAATCGCAACCCGTCTGCAACCCTTACGGGATGATTTATATGAATGCTGTTTTTTTGGCTGCCACAGAATTGGGACCCGACCCGTCGCCTTGGATGATACTGCCCTTTGTGTTCATGCTGCTGGGCATAGCCACCATGCCTTTTATCAACAAGGTTTGGTGGGAACATCACTACGCCCAGGTGGCCACCGGCCTCGGTACCCTCACCGTGCTTTACTATTTGTTCGGCCTGAAAAATCCGGGCACGGTACTGAGTACTGCCCATGAATATGTCAGTTTCATCGCGTTGATCGGTTCTCTCTTCGTGGTTTCGGGCGGCATTCACATCAATGTCAAAGGCGAGGCCAGACCCCTGGCCAATTGTGTCTTCCTCATGATCGGTGCCATCCTGGCCAATGTGATCGGTACCACCGGCGCATCCATGCTCCTCATCCGCCCCTGGATACGCACCAACAAATACCGCATCACGGCCTTTCACATCGTCTTTTTCATTTTCATCGTCAGCAACTGCGCCGGCTGCCTCACTCCCATCGGCGATCCACCCCTCTTTCTCGGTTTTCTCAAGGGTATCCCCTTCTGGTGGACGGCGGAACATCTCTGGATTCCCTGGGCCACGGTGGTCGGCTTGTTGCTCGCCGTTTTTTATTTTTTTGACCGGCGCAACTTCCTCAAGGCCCCCCCCAGGGTTCGGGAATTGGAAACGGCTCACGGCGAAGTCTGGAAATTCGACGGTGGCCACAATCTTTTTTTCCTCGTGCTGATACTGGCGGCGGTTTTTTTCGGGTCGCCCCTGCGGGAAATTCTCATGATCGCAGCGGCTGTCGCTTCCTATTTCACCACTTCCAAACCGGTTCACGAATCCAATGAATTCAGTTTTGGTCCCATCAAGGAGGTTTCCTATCTTTTCATCGGCATTTTTGCCACCATGATGCCAGCGCTCGACTATCTGCGACTCCACGCCAGGGATCTGGGCATCGTTTCCCCGCTTTCCTTCTATTTTTGCAGCGGGTTTCTTTCCAGCGTGCTCGACAACGCCCCGACCTACCTGACTTTCCTCAGCGGTTCCATCGGTCTTTTTGTGGATCAGGACATCATTTCCCAGGTCCAACATCTCATCTCCACGCACGGCTCCGATGCCGCCCAGCTCATGGGCGTCCATGCCGTGGAGGTCCGGAACACTTTTTTTGCCCTGCAAAAATATCACAGCGACCTTGTAGCAGCGGGTAAAGTACCACTCGACGACATCGAAATCGCGTATCTCCTCGGCAACAACAATCTCTACATCATCGCGGTTTCCCTGGGTTCGGTTTTTTTCGGCGCCATGACCTACATCGGCAACGGCCCCAATTTCATGGTCAAATCCATCGCCGAGTCGGCCAGGGTCGCCACGCCCGATTTTCTGACTTACGCGCTCAAATATGCCCTGCCGCTGTTGTTCCCGATTCTGGTGCTGGCGGGCCTACTGTACTTGATTTTTTTCCCCCATCTGGTGCAGTAAGATCCAGACATGCGCCGTTTGTTGACCATCCTCCTGCTGGCCGCCGGCATTGCCCCTGTTCGTGCAATGCCCTGTCAGGAAGCCAAGACCGGCCTGCTTTTTCCGGAATCCATCGGTACGCTGAATTTCAAGGACGCAGTGGTTTTTGAGAAGACGGCGCCGGGCGCGGGCACCGGCTTTTATTATGTGTCAACAGCCGGCTCGGCTGTTTTCAATGTTTACAATGCCAATCTCCCCGTCATTCCCATCGATGCCTCCTCACCGCTCTGGATACAGCAATTGCAGAACTGTGCCAAAACCCTCATGGCAGAGCAGGCGGCCGGGCGGTCTCATGATGTGAAGGTTCTCCAGCCGCGCGAAATGCTCAGCATTTCCGGCCAACCCTTTTTACATGCCAGCATGGGTTTTGAAAAGCAGGACGGGCCACAGGTCGTGCATTTTTTTCTCACAGCCTGCAAAAATAATTTCGTCCGCATCCAATACACCTATCCCCGGTCCGCAGCCGCGGAGGAGGAACAGAATCTGCAGAGTCTTCATGCCGCCCTGGCGGCCCTGTTTGCCCATTGATCAGTCGTTGCGTCGGCCACCCAGAATCAGTGGCAGGAGATAGTAGAGCATGTAAAGCAGCGAACTGATAAATGCCGCCACGTAGGTCAGCGCCGCCGCATCCAGCACCTTGTCCACACCCTTTTTTTCCTCCGGCGAGGTCAGGAAATGCATCTGACCGAGGATGACCTTGGCCCGGCGCGTGGCGTCAAATTCCACTGGCAACGTCACCAGATTGAAAAGCATGATAACGCCCCACGCCGCCGCCATGAGCAGCATGTAGGTCGCCGGTTCCACATGGAGAAATCCGCCCAGCCCGCCCGTGAAAAAAAACAGCAGCGGCAGAAAAGTCACCACCTGGTTGGCATAGGTGGTGGCACCGACCGCCGCCATGCGCCAATGCAAGGGAGCGTAGGCCTGTTGATGCTGGATGGCGTGCCCACATTCATGTGCGGCTATGCCCAGCGCCGCCACCGAGTTGCCCTGATAATTTTCGGGCGAAAGAACCAGTTGCCGACGCATGGGATCATAGTGATCCCCCAACATGGAGTCACCGGCCACAATTTCCACGTCGTTTATGCCGGAGGAGCGTAAAATCGACTCGGCGCAGCGCGCCCCCGTATATCCGGAGGCGGCGGGTACTTTGCTCCATCGGGCATAGGCCAGTTTGACCCGGGCCATGGCCGCCAGAGAGATGACCATAGTGAATAAGAAAATGAGTATCATGTGTTTTCCTGTTGCTTGTACCTCAATCAATTTAGCCAATTCCCGGCCCCCTGCAAGAAAAGCGTCTATGGCCAAGATTAATTCATAGTTGGCATAAGGGGAGCTTGTCCGTAGTTATGATCGACGCACCCAGGAACAACATCGTGACCACTCAGGACTATGTAAAAGAGGGCTTTGCAAAAATCGACCGGGATCTGGCTTTTCTCATGGAATGTTTCCAGGAGGTCTTGCAGGAAATCGGCGAAATGCAAATAGCCTCGCGCCTGCCCTTTATTGCCGTGGGCAAGGCAGCGCGGCGGCATCCCCGTTTTTCCCATAGTTTGGGTCAGGCATATTCCATTGCCTTTCAGCTGCTCAACATGGTTGAGGAAAACACCGCTGCCCAGATGCGCCGGGCCCGCGCTTCCGGCAGCACCGCCCACCCCGAGCCGGGACTTTGGCTCCATTACCTGAACCGCCTCAAACAGCAAGGCCTCAAGGAGCCGGATATCTGTGAGCAACTGGCCCGTGTGCGCATCGAGCCCGTACTCACCGCCCACCCCACCGAAGCCAAACGCTCCACCGTGCTCGAACAGCACCGCGCACTTTATATTCTTCTGGTTCTGCGCGAAAACCAGATGTGGACGCCCGACGAACTCAATGCCAATCGCAACGAAATCAAGGCTCTGCTGGAACGACTTTGGCGCACCGGTGAGGTCTTGCTCGAAAAACCCAGTGTGGCCAAGGAACGCCAGACCATCCTGTATTATCTGCGCGAAATTTTTCCGGCCGTGCTGCCCCGTCTCGATACCCAGTTGCAACAGGCCTGGGCCCATGCCGGGTTTGATCCGGACCGGCTGGATGACCCCGAAAACCGGCCCCGCATTTGTTTCGGCACCTGGGTGGGGGGAGACCGCGACGGCCATCCTTTCGTCACGGCTGACGTCACAGCGCAGACGCTGAACGAACTCCGCGTTCAATCCCTGCTGGTGCTGCACCGCCACCTGAGCGCGCTGCCCCGCACCCTCAGCCTGTCCGGTGAACGCAACAGTTGCCCGCCCCGGCTCCTCGAAGGCATCCGCCGCCTGGCTTCAACCCTGGGAGATCGCGGCGATGCGGCCGTGGCCCGCAACCCTCAGGAACCCTGGCGCCAGTTCTCCAATCTCATCCTGGAACGTCTGCCCATCCAACCCACCACCACCCGCGAGGGAAAACTCGCGGATTGGCCCGGGGCTTACCAAACTCCCCGCGAATTGAGTGAAGACCTGCTTTTGCTCCGTGATTCACTGGTCGAATCCGGTGCCCGCCGTCTGGCCGAACAGGATATCAACCCGATTTTGCGCGCAGTGCAGGTTTTCGGATTCCACCTGGCCACACTCGATGTCCGTCAAAACAGCGCCTTCCACGACAAGGCCATGGCCCAGCTCATGACTGCCGCCGGACTTGACGGCGGGGAGTTCAGCGACTGGCCGGAATCCGAACGCATCCAGTTCCTCACCCGTGAATTGCGTTCCCCACGGCCTTTCCTGCACAGCAGTTCACCGGTCGGCCCGCAGGCGGATGCTGTACTGAGTTGTTACCGGGTACTGGCGGCACACATCGAAAAATACGGCAATAGCGGCGTGGGTTCACTGATTGTCAGCATGACGCGGCGGGTTTCGGATCTGTTGACGGTGTATGTACTCGCCCGCGAAGCCGGATTGGCCCGTTACACCCCGCAGGGTTTGCACTGTCTGGTTCCAGTGGTGCCTCTCTTTGAAACACTCGAGGACCTGCAGGGCAGTGCCGGGATTATGGAGGCTTTTCTCAATCACCCCGTCACCCGGCTCAGCCTCAAGAAAATCCGGCAACGCCAGAGCGAGGAAGTGTATTTCTCCACCGGTTTTTCCGGGCCGCCCGTGCAGCAGATCATGATCGGCTACAGCGACAGCAATAAGGATGCAGGCATACTGGCCAGTCAATGGATGCTGCACAAAACCCAGAAGCAACTCGTGCAGGTGGGTGATGCCGCGGATGTGCATATCCGGTTTTTCCACGGGCGCGGCGGCACCATCAGCCGGGGTGCCGGGCCCACCCACCGTTTTCTCGAGGCCTTACCCCGTCATGCGCTGGGTGGAGATCTGCGCGTCACCGAACAGGGCGAAACCATTGCCCAAAAATATGCCAACCTGATCACGGCAACCTACAACCTGGAACTGCTCATCGCCGGTTCCGCCGCGACGCTTCTGGGCAACCGGGCTGCCGCGCGCGAGGAGGAGTTATTCGCGGCCAGCACGGAAAAGCTGTCCGCACTGAGTGCCCGCTATTATCGCGAATTGCTCCATAGCGAGGGTTTTCTGGAATTTTTCGCCAAAGCCACGCCCATTGACGTGCTGGAAAACAGTCGCATCGGTTCCCGGCCTTCCCGCCGTACCGGCTCACGCACGCTGGATGATTTGCGGGCCATTCCCTGGGTTTTCAGTTGGACACAATCGCGCTATTATCTGCCCGGGTGGTTCGGGGCCGGTAGTGCTCTGGAGCAGTTGGCGGAATCGGCCCCGGCTGAATTTCAGGCCCTCCGCCAGGCCATCGCCAAGTGGCCCTTTCTGCGTTATGTCATGACCAACATCGAAACCAACCTGGCCAGCACCGATTTGGATATCATGTCGCGCTACGCCGCCCTGGTCACGAACAGCAGGGTGCGGAACAAGTTTTTCCTCATCATTGAGGCTGAGTATGAACGTACCCACCGCATGTTGGACAAAGTTTTTGGCGGAGGTTCCATGAAAGCGCGTCGTCCCCGCATGGTGGCCACCCTGCAACTGCGCGAAACGGCCCTCCGCACCCTGCATCTGCAGCAAATCGACCTGCTTAAGCGCTGGCGTCGCCTGCGCGACAACAATCAAACCGCCCAAGCCAATGAACTTCTGCAGGACCTCCTGCTTTCCGTCAACGCCATCGCCAGCGGTCTCCGCACAACCGGATAGTTTTTTCAGTGAATCTCAAGGACGCACGGTCTGATTTTAACGGTCCACTTGGACCGCTTCGATTTCTTTGACGACATTTTCCTTCTCCGCCTTGTGCCGACGCCAGATGACAAACGCCACGCAGGCGGTCCAGGTGGGCAAAACATCCACACCGGGTATGAGTTCTATCATAAACGTCGGTAAAAGCGCCCAATGAAAACCGAGCAGGAAATTGGTGATCAGGGCGGCGGCCACATCCACAGCCGCGTCCATGCCTTCGGCGGGTACCGCCCCCACACCGCTCATTGCAACGCCTGTGAGCGGAAGTTGAACGAGGTCGGCCGCGATGGCCACGGCAAAGGCGCCGATGATGCGCAGCGGCGTCAGCTTGACCGTGGTTTTCATGTCCCAGCCCCGTTCCTTTAAAACGCGGAGTATCCGCAACAGCAGGCCGGGAGGGGCAGAGAGTTTTTTTTCTTCGGTGTTCATGGGATTGGATATGCCCCAAGTATAACCACGAAGTAAACGGATTGGACACTGCAATTAACCATTGCTTATCTCCCACAAAGCAGGGGGGGCAATGAAGCCTATAACTTATTTTTTCAGGGAGTCCGCTTCCATATTTCCAGGCCCGGCACTGATTTATAGGGCTCTGCTTTCTCACAGAGCAGGTGCAGGCCGTGTGCAACACAGGTGGCCGCGATCCAAGACTCATGAACACCCAGGCCGGCCCGGCGCGGGTCGAGACGCGACATGATGTCGGCGTGCACCCGTACCGTGGTGCGGTCGATGGGCAGAATGGGGAAATTTTCCAACACGGCCTCGACATAGGCGAGGCGGCGGCGGCGCAGCCTCGGATTCGCTACTCCCGCCACACAACGCAGCAATTCATCCGCCGACAGTATCGAGAGGTAAAACTCCTCACCTTCGGGCAGGCCTGCCTGCTGAAGCCGGGCCGGTTCTCCGGAAAAATCCAGCAGGCAGGGGGAGTCGATCAAAATACCCATGGCAGGTTCAGGCGGTCGGGCGGTTCCGGATACGCCCCAGGTCGCTGCGCAAGGAGGCAATTTCGTCGTGGGTCAGCGAGGGGAGCGAGGCGAGGAGAACGGGAAGGTCGCCGAGGTGTCGTCCGCTGCTGACGGGGCGGAGCTCGGCCACGGGTTTTTTACCGCGGATGAGGAAAAAACTCTCCCGCCGGTAGGCAACGCGGTTGACGAAGTCGGACAGGTTCCGGGCAGCTTCAGTAATGGAGACCGTTTGGGTCATATAATATGATTTTTTGATTTACAACTAAACTGTTTATCAGATAATCTGCGTCTTGTCAAAAGAAGCATTTATGTTCGGCGAACTTTCAAAGTCGGAGCGGCCCCGCAAAAAGAGACCGCATATGGAATTCGATTTCATCACCGGCCAGGCCGGGGCGCGTAGCGTGCGCAGACCGGCCACTGCCTCCTCCGCTCCGGTACCGGAAAAAGTCCGGCCCGTTCCGCCCGTCAATCCCGTCCCTGTCTCCGTCGAACCCGTCCAACCCCAACAGGAGTCCAAACCCCCCATGTCATTCAACGAACCCACCCCCGTGCGTGCCGCACGCAACATTGAACGTCAGATCCACGAACAGAAAACCGTCAACAGCGTCGTCAATGGCGTGGCCATCTCGCTCATTTGCGGCATCCTGCTGGTCAGCGGACTTGCCGCCACCGGCGGTTATGTGCTCTGGAAGCAAATGCAGGATCAGAGCGCCAGTCTCTCCCTGCTGGAACAAAACACCAAGGTGCGCATGGCGGACATGCAGCACGACCTCAGCGAGCAACAGGTGCAGTTGTCGAAAAACCTGGAACAAACCAATCTACGACTTCTCACCCTCACCACCCAGTTCGAGTCCTATCGCAGTGAAACCCAGCAGTCCCTGGCCGAAATCAAGGCCAACAGCCGCAATCTTGAACGGGCCGTTTCCCAATATCAGAAACAGAGCAGTGAGCAGAGCAGCATGCTGGCCCAATTGCGCGATCGCGCCAACCGCTGATGTCCCTGTTGGAACTCAGACGGCTTTACGCCGAATGGCGCATCAAATTGCAGCGCATCCAGACCATCATCCAGCCGCCAGTCTGGAGTCGTGGGGAATGGAACGAATTCGCCCGCACCCTCGCCACCATCGTGCGCCGCTATGGCCGGACCTGGCAGCAGGAACAAACCGAGTTCTGGGATGTACGCTGGGAATTGCAGGACGGGGGTGAACTGGCCTGCCAGTTGGAACAGATTCAGAACGAAAAATTATCCCTGGTGGTGGCGCAATACGGCGGCTTTGCTGATGGCACGGAAAGTTACATCTGGCTGTATTGCGAGTTCGGCGAAACGGGCGACTTTCTCGGCGAACCCTTTTGGGTGGAGGGCAATTGGAAGGAAGCCCTGGCCATGATTTTGTTGCCGCACAAAATGTCCTCGGCCTTTTATCTGACCGGCGGAACCTCCTCACCCGTGCTGCAACAAAACCTGCTCGGGGCAGGGCGGCAGGGTGAATCAGAACGGGAAAGCACACCGGATCGGGGCGGTTCCGTCTTCCAGACCAACCCGGCCGCCTGACCTGCTTGTCCCGCACGGCAAAGCCTTTTGAGAAAAGGATCGTGCAGGAGCCAACAAGCATCGAGGTTAACCCCGATCCTTTCCGCACTCCGTGCAGCAGCTTTCCCGCGCGGTCGAGACAGCCGCATAGTTGACTCTGCGCCAACAGGTGGCCCCTGCTGCCGATTCAAGGAATCTGCGCAGCAGCAAGTTTGGACGGCATTGCCTGATGCGGGCCTGAGCCAACTAGTTTTTGTCGTATTGCAAGGCCAGACGCAATTGCTTCAGGGCAACTTCAACCGAGGCCAGTGCATCTGCGCGATGCCCTCCGAAGTCATGGCTGGCCTTTTGCAGGTAGCCCTTGGCGTTTTCCAAGGAGGTAATGGCATGCCGGATGGCCGGATGATGTTCGGTGGTGGGTGCTGTCTGGGCCATCATGGAGTTAAGACCCAGGCTCAGGCCTATTGCAGTTAACAGGATGTATTTTTTCATGGTGTATTGATTGTAATGTTCGTGTGTTTAGTCAGGCTGTTCAAGGAAGCGTTATTTTCAGCAGGGAACCAGGGAAGCTATCGATTTTATCCCCTTTGCGTCGCAACTGTAGATAGGCGGCGATGAATTTTCCATCCGGACTCCAGCTCAAATCCGAGGCGATGTTATCCGTCGCCCGGTATTCGGGTGTGCCGGGTTCGTTGAAATAGGTCAGCCGATGTTTGTCGGAGCCGTCCGCATTCATCATCCAGTAATCAGTTTTGATTTTGAGCCTGTTGGGCCCGGAAGAATCCTGATCGATGCCTGCGCTGCTGGCCCAAATGATCCTGCTACCATCGGGTGAGTATTGGGCATGCTCGTTCCATTGCTCCTGGGCCGGATCCGTTAAAGTCTGTGTACGACCCGTGGCCAGTTCCATGCGGACAACGGCCATGTGCCGGTAGACATCAGGCTCTTTCATTGTTGAAAACAAGATGAAGCGGTCGTCAGCCGAAAAACAAGACGTTTCATAAAATGCGTTGCCCAGCGGGTCCAGGGTTTGTATGTCGGAAAGTTCAGGCCCATTGTCACCCACGGCGAATTTGGCCAGGCGCATCACCCACTTTTGCGGTTTTGCGGTCTGCATTTCCGACCACAGGAGCAAATTACTGTTGTGGGCAAAGTGGGCATGAAGCACCCCCTGGCGCATGGCCAGATGGGTTAGCGGGCTGGCTAGTTTCCCGTTGGGTGAAATCAGCCACAGATCATTGTCAAAGCCCGCACCGGGGCTGGTCACCCGCTTGAAGCGGGCGGGTGCCTTGCTGGCCATGGGTGCGGGTGGCATGTCGGATGCCTGCAGCACCAGATAATTGCCGGAGGGATGCCAGGATGGATTGCCATTGTCCAGTTGGGCCAGTTGCTGGTTTTGATTGCTCAGGCAGTGGGCTTCCGTGCCATCGGCGTTCATCACCCATGTTTGGAAATGGTTGGTCGCATCGGGACTGTCGTAGGCAATCAGGTTATTGGCGCCCCAGTCCATGCGTCCGCCGTTCTGTTCCACAAGGGAGACGATTTGCGGGCAAACCTTGCCTGGTCCGTTGAAGTGAAAAATATTATCCCCGTTGGCATTCTGTGCCAGCAACGGCAAACTGCCTCCGCTGCAGATGGCAAGAACCGTAAGAAATATGCATCGCATAAACAGGTCCCCTTCACCTCGAAGAGGCGGGGCTGCCCGCCTCTTCGAATCCTCCGTTAGTTCTGGCCCGGGGTGGTGGTGGTCGGCGTGGGATTGGGCGTGTACGTTTTGGTCCACGTTTCGGTGTTGCCGAAGGTTTTGACCGTACCATTGGGACCGGTCACGGTACCGCTATCGGTGCGCGTGACAGTGCCGTCCGCATTTTTGGTGTACGTCACCGAATTATCGACTGTGGTTGTTTTTCCGTTGGGGCCGGTGATGGTGGTATCCGTCGTATGGCCATCCGCGCTTTTGGTGATGGTTTTATCCACAGTGGTGGTCTGACCATTGGGGCCGGTGATGGTTTTGTCCACCTGCGTGCTGTTTCCCTGGTGATCGACCGTCTTGGTCACCGTATCCACCTGTCCGTTGCGCTGGGTGAAGGTTCCATTATAACTGCTGGTGCCAGAGCCGGTTTTGGTCCAGGTGCCCTGACTGGATGTGGTCTGGCCATTGGCGTAAGTGGTGGATGACTGGTGGGTGCCCGTGCCGGTCTGAGAATTCCACGTGTTGTCAAAAGTGTGGGTCCGCTCGGTCCCGTTGCTGTTTTGCCAGGTGGTGGTGCCGTTGGTGTTGCCCGGTTCGTGATTGACCGTCTGGCTGAAGTTGCCGGATTGTCCGTTCTGGCGGGTGAAGGTTCCGTTCCGGGTGACAGTACCAGGTTCCCGCTCATTGCCGCCGAATTTGCCGCGTGCCTGTGCGACGGCGGGTAGGGAGCTGATGATAACAGCAGAGCTCAGCAAGGCCAAAGACCATTTGTTATAGTTGATTTTCATAGTTTGTTTTTTGGTTTGATGCGTTTACTTCTGTTTTTCCACTCCCGCAGCTCTGGTAACAACCCGGCTGACGGTTCCTGAGTGGCGTGTCATGAATAGTATAACCCCGATACAGGTAAAAGGTTGCGGCTTTTCTGAAACGGACCGGATGATACGACTATGAAAAGATTCTGCTTTGCAGGTCGTTCTACTGCACTGCATTGCACCACGGCCTTCTCTTTTAATCCCTTAAACGACACTACTACAGTGCGGAAAGTGCCTGCTCTAAGTCTCGAGCAGTGAAAAAATTCCTCCGGCCAAATCACGGGCCAACTGCTCCGCATGAGGGCTCTGGCGATTGGCAATGCCGGTGGTTTTATTCACGTCAAACAACACTGCCTCGTTGTCACGCATAACGTAGTCGATTTTACCGTAATCCAAACCCATCTGTCGTCTCAGTCGCCGCAGTGATTCCGGCGGAGGCTCAACCTTGTGATCCGCCGCCCGGCCCGAGGTGAAAATGGGGTCGGCGCTCAACTCCACCCGGCAATATTCGTGATCACCCAGAAAATACCATTCGCGCAGGCAATAATCCTCGCCGTCTTTTTCCGGCAGGAATTTTTCCACCACCAGGTCCGGATTCCGGTAATACTCAGGCGGCACCTCGTCGGCGGATGGGTAAATTCTGTAGTCGGACTTATTCCGGATGGGAAAGGGATAAGCCGGCGGCGCAGCGGAATGGGTGCGGCGGAGCAGCGGATAAAGCCAGTGGCCGGGCCGGTGTAAATATTTTTTAAAATGCAATTTCTGGAGCAATTGGTAGCGCCAATTCCGTTGGTTCTGCCAGTCCTGACGGAAGCATTCCGAAGCACCGGCGGAATTGAGGGAGGTTTTGACAATGGCCGGTCCCGTGTATCCATCCCCGGGTGCAATCAGGTTCTTACTGTAATTGCTTTTGCGGATGTCCAGCGGGCCTCCGTTGATCACCCGGGGCCAGCGCCGCGCAAACTGCACATAATCCGCAGGGCAAACCGACAGGTCCACATGGAGAAACGCCCAGTCGGCTGGAACAAAGTTCCGGGTGCCATAGACATTTTTCACGTCAAGACCCGCCTCTTGCCAGTATTTGCTGATGAGATCGATCAGATGATGATCGCCTCCCCCTTCATCAGCCGCATGTCGGATAATGGCCAGGACTTTGCTCATGTTTTTCTGTTCGAAAACGACATCTGGGAGGCCTTCTGATCCATCCGCACGATTTCAGCATTGATGAGAATCTACTTCAAAAATACAGGACATTTTTGATGCCGATCACCAGGGCATTGGGTATTTGATCGGATACACCAGGATGCATCACCCATTGAATATCGGGCTGCAGATTCCAAAAGCCCGACAATTGCAGGGAATATGTTCCTTCCACCACTGCCTCGTAATCCTGCATCGGCTCAAACTTTGGAAAAATGCCTTTCAAGCCCTGCACATAGTCGCGTCCGATGCTGGATGCCTCCGCATAAGCCGCACCAATGGCCAGCACGTCTTTTTCGCGCGTGGGAATCAACCCCTGATAGCTCAATCCTGTATTCGCACAAAAATCAAACTGGGTGGTCCCGCCCTCATTGGCTCCTATCATGCAAAAAGCCGTCAATCCACGGTCATTTGTCCCCGGCTGAAGGTACAACATCTGATCAGCGCTGAAATACAATCCGGTGTGGTCATCCGCATTCAAAGTGCTTTGCACCAAACTCCTGTAATCTGCAAAGGACCTGGCTACACCGTACAT
>Ga0075014_100000308_pt1 | contig 13822 bp, 10 predicted proteins | sample AleBraG_ABR_2014_FD_71472 | JGI IMG/M metagenome (GOLD analysis project Ga0075014, IMG submission 71472) | Freshwater sediment microbial communities in response to fracking from Pennsylvania, USA - Alex Branch Run_MetaG_ABR_2014 | ecosystem: Environmental > Aquatic > Freshwater > Creek >... | reverse complement strand
CCCAAACTTATTGGAACCGAACCCCAATGGAAGTAAATGAACAAAAAGTCACAAGGAGTGGCCACCAATGAGCAGTAAATAAAGTAGCTATTTGCTACAGCCCTGCCTTATAAGGTACTTTATCGGTTTAAAGTTTTTATTGCGGAGTGAGTATGGACAAAATGAAGATAAGCTGGCAAGAAAGTGTTTCAGAAAGTAACTACGAAGCAGCTCAATCGTATTTAACAATATTATTTAACGAGGAGTGCGTAGCCGATCTTGTTCAGAGGCTACGGGAAGCGAAAATTACAAAGTTTAAATCGAAAGATATTTTTCGTGCATCGCAGCTGTCCTTGTTAGGTATTAGTAACGCGCGCGTTGAAAAGGATCGGAAAAAAATTGAAAACGGTATCGCGCTATCTCCCATATTATTGGTTCGAGATCCAGCGCATGGCAAGGTAGTTATTGCAGATGGTTACCATAGAATGTGCGCTATTTATGGTTTAGATGAGAATGAGTGGATTCAATGTAAAATTATTTGATTTTGCATTGCCCCTGCAAAAAAAATTGGTGGGGTGGTGCGATTCACAACGCTAGACTGATGCAGTCGCTAACTAAGCAGCGCTATGTTTGCGTAAGCTCTGGTCGCTTCCATCTTAATGTTCGATTCAGTAGCCACTGACTACATTTTCCTAGTAGCCAATATGTAATTTGTTTTCTATTTTGGTTATCGGCGCTACCGATGTCGACTAATCAAGTGCCTACCGTTAACTGATAAGTTGAAAATGGAGTTGGAAGAATAGTGAGTTGTGTTTGCCTTTTCGGTTCGATAGCGAACCTAAGGTAAAATTAATTATTATTTTAAAAGACACTGAATATGTGGGCTAACTTTTTTGTAATGAATTCAGTTGTAGATAAAATGTTAAATTAAAAAATAAGTTCAGTTTGTACGTCGAGATAACATCAATCACTGTGACGGTGCTGGGGATTGTGAAAGGGTTTTGCGGGATGTTTAAGTGGTGGTAAGTGTGGTCGGAGCGAGTACTTTAGCTCCGACCTAAAAAATTTAGAATCGATAATCTACGGTAGCGCTAACAGAGCTCAGTTTAATACTCAAATCGTCTACTTGATGATATTTGTCTTGATACCAGGTTCCTTTAGCGTTAGCGAGTACCTTGTATTCTAAGTTAAGGTTAAATTGGTCATTAATCACAAAGCCAACACCGGCACCATAAGAGAAACCGTTAAAATTAAAGTTACCGGTTTGCGCATCGACATCAGCGTGGGTGTAGCCCAGCAATAAATAGGTTTTTCCTACCGAGTTAGAGCTTTCGGTGCGATAGTAAACGGATTCGTAATTGGTAATTTTGGTATCGCCGCCTGTGGACTCGCCAAAGCGAATCTCACCGCCAACAAAAGGATTAAGTTTATAGCCGCCAAAGATTTCTACTGGATTCCATTTGTTGTTATCCCATGTGTTTCTGACATTAGAAGTGCCCCCACCCACATAAAAACCGTCAAACGATTGTGTGTCGGCGTAAGCGGTTAACGCGGAAAAAGCACATACCGCTGCTAAGAGTTTTTTCATTTTGGGCTATCCTTTTGGGAACTTTTTAGAATATTTGGTGCGTTGGGTCGATTTTACTCGGATAAATAAGTACTTTTCAACCAAACCGCTCACAAGACTGCTGTTAAAGTATGCGTTGTAACAATTTAAGATGTGATTGTCAGCCAAAACTAGAATAAAGCCTTTATTCCTTCAGCGGTTAGCTTTAGCCCAGCAAGAAATAAAAAACCGTAGCTTACCCAATAGAACACTTTGTCTGAAACTCGGTTGTGCAAATATACGCCTAATTGTACGCCGATCGGCGCGAGCGGTAAAAGCACCAGCGATGTAAAAAATGATTCACCATTAATCTGCCCAAGCCATGCATAGGGAATCAACTTGATAAAGTTAATAATTGAAAAAAACAGAATAGTGGTGCCGGCTAATGCTGTTTTAGAAAGGCGCTGAGGCAGTAAATAGATAGCAATGGGTGGGCCGCCTGCGTGGGCAATATAGCTCACATAGCCTGCAAGAGCCCCCCAGAATGTCCCGCGTACCGAGCTGGGTTGCTGTTGATTTAATGATTCTAAAAAATGTTTCCCCCAGAGGTAGTGGCCTACAAAGTAAATAGAGAGTAGCCCTACAATCAAGCGCACCATGTCCGCATTGGTGACTTGGAAGGTGAGCGCGCCCGCAATAGTGCCGAGCAGTGCGCCGGGCAGTAAAATTTTCAGGTTATTTTTGTCCCATGTACCGCGAAAGCTCCATAAACTGACAGCATCCATGCCACATAAAATGGGCAATAGGATCGCGGCGGCAAGACGAGGGTCTATGAGCAGTGATAAGAGGGGGACGGCGAGAGTTCCAAGCCCACCACCAAAGCCACCCTTGGACATGCCTACTAAGATCACCACTGGCACAGCCAAATAGTAGAAAGATAAATCGCTAATCATGCAGTACAACCTTAATCAGGGCTCAATCGGCAAGCGGGCGTGAGTGAGTGTTTAGCCAAAGTGTTTATCGGCTACAAACGCATTATTCAAGCGCTCAGCACCGAAGGTGGACATGGGGCCGTGACCAGGAATAAATTTCACTTGGTCACCAAGAGGCCATAGTTTTTGGCGAATAGCATTAACCAGATGGTCGTAATTGCCGCGCGGAAAATCTGTTCGGCCAATCGAGCCTTTAAAGAGTACATCGCCCACAATCGCCAGTTGGGATTTGGCGTGGAAAAAGACAATATGGCCGGGAGTGTGGCCAGGACAATGAAGTACCTGCAGTTTAAGATTGCCAACCAATACGCTGTCATCTTCATTCAAGTAGTGGTTGGGTATGAAGGGGCTGCTGGTGGAGAAGCCCATCATTTGCGCCTGCTGCGGCAATATGTCCAACCAAAATTGATCATCTTTGTGCGGGCCGATAATTGGCACTTGGAGTATCTTTGCCAAGGCGGTGGCACCACCTACATGGTCGAGGTGACCGTGGGTGAGCAGAATGTTGGTTACGTGCACCTGGTGTTCGGCAATGACATCTTGAATGCGTTGAATGTCTCCGCCTGGGTCAATCACTGCGGCATTCATCGTTTCATCGCACCATAACAGCGAGCAGTTTTGTTGGTAGTGAGTGACAGGAATTATCACAAAATGGAGCACAAAATCACCAATGCATTAGAGTTGAGATTAAAGAGCGCCTGCGTGCGCTTTTTGATAAGATGCCGCATTCTAACATCCTAACGAAAAATAGTTTTGACAGGGCGCGTTTATCTGACAATTTGCGCAAAGCCCTGCGAAGAGAAATTCTATGAATGACAAGCTGTTTATTAAATTGCAACATCTGGTGCCGCAACATGCGTTGTCTCGCGTGATTGGTCGCATTGCTAGTTGCACGAATCCGCTGGTAAAAAATACTTTTATTCATTGGTTTATTAAGCGCTATCACGTGGATATGTCTTTAGCCACTGAAGAAAATCCTCGCGCGTATGCCTCCTTTAATGATTTTTTCACGCGTGCCTTAAAACCGGGCGTTCGTCCAATTGCACGCGAAGAAAGTGCAATTGTATGTCCTGCTGACGGATCGATTAGTCAAATAGGCAAAATAGATAATGGCCGTATTTTTCAAGCCAAAGGACAAGACTATAGTGTTGAAGAGTTGTTGGGTGGCGATAGTGAGTTAGCACAACAATTTGTTCAGGGCGATTTTGCAACTGTGTATTTGTCCCCTAAAGATTATCATCGTGTGCATATGCCTTATGCAGGTAAACTCACCAAAATGATTTCAATTCCCGGTGATTTATTTTCTGTGAACACGGTGACAGCGGAAAATGTTCCGCGCTTATTTGCACGCAATGAGCGGGTGGTCGCTATTTTTGAAACGGATATTGGGCCAATGGCAGTGGTGCTAGTTGGCGCTATGATTGTCGCAGGCATTGAAACCGTATGGGATGGCGAGCTAGCACCTATGGGCAGTCGCGAAATTACTGCATCATTATACCCGTATCAAAATATTGTATTGGAACGCGGTGCTGAGATGGGGCGTTTTAAATTGGGCTCGACAGCAATCATTTTGTTTGCGCAAGATAAAATAATATGGGAGCCGCAGTTTGTTGCCGGCACAACTACCCGTGTGGGGGTAAAGCTGGCATTAAAACGTTAGGCTTTAAAGCAATAGTACCCAATAAATAAAAAAGGCTTTAACCTCAAGTCTTTTTTATTTATTGGGTGATAGATTATTTTTTTCTGCCATTTTTTTTCGCATTTTTATGTTGATTGTTTCCACGCACAATGAAAAGGCCATGGCAAAATAAATATAACCTTTAGGTATGTGTATATCAAAGCCTTCAGCGATTAAGGTGACGCCCACGACCACTAAAAAAGCCAGTGCCAAAATTTTAATTGTTGGGTGATGTACGACAAATTCGCCAATACTTTTCGCAGCAAACATCATTACGCCAACGGCGATAATAATGGCTACCGCCATTAGTGAAACTTGGCTCACTAAACCTACAGCGGTGATCACTGAATCGAGCGAGAATACGATATCCAATACAGCGATTTGAAGCAGAATGAGCAAGAGATTCGAATGGTGTTCCTTTTGTTTTTCCTCTTCGTTCTTGCCTTCTATGCTTTCGTGAATTTCCAGTGTGGCTTTGTATAATAAAAATATTCCGCCGCCCATTAAAATTAAATCGCGCCCAGAAATGACGTAATCGAAAGGGCTAATAAATGGTTGAGTCAGGCTCATTACCCAAGATAGCGAAAAGAGTAATGCTAGGCGCGTTAACATTGCTAAGGCCAAACCGCCTGTGCGCCCAAAGGTGCGTTGATTTTCTGGTAATCGATTTACCAAAATAGACAGAAAAATAATGTTATCTATCCCTAATACAATTTCCAGCGCAGTTAATGTCGCTAAAGCGACCCACGCTTCCGGGCTTACTATCCACTCAAACATTATTACTGCCTCTAACTAGCAGCCGCGATTACGAAAGATTGCGGCTAGTGTTTACTCAAGATGATTCTCTGGTGTCGTGTTTAAAGCGTCAGCTTTATTGTACCCTGTTAACCCTCGAGATAGGCAATCACATGGCTTGATATGTCGGTAATCGGTGGCAGATCTAACCGTTGTTCAATTCAGAGCAATAGATGAGTTCATCAACAGCCAAGTATTGTCTGGCATTTAATTTAGTCTAGTGTTTTTCACTGCCTAGTTGGCTGTTGCTGACAAATGCAGCATAGCGACCATCGGGGGACCAAGAGGGGACATTGAGCGTTCCTTGTCCTCCGTAAAGGTAGGCCACCACTTTAGCATCACTGCCCGCAACGGGCAGTGTGCGCAAGTAAACCTGTTGGTAATAGGGGTGCAAGTCAGGTCTTATTTCTGGTTGGTAGGACAAAAATAAAATTTGTTTGCCGTCGGGTGAGATGTGTGGAAACCAATCGTTAAAATGATCGTGTGAGATTTGTTTTGGGTTTTTGCCATCGGCGTCCATGCGCCACAGGCGCATTCCACCGCTGCGATCAGAGTTAAAATAAATAAACTGACCGTCCGGTGTATATTCAGAACCATCATCCATGTTGTTGTTATTGGTTAGCTGCAGTTCTTCACCACTGCCATCGCTGGTGCCACGATAAATTTCGAATTGCCCATTGCGCTCGGATGTATACAAAATATAGCGTCCATCAGGCGACCAGCCATGCAAAAAAGAAGGCGATTTAAACGTAAGTTGTAAGGGCTCTCCACCGTTGATGGGCAGTTTATAAATGGTCCAATTATCTTTGAGTCCTTTATCGAGGTGCGTGATACCTAAAAATTTTCCTTTGAAAGAAACAATATGGTCATTGTTATTTTTCACTTCAAAACCAGTGTTGACCAAAGATATTTTTTTGCTCGGCAAATGTAATTTGTACACTCTGCCTGACGAGTTATAAATAATATTCTCGCCATCCGAGGTCCAATTAGGGGCTTCAATCCCCGCGGCTGTTTCATAAATGACTTTGCGTTCGCCAGAGACAACATCCAAAATTTCTAAGCGACTACCGAGGTAGTCAACATAAGGTAGAAAGTTTTTCCACGCAGGAATGACCCAGCGTAAATTACATATCTCTAACACGGATTTATCATTGTTTATAAAGTTTCGATAAACGCCCACATCAAGTGGTTGTGCTTTGGAAAGCGCATAGCGTGATATTAATTTTAATGGCTTGCCAAAGTTGGCAGCAGAAAAGCGCAGCTCATCGCCGTTTTGTTCAATTTGTAATATGTCTGGATCCTTAACTTGAGTGAGTCTAGGTAGTTGCTTTTTATCACCCGATATTTCAATGAATAAATTTTCTTGGGTATCCAGTTTGGTTTTTAAACTTATATCCCCCTCGCTATTTTCAACTTGTAGTCCTGTGAGTATTTTATGTTCAGTGGCAGAGGAATGTTTTAATTGCACTGTGAAAATAAAGTCGCCATTCATTTTGCGGTAGGCGAAGCCTAATGGAGATTTGGCCGCTTGTTCTTGAGGCTTCCAAATGTGTATGGCCTGATAAGGGTCAATGATCAGATTGCCTTGCTCTCCCTTAATACCATCAAAGATAGCTGTATTTTTTTGCTGTGATTCAAAGGAGCTAGCAGATGCATGTAGGGCGATTAGGCCATATACGATCAACACACATTTAACCCACAATTTAAACAAGCAACCCATGAATTAACCCTAGCAAAAACCCGTTATTTACAGAAAAGCACAGCTTTACAGTCTGCTACTCATTCGTAGTATAAAACGAGCATTTTTTAATAACTTTACACTGCAAGTGCTTGATTCTGGGTATAAAAAAGCCGTCATAAGCAAACCCTATGACGGCTTTGTATGCTTTAAGCGCTATTACTGGCCGGTAAGCCGACTCAATAATCCCATCAAGCCTGTCTTTTCCGCTTTTATTAAGTATTGATCGCGGATTCCAGAGATATCGACATCGTAACTGCCGGGCTCAAGGTCGCGTGCAATTTCAATTTTCTCAATTTCATAGCGAGTTTTTTTGCCTGAATCGATAAGGGCTTGTTTGCGCTTATCATCTTCAGATAAATCCAGAAGAATATATTCTGGTAGCTCTTGCTTGAGTGCATCCAAGACCACAATTACTTTAGGTTTTAGTCGGCGCTCAAAATTTTGCTCAACCACAACTGCTACTTCACCTGTGCTGAGTTCTACTAAGGTTCCGGTAGGATAAAGACCAATAGCGCGAATGAACTCTACTACCAGTTCTTCTTGAAACTGAATATTTCGCAGTTCATAGAGCTTAGCAACCGCCTTGGATGGGGCTATGGGGTGGCGTGAACCGCGTGGGTTGGTGACGTGATCGTAATAGGTCACTATCCCTGCAATTTTACCGAGTAGTGGAATTTTATCGCCGATTAAATGTTGAGGGAATCCGCTGCCATTTAAACGCTCGCAGTGAGTTTTCACTACACTGATGACTCGTGGCTCTACACCTTGGGTTTTGCGTAAGATTTCGCAGCCTAATTCGACGAAGGTTTCGTAAATTTTTTCCTCATCGGCATTGCGCTCGGCTTTGATCAATAAGGATTGATCCAGCATTACCTTGCCCACATCTTTAAGCAATACACCCATCGCGAGTACATCCAAGTCGCGCTTGGGTAAGCCTATATGGCGACCGAACAAAATGGCCCACACAGAAGAACGTACGGCGTGGCTGTAAGTGTATTCATCTTTTTCCTGTACACGCGACAACCATGTAAACGCATCAGGGTTGCGCAGTACGCTGTCCACCATTTCGCTGGCGACACGTTTAGTTTCACCGAGGGAGATATTTTCGAGCTGCTTGTTTTCGAGTAATTCGATTACCTCCACCACAGCGCCATAGACTTTTTGGTGAAGTTGTTTGGCTTTTTTAACCTCTTTTTGCAGGGGTTGCACTTCGCGGTAGAGGTTGCGTTGAATTTTTAAAGGAGCAACCGGTTCAGTGATGGTGGCGTTTTCGCGTTCGCGCCCTGTAACCTTGGTGCGTCCAAACTTACCGTCCAGTTTTTTAAGGTTAGCGGCTATGGGGCCTCGACCACGCTCAACATCAATATAAACATAATGGCAGAGGCTTTTAAGTTCGTTAATTTCCTGCAAGTCACGCAAGTAAAAGCCTTGGAGGGGAAACGGGGTTTGCGACCACGGGCGATCTAAGCCTGAGACATACATGCCTAGGCTCAATTCGTTGACATCTACTTTAACCTGCTTGATACCCACGGTTAGCCTCACCAATTATTGACTATCAATTCCATCTAATAAGCGCACTTGATAATGCCATTATGATTGCTTGAGTGTAATCAAGAATAGCCCAACAAACTAGAGCTTGGCGCCGTAAATGTGACTAAGGGGCTTTTATCTCGCGCTGAGTGGCACCGTACTAAGCATGATATTGGCCGGATAGCTCATGTACTGCATGGATAAAAGCGCCAGCATGTTCTGGGTTAACTTCCGGTGTAATGCCATGTCCCAAATTAAATACATGACCTGATCCCTTACCATAAGCGCTTAGGATGTTCCCAACTTCTGTACGAATACGTTCGGGTGATGCATACAGAATGGTTGGGTCCATATTGCCTTGCAGGGCGACTTTATCACCTACGCGTGCACGTGCGGCGGTGATATCGGTGGTCCAGTCCAAGCCCAGTGCGGTAGCGCCTGTAGCGGCCATAGCCTCCAGCCATTGACCCCCGCCTTTGGTGAAGAGAATCGCGGGTACTTGGCGGCCTTCATGCTCGCGAATTAAACCCGAGATAATTTTTTGCATGTAGTTGAGCGAAAACTCTTGATAGGCCGCGTGCGCTAAGGCTCCGCCCCAAGTATCAAAAATCTGCACGGCTTGCGCGCCCGCCTGAATTTGGGCGTTCAGATAGGCGGTGACCGAGTCAGCTAGCACATCCAACAAGCGATGCATTAACTGTGGTTGGTTGTAGAGCATTTCTTTCGCGCGACGGAAGTCGCGGCTGGAGCCACCTTCGATCATGTAAGTGGCCAAGGTCCAAGGGCTGCCTGAGAAACCAATGAGTGGCACGCGGCCATTGAGTTCGCGGCGAATAGTTTTGACGGCATTGATTACATAAGGCAAATCCTGCTCAGGGTTGATAACGGACAGTGCATTGATATCGTCTTCAGTACGTACCGGTTTGCGGAATTTGGGCCCTTCACCTGTTTCAAAATACAGGCCTAAACCCATGGCATCGGGTATGGTCAAAATATCGGAAAAGAGAATGGCGGCATCCAATGGGTAACGATCTAGAGGCTGTAAGGTTACCTCGCAGGCCATATCGGGATTGGTACACAAACCCATAAAGTCGCCAGCACGTTCGCGGCTGGCACGGTACTCAGGTAGATAGCGACCCGCTTGACGCATCATCCATACGGGGGTTACATCGACGGGTTGTTTCAATAGTGCGCGCAAAAAGCGGTCATTTTTTAATTCAGTCATTCTTTGGTCCTCAAGGCGAGCAAATGGCTCTGCCGGATAGCATTAGCCCCGCAAGGGCGGGGCTAATGAGTTTATCGTATCTGTTTAAATCACTCTTTGCGCTGGATTAAACCTGCAGGTAATCCAAAATGCCTTGCGCTGCTTCACGGCCTTCCCAAATGGCAGTAACTACTAGGTCAGAGCCGCGTACCATATCGCCACCAGCAAACACTTTTGGGTTGCTAGTTTGGAATTTGAACGTTTGCTGTTCGGGCGCAATCACGCCACCCCAGTTGTTAGTTTTCACACCGTTAGTTTCAAACCAAGGTTGTGGGTTGGGGCGGAAACCGAAGGCGATCAGCACTACGTCTGCGGGCAGAATTTCTTCAGAACCTTCAATGACTACTGGGCTGCGACGGCCTTTTTCATCAGGTTCACCCAACTGAGTGGTCACCACTTTAACGCCTTCAACTTTGCCATTACCGACTACGGCTACTGGCTGGCGATTGAAGAGGAATTCAACGCCCTCTTCACGCGCATTGGCTACTTCGCGCTTGGAGCCTGGCATGTTGTCTTCGTCGCGGCGATAGGCGCAAGTTACAGAATCAGCGCCTTGGCGAATAGATGTGCGATTGCAATCCATGGCGGTATCGCCACCACCGAGTACGACCACTTTCTTGCCTTTTACACTGATGAAATCTGCCGCGTCTTTCTCAAAGCCGAGATTGCGATTGACGTTAGCTACCAAGAAAGGTAGCGCATCATAAACGCCGGTCAAATCTTCGCCAGGGAAGCCACCCTTCATGTACGTATAGGTGCCCATGCCCATGAAAACTGCATCGTAATCGCGCAGTAATTCTTGCATGGTTACGTCTTTGCCTACTTCGGTGTTCAACCGGAATTCAATACCCATTTCGGTAAAGATCTGACGGCGACGTGACAGCACGGATTTCTCCAATTTGAATTCGGGAATGCCAAATGTTAGCAGACCACCAATTTCAGGATACTTGTCGAATACCACTGGTTTAACGCCATTGCGCACTAAAACATCGGCACAGCCAATACCGGCTGGGCCAGCGCCAATAATGGCTACTTTCTTATTCGTCCACACCACGTTGGACATGTCTGGCTTCCAGCCCATGGCGAAGGCAGTATCGGTGATGTACTTTTCAGCGTTGCCGATAGTCACCGCGCCAAAGCCATCGTTCAAGGTACACGCACCCTCACATAGACGATCCTGTGGGCACACGCGACCGCACACTTCAGGTAGTGAGTTGGTTTGGTGGCTCAGCTCGGCCGCTTCAAAAATATTGCCTTCAGAAATCAGCTTCAACCAATTGGGAATGAAGTTGTGTACTGGGCATTTCCACTCACAGTAAGGATTGCCGCACTCGAGGCAGCGGTGTGATTGACCCTCAACCTCTTCTTTGGCAAAGGGTTGATAGATTTCAACAAACTTGTGTCTGCGCGTTTCCAAGTCTTTCTTGGTGGGGTCTTGACGACCCACATCCAGAAACTGAAAGTCATTGTTTAAACGTGTCATGATAATGCCTCTCTTCGCCAAACCTTATTCGCCGCGCTTGCGGAAACTGACTAACAAACTGCCCAAAGATGCGGCTTTGGGTTTGACCAGCCAGAACTTACCGATGTAATCATCGAAGTTATCGAGCAGGTGTTGGCCCCAGGCACTTTCGGTTTCCTGAGCAAATTCCTCAATAACACTGCGCAAATGGTTGCGATGAGCTTCCAGTGCTTCGGTATTAATTCGGTGAATGTCCACCAGCTCGTGGTTGTAGCGATCAACAAAGTCGTTAGCTTCATCCAGTACATAAGCAAAACCACCGGTCATGCCCGCACCGAAGTTGACGCCAGTTTGTCCCAGAACGGTTACCACACCACCAGTCATGTATTCACAGCAGTGATCGCCCGCGCCTTCCACAACCACATGGGCACCCGAGTTCCGCACCCCACAACGCTCACCCGCTGTACCTGCAGCAAATAGCTTGCCACCGGTGGCACCATATAGGCAGGTGTTTCCCATGATGCTGGTTACATTAGATTTGAAGCTTGAATTACGCGGTGGACGCAGTACTAGCTTGCCACCCGCCATACCTTTACCGACGTAATCGTTGGCATCGCCTTCAAGATACATATCCAAGCCGCCGGCATTCCACACGCCGAAGCTTTGACCTGCAATGCCTGTCAACTTCAATGTAATGGGCTTGTCGGACATGCCTTGGTTGCCGTAGCGTTTGGCGATTTCACCGCTGATACGCGCACCTATGGAGCGGTCACAGTTGGTGATGCGGAATTCAAATTCACCACCTGTTTTGCCTTCAATTGCAGGTAATAACACGCGCATGATAGCTTCAGCCGTTTCACCTTTATCGAAAGGCTCGTTTTTACTGACCGCACACAATTGCGGTTTGGTTGCCAAAAAGTCATCTGAATAGATGATGCGGCTCAAATCCAATTGTTGTTGTTTAACTGTTTCGCCTTCAAGAATTTTCAATAAATCCACGCGACCAACCAATTCACCCAGCGTGCGAACACCAAGGCGTGCCATCCATTCACGAGTTTCTTCGGCAACGAACTTGAAGAAGTTCATGGCCATTTCAACGGTGCCAATGTAGTGGTCTTTGCGCAGTTTATCTTGTTGGGTAGCAACACCCGTTGCGCAGTTGTTCAAATGGCATATCCGCAGGTATTTACAGCCGAGCGCCACCATGGGGCCAGTGCCAAAGCCAAAGCTCTCCGCGCCTAGCATGGCCGCTTTAACAACGTCTAAGCCGGTTTTTAAGCCACCGTCAGTTTGTACGCGTACCTTGTCCCGCAAGTCGTTGGCGCGCAGGGTTTGATGGGTTTCAGACAAGCCCAATTCCCATGGCGAACCTGCGTACTTAATCGATGTTAAAGGGCTTGCTGCTGTACCGCCGTCATAACCAGAGATAGTAATCAAATCCGCGTAGGCTTTAGCTACGCCCGCAGCGATGGTACCTACGCCGGGGCGTGATACCAGTTTCACTGACACCAGTGCATCAGGGTTAACTTGCTTCAAGTCGAAAATCAGTTGCGCCAGATCTTCGATGGAGTAAATATCGTGGTGCGGAGGTGGTGAAATGAGCGTCACACCAGGCACTGAATGACGCAAGCGAGCAATTAGCTCATTCACTTTACCACCGGGCAGCTGGCCGCCCTCGCCGGGTTTGGCGCCTTGTGCTACTTTAATTTGCAGTACTTCGGCGTTAACCAAATAGGCTGGTGTGACACCGAAACGCCCAGATGCTACCTGCTTAATTTTGGATGACTTAATGGTGCCATAGCGCGCTGGGTCTTCACCGCCTTCACCAGAGTTGGAGCGCCCACCCAGGCGGTTCATGGCTTCCGCCAATGATTCATGCGCTTCAGGTGACAGAGCACCGAGCGACATGCCCGCAGAGTCAAAACGCTTAATAATACTTTCAATCGGTTCAACTTCAGACAGTGGAACCGGCTTGCAGGCGTCTTCGCGAATAGCCAACAAATCACGCAGCATAGAAACTGGGCGCTTGTTAACCAAGTCGGCATAGTTGCGCCACAATGCATAGTTACCGCTTTGTACGGCACGTTGCAGAGTTTGCACTACGTCCGGGTTAAAGGCATGGTATTCAGAATTGTGTACATACTTGAGCAAGCCGCCCTGAATGATTGGCTTGCGTTCTAACCAAGCGCTCTGGGCGACGATTTTTTGATCTGCTTCTAAATCTTCAAAGCGTGCGCCACCAATACGGCTGGGGGTGCTTTCGAAACACGTACCCACCACTTCTTCCGCTAAACCTATGGCTTCAAACAACTGCGCACCACGATAAGAGGTGATGGTTGAAATGCCCATTTTCGACAGAATTTTCAGCAGGCCTTTATCGATACCTTTGCGGTAATTTTTGTAGGCGGAATCTGTATCTACCAGTAGCTCGCCAGTCTCAATCAAATCGTTGAGAACGTAGTAACTGAGGTATGGATAAACCGCCGTAGCGCCATACGCTATCAACGCGGCAACCTGATGGGGATCGCGTGCAGTGCCAGTTTCTACAATGATATTCGCATCACAGCGCAGACCCACGTTCGTTAAGTGCTGGTGTACTGCACCTACCGCGAGAAGTGCATGGATGGGCAATTGGCCTTGTTTAAAGCCATAATCACTCAATATCATTAATACATTGCCGTTTTTAACCGATGTGGCAACGTCTTCGCAAAGCTGGGTAAGTGCTTGCTTCAAGTTGGTGCTTGTTGGATCGTAATGCAGCGAAAAGGTAGCTGCTTCATAGCCAGGGCGATCCAGACTCAACAGACCACGGAATTTTGCAGGTGACAGTACTGG
>Ga0075014_100000307_pt1 | contig 13836 bp, 12 predicted proteins | sample AleBraG_ABR_2014_FD_71472 | JGI IMG/M metagenome (GOLD analysis project Ga0075014, IMG submission 71472) | Freshwater sediment microbial communities in response to fracking from Pennsylvania, USA - Alex Branch Run_MetaG_ABR_2014 | ecosystem: Environmental > Aquatic > Freshwater > Creek >... | reverse complement strand
CCTCTGAACCGTATACGTCAAAATCCATCCTTTATGCTGAAAGGCATCCCCATGCGCAAACTCCTCTGGCTGGGCATTGCGTCCCTGCTCATTTTCTCCGTGGCCGCCGCGGCGCAGGAAAAAGCTCCGCCCCTGCCCCATGTCAACTACACCGACCAGACCCTCGACAACGGCCTGCGCGTCATCCTCATCCCTGACTCGAGCGCCCCCGTCCTCGGCATTGCCATCACCTATAACGTCGGCTCCCGCAACGAACGCCCCGGCCGCACCGGCTTCGCCCATCTCTTCGAACACATGATGTTCCAGGGTTCCGAGAACGTCGGTAAAGGCGAGCACTTTATCCTGCTCGAAAACAATGGTGGCGGCCTCAACGGCACCACCAACGAAGACCGCACCAACTACTTCGAGATCGTCCCCAAAAACCAGCTCGACCTCATCCTCTTTCTGGAATCGGATCGCATGGCCCACCTCGCCGTTAACCAGGCCAATCTCGACAACCAGCGCAACGCCGTCCAGGAAGAACGCCGCCTCGGCACCGACAACCAGCCCTACGGCAAGGCCTATCTCGAGATCGACAACCTGACCTACGACTGCTTCTCCTACAAGCACTCCACCATCGGCTCCATGTCCGATCTCAACGCCGCCAGTCTCGACGACGTCAAAGATTTTTTCCGCATCTACTACGCTCCCAACAACGCCGTGCTGACGCTCTCCGGCGATTTCGACCCGGCCGTTGCCCTCGAAAAGATTAAGAAATATTTCGCTTCGATTCCGAAGCAGCCCACTCCGCCCCCGGTCGCCACCTGCGACGACGAGCGCCTCGGCGAGCGCCGTACCACCATTGACGATCCTCTCGCCCGCCTGCCCATGGTTCTCATCGCCTACCTCGCTCCGCCCGGCCACGCGCCCGACAATTTCGCGCTGCAGGTTCTGGCCAACATCCTGTCCACCGGCCAAAGTTCGCGTCTCTACCAGCACATCGTGAAAGAAAAGCAACTCGCCACCAGCGTGGAAGTGCAGGTCGACGCCCGTCGCGGCATCAGCGCCGCCTACTTCATCGCTTCCCCGCGCCCCGGCATCAAGACCGAGGATCTGGAAAAAGCCATCCTCGAAGAAATCCAGGCCGTCGCCGACAAAGGCGTAACCCAGGAGGAAATCGACAAGGCCCGCAAGCAATACCGCATCGCCCTGGTCAAACAACGCGAGTCCGCTCTCAGTCTCGCCATACGGGAAGGAATGAACGTGGTCTACTTCAATGATCCCGATCTCATCAACACCGCCCTCGACAAGTTCACCGCCGTCACCGCCGACGACGTAAAAAACGCCGCGAGCAAGTACTTGGTGTCGCGCACCCGCACCGTTGTCTACGACGTTCCCCAACCTGGCGCCCAAGCCGCTCAGGGAGGTGCACAGTGAAGCGCATCCTGAGCACAGCCCTCGCCGCCACCTTGTTATGCCTGACCGCCAGCCTCAGCGCCCAGGAAAGCGACAAAGCCGTCTCCGTCAAGGCGGTTAAGCGTCTCAATCGCGCTCCCGTCAGCCACGAGGTCCTGCAGGTCAAGCTCCCTCGTCCCACCGAACACAAGCTGAGCAACGGTCTTACGGTTCTCCTCCTGGAACGGCACAAACTGCCCACGCTCAACCTGTCCCTCTGGTTCGACAGCAGCTCGCTCGACGATCCCAAGGACCTTCCCGGCCTCTCCGATTTCACCGCTGACATGCTGCGTGAGGGCACCGCCCGCCGTACCAGCAAGCAGCTCGCCCAGGAGGTCGACTCCCTCGGCGCCACCCTGCACGCCAGCTCCGAGTACGGCGCCAGCGTCAGCACGGTCACCGCCTCCGGCTTCGTCGAAGATGCCGACAAAATCCTCGATCTGATGAGCGACGTGGTCCTCCATCCGTCCTTCCCCGCCGATGAACTCGACAAGTACAAGAAGCGCCAACTCGCCTCCCTCGAAGAAGAACGCTCCGATCCCGGCTTCCTCGGCGAGGAGCGCCTCTATCGCGCGCTCTACGGCTCGCACCCCGCTTCGGTTACATCGCCAACTCCCGAGTCGGTGAAAGCCGTCACCCCTGAATTGCTGAAGCAGTTTCACGCCCAGCACTACGCCCCCAACTTCGCCCTGCTCGGCGTTGTCGGTGACTTCGACAGCAAAGCCATGCTCGCCCTGCTCGAAAAGTATTTCGGCACCTGGAAACCTTCTACGGCGAAACCCGCCAAAGTGGCGGACGTTCCCGCCCCCAGCGCACCGAAGATCGCTCTGGTCGACCGCTCTGATTCGGTGCAGACCAACATTCTCGCCGCCTTCATGGCTCCGCCCCGCCGCAGTCCCGAATATTTCCCGCTGCGGGTCATGAACCGCATCCTGGGCGAAGGTGCGACGGGTCGCCTCTTCCTCGACTTGCGTGAGGAAAAGAGCTACACCTACGGCGCCTACAGCGGCTATTACCCCGACACCTACCCCCGCCCCCTGGTCGCCAACACCGAAGTGCGCACTAACGTGACCGAGCCGGCCTTCCACGACCTGCTCGATGAGTTCCGCCGCATGCGCGAAGAGCCTGTTTCAGACGGAGAACTCGACGACGCCCGCCGCGGCATCGTCGCCGGTTTCGCCCTCTCCCTCGAGCGCTCCGCCCAACTCCTCGACATGTGGCTCCGCGCCCGGCACATGCAGCTCGGCGACGACTACTGGGACAACTTCCCCGCCCAGATCAACAAAGTCACCGCCGCCGATGTCCAGCGCGTCGCCAAAACCTACCTTGATCCCAAGCACATGCAGGCCGTCTGCGTCGGCAACCGCAAGGAGATCGAGACCGGCCTCAAGAGGTTCGGCACCGTCGAGTTCTACGACGCCGATGGAAAGAAGCTGGATAAGTAAGACATAGCGTTCGTTCAAGATTAGGCCAGCCGGCACACGGCTGGCCTGTTCTTTCGCAGCAGACCAATTGTTGACAAGTTATTGACTTTTGTCCGATTGACCTCCCTATCGCGCCGGTCATGAATAAGGGAGCACACGCAAAGCTTTCTCTGCCCCTCCCCGTCTTTAGCTAACGATCAGCTTCTCCACCCTTAGCGTTTCTGCGAAAGGTGGGAGGCACGCTCTTGCAGTTGGGTGATTTCCAAAATCGATTCTGTCAAGGAGTACCTTCTATGCGCAGTTCCCGTTGGTCCCTCAGCAGGACCCTCTTCCTGACCTTGGCCTTTGCTGTCTTCGCCTCCACCCTCGCCACCGCCCAATCCTGGTCCTCCCCACAGTTCGTCGCCAACGGTCTCGGCATCGGCGTTGCCACCAACGGCGCCGGAACTTCCGCCGTCCTCTTCATCCCCTCGTCGAGCGTACTCCAGGCATCCGTAAAAACCGGCAGCACCTGGAGCACCCCCGTCACTCTCTCCTCCCTCGGGCCCTACAACAACGGAACGGGCAGAATCGCTGTCGCTCCCAACGGCGACGTGCTGGCGGTGTGGGCCTTCCGTACCACCAACACCTACCTCCCGGGCGAAGCCCAGGCGCGGTTCTTCAGCGGAGGCCAGTGGGGCAATACAATCACGCTCTCCACGAGTGTCTACGGCAACGTTTATAGTTTCGGTCTCCCCAGCATCGGTTTCGACTCCCACAGCCAAGCCACCGCGGTCTGGGAGCAGTTCACCAATCCCACGGCCCCCGTCTGCGGATTGCTGGCCGCCACAGGAAATGCCACCAGCGGTTTCGGAACGGCGCGCGCAATTTCCACCGCGACGACCTGCTACGGACGGAACCAGCTTGCGGTCGCGAGCGATGGACAAGCGGTAGTGGTGGAAGGCGCGACGGGAATCCTCTCCGCCGACATTCCCGGCATCAGCCGTAGTGCGACGGGAGCATGGAGCGCACCGGTGACGATCGCCGCCTACGCTTATCGCCAGAATCAGCCGAATGTGGGCCTGGGGAACGATGGCACCGCGGTTGTGGTCTGGCGCACGCGCTCGGGAGTTGGTTACTCCGTGCGATCGAATGGAGCGTGGAGCCCTGCCGCAACCCTGCCGCAACTCACCGGCCAAGCCGGAGGCGCCACCAGCGTCGCCGTCGATGGTAGCGGCAACGCCGTCGCCGCCTTCCAGCAAGTAACCATCAGCCCCGGCATCTACGCCACCTACCGACCCGTCGGCGGCTCCTGGCAAACCAAAACGCAACTGAGTTCCGGCACGCAACTCGCCGCCACACCCGCAGGTACCTTCGTCGACGGCGGCTCGACGGTCGTCTCCACTCGCCTCGCCGGAACCTCCAACTGGAACACAACCACCTTCTCAGGAAGCGCTCTGGTGAACGCCGCCCCCGGCCAGGCCATCGCTCTCATCGGCCCCCAGGTCAGCGTCTCCACCGCCTCCGTTCCGTAACCGTAACGCTGTAGCAACCTGGCCGTAGCAGCATCGTAGCGAAAGCGCCGTGGCAGCGACAGGGCCCTGGCACCAAGGGCCTTGGCAGCAACCCGGCACGAATTACTGGGCGACTGGGCACCTCCTGCCCAGTCGCCCGATTCGTATCAGGGCACGCCTTCAGGCGTACCGAAATTCCTGGTGTTAGGAAATGCGCCTTTCGGCGCTGGCTTTACAGGGCGGCCGCTTTGGCATTCCACCTGCTCCCCCCAATCCCGTCGCGCCGCTAAAGTTCCCCCCAAAGCTGCCGATAACCGGAAACGAGAGGTTTTCATCAGGAGGCACTCGCAATGTCGGTCGCAGGTATTTCCGCCGCCAGTCTTTTCAACTTCAACACCCAAAGCATCACCAACCGCAAGCAGCAATTCAGCCAGGAATTCCAGCAACTCGGCCAGGACCTGCAGTCCGGCAATCTGGCCAAGGCGCAAGCCGACTTCTCCGCCCTGCAGCAGTTCGGCTCGAACTCGACTACTTCCACCCAGAGCAGCAACCCCATCGCACAGGATTTCACCCAGCTCTCCAACGACCTCCAGGCCGGTGACATCTCCGCCGCCCAGCAGGACTTTTCAAAACTGCAACAGGATTTCCAGAGCCAGGCCCCGCAAGTTCACCATCATCACCGCCACCATCACCACCAGGCCGATAGCACGCAGTCCAGCTCCAGCAGCAGCTCCAGCGGCATCAGCCAGCTCTTCGACCAGCTAGGCCAAGCCCTGCAGAAAGGCGACCTCGCCGCCGCCCAGCAGGCCTACGGCACCATGCAGCAGGACTTCCAGCAGCTCGGCCAACGCGACTGGCTGCGCACCTTCCAACTGTCCTCCACATCCGCAACCACCACGTCAGCCTCCGGCACTAGCAACGTCTCGCTGACCGCCTAAGATTTTCCGCCGGCGCAGCGGCTGGCCCAGGTCTCCGGCCGACGCAATGGCAACGTTTGTTTGTGCCACAACAAGAATATCGAGTGCCGGGGCAACGCCCCGGCTACTCACGGGCACACAGGTGTGACTTATCAGAACCGGAACACAATCCCCGCCGAATACCGGAAACTGTTCTGGTAATTATTGAGGCTGGTGGAGAACCCAGTCGCCAGGGCATCCGCCGCGTTGAACTGCGTGCGCAAGTAATCCACCTGAATCGCCCGGATGGCCAAATGCCGGCTCACGCCGATATCCACTCCGCCGCCGAAGGCCATGGCAAACGCGTTGGCGCTGGTCAGGCCGCTCGAAATCCCCCCGATGATGGGAATGTTCACGCCCGCTCCCAGGCTGGAGTGCGCCTCGCCGAACAGTGCGTGCGCGAAGAAAGCGTTTCTGCCCACGTTCGCCGTCACGCTCGGACCCGCCATAAAGGTGTAGAGATGCTGGTTGGCGGAGGCAGTCACACCACTAATCGAGAACGATCCTGGGCTGCGGTAGTCGCCGCTTACATCCCCGGTCACACCAAGATAGCGCGTGAAATTGAACGTGCCCTCTCCTTGCCACCCACCAAAGCCATTGCTGTTGTTGCGAAGATAAGGAAATCCGCCAAAAACTGTTACTCGAGGTCCACCGTCTTCAAACGCGGTACTCGGCCTGCCCATCTGGGCCGTCATCACCACGGGAACCAGCAAAACAAAAGATATCAATATTGCGCAAGTTCGCATTCGTACTCTCCTCAAGAAAACTAGAACCTATCTCATCCAAAGTGAAGAAACCCAAATTGTCATTCCGAGCGGAGCGAGGAATCCCTACTTCCAAGCAGAATCTTCGAGCGATAGGGATGCTTCGCTCCGCTCAGCATGACAATCCCATTTATGAGATGGCTCCTCGACAACACCAACTAAGATGCACGGTGAGTACGATTCAGAAACCTGCGAACAGGAAAAAGTTTTTCCCGATCCGCGTTGACTGAGTGCCTCGACTGTAAGGAACTGCAAGACCTCAATCAAATTTCCTCTGGAGGTGGTGCAACGCAGCACACGCGGAATGCATCGCGTCTCGCGGTTTTCGAGAAGCGGGGGGCTTTTCTTTCCCTTGGAGCACCACTCGCTCTGCATCCGCCCTAGGTGCGCCCTCGGTCCGTCAGCGCCGCGCACCGTCCACATTCCCGCGTCTCGAAACCCGCGGGACTCGGGGCACCCTCGTTCTCGCTGTGCAGTCGAAACAACAAGGTTATTCTTGTCGCTGAGACCCGGGCCAGCCGCCGTTAGGATGAAGGCGGAAGGCTAGCCCACACATCATGGCAGTGTTTATATCGGCTTCTGATGAAAGTTGCGGAAAGACTCAACGAGACCCATTCTTTTTAGGTGGATGGGTTGGGCCAGAAGAGGACTGGTCGCGCTTTTTCGCTCCAGCATGGCAGGAGCGCGTCCTCGATGGGCCCCCCACGATTCCGTATCTTCATATGACTGACATCCGGAGCTCTCAATGGCGCTTTAAGAATGGCCTGTCAAGACTCCAGGCGGAAGATCGCGTTGACGAAGCGTTCAACCTGATAGATACGATGGCAACCCTCTATCCTGTCGGTGTACATGTCAATGCAGGGCATTTTCGCGACAAATTTGCGTCGAGCAAGGTGGTAGCCTCGACTGGCTCAAAGCGGCCATTTGACCCCGACTATGTTTGCTTTCTCGGATACGTTCTTGTCGTACTGGAATATGTCGCGCACGAGTATCCGGCCGCCACAAAGATTGACTTCATAATCGAGCGGAAGGGAAACATCACGAAGTACATTCAGGAGTTCCATTCCCAGCTTGCAATTTGTTTGCGGGCGCTAAGCAAACCGTCTCTTGCGGAGTTGGTTGGGAAATTGATACCAGGCGGAAAAGATAGCATCCCACTACAAGCAGCGGACATGCTCTGCTGGCATACGGCTCGGCCTCACGACATGATGGACTCAACAGACAGGCGTCGTTATGGTCTGATAGCGAAGCGCAAGGGTACCCGTGCTGAATTGACGGACGATGAAATCACTCAAATAGATGATGCCCTTTCTTCAGGCGCTTGATTGACTTGATTGAAAGGATGTAAGTCGGCGGTGTGGCCCAGCCAGAGGTCTCTTGATGTCACGGGCCGGGCGATCCTTTCTTCAGGGGCATAGTCAACGTCTTGAGGAGAATCTCTGCGCAAACGTCCACATACGTATTGCTTTTCTTCTTCGCAAGTGCCTGGACATCAGCCAGGAGCGTTGCTCGTTGTTTTTCTGTGATCGTGAACGCAACTGGCTTTACATCGTCTCCTTCGCCCTGGAGTTGAACAATTCCAAATGTGCTCATTTTCGTCGCTAACATTACAAGCGTTCTCACGTCTTTCTGCGCCGCCTTCATGGTTCCCAACGTCTTCGCAATCTGCGGCTAATCTATGTCTTCGGCCTTCGTCGCCTTGTATAGCGACTCCATCATGGATATGAGATCTGCGTTGATCTCCTTCGTCGTCTTGATTGCCTCCAGTAACGTTTGCGCGCTTTGTTGAACGTATTCGTTCTTGCTGTCCTTGTAGTTCGTGAGGATGGTTGCTGCACACGCATAGTCGTCGGAGACGGCCTCCGCGATGGTGTACATGTCAACGGCCTTGTGCATGCCCTCCGGATCAGTCGGCGTGGGGACTTGAATTCTCTCGGATTCAACTAAAGCATCCCGCATCCATTGAAGCGCCTTGGTTTCCGCTCTGATATAAGCATACGGATTGTCCGGTAGAGGATGCCCCTCGGGAAGACAGACCCGCGCCCAACTGGTGGTCGTGAAGGCGACGGACAAGAGCAACCCTATGGTCTTCATACGTCGCAGCGTAACACCACCTCCACTCGCACGACAGTGACTACCAACACCACCGTATCAGCCGTGCTGGGGCGGCTCATTGGTTGAGAAGAGATTCGGCAAGGGCGGTTCGTCCGTCACAGCAGCCGAGCCCATTCCGGCGCTAGAATCCGCCAAACCCGGGGACAGACGAGACGTTCCCGTCTTCTGAAATCTCAAATCTGAAATCCACCCAATCCGTGTCCATCCGCAGCGCAGAAGCCCCCGCCCCGTTTAAAATACCCTAGCCCGTCAGGGACGACCCAAGGACACCCCATGCTTCGTGCTGTTTCTACTTTCGTGTTCGTCAAGGAGCGGCTGCATCCCGGCCTGCTCGACCAGCTCGCCCGCGGCGGCGCCCAGGCCGTCGAAATCTTCGCCGCCCGCCAGCACTTCGATTACGCCAACCGCAAGCAGCACGTGCGCGAAATCGCCGACTGGTTCCGCGACCATCCCGCCGTCGCGCTCCATTCCGTCCACGCCCCCCTCTACGCCGATTACGAGTGGGGACGCGCCGGCGCTCCCCCCGTCAACATCGCCTCCGAAGACCGCAAAGGCCGTATCGACGCCATGGACGAAATCAAGCGCGCCATCGAAACCGCAGAACAGGCCCCCTTCCGTTTCCTCATCCAGCACATCGGAACCACCAACGAATCGTTCTCCGACAAGAAATTCGAAGCGGCCATGACCTGCATCGAACACCTCCGCGCCTTCGCCAAGCCCCTCGGCGTCCAGATCCTGCTCGAAAACATTCCGAACGAGCTTACGGCGCCCGATCGTCTCGTCGAGTTCATCCGCCTCTCCCGCTTCGAGGACGTTGGCGTCTGCTTCGACCTCGGCCACGCCCACATAATGAGCAATGTCGCTGAAGCGTTCGAAATTCTGAAGCCTCACATCCGCTCCGCCCACGTCCACGACAACAAGAAAGACCACGACTCGCACCTCTGGCCCGGAAATGGAACAATCGACTGGAAGGAAGCTGCCGAACTCCTGCGCTCCTCCCCCCACAAGCCGCCAGTCCTGCTGGAAATCGAAGGCGTGGAAGACAAGAAAGACATCACCGCCGACATGACCGCCGCCTGGAAGAAACTCGGAGTAGATTAGTCCAGAATGAAGATCGGATATTTGGGCAGCCCGCGATTCTATTGGCTCTGCCCGTGTTTTCATAACCTTGTAGACAATTGTTCCGCGTGGAACAATTTCATCAGGCTGTAGAAAGGACCTCATGGCCCCACCCCTCACCACCATCGCCACCATAGGTCAACACGAAGGCGAGCCCGTTACCCTCCGCGGTTGGCTCTACAACCTGCGCGAGTCCGGCAAGCTTCTCTTCCCCATCTTCCGCGACGGCTCGGGCACCATCCAGGGTGTGGTCCCCAAGAACGCTGTCGCCCCCGAGGTCTTCGACTCGCTCAAGGGCCTGACCCAGGAGTCGAGCGTGATCGTCGAAGGCAAGGTCCGCGCCGACAAGCGCGCCCCCGGCGGCTACGAGCTTGACGTCACGGACTTGAAAGTTGTGCAGCGTGTCTCCGAGGCCGACCCTTATCCTATTTCACTAAAAGAACACGGCGTCGAATTCCTCATGGAGCACCGCCACCTCTGGGTGCGCAGCTCGCGTCAGGCAGCGATTCTGCGCGTGCGCGCCGAGATTATCAAAGCGGTGCGCGACTTCTTCGACGACCGCGGCTTCACCCTCACCGACCCGCCCATCCTGACGCCCGCCGCCTGCGAAGGCACCTCGACTCTCTTCCCGGTGGACTACTTCGAGGAGCAGGCCTACCTGACGCAGTCCGGCCAGCTCTACATCGAAGCCACGGCGATGGCCCTGGGCAAGGTGTACTCGTTCGGACCGACGTTCCGGGCTGAGAAGTCGAAGACGCGGCGGCACCTCACTGAGTTCTGGATGGTCGAGCCGGAGGTCGCTTACGCCACCCTCGATGACATCATGGAGCTGGGCGAGGGTCTGATCAGCTTCATCGTTAAGCGCTGCCTGGAGCGGCGGCGGAGGGAACTGGATGTCATCGGACGGAATGTGTCGAAACTGGAACGCGTGGAGGCGCCCTTCCCGCGGTTGAGCTACGACGATGCCGTCAAGATGCTCCAGGAAGGCCACGCCAAGGGGGCGCTGGAAACCAAGTTCGAGTGGGGCGGAGACCTCGGTTCGCCGGATGAGACGTATCTCTCGGGACTGTTCGAGAAGCCGGTGATGGTGCATCGTTACCCAGCCAAGGTCAAAGCGTTCTACATGGAGCCTGACCCCGAGCGTCCAGACCTCGCCCTATGCGTCGATGTGCTCGCGCCCGAAGGCTACGGCGAGATCATCGGAGGCTCGCAGCGTATGTCGTCTTACGATCTGCTGGTGCAGCGCATCCACGAGCATGGCCTGCCGGAAGAGGCGTTCAAGTGGTACCTTGATCTGCGCAAATACGGCAGCGTCCCGCACAGCGGCTTCGGCATGGGCATCGAGCGGGCCGTGGCTTGGATCTGTGGGCTCGAGCACCTGCGTGAGACCATCCCGTTCCCGCGCATGCTGCACCGGTTGTACCCGTAGGGCTTAATCACAGAGGACACAGAGGTCCACAGAGGAAGGCTGGATCATTAGCTGGCACGGGTGAGGTAGGGTCCTATGGCGATCAGTTCCAAACATCACAGTATTACTCCGCGGAAGATTCGGGTGATTGGCGTCCCGCTGGATCTCGGGCAGTCGCGGCGCGGCGTTGACATGGGTCCTTCGGCGGTGCGCGTTGCCGGACTGGAAGCGCGGCTGGAAGAAGTCGGCCACGTTGTCGAAGACGGTGGCAACGTTCCCGTATCGCTTCCGGAACAGAAGCAGGCGGGCGATCCGAGCGCGAAGTATCTGAAAGAGATCAGGTCCACCTGTGTCAAGGAAGCGGAACTGGTGGTGAAGACGCTCGAGGCGGGGATGGTGCCGCTGGTGCTGGGTGGCGATCACTCGGTGGCTGTGGGCACGGTGTCGGGCGTCGCCGAGTTCTACCGGCGCGACAACAAGAAGATCGGGCTGCTGTGGATTGATGCGCACAGCGACGTGAATACGCCGGAGTCGTCGCCGAGCGGGAACGTGCATGGAATGCCGTTGGCGGCGCTCATGGGGCTGGGGCCGGAGGAGTTGGGGAACATTTTTGACTTTTCGCCGAAGGTGGCGCCGGAGAACTGTGTGTTGGTGGGTGTGCGCGACATTGACGGTACGGAGCGAGAAAATATCCGCCGCGCCGGGATCGAAGTCTTCACCATGCGCGATATTGACGAGCGCGGCATGCGCACGGTGATGGAAGAGGCACTGCGGATGGCGGGGCGCGGTACGACCGGTTACCACGTGTCGCTCGACATGGATTGGATTGATCCGGAGGATGCGCCGGGTGTTGGCACACCAGTGCGCGGCGGCGCGACGTACCGCGAGGCGCATCTCGCGATGGAGATTATTGCGGATCATGGACGGATGTTGAGTTTTGAGATTGTGGAAGTGAATCCCGTGATTGATGAGCGGAACCGGACTGCGGATCTGGCGGTGGAGTTGGCGCTGTCGGCGTTCGGGAAGAAGATTCTGTAGTCGTTCGGGTTGCCACAAGGCAACTCTGGGTCCTGTCCGCGCATCCCTGGTTACTTCCCATTCCCACCGAAACATATGACCCTCAATGGTGTTTAATCTGACTGGGAACCCTTATCTCTAACGGAGGCTACGCCATGAACCGCCACGGGGCTCGCATCTTGCTGTTTTGCGGAATCGTGATTCTTTTCTCGTCCCTGGTTTGGGGCGATGACGACGATCCGCCGGCGCGGGTTGCGCGCATGAACTATGCGCAGGGCTCGGTTTCGTTTCAGCCGGGCGGGGAGGGTGACTGGGTGGAGGCTGTTCCCAACCGTCCGCTGACCACGGGCGACAATCTCTGGACCGACAGGAACTCGCAGGCTGAACTCCACACCGGCTCGACGGCGATCCGGCTGGGCAGCGAAACCAGTTTGACGTTCCTTGAACTCGATGACCGCACGCTGCAGTTGCGGCTGGCGCAAGGGTCGGCCTTGTTGCGCGTCCGTCACATTGATGACGAGGACACGATCGAGATCGACGCGCCCAATCTCGCCTTCCGCATCCTGCGCAATGGAGAGTATCGAGTAGATGTCAATCCCGACGGGCATACGACCGTCGTTGATGTTTTCCAGGGACGCGGCGAAGCGATTGGCGGAGGCAACAACTACACCGTCGTGGCCGATCAGCACGCCGTGTTCAGCGGAGACGACGAACTTAGCTACGACATTGATCCGCTGCCGGCGTCTGACGGCTTTGACCAGTGGGCCTTCGGCCGGGACCGCCGTGAGGACGAAGATCGCTCGGCCAACTATGTTTCGCGCGAAATGACCGGCTACGAAGATCTCGACGAGCACGGGCGCTGGTCGTATGCCGCGAACTATGGTCCGGTGTGGGTGCCCACGGGTGTGCCTGCGGGCTGGGCTCCGTATCGCTTTGGACATTGGGTTTGGGTAGCGCCCTGGGGATGGACCTGGGTGGACGATCAGCCCTGGGGATTCGCTCCGTTTCACTACGGACGCTGGTGCATGGTGGGCGGAGGCTGGGCGTGGGTGCCGGGTCCGGTGGTGGTTCGTCCGGTCTACGCGCCAGCTTTAGTTGCGTTCGTAGGCGGCGGAGGGTTTCACTTCTCGGTGTCGTTCGGCGGAGGCGCGGGCGTGGCCTGGTTCCCGCTGGCGCCGGGAGAAGTGTTCGTGCCGGCGTATCACGTGAGCCGGAGGTACGTGAACCAGGTGAACGTGACCAACACGGTGGTGAACGTCACCAAGGTGACCAACGTCTACAACTACTACACGACGAATAACACTACGAACGTCGAGCGTATTACCTACGTCAACCGAACGGCGCCCAACGCCGTGACGGCTGTTTCGCACGAAACCTTCGTCAATGCGCGTCCAGTGGCGCGAAATACGGTTGTGATTCCGCAGCGGGAACTGGAGCAGGCACCGGTCAGCCACATGTCCGCGGTGGAACCGATTCGGACGAGCGTCATGGGCGCGGGCCGGCCGACGACGGTGGCGCCGCCGCCCGCGGTTGCCAACCGTTTAGTGGTGGCGCAACGGCCGCCGGCTCCGCCGACTCAGCCGTTCAATCAGCGGCACGATCCGCTGGTCGCTCGGCCGGGGCGGTCGATAGCTGAGCCAAGCGGTTCCACAAACGAAACTAATCGTCCGGGAACCGGGCCCACGCCGCATCCGAATCCGCCGGCGGTCTATCCGGAGCGGGGGCTGCCGCACCCCGGTGTTGAGCCGGTCCGTCCAGAAGTGGCGCGGCCTGAGGTTCCGCGGCCGGAAGCTCCGCGCAACGAAGACCGGCTGCGCCAAGCTCAGCGCAACAACGAACAGCAGCAGCAGCCGGGATGGTCGCATCCGCTGGCGCGACCTGTGCCGCCGGTGCGAGAGAAGACTCCGCAGCAGGCGCAACAGGAAGAGAGCAAGCAACGGCGCTGGGAGCAGCGTCCGCAGCCGGAGCGTAAGGGGCAGCCAGAACACGACAAGCCGCATCAGTAGGGGCGAGTCGAAGTGGGATTGCAGTTGATGCGGCACGGGCGAGGACGCCCCTGCCTCCATGTCCTGTTCCCACGAGCTGTCGGCTTCCCTGTTAAGATCA
>Ga0075014_100000305_pt1 | contig 13844 bp, 12 predicted proteins | sample AleBraG_ABR_2014_FD_71472 | JGI IMG/M metagenome (GOLD analysis project Ga0075014, IMG submission 71472) | Freshwater sediment microbial communities in response to fracking from Pennsylvania, USA - Alex Branch Run_MetaG_ABR_2014 | ecosystem: Environmental > Aquatic > Freshwater > Creek >... | reverse complement strand
CCACGATTGACGTGAGTAGATACAGCCAGCCTGCGAATCTGCCTGGGTTCCTGATGAGACTCATGTGGTCCCCGCTTGTGGGAGTTTTGCCTCAGATACGGCAGCGGCCCTCAGGAAGTTCCGTTACACGACGGAAAGAGGCGGTTGGCGAGCCCAAGTCGGTGGAGCAAAGGCAGGGAGCGCGCCTCATGGGCTAGCCCGCCATCATTGATTAGGGCTGACGCGGCGCTAAAGCGCCCTCTTCCACGGTCGTGTGCTCTCTCGTCGTGAGCTGCACGGGCGAGGACGCCCGTGCGTCCAGTTCCTTGTTCTGGCGATGGCTACTCGTAGCGCAGGCTTTCGATGGGGTCGAGGCGGGCGGCGCGGATGGCGGGGAGCATGCCGCTGACGATGCCGACGACGACCAGAATGATGGTTGCGAGCACAAGGCTGCCGGCGCGGATGTGCAGATGGATATCGCCGGCCTGGGCGTTGTCGGCGAAGGCGCTCATCAGCGGGAGGGCGCCGACTCCCCAGGAGATGAGGTAGGCGATGCCGATTCCGGCGGCGCCGCCGGTGAAGGTGATGGCGAGGGCTTCAGCTAAGAATTGCAGGAGGATGTGGCGTTCGTGAGCGCCGAGGGCTTTTTCGACACCTATCTCTCGCGTTCGTTGCTGAACTGAAACAAGCATGATGTTCATGAGGCCGATGCCGCCGATGCCGAGCGTCAGCGCTCCGACGAATGCGAGCAGGACCTTGAGGGCAGCGATCACGATGGTGAATTCGTCGTAGTCCTGCTTGAAGTCGGCGACGAAGACGGCGCGGCGGTCGTCAGGGCGGAAGTTGTGGTGGGCGGCAAGGACGGAGCGGACGACGCGGGCGAGCTGGTGATGGTCCTCGCCTTCGTAGTCCATCATGATGCCGGTGAGGTACTGGGTGTCGTAAAGGTCACCCATGGTGCTGAAGGGGATGACGACGAAACTATTGTCGTTGTTGTCGCCGCCTTGCACCTTGTGCTGGTAGATGCCCACGACCTCGAAGCTGATGCCGTTGATGCGGATGGTCTGTCCGAGAGCCTGTTCGCCGGAGAAGAGGCGCCGCTTGGCTTCGTCGCCGATGACGGCGACGCGAGCGCGGGAGATCTGGTCTTCATCGGTGAGGCCGCGGCCGGTGCCTACGTCGAAGCGGCGGACGCGCTGGTAGACGGGAAAAACGCCGGTCAGGAAGAGATTCGTATACGTGCGGGTATCGTGCTGGATGGTGGCGTTCTGCTGGTCGAAGATGGGGGTGACGCCTTTGATCATGGGAACTTCGTTGCGGATGTATTCGACGTCGGCGAGTTTGAGGCGGACCTCGGTGCCGGCTTTGGCGCCGCCGGCTTGCAGGGAGGTGCGACCGGGGAAGACACCGATCATGTCGGTGCCCCAGGTGCTGAAGATGAGGTTGATGGCGCTTTCAAATCCGGAACCGAAGGCGAGGAGGATGACGACGGTGGCAATGCCCCAGGCCATGCCGAGCATGGTGAGGGCGGTGCGGCGGCGGTTGTGGCGCATGGCGCCATAGGCTTCGCGAAGAAGATCGCTGGTCATGACTCACTCCTGACGTAGGGCTTCGACGGGCTCGAGTAACGCGGCTTTGCGAGCGGGATAGATTCCGGCGATGATGCCGGCGATGGCGAGCGAGAGCACGGCAGCGAGGGCGGAACTGGGGATGATCTTGGGAGTATCGAAACCCTGCGGGAGTTGAACTCCGGAGAGCAGGCGCACGATGAGCATGGCGCCGCCGACACCGAGAGCGCCGCTTAGCAAAGTGAGGAACGAGCCTTCCAGGAAAAACTGAAACAGGATGTTGCGATTGGTCGCACCGAGGGCTTTGCGCAGTCCGATCTCATGCGTGCGCTCGGTGACGGCGACGAGCATGATGTTGATGATGCCGATGGCGCCGAGCGCTAGAGTGACGAGGCCAACGCCGCCGAGGAACCAATCCATGGCGGTGAAGATCTTGCCCATGGTTTTTTGATTCTTGACCGTGTCCCACTCCTCCCAGATGTCTTTGCCCTCGGGGCTGAAGCCGCCGTGGTTGCGGGCGACGATGCGATGGAGTTCGGCTTTGGCGTCTTCGTTTTCTTCGAAGGTGCGCGGCTGGTAGTTGATGAAGGAGACGGCGTTACCGTCGTCGGAGTTGTCGCCCTTGAGCGGGAAGAGTTCGCGCATGGTGTTGAACGGGATAAAGATGCGGATGTTGGTGGCGTTGTGTTCTTCGTGCCCGATCATGGAAAGCATGCCGATGACTTCAAAGCGCACACCATTGAGCAGGATGGCGCTGCCGACAGCGGGGCGGCCGGGGAACATGTTGCGCGTCATTTCGCGGCCGAGAACGCAGACGCGGCGGCGCTCGGCGTTGTCCTGATCGTTGATCCAGCGGCCGATTTGCAGGGGGATCGTGCGCACGTGGTCGTAGATGGGGGGGACGCCGGAGACCTGGCCGTTGGTGCTGGTGTAGTCGCTGACGGCGCGGATATCGTCGCGCGCAATCAGAGGCGAAATGTTGATGGCGAGCTTGCTTTCGTTCTGGATAGCGAGGTAGTCGTCGTAGGTGAGGTTGAACCACTTCATGGAAGTGAAGCTGCCTTCGACGGCGGGAGCGCGGCCGCCAAAGAAGAAGATGATGTTCTTGCCGAAGGTTTCGAGTTGCTTGCGATTGCCGTTGCGGAAGCCTTCGCCGACACCGACTAAGAGGAGGAGCGAGCCAACACCCCAGGCGATGCCGAACATGGTGAGGAAGGAGCGGAGCTTGTGCGCCCAGAGGGTCCGCAGAGTCTGGGAGAAGGTGTCCAGCAGCATGCGCATGGGGAAGAACCTCGATCGCCGATCAGCTTTGAGGTTGGACTGGTGGAAAAGGCGACGGTTAGCAAGCGAGCTGTCAGCTTTCAGCGCGCGAGGGCTCGCGATTTGCTCAACATTTAACCGCGAGGGCTCGCGATTTGCTCAACATTTAACAGTGAGGTATGGGTGTTGAGTGCGGGGCGAGGTTTGGGGTGGTCGGGACGGTCGGGTGGCGGGAGCGAGTTGCAGAAGTCCTTCGCTTCGCTCAGGGTGACAGGATTGAGATTGTGACTGCGGGCAGCAACTTACTCCATGAAAACGACGGACTGGAGGCTGGAGATTTCGAAGCGCTTGCGGCAGCGGATGTTTTTGCAGCCGACCAGGTCGTCGCGGCGGATCATGTAGGAATGGGCCTTGGCGAAGCGGGCGCGATCACGTTCGTCGGCGCGACCGGGGAGTTGCTTCTTCTTGGTGCGGACGAGCCAGCCGATGTCGTACTCGCCCTCCTGGCGGCAGTGGGGACAGGTGAGGGTGGCTTTCTTGGTTTCGGACTTCTCGTCGAAAAAGTCGCGTTCTTCCATAGAGGCAGCTTTTAACCTTTAGCTGTTGGCTCTTAGCTTCCGTAAGATTATCACCTTACGTGGCTGGGGCGAAGCTTGTGGCAAGATGGAAGCGATGGCGAGACGAAAGAAAAAGAAGAAGTTCAGTGTGACGAAGGCGGTGAAGGCGGCGGCGCGGGAGCAGGTGGGGATGCTACCGCCGACGCGGCGGGTGGAGGATGCGGCGAAGAAGGAGGAGCGGCGGGAGAAGCATCGGCCTTCGTTGGGGAGATTGATGGAGGAGGACCGGTAGGGCGGAGTTGATTTCGGGCAAGGATGGGGTGGTGGCCCTGACCAGGCTGGGATCGTCGCAATCCGTGAGGTGAAAACCGTGCAACCTTCGCTAGCGAATCTCCAGCATCCGGTCGAGCGCCACCCGCGCCCAGCGCTTTACGTCGTCCGCGACTTGAATCTGGTTGACGATGTTGCCCTCGACCAGATTCTCCAACGCCCAGCACAAGTGCTGCGGCGAGATGCGGAACATGGTTGTGCACAGGCATCCGGAGTCGTCGAGCGTGATGACTTTCTTTCCTTCCCTGGCAAACTCCTTGCCCATACGGTTCACGAGGTGGATTTCGGTGCCTACCGCAAAGGAAGTTCCCGGCGCCGCGTCACGAATCATCTTCAGCAGACCTTCAGTTGAGCCAATGCCTTCGGCTCTCTGGCAAACCTCCCAGCGGCACTCCGGGTGCACGATGACGCGAATCCCCGGATACTTCGCGCGCACGCTGTGCACGTGCTCCGGCAGAAAGCGCTGATGCACCGAACAGTGTCCCTTCCACAAAATAACGCGCGCAGCCTTTAGCCGGTCAGGAGAAACGCCGCCGCCAATCATGTAGGGATCCCACACCACCATCTCGTGCAGGGGAATGCCCATGCGGTATCCGGTATTGCGCCCCAGATGCTGATCGGGCAGAAACAGAATCTTTTCGTTCCTGGCGAAGGCCCACTGGAAAGCGGCTGCCGCGTTCGACGAGGTACACACCACGCCGCCACGCTCACCGCAGAACGCCTTAATCGCGGCCGTGGAATTCATGTACGTGATCGGCGTCATGCCGCGGCCGTCGTCGGTGGTGAGGCCGGCGCGTGCCAGCTGCTCCCAGCAGTCTTCCACCTGGGTGATTTCAGCCATATCAGCCATGGAACAGCCGGCGTTCAGATCAGGCAAAATCACCGCCTGTCCCTGCCGCCCGAGCACATCGGCGCTCTCGGCCATGAAGTGCACGCCGCAGAACACGATGTACTTGCCGCCCGCCTCCGCCGCCTGCTGCGAGAGTTTGTAGGAGTCGCCGGTATAGTCGGCAAAGCGAATTACTTCATCGCGCTGGTAGTGGTGCCCCAAGACCACGCAATCCTTCCCCAGGGCACTCTTGGCCGCGGCAATACGCGCGTCCATTGAGTAGTCGGGGAGAGCCAGATAGTTCTCCAGGGAACACGAAACCGCCGTGGCAGTTGCCAAGTTTTGTCTCTCGCCTTCAGCTCCAGCACAAAGCCAGCAGCGCCATTGCGCAGCCCCTGGCTCTCTGGAACGGGGATGTTGAAAGCAACCTTGCGGCTCCAGCGGACTCGCCTGCACCTACCGTGCCCAGCCCGCGGGGATGTTGAAGCCGACTACTTCTTATTGGATGCCCGGGCCGCGAGAAAAGTCACGTCTTCTTGTGACCAGCTGCCAGCTCGAGTCCAGCCATATTTTGCACGGACTTAGGGGTTCTGGCAAGCCCACCTCAGGCCAGCCCTGACCCGGATCGTCTCCTGACGTGTAGGTTAGAGGGCGATCGCTATAGCTATGGAGCCGCCGTCGCCCCGTTGGCCAGGGCAGGCGCATCCTTTTCGAGCAGGGCGGCCCACGGACACTTGTCGACTTCGATGCGCTGCACGGCTACCTGGTTTTGCCGCATAGCGTCGGCATACAGGGCCCACACGACGCGGAAGCGCGCAAATTTCTCTTCAAAGAACACAATCATCAAATCGCCGGGACGCACCTCGTGCTCCAGATTCGTAAGCAACGCACCGCGGAAGCTGAAATTGGTCGCCACCGCCTCTTGTCCAAACGGCAGCCCATCTTTATCGGTGGCGTAGACCTTGACAGCGATGCGCGCATGGGCGCGTGGCTCCCGACGACGTTCTGGCATAACGGTACAACCTCCGGGCAAACACGCCCTCTTCTAGTCTTCGTCAATTGGGCGTGCTTGTCGGTGAGTTCCACCCTCTTTCCCGCAAACCTTGGTAACGGTCCTTCCCGTTTGCGGAATGGGGACTGTTCCGGGTTGGTGCGGCAGCGTCCGTTGCCGCGGATGAGGAGCTAGGCCCCTCCCAACCGAGCTGCTTGCGCGGTCGGCGCACTACCGTTGCAGTGCCGATCGCTGGCTTGCTCAGATTGTGGTGCCAATCCAGCCATCGGTTCGGTCGTGTCCAGTTTGAAGCGGCCCACCAACTGTTGCACATCAAGGGCGAGGTGGGAGAGTTCCTCACAGGCTCGTGCCGACTGCTGTGCACCGGCGGCCGACTCGCTTGTGATCTTAGCGATCTGTTCCACGTTGGAGTTGATCTGCTCCGCCGTGCTGCATTGCTGGGTCGCCGCCGTGGCGATGTGCGAGATCATGTCGCCCACTTGTTGCGCCGCGGTGATGATTCCCTCCAGCGAAGCCCCCGCCTTGGATGTAATCGCGACACCGATCTCCACCTGCCTGGTCCCCGCCTGCATCCGGCCCACCGCCGACTTGGTTTCCCTCTGCACCGTTTCGATCATCTGGGCGATTTCCTTGGTCGCCATGGCCGTACGTTCCGCCAGTTTGCGCACCTCATCGGCGACTACAGCAAACCCGCGACCGTGTTCACCGGCCCGCGCCGCTTCAATCGCGGCATTGAGGGCCAGCAGTTTGGTTTGATCGGCGATGCCACCGATCACCGCGGTAATCTTGCCGATCTGATCGGAATTCTTGCCCAGGTCCTCGATGTTCTGGGCGGTCGTGTTAACGCACTCCGCAATCGCACGCATATTCAGCAAGGCTTCGCTGACAATCTTTCCGCCTTCTTGGGCGATGACAGTAGCTCGGTGGGCGGAATCGGCAGCCTTCGTCGAATTGCCAGAGACTTCGGCGGCAGAAGCAGACATCTCGTGAATCGCAGCCGCCACCTGACTGGTTTGGTTCTGCTGAGTGTCGGCTCCCCGAGCCATTTGGTTGGCGGAAGCCGCAATCTCCGCGCTGGCGATGGCCAACTGGTCAGCGCTCTCCGCGACACGCCGGATAACTTCCTGCAGTTTGCCTAGGAACATGTTGACCGATGTGCTTAAGGCGGCAATCTCATCATTGCCGGTAACGGGTAAACGCTTGGTCAAATCTCCATCACCGCCAGCAACACCCTCTGCAGCCTCTTTCATCAGGCCGTTCACTCTCCCCAGACCGGTCGCGATCGTGCGCGTGATAAACACGCCCAGCGCCAGGCCGGTCGCGACGGCGAACAGGGAGATGACGGTCAAGAGCCGGTTGGCTCTGTGCGACATATTGTTCTCTTCCGTTGCAGCCTGATCTTGCTGCTGCTCTAAGATCGCTTCCAGCCGGTGCAGCAAATCGCGAAACGTAGTCTGGGATAGGTTCGTTCCGGTAACGTTGAGCGCCCGCGCCTCATCGAACTGCTTGGCGCGCGCCAGATCAATTTCCTTTTGTGCAATCTCGTTGTACTGCCGGTGCAGATCGGCCAGGCGGGCCACGATGTCTTTGCCTTCGCCCGTCCACGCAAACTTCGTGAGTTGCGCCCGTCTCGCCTCGAAGTCGTTCTTTGCCTTCTCATAGTCGGCCAGGTAGGTCTGCGCCAGCCAGGGCCAGTCAGCCGTCAACAGGAAGGCACGCCGGGTATCGTCCTGCTGCTCCAGGTGCAGGGGCAGAGTTTGCGCCAGGGCGCGTTTTCCCGCGATTTCCCTCTGCGACTCACTTGCGGTCACAACCTTGCCGTTCGAGTAGTAACCGACGTAACTGACGGCGACCATAAGAATCGACAAGAGGATGAAACCGCCTTGAATTCTTGCTGCCAGCGTCCGCTTCATACCGGGCCCTTCCTCCCTGCTGGCCTATCTACCGCAGGTCTCGGGTTGCGGTGAATCGGCGGCATGGCCGACCAGGAATGTCTCTACGTCGGCCAGCTGCTCGGCCGACATGACCTTAGTCAGCGGTTCCTGGCCGTGATTGTGCCGGCCGCTGGCGAAGTACTTGCGCCATTGATCCATGGTCTTGTTCAGGGGCGTGACCTGGCCGCCGTTGGCGCCTTTGGTATGGCAGGCTTTGCAGGTTTGCATAAACTCCATGCGGCCCTTCATCTCGTTGCCCTTGCCCGCCAAAGCGGCGGTCAGCGCGAACAGGACGAGGAAACACGCGGCGGTGGTTCTCACGAATTTCATGATGCCTCCTATATGCACTTGTATTTCGTACAGACCTCGACCGGCAAAGCGGCCAAGTCGGTCTTTGCCCGGGAGTGGAACATCAAGGCTCCATGTACTGTATCGGCTGCGCACGCGGTGGCTTTAGCGACGGCGTAAGTTACCGTAAGTCCGCAAATGACCTTACCGGGCACGGGCCTTTCCCCCGTTCCCCCTTGCCCTTCCGATAGTTGTCTGCCGGGGAGAGGCGATCTATTATCCGTGACGATATAACTGGGCCCTGGACGCGCGCGCCCCAGGGAGGCGCAGTTCATGACTGGATTCGTTACGATTGTAGTGGTCGTTCTTACGCTTATTGTCGGCAAGTACGCACTGGCGTCGATCTACAAACAAGACGGGGATTAAAACGCGGTTCCGCTCTCGATTTTTCGCTGCGCAGATCTCTGGAATCAGAACCACAATAACCCAGAGTTCTGGGGCGGCGGGAGCGAGCTAACCCCCGATGTGCACCATGGTGCGAGACGCCGGCACAAAATCCGGTTCCCCAATGTGGTGTCTTTCTTCTTTGCGCAGCACCAGATCGCAAAGAAAAGCTTTCAATTCTTCATCGGAAGCGCCGCGCTCCATTTTGCCGTAGAGATCGTGGTCCCAGACTGAGAACAAGCAGGTCCTCACCTTGCCGTCGGAGGTGATGCGAATGCGGCTGCAATGTCCGCAGAACGGCAGCGAGACCGGGGCAATGATGCCGATTTCGCCCACACCGTCGTCGAAGCGATAGCGCCGCGCCGTTTCGCTCTTTTCGTGCGCAATCTCGACCAACGGGCGGAACTCCGACATGCGCGCTACCACTTCCGCCAGGGTCACCACTTTTTCTCGCGACCAGAGCCGATCCTCTTCCAGCGGCATGAATTCAATGAAGCGCACCACCACGTCTTCTTCGCGGGCAAACATGCCAAAGGGAATGACCTGATCTTCATTAAAGCCGCGGAGCAACACGCAGTTCACCTTGACCGGCTCGAGACCGGCGCGTTTGGCGGCGCGCATACCTGACAGCACATGGTCGAATCCATTGGGCACGCGGGTGATGCGCGCGAAGCGATCGGGATCGACGGCATCCATGGAAACCGTGACCCGGTTGAGGCCCGCATCGCGCAGAGGCTGCGCCAGGTCGGCCAGAAGATGCCCGTTGGTGGTGAGCGCCAGATCGGGACGGGTGCCATCAACGGTGCGCAGTTTCGCCAGCTCGCGGACGAAGTCCACTACTCCGCGCCGTAGCAGCGGTTCGCCGCCGGTCAGCCGGATCTTGCGAATGCCCAGCTCCACCAGTAGGCGCGCCATCCGCAAATATTCGGCAAAGGGCAACTCAGAGAATTGCGCCCCGTTGTTCCCCGTCCGGCAGTAAACACACTTGTAGTTGCAGCGGTCGGTAATGGAGATGCGCACGTCAGCGATCTGGCGGCCGTATTTGTCAGTCAGCGACAAGGCATTCCCCTGCAGGGAGGCAAACCTAACCTTGCAATTTGATTCCGCGTCGAAAGGAAGGAAGCAGCAACTGCGTTCGGACTGCGTTTCCTTTCCAACAGCTTCTCGCGAAGCCCGGGAGGCGCAGGCGTTTCCGCCTGAGCCCTCGGCCACTCCCGTTGAAGGGCCGTGGCACCGCCGCCGCACCCATGGGTTGAACCCGCAGGGTCCGGCGATCGGAAACTCGGATTGATTATAAAGCCTGTCGTCGGGTATTGGGGAAGGGGGCTCTGGAGTTGCGTGAAACCTGCAGTCGTCTCGTAGGCGCCTGTGCCGTAGCCGGGTGGCGCCCCTGACGGGGCTCGGAGTCGTGGCGTGGTTTTCCCAGCGCTACGCGCTGGGCTAATGAAGTGCCGCCCTCCAGGCTGGTGTGGTAGCGTGCGCGGATCAGTCGTCCCTACCGGACTTAATGTGACTTCCCTCCTTTACCCGGCGCTGAAGCGCCGGGCTAATATCAGTCGCCCCTCCGGGGCTGAGTTTCAGTTGACTCGGCTGCACCGAGCTCCAGGCAAAGTCTCACGCACACCTCTCTCGCGCACCGCTTGGGCGATGGATCAGCTAAAATAGAACAATATGGCGGACCGCACATTTACTCTCGATGAAGCGCAATCAATGCTGCCGGTGCTGGAAGGGCTGCTGCGCACGGCGATTGAGGGCAAGAAGCTGATCGAGTCGGTGGACGCTGAACTGCAGGCATTGGCGCACCGTATTTTTCTGAGCGGCGGGCTGCTGGTGGATGTGGTGCAAACGGCGCGGCGGCGGGCGGAACGCGAGAAGGCCGTGCAGCGGGTGAAAGATGCGGTGCACGAGATTGATGCAATCGGGGTGCAGGTGAAGGACCTCGACATGGGGCTGCTGGATTTTCCTTGCCTGGTGAATGGGGAAGTGATTCTGCTGTGCTGGAAGCTGGGGGAAGAGAAGATCGCGCACTGGCACAGTACGAGCGAAGGCTTCGCGGGGCGCAAGCCGATTGATGCGAGCATTCTCGGGGCGAAGCCGGATGAGCGGGACAAGATCAATTAAGGCAGCTCTCGGCTGTCAGTTCTCAGGCGTCAGGCATAAGGGAAAGCACCCTCGCGGCGTCCTGAAAATGTAAAGATCCCGGTTTCCCTGTTTTTGTCCGGGTATGGTGTGCAAGAACCCTGGTTGAGGCGCGTTCCTGAATGCGCGGAGGTGCGGGATTATGGCCCTAATGTGCTACTCGGGCCATGTTCTCCCGGACGCCGGAAGGGCCTGTCTCTGCTAGAATCTAGCGTGGGTGGTGCGGCGGGTAAGAGCCGCGCGGAGGGGTGTTGGCATGTTGTGCTTGTCCCGCAAGTCCTTGGTTGTCACTGCTGTGGCGGTGGTGTGTGCGCTGAGCCTGGTGTCGTGCAAAGGGTTCTTTGTGGATCCGACGTTGTCGAGCATCGAAATCCGGCCGGCCAGTCCTTCGGTCGCGGTCAACGCCACGACTCCCCTGCAGGCGATTGGACACTACAGTGACAACATCGACCGGGACATCACGAGTAAGGTGACATGGGCGACGGTTCCCAGCCCTAGCGCGTTCTTCACCATCAACCAGGCGGGAGTGGTGAGCGGCGTGGCGGTGACGCCATCTGGCTCGACTGATGGAGTAACAGCGACGCTCGGCACAACTGTGTCTCCGAAGCAGGTAGTAGCGGTGACGGCGACGGCGCTGACGGGAATTACGATCGACGGCAATGCTTCACCCAGCATTGCGACAACGGGCGGCACCACCCAATACACGGCGACCGGGCACTACGCGGATGGGACTACGCAATCGCTCACGGCCACTGTCAAGTGGGAATCCTCGGACACGACCGTGGCCACAATTGCGACCGCACCGGCGGCGAACCCTGGTCAGGCGACATTGCTGAAGGCCGGGAGCACAACGATCAAAGCGTCGCAGGGTGCCTTTAGTCCCACGCTGGCGGTGACGGTTCAGAACTAGGAGTAACTCGAATGGCCTGGTACGGACGCTCCTCCTGGACGACCAGGTAGCTTGCCTGGGGTCGTCTCCTTTCGTTTCGTCCGCCTCACACTTGGGGTCGTAGGTCCTTGAAGTATCGCTGTTCTTCCCTTGTAAAATCAGCTCATGGCATTCATACGAACCATTGGCATCTCTACCGGGGGCGGAGACGCGCCTGGGTTGAACGCAGTCATCCGCGCAGTCGTCAAGTCGGCAATCCTCAAATACAAATGGAAAGTCATCGGGATTCCCGATGGCTTTGATGGGTTGATTCATCCCGAGCGAACGCAGGCGATCACGCTCAAGGATGTGAGCGGGATTTTGGCTCGCGGCGGCACGATTCTCGGCACCACGAATCGCGGCAACCCCTTTCACTACAAAGAAATGGAAAACGGCAAGGAAGTGGTGCGCGACATTTCCGGCGACGTGATCGCCAACGCGAGCAAGCTGGGGATTGACGCCACGGTGGTGATTGGCGGCGACGGCTCGCAGCACATTGCGCAAGAACTTTTTCTCAAGGGTATGCGCGTGGTGGGAGTGCCCAAGACGATTGATAACGATCTGTCGGCGACGGATGTGACCTTCGGCTTCGACACGGCGGTGACGACCGCGACCGATGCGGTGGACAAGATTCACAGCACGGCGGAAGCGCATCATCGCGTGATGGTGGTGGAAGTGATGGGACGCGACGCGGGGTGGATTGCGCTCGAGGCGGGCATTGCCGGCGGCGCGCACGTCATTCTGATACCAGAGATTCCGTTCAGCGTGCAGAAGATTTGCGACTACGTGCAGGCGAGAGAAAAGTACGGAAAGCGCTTTACCATCGTGGTGATTGCAGAAGGGGTGAAGCTGCCGCCGGAACTGCGGCACATGTCGCGGGGTGGCGCGGTGGGCAATCTGGTGGGCGACGCGATTGGTCTTTGCGCCAACAAGGAAGTGCGGGTGACGGTGCTGGGTCATGTGCAGCGTGGCGGCACACCGACACCGTTCGACCGAGTACTGGCGACGCGCTTTGGAGTAGCCGCGGTGGATCTGATTGCGCAGGGCGGCTTTGGACGGATGGTGTGCCTGAAGGGCAGCGCTGTGACCAGCGTCCCGATTGCTGAAGCCGTGGGCCAGCTCAAAGGCGTGGACCCGCAAGGCAGCATGGTGGCGGCAGCGCGTGCCATTGGGATCTGCTTTGGGGATTGATCGTTTCGCGATAGGCCATTCCCACGGGATGGTTTGGTAACCACGCGGGACACCCGGCGGGTCGCTGTTTCCCGTTAGAATTGAGTGGGACCCCGGTGCGGCTTGCCCCCACAATCCGCCAAGTCGTAGTTGTCGCCCTGGTGCTAGGGCTTGGTGGCGCGCTTTCTTCCTGCCGTTCCCGACATACGCTGAAAGAAACTGCCTACGTAGCCGCACAGCAGACATTTCTGCGCGACCGCGTGGCCACCGTTTACAGCAAGGTGGCGACGGTGAAGAACGGCGATCGTCTGGAGGTGCTGGAACGAACCAGCAACCGGCGCTTTGTGCGGGTGCGCACGGCAGCGGGAACTGAGGGCTGGGTGGAGCAGCGGTCGCTGGTAGGCGAGGATGTGTTTCAAGGCTTTCAGAAGCTGGTGCAGGAGAATGTCAACACGGCGGTGCAGGCGGCCGGGGTTACGCACAGCGAAACCAATCTGCACCTGACGCCGGGGCGGGATACGGCGCGTCTTTACCAGCTGGCGAGCGGGGAGAAGGTTTCGGTATTGAAACGAGCGTCGGCGGAGAAGCAGTTGCCGGGCGTGGCGCCGCGGCCCAAGGCGGAAGGCGAGGAGACGCCGCCTGCGCCACTGGAAGACTGGTGGCTGGCGCGGAATTCGCAGGGGCGCGTGGGCTGGGTGCTGGCGCGACTGGTGGACCTGGACATCCCGCTCGAGGTTGCGCAATACGCCGAAGGGCAGCGCATCATGGCCTATTTCGTGCTGCGCGAGGTGGCCGACCAGGACAAGAAAGTGCCGGAATATCTGGTGGAGTTGAGCGATCCGAAAGAGGGGCAGGCGGCCGATTACAACCAGATCCGCGTGTTTACCTGGAACACGAAACGGCACAGGTACGAGACGGCTTACCGGGAGCGGCGACTGGCGGGGATGTTTCCCACCGCGATTAGTAAAGAGGATTTTGGCGGGCGGGAAGGGATGCTGACGACTTTCACGTTGCACGTGCAAGACGACAGTGGGCAGATCAGCGAGCGGAAGTACAAGGTAGTGGGGAATATTGTGCGGCGGGTGGGGGCAAGTAGGCAGTAACCGCTTTGTCATTCCGAGCCAGGCGAGGAATCCCTACTCGCCAGCAGAATCTTCGGGTGATAGGGATGCTTCGCTCCGCTCAGCATGACAATCCCACTCGTGAGACGGTTCCTCCCCACTCGAAACTAAGAGTAAAACTCCGCCACCACTTCGACGACGCGTTTCTGTTCTTCTTCCGTCAGTTCAGGAAACATAGGCAGCGCCAGCACTTCGCGGGCGGCGCGCTCGGCTTCGGGCAGGTCGCCTTCGCGATATCCGAGATAGGCAAAACAGGTTTGCAGGTGCAGCGGGATGGGGTAGTAG
>Ga0075014_100000304_pt1 | contig 13847 bp, 15 predicted proteins | sample AleBraG_ABR_2014_FD_71472 | JGI IMG/M metagenome (GOLD analysis project Ga0075014, IMG submission 71472) | Freshwater sediment microbial communities in response to fracking from Pennsylvania, USA - Alex Branch Run_MetaG_ABR_2014 | ecosystem: Environmental > Aquatic > Freshwater > Creek >... | reverse complement strand
TTGTCAGATAAACGGTTTCGCAGTGACCGTGAAACCGTCAGTGTATATAAGAACACTTTTAATAGCAAAAACATAAAATACTTACGAACAAGGCTTCGCCTGTTCTGTAAGGAAGAATCTGAAGGGAGAGGGCTTATACTAGGAGTATGAAACTTAACGTACTTGACCATGGCTCAGTAGAGCTAATCGATTTTATGGGATCTGATCTTCGTGTACTACAGGCTGCTCGAGTGTCAACAGCCTCACATAGGGAAATCAAAACCGAAGCTCAAAACAAAGGGTTGATCAACTACCTGGTTGCTAACAAACACTGGTCACCGTTTGAGCAAGTGTGCCTCACTTTTCATGTGAAGTTACCAATCTTTGTGGCCAGACAGTGGATGAGACACAGGACTTGGAGCTACAACGAGATTTCTGCCAGGTATACGAAACTGGAAACTGAATTCTACGAGCCTGTGGGCCTACGAGCTCCTGGGTTGACCAACCACCAAGGATCGGTCAACTTCGCTGGTGACGATGCTGAACTCCTGGGGTATCTAAAGCGCTCGTTCGTAAAAGCCGATACGCGATACAAAAAACTGATATCTGGAAACGTTGCCAACGAGCTCGCTCGGGTTGTTCTTCCCGTTGGAGTCTACACTGAATTCTACTGCACTGTAAACCTTCGCAATCTGCTTCACTTCTTAGAGTTGAGACTTCATACCCATGCCCAGTACGAGATTAGGGTCTACGCAGATGCCATCCTCTCCATCTTGGAGAACCAGATAGAGCTATCATACACCATCAACGCGTGGAAGTCGCTAGTTTTGAACGGCAGGACTATGTCCGAGCCTGAGCTAGCTTTTGTTCGAGGCATCTTGCTCAACTCATCTGATTTTAACAAAGATGTGATCACGGCGGAGCTTGGTCCAAAGGGATTGGATCGTATGGCAGATGTGTTTAGGATTGCGTTTAAGGATCGTGCATGAATGCCACCCAGTCGATCTTCTCCTTGCGGCAATCTAGGGCAAGCTACCATAGAAGATTGACAACAATAGACTTGGCCACGAAACTCGGATACGTGCTATCTGTAGTTTCGTGGCAAGCTCTGGCCAAGGGCGATGTACACTTGTATGCGGACAGCCCTGGCTGGAAGACCCTAGAAGCATGTGGTCTATCTAAACTGTGGGATACAGTTGACTCAACAACAATCGATGACCTAAAAACAAACTTTACGGGGACACTAGAATACCCAAACGGGTTTTGGTCGGCGATCAAACTAGAGGCTTGGTCAAAGTCGTTGACAGTAAACGGAGAATCCGCCTCTGTAGACACAGATCTTTGGTTACTGGAAGACCTCGACACTTACTTTGGTCCTCGAGGCCGGTCGTTTGCTCTTCACGACGAGCCACTAAGTAGGTATCTAGTAAAGGATCAGATTCCGTTTGGACCCGAGTTTCCGGCCATCAAGCTAGATTGGGGAGCACAGCCTGTTAATTCAAGCGTCCTCTACCTTGAGCCAGGACCTATGCGAAATCAATACTTTGATCTCATGCGATTGTTCGTAGCCAACAATCACGTACTAGAATCCTTGCCAGCCAAACACCGAGAGATGCTAGCAGGATGGCCCACCGTGTACCTCGAGCAACACCTCAGCACACAAGTAGCAGCCCTTCATGGGCAGGTCATCAAGCCCCTACTGAGTTGGCGATCTCAGGGGCCTACACATCTTCAGCTAGCCAACACCAGGGGTGTGTTTCATCTTTGGCTCAAGAAGAAGGACGTAGAGAGTTGGTCTCGATCGTGGTGGCCACCTAGTAGGCAGCGGTGGACTAATTACGTGAAGTACTGGGGCAAGCATCTTACCGCCAAACACCCTGAAGCTCTCAAATTTTTTACTAAGGCGGAACGCGATGTCTTTTCGTGTTAAAGCAACACTTGGGTTGGTATCCCGTCAGTGGCGTGAAGGTCTAACTCTCACGAGTAGGTCAACCGACTTCTTAATCGATCTCCCCTCCGATAGCCCCTACAGGCTCGTCTTTCCATCCGCCCTAGATTTCGCAGGAGATGAGCTTGTAACATCTATTACCTTGGTCGCCGAAGATACCCACGATAGTACTTGGGTTCACTATATTAATGGTGGGTACCAACGCCCACTAGTAGTGGGTGGTGAGATTATTCCTGCTGTGTTTGCTTTCAACCTCAACCTCCCTACGTGGGAGAGTCAACGCTTCAAGATCCTTACCAAAAGCGGCACAATAGCCACCTATCACCTTATACTAGACCTAGTGAACAAAGTAAGTCCAGGGCATCCTCGGTATGTCGGACCTAACGGTTGTTTCAACAATCAAGGAGACTAACAGTGGAGCCAGAGGTCATCGACCCGCAAGATCAAGCTGACGAGTACGTCCCATCTGAGTGGACGGACGAAGTCGTGGCAGAGAAGTTTGGGATCGACGTTAGCGACTACTATGAGGATGAAGAATGAAATCCTGGTTCCACAAACCAGATAAGCCCCTGACATTCGATGTTGTTACCACAAAAACAGGAGACACAGGCGAGTCTGGTCTCTACGATAACACCCGTAGGGCGAAATCTGACTTGGTATTCACTGTGCTGGGTGACATTGATGAAACCCACGCCTTCGTCGGCCGCTTCAGGCTTGCGACAGCGAAACGCCCGGGCCTAAGTTCGACTATCGAGGCCATATGCGAAGACTTTTTGGCCATGGGCGCCATTGTAGCTAGTCCAAATCTGCCCAAGGATCGCCTAGAGATTATGGCGGAGGGAATCGCCGACCGACTTATCAAGCTCGAGGAGCGCCAGCAGGCTATTCTAGCTACATGCCAAATCAAACTTGGGTTTGTGACCTATGGTACTCACGCTGTGGCAGCAGATGTTGACGTGGCTCGCTCTGTCTGCCGCCGAGCAGAAAGAGCGATCGTCAGCCTTATTCGCGATGAAGCTCGTACCGAGCTATTCTCCAGCCAAAAGTATCTCAATCGGTTGTCCGACTACCTATACGTCGTAGCCCGAGGATTTGAGCAGGGCCTTTTCTAGGCCACTAACTGAGCGGAAGGAGGTCACAATGAGTGACAATACAAACACACCAAGCCAGACTCTCGATGGCAAGCCTGTCTCTAACGAGCAGCTTGAAGAGGCTAGGAAGGCCGCTGAGGCTGGAAAACGTGTTATCGAAGTTTCCCCTAATGTAAACAAAACCCTAACCCGCCTCAAAGGATAAAGTTCTTGAAATACGAAGCTCTACTACTCGACTGTTTCAACTTAGTGCATAAGCTTCACGATAGACAAGAGTCTCCTGCAGTTGTTGGACCAAAAGCAATCTATCCCGAACTGGTCTCAGCCTCAATTGAGAAGATCAAGGACTTGACAACCAGATTCTCAGTAGAAGGTGGCCGAACATACTTGCTGTTCGATTACTTTTCCCCCTCTTCAGCTGTTAAGAAGCCCTTCAAGAACTTCTCTGGCAGAAAGCAGGTGTCTGAAAACTATAAGAGTTCCCGGACGATGGCGTCTCAAGAGTTCATGAATTCTTTGGCCATTATTCGATACTACTTCCTAGCTCAGACTGCCAACTACATCACCATTCAGGTTCAAAATCGAGAAGCAGATGATTTAGTTGCACCGGTGCTCACTTACCTCGAGCCTGGGGTTCGTGCGCTGCTTGTGACCAACGATTCCGATTGGACGAGGTATCTTTCATCCACCGTCCACTACCTACCTCACCTCGATGGCGAACCCAGAACTCCCAACGACTTTCTCGAGGAACATGGGTATGTGCCAACTGTGAACACAGTTACAATCTTCAAGGCCATATTTGGTGACGCTGCGGATGACATTCCAAAACTCCTAGTCAATAACCCCTCTAACTTTGAGGATTTCAAAGAGATCCTTCGAGTCTTTGGTGCCATTGCACCAGAAGCACTCCTAGATTTGAGTCACCACACCGCTCACTGCCAAACATACAAGGTAATTGCTGCCATCAAGGGAGATCAAAGCCAGTACAGGATCAATCTTCAACTCATTTGTGCGCAACCTCTCACCGAGGCCCATCTCAGGCAACGGGTTTGCCCAGGTCGAGGTTCTGAGGTGATCACCTCCAGTGTTGAAATTGCTCTTGGTGCAAAATGTAAACCCAAGCGACCATTTGCCTTCGGAAGTATCTTCGTTCAGCAATCAGAAGTCTAACCTTATACTACCCTCATGGGTTATACTGAAAATCTCGTACTTAGCACGATGTCTGAAGACGCCTTTGTTTTAACGAATAAAAAATTGATTCGTTTTCTCAAAGGCGATGGCTCGGCAGCCATCCTCCTGTGTGAGCTCATCTCAGCTCATAAGTACCATGTCAACAACGACACCCTAGAGCCAGACGGAGCGTTCGAGTCTCCCTCTCGTCGGTGGATCTACGGTTTAGGCATGTCCGTCCCCAAGCAGCACCGCATACTCACAGACATGGCCGAGGCAGGATTGATCTCGGTGAGCCTTCGAGGCTTTCCGAAGAAACGATACGTGGCAATCAACTTCGACACTGTGGCTAAGGTCCTTGCTGCCGACTCTATTGAAATCAAGAAAGCAGAGAAGAAAACCTTCTACGAAAAACTCAACAACGGACTCACACTGGCACTACAACCCGACACTGGCGATCCCACTGAACAGATCAATGCTGCCTGCGACAATATCAAGGGAGTCCCTAAGGGAACGATTGTCCTTCTTTCGCAGGATTGGATTCGCAGGCATCCCAACCAACCCTTGCGATGGGATGGCCCCATCGTTGGGCATCTCATCAATTGGTGTAGTCGTAGGGCGTATGACAAAACTTTCGACTACACGCTCATAACCAGAACACTTGCCAGCTTGCCGTCTAAAGCTGGGTTTAGGGATCACATCTGGTTCTTCTTGTCAACGTGTAAGACCACACCAGAGGTACACTTTTCCGAGCAGGTGTACGACTATACTGAGTTACTTTTGAATGTAAAAAGGAGTGTAGATGTCAAAAATTAAGGCCCTACTCACAAAGCTCAAAAAGAACTACGAGTCGACCATCAGGGACGTTCAAGTCTCCGGTGTAATCGAGCGACTGTTCCTATCTAGTCCGCAGCTCAACTACTTGTTCGGTGGCGGTTACCCGATTGGACGCATCTTCCAGTTTCATGGACCTGAGTCATCTGGCAAGTCGACCCTCTCGACTTACATCGCAGGTGAAATTCAGAAGCAGGCTCACCACAACATTGTGGTTTATGTCGACTTCGAGCGTACGTTTGAGAAGGACTACGCAGCAAACCTAGGCCTTTCGCTGGCCGAGGATAAGTTCATCTTTCTTAGGCCTGAAAATGGTGAGGAAGCTTTTACCATCCTGGAAGAGCTTCTGCGCACTGACGAAATTGGTCTGATCATTTGGGACAGCGCATCGACAACGCCTACCACATCTGTGATGGCAGCTGAGTACTCCAAGGCAAACTTTGGAGCAACGGCAAAGCTGTTTGCCGAGGCGCTCAAGAAGTTCAACCCCCTCCTTGAGAAGTTCAAAACCAGCATGATCATCATTAGTCAAGAGCGTGACAACGTGGGCTGTGTTGGTCCAGAAACCACGGTGACGTGGGCACCTATGCCAGAGTTAGCTGGCTCTTGACTTATTAGCACCTCACCCACTAACTGCGTGAGGTGCTAATCGTGACGAGTACTTGTGAGGCCTGTGGTAAAACTGTTGTGGCGCTAGTGAAGCGGAAGTTCTGCGATAAGAAGTGCGAGAAAGAGTACAAGAGGGGGCGCCCAGTTGGCGCCTACGGACGTACACGATCAATCAAGGTAGCTGCTACCAAGTTAGCAAAACACTTAGAAATCTTTTTAGCCAAAGAAGCTGAGATACAGGAGATCCTATCACATAGGTACGTGTCGTCGCTAACATACCTTGCTGAGAAGGTGGGTGTAGTAGTCAATAAGAGGCTGGATGCAGAACGGAGGTATCCTAAGCACTACGTAAAAAAGTACCTCGAAGGCTTTATCATGAAGAATCCAACGCTAGCCACCGATTGGACAGCAACACCCGCATACCCACTGGCAATACAGCAGCTGGATGTGGGTAGTTTTGAGAAGCTTTGTCATGACTTAGAGCATGAGTTGATTGGTCGCGTAGCGAAAAAGTGGAAAATATACAACAGTGTTCTTCGGCGGTTTGCCTCACTACGGGGATTAAACCTGAAGAAGTACTTTCCTCACGAACATTTCACCACAGTGTCTATGCCCGAGAACTTGTTTGAGGCTATACTAGTAGACCTCAAAGTGCCCTATCAAAAGCAGGTGAAGATCGACAGGACCGACAATGGCAGCTACTACGTCATCGACTTTGTAGTAGGTGGAACCATCGCAGTTGAGGTTCAGGGAGATTATTGGCACGCCAACCCAGCTCTATTTAAGGACGACGCTCTCAACGAGATGCAGGTGACTAATAGGGCTAGAGATGTACTGAAGGGTATACTGTGTAAGAAAGTCTATCATACCTTCTTAGCTGTCTGGGAAAAAGATCTAAAGTCTACCAAGGGATATGAGGAAATTCGAATGGACCTACAAAGGAGATTGCATGAGCAAAACTACAACAATCGCTGAAATGTTCTCAGAGGCATTTGGGCTAGATCACCTAACTATGAAGGTGAATAAGCCTATCTACGTCGGAGAAGCAAACATGGGTATCTTGGGGAGAAAGGGAAATGAGTCTCCAACGTTGAATAGAGTTCTCTACGCGGTAAAGAAAGACAAGGCTATTAGGTACCTAATACAACTCTCGTCTGGCCAAGAGCTTACAGTGTCCGCAGCCCACAAATTTGCTGTAGGAAATACTTGGATTGAAGCTAAGAACCTCACATTAGCAGATAAGCTAGTAGGAGAGAATCTAGCTCCTGTTGAAATCCTGACTATAACCAAGCTTCCCAGGGGTCACACCTTAGACATTCAAGTGGAAGGTGCCGAGACATACTTTTCGCAGGGCGTCCTATCACATAACTCGATCCATGGCCCAGACTTCAAGGTTGGCGATGGCCGAGCTATTAAGTTCTACGCCTCCAATAGGTCTCGTATCACAAAGATCGATACTATTAAGGACAAGGGAGAGATCATCGGCATCGAAATGAAAGTGAAAAACGGTAAAAACAAAGCTGGTATTCCTTTCCGCGAAGCCATTCTTCAGCTGTACTTCGATGGTGGTTTTGATACCAACAAAGAGTACATGGACTTCATCGTCCAACTTGGGATCGTCGAGCAAGCTGGTGCTTGGTTCAACAACGAAAAGTATGGGATCCACCTCAAGGGTCGCGAAGCCCTACAGACGTGGCTCAACGAACACCCAGCCGAATACGAAGAGATCAAGGTACAGGTTAACAGCGCCCTAGCCGGGAAGACTGTGCTCGACGTTGAAGGTGCAACAGGATATGACGAGGAAGACTCGTCCCCGGAGTTTACGGAAATTGACCCCAACGACGTGATTGACACCTGATCCGACCTTATACTAGGCGTAGGAGCGCCCAGTGATCAATCCAGTTATTACCACTACAATTTCCAATGAGACCATCAAGGCTCTCATTGGAAAGAGTAGATTCTTTAGTTTTGTAATGAACAACTTTTCTGGCACATACTTCGTGTTCGACGACCACACCTTGAAAATATATCTCAAGGGCAATCGATCAGTCGTAGCCTACGAATTACCGCTCGTAGGCCCAGTGCTTACGCCCTTTGCTATTACTGCTGATCTCTCCAAGTTCATCAACGCTGCCAAGAAAACGGTAGGGTCTGGTGACCTTGAGATCACATTTAATCTTAGCCCTACAACCCTTCGCTTGCAAGGCGCCATCGGTGACAAGATTACTCTGTCCGTAACCATGGCTGATGTGGTTGCCACCACCGACCTCGCATCGTTTTGGCAAGACAAATCACCAGCGATTCTCGATCAAGGCGTTGAGTTGACCCTCAGCCCAGCGTTGGTAGCTTTTGTTAGAAAATCGCTAACCTTCATGGCTGTCAATGCCAAAAACAACTCCATTCAACTCTCACCCACAAAAGCTGTCTATGCCGATCGTACTATCGTGTACGAAGAGCAGGCACTTTCTAATTTCACCGCTACTCCGACAGTGGAGGAGCTTTACCTCCACAGGACGATCCTAGGTCTTTTTGAATTCCTCGAACCTGGCAGCACTCTCGTAGTGGAGCCTTTGACCAGAATGGTCAGTTGGAAGCATCCTGTTATTCAGGGATTCTGGGGAATCTTTGCTATTGAACCCTGCAGCATTTCAGTTCCCTCCGAAGACGATCTCTCTGGTATCTCCCCTCTACCAAGTCATAAGGTACAGGTCACCGTCAAGGTGTCAAAACTGAAGGAGGCTATCGAGTTCTTCTCTGGAATGTTTGAGGCTTCGATCTGGAAGCCAATCACCTTCATCTGGAAAGATGGTACGTTGAAGCTCACATACCTCCACCCTTCCACGGAGGTTGAGAAGATCCTCGACTTTGAGGAATCGTTTACCACAGGACCAACAATCACTGCCGCTGACTTCACGTTGATCAGCGATTCTATTCGAACTTCGATCGATGTCATGCGCGACGACGACTTGCTCAACATTGGGTTTAATGATGCTAAGGCTGGCGAACCAAATGGTGACGGTGTAGTCGCTGAGCTTATTCGCGAGGACGTGTCGGTCACTAAAATCCTGTACGCGAAACTTCAGGATGGGAGCTAGTACATGGCAGGACCAAAACCCAAAACTGAACTAGAGCTCGATGCCCTTCAAGCCGACTACCTTGCGACAAAGAACCCTGAGGCGTGGAAGAAGATGTACGAGATTATGATTTCGTACGCTCGCTCGTTTGCGCTCAAGATGATCAAGACTAAAAAGTTTCTTGACCCAGACTACATCATGGGTATCGCTGTGGACTCGGCAACGAAGATCATGTCCAGATACCTAGAGCAGGACGATTTTTTCATCGCTGCTAGCTTCGGCGGCCTCTTGAAGTGGAAGGTGCTCGAGACTCTGTTTGATAACAAGCAAAAGAGGATTGACAGCGAGTTGTCTCTCAACCATACGGCAGGGGATGATTCTGAGCATAATGTTGAGCTGGGAGAGTTGTCGGAGAAGTTTCACTTACAGTCATTCTCTCACAACGAAACCTACGAGCCAGAGCTAGCTCTTGACTCTGCTGATGACTTTTTTAACGTTGTGAAGAAGACGATGGCCGACTTCGATGCCATCGCATCATACCACCTACGTGTGGTAGCTCGACCATTTGTTCTGCTCTTCCTCAGAAAGAGCAGAATTAAGAATTGGAAAGAACTCTTCGAGAAGAGGTACACAGTTGACTTCAAAGAAGTCAAGGCCCTCGAAGCTCTTGTCGAAGAGATTCAAAATCGGTTCTGTTTAAGCTAAATCCAACTTCTGAAACACCTGTGCGAACTCAGGCATAGACACCATGATTGTCAGATCGAATTTATTCTTCCCCTCTTTATCTGGGGAGATGATCGAGTCTGCTCCTGGTGTCTTTGCGTTTGCACCGAGCTTAGCTTCGCCTCCAGGCTTCTTATCCGGGTTGATTCCCACCAGCCTTCCTAGGCTCTTGCCTACGTCCACGATGTCTTTCACCCCAGTACCAGCAGCGATCTCGTCCACAATAGCTTTGTCTTCGGCGGACAGTAGGTTTTTGAAGTAGTCCGAATTTTTTCCGCTTCGTGGATTGGCGTTCAGATCGATAAGCTTGTTGGCGTATGCCCAATACCCAAGCAGCAGCTTAGCTGCAGTCTTCTGCCCAGCAGTGATCTGAATCGTCTTGCCTTTGACATATTGTGCTCGAAGCTTCTCAACCTCTTCTGGTTTCTTATCTGTGATATTTGCTGTGTCGCAGATTTTAAGTGCAGTGGTTCCAATGGTTGTATCAATTCCATCCTGGAATGATAGTGGAGGTAGTGCTTGAAGGGCTAAGCCACTTTGAGCTAGAGCGGCGGTGAGAGCTCCTGCAGCGGCCTGTGTGCCACCGACGATCACAGGGAACGCCGCAGGGGCGGCGACCTTCAGATCAGCTAGAAGCTTTTGAATTGTAGTCCCAACAGGAGCATCGTTTCCAAGGGGGAACCAATCAGTAGCGTCGAACGCCTTTGCTGCGGCATCTTCGGGATAGAAGGACGGCAAAAGACTAAAGCGAAAGTCAGCACCTAGTGTTCCGGCTGCGGGTGGCATCAGGACCTTGAGCAGCTTTGTCCCAGGTGTAAGTTTCAACGACTTAAACTGATCGACCACGTTCGCCTTGAACCCCTTGAGGGGTGGGTTAGCGTTGATAGCGATCAACGTCAAAGACGTAACGCCTCCGGCTGGCTTTGGAGCCTGTGCCGGTGCTGCAGGAGCCACCGGTGCATCCTGCTCCCTAATGTGGAAGCGAGGAGTCGACTCTTCAACGAACTGGATGCTTTCAAATGCCTCGTCAAACCTTCGCGCGAAGTGCTCCTCTTTGTCAATAGCGGCTGCTTCGGCAAATACAATCACATGCTCGTACCCCTCGTTGTATGCGTTTACGAGTGCATGTTCGAGGTGTTTGTTTGCAAGCACAGGGTACCCTGTCCTCTCCACCATTTGACCAATCTGCCTCGCAAGCAGAGGATTCGATCTATATCGAATGTCGGTGACTACGATCGCGCCGTTTTCTTGCACGGATTATTTCCTTTTTGCCCTGATGTCGCCCTTGAGTGCAGGCAGCACTGCTCGGGTGATGAATGGCAAGATCATCTTCTGTCCAGCGTCCTCTCGTGAGCGTCCACCCTCGATCAGCTGGTCTGCCATGACGAGCCACGTGTCAACTAGGTCGGTGAACAACCTAAATGTGATGGGCACTCTGATCTCTGGTACGATAGTTCCACCCGATGGTGTGGCAATCGTAGCGCCCTCAGCCTCAGCTTGGACAATTGCAGCCAACCACTTGTATGCGTTCTGCTTACCCCACGTGAGTTCTTCCTGGTCGTACTTGGTCTCGTTCTTAAGCAGCTCGGGTAGAACTTCGCGAATCCTCTCCATAATCTCAGAGGTCGAAAGTGCGAGCTCCTCTACCTTGCAGCGGTCAACGATGGCTTCTGGGATCTCCGCTCGGCGAAGGTTCGAAATGAAGATAATACTCGACTCAAACACAAATTCATCGGTCATCACACCATCGTCGACGTAGTCTCCATCATCCATCAGGGACTCATCTTCAGTATCATCTGGGATCTCGTCGTCGTCAATATCCTCGTCTCGGGCCTCTCTGATGCGAAGGCCATGAATACCCGAAAGGTACGCCCTCATCGACGGGTTAGCGTCTTCCTCTAGAAGACCAAGTTTTCTGGCCACAATTTTCTTCTGAGTAATGCTGATCGACACCGTTGGGTCGTCTGGATCCATAGCGGCCTTGAGGGTGTTGATAACATCCTCGGATGAGTTGGTTAGGAAACCATCGCAGTCATCGAGTACAATGACGTAGCCTTTCTTATATGTCCAGAGGAACGCGATCACGTCGGAAAGGCTCTTTCCAATCGAGCCTCTGCGCTTGATAAGCTCGTTTTGCGTTTTACTAACACCTTCATCGATCGCAGACTTGAGGGTGAACGACTTGCCAACACCAGCAGAGCCGCAGATGAACGCATGGCGCTTGAGACTCTTACCTCTAGCGCAGTTGTAAGCCACAGTCCAGATGCTCACATACTTTTCAGCCACAGTGGGCTCTAGGCGCAAATCCTCTTCGGATGCAACGTCAGCCAGGGCCAAAAGCTCAGCCAAGTGACCAGTTGCTTTCGATCGATCAAACTCAGGCTTGGCCTGAGGGTATGGAGTGAATGTTGTAAGTTCGCTTTCCCCGCTGTTAGGGCTCTGAGCCCCCAAGGACGCCTTGGCCTTGGAGAACGCTGCTTGGTAGCTCGTGGGGTTACCAGTTTGAATGGCCCACTTGACGTATCCGTTGTACGATCCGTTGGGGTTATCAGCCAGGAACTGGGCCATCGCCTCTGCAGTGGAGGCAGCTTCGATGTATCGGTTGCGACGAGCTGCTGCAGATTCGTGGAGATCCTCACCAGAGGGCGCGACTGGGATGTCGTTCTGGACGACATCGTCTGCAACTTCAGTGTGAGCGTGCTCGAGGCTATCTAGGCCCAAAGATTCCTCATCGTCCAGGGCTGAGTCATACGCGAGGGCACCCCCACCAATAGCTTCGCGAAATGCCGAGTTTTGGTGCATCTTGATGCGGATCGATTCAGCGTTCCTCTGAATCGCCTTCCACTCTGCTTGGCGATCAGGGCCAGTGAGGGTGAGACGTGAACCAGCATTGATCTCGGTCTTTGCTGGCGAGTCAAGTTTGAGCTTATCCTTTCCTCGGGTCTTCCAGATCTTCGAATCTTTTGCTGGGTGGTAGTTTTGACCTTCGCCGTTGGAGGGGAACCTGTGGTGGAAAGGAGTGACAAACCCCTCTTGGTCACCAGGCTCAGCAGGAAGGAACAGTCCATCGGGGTCAATGGCCTTGAAGTCTGTTAGTTTAACAGGATTGATTCCTGGGGTGAGTTTTGCCTTTGCCAATTGTTGTCTCCTCTTTGGGTGATCAATTAGTGGCTTGCGGACAAAAACGTGGCAACCTCCCGCTCAGCATGGGACTAATTTGGGATGAAGAGGTACACACGTATGCATAAAAATCGTTTTGGGACGTATTTGGGGGTCACCATAGCTCTCGCGGCTCTCGCTTGGGGATGTCCCAACCCCGTTGTCAACGTCGCCGCCGTCAACGCACCCACCATCAGTGGCCTTGTTGCTGGCTACTACGCAACCGATATCTCCCTCAATCCACCCATTGCCCAGTATTTGACACTCAACTTAGGATACGGCGGTCATGGAGAGTACTCTCTCGACGCAGGTGCTACGTGGACAACGTACCCCAATGCTCCGGTTGAGCTTCCCTTGGCATCAGGCCACCCAAGCCCTTTTTACAAAGTCATGGGTCGCCAGTACGATAGTAACAATCACGTATCGGGAAACACACCTGAGATTGACTTGTACTTGGACACCCCGCCTTACAACCTTTTGATGTCCCTCGATAAAGGACTCACGCTCCTCAACACTCCTACCAGTACACCTACTCCTAGTAGAGTGTTCCAGGCTAATGGTCAGTGGTACGAGTACGAGGCTTACGACGACCCTAACAACCACCCTAACGATCCTAGCTACACCCCCAATCTCACCATCCTGCAGGTGGCTGCCTTCGATAACAGCTTATTTTATACCACGTTTGGCTCAGCCAACCATATCATCCAGGCGACGATAGACGGAGGAATTACCTGGGTTTCCCCTGTGGCGACGACACCAACTAGCGATGCCTTCCCATCATGGCCCACTCTCCCATCGACAACTACAATTCACTACGGCCTCAGGATTTTTGATGTAACACACAGCCAGTACTGGTATCCGATTCAAAACACCTTTTACACCATCACCCCTGTCCCCCTAAAGACCACGGCCACTATTACAGGCTCTCCAGTAGAAGGCCAAACACTGGGGGCGAGTGTTGTTGGTAACTTCATCGGTCCTGCGGTTATCGCTCCACAAAAAATATGGACGTGGTACTCAGTGGACTCCGGAGGGGCTGACCTCAACCAAACCGCACTATCCACAGTGGCTACGTATACCCCTCAGGTTGGAGATGCTGGAACACACGTCCGGGTGAGAGTGCAGTCCGGTTCAGTAGATCAAGTCACCAGCGTAGCCATTTCAGCTCCAGTCACTATTCAGGCAGCCCCTCCTACAATTCAGGTCAACTCCAATGGCGCATTCAGCAAGCCCTACTTCTTCTACAGCGGTGCTCCCAGT
>Ga0075014_100000303_pt1 | contig 13857 bp, 11 predicted proteins | sample AleBraG_ABR_2014_FD_71472 | JGI IMG/M metagenome (GOLD analysis project Ga0075014, IMG submission 71472) | Freshwater sediment microbial communities in response to fracking from Pennsylvania, USA - Alex Branch Run_MetaG_ABR_2014 | ecosystem: Environmental > Aquatic > Freshwater > Creek >... | reverse complement strand
CCTGACCAGCGAGAAGGTTCGCCAACGATGCGCAAGAACTCCCTGTTTCTCCTCGGCACCGCGACAGGCGTCTGCCTCACCCTGCTTCTGACCGCACCGCAGGGCGCGCATCTGGTGGCGACCGCCAGGGCAACGGCCGGAGCCGATATCTACTCGCAGCTCAATTTGTTTGGTGAGGTATTTGAGCGCGTGCGAACCGATTACGTCGAGAAGCCCGACGACGCCAAGCTGGTCGAGGGCGCGATCAATGGCATGATCACCTCGCTCGATCCTCACTCTCGATACATGAACGACAGCGCGTGGCGCGAGATGCAGGAAACGACCCACGGCGAATTCGGCGGCCTGGGCATCGAGGTGACGATGGAGGACGGCCTGGTCAAGGTGGTTGCGCCGATCGACGGTACGCCGGCGGCCAAGGCTGGAATCATGTCAGGCGACCTGGTTACCCAGATCGACGACGAAGCCGTCCAGGGTCTTACCCTCGAGCAGGCCGTGAACAAGATGAAAGGGGCGCCCAACACCAAGACGAAGCTGACAATCGTCCGAAAAAACGCTGACGTCCCGATCAATGTTACAATCGTGCGGGAAATCATCCGGGTGCGCCCGGTGAGTTATCATACCGACGGCGGCAATATCGGCTACATCCGGATCAGCTCGTTCAGCGAACAGACAACCGATGAGCTGAAAAAGGCGATCAACGACATCTCCAAGCAGATTCCATCGCAGAACCTGGCCGGCTATGTCCTCGACCTCCGCAACAATCCGGGCGGACTGCTCGACCAGGCGGTAGCCGTATCGAGCGCATTTATGACGCGGGGCGAAGTCGTCTCCACCAGGGGTCGCAGGCCCGAGGAAACTCAGCGCTTTGCGGCGCGGGGCGGGGACCTCACCAAGGGGAAAGCGGTTGTCGTCCTGATCAACGGCGGTTCGGCCTCCGCATCCGAGATCGTTGCCGGCGCGTTGCATGATCACAAGCGCGCGACCCTGATCGGCACGCGTTCGTTCGGCAAGGGTTCGGTACAAACCATCATCCCACTCGGCCCCAGCAACGGCGCGCTGGCGCTCACCACGGCACGTTATTTCACGCCCTCCGGGCGATCCATTCAGGCGCAGGGGATCTCGCCCGATATCGAGATCTTGCAGGATGTGCCTGACGAGTTGAAGGGACGCGCGGAAATCAAGGGAGAGGCCTCGATGCGCGGACACCTTTCCGCTGAAGGCGCCGAGCAGACCGGCTCGCAATCCTACGTTCCCCCCAACGAGAAGGACGATAAGGCGCTCGCTGCTGCCTACAACGTGCTGCGCGGCGTCACCATCAATGCGGGCGTGCCCGCGCCATCGCCCAAGGCGGCCGTACCGAATTAGAGCGTTTTCGAGCGAAGCGGAAACCGGTTCGCGTGAAGAAAACGCGTCAAAACAAAAAAGTAGAGCCGGGACTTGATTCAATCAAAACCCGGCTCTAACCCCCCCGGTCGGCAGGAGGCTGGGCGACGCGCGATGGCGACTACGAAAGCTGCCGGGATCAGGCCACGGCCGCGGGCCTCGTGCGGTGGGCAAACAGGATTTTCCGGGTTTCTTCCGCAGGTTTGGGCGCGCTGAACAGATAACCCTGCATTTCGGTGCAGCCGAATCCCCGCAGCAATTCCTGTTGCCGCAGGGTTTCGACGCCTTCCGCCGTAGTGGTCATGTTGCGTGCGGTTGCGATGTTGACCACCGCCTGCACAATCGAGGAACCGCCTCTTTCCGAAATGTCGCTGACGAAGCAGCGATCGATCTTGATCTTGTCGAAGGGAAAGCGCTGCAGGTAGCTGAGCGAGGAATAGCCGGTGCCGAAGTCGTCAAGCGCGATCCGTACCCCCAGGGCACGAAGTCGATGCAGAATTTCGAGCGCCGCATCGTCGTCGCGGATCAGCACGGCTTCGGTGATTTCCAGTTCCAGACGGCTTGCCGGAAGGCCCGAGGCCGCCAGCGCCGAGACGATCTTCAACGCAAGCGTACCGCTGCGGAACTGGACCGGCGAGACGTTGACGGCGAGTCTGACGTCATGGGGCCACTTTACCGCCTCCGCGCAGGCTGTGGTCAGCACCCATTCGCCCAGTTCGTTGATCAGACCGGTTTCTTCGGCGATCGGGATGAATTCTGCAGGCGAAACCATGCCGCGCTGGGGGTGACGCCAACGCAGCAGTGCTTCGCAGCCGGTGATCCTTTCGTTCTCCAGGCAGAGACAGGGCTGGTAGTAGACTTCCAGTTCGCCTTCGGAAATCGCCTTGCGCAGATCTGTTTCCAGCATGCGGCGGGCCCTGACGTGTTCGTCCATGGCGGACTCGAAGAAACGCCACGTGCGCCGGCCGGCGGATTTGGCCTCATACATCGCCAGATCCGCGTTTTTCAGGATCTGATCGAGATCGTCGCCATGCTCCGGCGCCAGGGCGATGCCTATGCTGGCATCGGAAGTAACCCGGTGACCCAGGCAATCATACGGTGCGCGAATGGCGTCATAGACACGGGTAACAAGGTCCACCGTTTCGGCAGCGTCCTTTACCAGGGTCTGGACGATCGCAAATTCATCGCCTCCCAGGCGCGCGACGAAATCGCAATCCCCGACGCATTGGCGCAGGCGCGAGGCCACCGATTTCAACAATTCATCGCCGATCATGTGTCCGAGTGAATCGTTGACACTCTTGAATTCGTCGATGTCGATGTACAACACGGCCAACTGTTCGCCTGGCGCGATTTGAGCCAGCTCCTCCCGCAGCCGTTTGTGGAACAGGGCGCGATTGGGCAAATCGGTCAGCGCGTCGTAATGCGCAAGATGTCTGATCTGCTCCTCGGCCTGGGTGCGCTCGGTGATATCCTCGTGCGTCGTCAGCCAACCATTCTTGAGCGGCTGGTTGACGATCTGGATCGAGCGTCCGTCGGCAGTTTCCACGGTGCTGTGCGTGATCTTACCCTGTGCAACATTGCGTCGGACGTTCGAAACAAAGCCGTCGATGTCGCCCTTGAAGGTGCCGGTCTGTTTTCGATAGGCGACGAGATCGCGAAAGGAGAGGCCCGGTTTCACCACGTCGGACGAAAGTCCGTACATTGCGATATAGCGTTGGTTGCAGACGACCAGCCGCTCCGCCGAATCATACAGCAGCAGGCCCTGGGTCATGTTGTTGATCGCAGTATCGAGGCGCTGCTTTTCCACCCGATGTTGCTGCAGCAATTTTTGGACGAAAAGAACCAGCATTACCGTAACGACTATTACGGAAAAGCCGGCGACGAGGATCAAAAATCGAGTCTGCTCCCGCCAGTCGACAAGTGCGGCGGCCACGGTCGTGCTTGCGACGATGGCCATCGGATAACTTCTCAGCCCGTAGGCGGACGCGAGCCGTTCCTGACCGTCGATCGGACTGGTCAGCCGCATCGTTCCATGGTCCCATTTCGAAGAAATATATCGGTAAATCGGGCTGTCGTGGACGTTCGAACCGATCATCCGCTCAATGTGCGGATAGCGAGCCAGCAAGGTTCCCTCGCGCAGATACAGGGAAATGGCAGCACCTTCGCCCAGCGCCACGGAGGCGAAGTACTTCTCGAAAGTGGCCGGTGCGATTGCTCGGGTGATGACCCCGATAAACTCGCCCTGCGGACCTGTCACCTTTTGCGCTATGATGGTCGCCCAACCCCTGGCAATCCGGCCCTGTGCCAGCTCCACCAAAATGGGAGAGCTCTCCGTTCCGGCCTTGAAGCTCCGAAAGAAGCCGCGATCGGCAATGCTGACTTCGGGGACCGGCCAAACCTCGGACGAATTGATCAACCTGCCGCTGGCATCGAACACATTGATCCCGGCAAGGTCGGAGTATGCGCCCATCTTCGTTCGAAGCGACTCGTGCCACGCCAGAGTCGCAAGCTGGCCCCGGAACATTTCGGCCGTCAGTCCGTCCGACTGGATTTGCGCAGCAACGTCCTTGAGGATGACCGTGAAATCTTCAAGCTGTTGATCGAAATGCCGGGCCAGCAACAGCACCGTGTTTTCAAGCTCGCGCTCGTTGCTGTTGATCGCCCGCTCGCGAAAATTGTCGACCATGATGGTCGTGCCGATCGCGATCGCGGCAATCAGGAATACACCGCAGTTTATAAGCCACCGGATCGGTGCGCTGGAAAGGAAGGCCCTCATATCGAAGGAGCCGCTGCCATTTGCCGTCATACGTAGTGATCGCTTCCAGGAATGAACGCCGGCGCATCCCACACGCCGCCAGCCATACAAAGATACCTTGCCGGTATGGAGGTGAGGTTAGCAATCGTGGTTAATGCCGGATTAATCGAGCCCTGAGCTGGCGAGACGGCACCATTTGCCGGCGAGCGCCGCGCGCGGTGGGAAACGGATTCCTGGCAATATCAACACCAACACCTAACCATCTAAAGCGTTGATATGGTTCGCGGTGCGTTTGGCACGAGAAATCAACAGTTCGCTCAAATGGCGCCGATCGCACCCGTCGGGCGCTGGTGTCATGCGTCTTCCGAGGTTCGATCGCCGCGGCGATAATGGCCTGATTTGCCGCCCGTCTTCTCGACAAGGTGAATGGCCTCGATGCGGACGCCACGCTCGACTGCCTTGATCATATCGTAGATCGTCAGGCATGCGACTGAGACCGCGGTCAGCGCTTCCATCTCTACCCCGGTTGGCCCGGTCACCTTCACGGTTGCGCGCACGATGCAGCCAGGCACTTGCCCTTCGGGGGTGATGTCGATCGTAACCTTTGAGAGCGCCAGCGGGTGACACAGCGGAATCAGTTCCGACGTCCGTTTCGCCGCCATGATGCCGGCGAGGCGCGCTGCACCCAGCACGTCACCCTTTTTGGCGTTGCCCGAGACGATCAAGGCCAGGGTCTTTTTGCTCATGACGACGCGGCCTTCGGCCACGGCCGTTCGTTCGGTCGCCGCCTTGGTGGACACATCCACCATCCGCGCTTCACCCTTGACGTCGATGTGGGTGAGGACAGGTTTATCTCTGGATGGCCGGCGTTGCATGCCTTAGCGCGCTCCGGCGGCGCCGACGGCATCGCTTCGCGTCAAAAGGGCACGTGTTGCTGCCTCGACGTCCGGCTGCCGCATGAGACTTTCACCGACGAGGAACGTCGATATTCCCAACCTCGACAGCCGCGCGAGATCGGCGGGTGCGAAGATGCCGCTCTCGCCGACTATCAGGCGATCTTTGGGAACGAGCGGCGCAAGTGCCTCGCTTGTCGCAAGAGTGGTTTCAAAGGTGCGCAAGTTGCGGTTGTTGATGCCTATCATCGGAGACTGCAGTTTCAAGGCGCGGTCAAGTTCGATGCGATCGTGAATCTCGATCAGCACGTCCATGCCAAGCGCGATGGCGGCTTCCTCGACCTCCCGCGCAGTGGCGTCGTCGAGGGCAGCCATGATGATCAGGATACAATCGGCGCCATGAGCGCGGGCCTCGACCACCTGATAGGTGTCGTAGATGAAATCCTTGCGCAGGACAGGCAGCTTGGTTGCCTCGCGCGCGGCTACCATGAAATCAAGGTGCCCCTGGAACGATGGTGCGTCGGTCAGCACCGATAGGCAGGCGGCGCCACCGGCCTGATAGGCCTTCGCAAGTGCGGGCGGGTCGAAGTCGGCGCGTATCAGCCCTTTCGACGGAGAGGCCTTTTTCACTTCGGCAATCAACGCGTAGCCGCCGTGAGTTATCTTTTGCCGGATGGCGGCGACGAAGCCGCGGGGCGGTGGCGCCGTCTTGACCCTGGATTGGAGACTGGCCGGCGAATGTAGGCGCTTGGCGGCGGCGATCTCCTCGCGCTTGTAAGCCTCTATCCTGGTCAGGATGTCGGACATCGGTGAGGGCCTTCGCTCAACTGTTGGAGACCGCGATGAGATGTTTCAGCCGCGATGCCGCCGCGCCGCTGTCTATCGATTTGACGCCGAGTGCCACGCCTTCCTTCAAGTCCCCGGCGCGGCCGGCCACGATCAGCGCCGCGGCCGCATTCAACAACGCGACGTCTCGGTAGGGGCTTGGCATCCCGTCGAGCACGCTTTGCAGCGCGACTGCGTTGGAACTGGCATCGCCGCCCTTCAGCGTCTCGCCCGCCACACATTTCAGGCCGGCTTCCTCCGGCGTTACCTCGAAACTGCGGATATTGCCGTTCTCGAGCGCGGCCACAGCGGTCGCGCCGGTAAGGGTGATTTCATCGAGACCGTCGGACCCGTGCACCACCCACACCGATTCCGCGCCGAGGTTCTTCAAGACCTGCGCCAGCGGAAGCACCCATTGCCTTGAAAATACGCCGACCATTTGTCGCGTCACACCGGCGGGATTCGAAAGCGGCCCCAACAGATTGAAAATGGTGCGGGTGGCGAGCTCGACGCGGGTCGGGCCGACATTCTTCGTGGCAGGATGGTGCGAGGGTGCGAACATGAATCCGATGCCGGCCTCAGTGATGCAATGGCCGACATGCTCAGGCGAGATGTCGATCTTCACTCCAAGCGAGGAGAGGACGTCAGCCGCTCCCGAACGCGATGACAGCGCGCGATTGCCGTGCTTGGCGACGGGGACACCTGCGCCCGCGACGATGAAGGAAGCGCAAGTCGACACGTTGACCGAACCGGAGCCGTCGCCACCCGTGCCGACGACATCGACCGCGTCGGCAGGAGCCTTCACCCGCAGCATCTTGGCCCGCATCGCCGACACCGCGCCGGTGATTTCTTCCACCGTCTCGCCGCGCACGCGAAGCGCCATCAATAGCCCGCCCATTTGTGAGGGGGTGGCCTCCCCGGACATCATTCTATCGAAGGCGGTGGCCGATTCCTCGCGCGACAATGTTGCCCCGGTGGCTACTTTGGCGATGATAGATTTGAAATCGTCCATCACGTCTTCCAGGGATTCTCAAGAACTCGCGGCGATACCAAGAGGAACGTCAACCCCACCATACTAGTCAGTTGTTCGCGCCGGTCACCTGCGCAAAGGCGGTTTGATTTATGCTGGTGCCGATCTCCGATTCAAGCTTCGTGATGTACTCGGCAATCTGTTCGTCGGTCAGTCCGCGGTGAAGGTTCTCCTTCAGCTTCTTCATGTCATCCGAAGCAAGGTCGACCGGCGGCACGGTGACGTCGGTGACACGGAAGACGATCCAGGCGTTGGCACCTGCGTCAGCAGCCTGGCCAACCCCGTCCTTGGCGGTGCGGAAGGCGGCGGAAATTACGGTGGCAGGCAATCCGGGTACCGACCCCTCGCGCTTCAATCCGCTCGCGGTCTGGACGGTCAAACCCGACTGAGCCGCTTCGTCCGCCAGCTTGCCGCCCTGCTCAAGCTTTTGGACCAGGTCGTTTGCCTTGGCGCGCAGCCGGCTGGTGATTTGGTCATCTCGCCATTTTGCCTCGACCTGTTCCTTGACCTCGTCAAGGTTGCGTTCGCGAGAAGGCGTGATCCCCAGAACATCGTACCAGACGTAGCCTCCATTGAACTGGATGGGGTCGTTGTCGACGCCGATATCGCTGTTGAAGGCCTGTGAGACGACATCCAGGCCTCGAGGGATATTTGTCGCCGGTTGACCGTTGGGTTGACGGCCCGATCGGTCCACCGCATCGACGGTGACGGCGGTCAAGCCAAGTTTTTGCGCCGCTTCAATGACGCTTGCGCCGCCGCCGCGCTCGTCTTCCATCTTGTCACGCAACTCGGCGACCTTGGTGCGCGCGCGTTCGTTGGCGATATCTCTTTTGATCTGAGCCGCGTAGTTCTCATACGCCGGAGTTATGCCCGGTTCTATCTTGCCGACCTTGACGAGGGCGTAACCGAACCTGCCTTTTTCAGGCTGGCTCACCTCGCCCGACTGCAGCGAGAAGGCGGCATCGGCGATGCCGGGGTCGGCGATCGCCGATTTTGCGATGATGCCGAGATCGACATCGGAAGGATCGAGGTTGCGCTCCTTGGCGAGATCGTCAAACGAGGCTCCTGATTCGATTCGGCTCCGCGCCGCCATGGCCTCTTCCGCGGTCGGGAAAACGATTTGCCAAACCTGGCGCCGCTCGGGCGTTCCGAGCTTGTCGCGGCGCTGTTCGAATGCCTTCCCGGCATCCTCGTCGGAGACCTCGGACCACTTTCCGATGTCCTCCGGCGTAATCGCGACAAAGGATATCTTGCGATATTCGGGCGCGCGGAACAGCGCTTTGTGATCATCGAAATAGGACGCAAGCGTCTCAGGCGAGGGCGTGTCGATAGTCCCCGCTTGTGCGGCATCAAGCTTGATGTACTCGATTGTGCGCTGCTCGTTCTGGTACCGAGCCAGCGCTTCCAGCAAGACCTTCGGAGGTTCGAGGCCCGCAGCAATCGTCCCGGCTATCTGGCGCCGCAATGAAACCCGCCGCTGCTCGGCAATAAAACGCTGTTCGCCGTAGCCCATTTGCCTGATCACGGTCTGAAAGCGCGCCGGATCGAACGCCCCGTTGACTCCTTTGAAATTCGGATCGCTGAAGATCAGACGCATGGTTTCGTCATTGGACTGGTTGAGCCCAAGCCGGCGAGCCTCTTCGTCGAGCGCTGCTTCCGCAATGACTTGCTGCAGCACCTGTCGGTCGAAGCCGAAGGCCCGCGCCTGATCCATGGTCAAAGGACGGCCGAACTGGCGGCCTACTTGCTGTAGCCTCTCGGTGTAGATCTGGCGGAACAGGTCGGTCGATATCTCGGTATGGCCTACTTTGGCCAGCGTCGACTGACCGAATCCTCTGAAAATGTCGGCGATGCCCCAGATGCCAAAGCTGACGATCAGGACGCCCATCACCGTGGCCATGATCGCTTTGCCGAGCCAGTTTGATGAGGCTTTGCGCATTCCTCGAAGCATGGGTCCAACTTTTTGGCAGGAGGGAAACTGGTCTTGCCCTGGGAGAATTCAACCAAAACTCGCAAACGGGCGCCACCGAGTTGATAAATCTACATATAAAGTGAGGGAGGTCGCCTAGCAACCTTGCGGCGGGCCGATCGGAGGGTTAACGGGCAGGCTCTCGCCAACCCTGCTGGCAGAGCCCTGCGAGCCCTGCTAGCGAGGACGCTTGAGCAACCCATTGTTTTCGGAATTTTTGACATGACGAAGACCATTCGGCCGCTGATTGCCGGCAACTGGAAAATGAACGGCCTCAAGGCATCAGCGGCCGAATTCGCGGCCATGTTGGCCGGGGCATCCAAGGTTGTTGGGAAGGCCGATCTGCTGGTCTGCCCGCCCGCTACCTTGATTGCCGGCTTCGCCGAAGAATCGAAAGGCTCGATTGGGCTTTCGATCGGCGGACAGGATTGTGCCCCTCAACCTTCCGGTGCCCATACCGGCGACATCTCCGCCGAGATGCTGGCCGACGCCGGGGCGAGGGCTGTCATCGTCGGGCATTCGGAACGCCGCGCCGATCATGGCGAAAGTAATGAACTCGTGCGGGAGAAGGCCGAGGCGGCCAGACGCGCCGGCCTAACGGCCATCGTCTGCATCGGGGAGACGTTGGTGCAGCGTGATAACGGCCAAACCCTGGAAATCTGCCGCGACCAACTTGATGACTCGCTTCCCGGTGGAGCGCGCGCAGACAATCTGGTTGTGGCCTATGAGCCGGTCTGGGCGATTGGCACCGGACTTACCCCAACTGCTGCAGATGTTGAGCAAATTCATCACTTTATCCGGGAATTCCTGGTCGGGCGGTTTAGCGGGGACGGGGCAGCAATGCGCATCCTGTATGGTGGCTCGGTAAAGCCGGCAAATGCCAGGGAGCTTTTGGCAGTGCCAAACGTCAATGGTGCCCTGATCGGCGGTGCCAGCCTGAAAGCAGTCGACTTTCTTGCGATTGCCGCAGATTGTCCCTAACTGATGTCGCATGCGTGCCGGGGGTGACAATGCCCGGTTCGATCGTGTAACACCCGCGCGAACTTCAAACCCCGCAAACCCGACCGGCTGCCGGATGACGGCGCGGTTGGCTTGCGACGGAAGGTAGAGATGCAGACTGTCGTAATCGTGGTTCACCTGATGATCGTTGCGACCTTGATCGCGACAGTGCTGTTGCAGAAGTCCGAGGGCGGTGGCCTCGGCATGGGCGGCGGCGCCGGGTTCATGTCCAGCCGAGGTACGGCCAATTTGTTGACCCGCACGACTGCGGTTCTCGCCGTCGGCTTTTTCCTCACCAGCCTGTTTCTGTCCTGGCTCGCAAGCTACGACCGCAAGCCGAGTTCCATCATCACGCCGGCGTCCCAATCGCAGCCGGGTGGAGGGGCTGGACCGATGGCACCGCCCACCAGCGGCGGAGGGGTCCTGGACTCGCTGAAGAAATCCGACGAACAGCAGAGTCCGCCGGCTCCGCCCGGCCCGCAAGCGCCACGGTCGCAATAAAGCAGGATGGCCATGCAGGAGGGTGACTACCGTCCTGTATCAGGAATCCTTACCAAGATACTGATAAATCTTCAGATTTAACGTCACCCACAGACTGGCAGAATTTCGCGCCCGCGAAGCGATTCGTTTTGGCGAATCGTGCCAGTGGCCTTAAAGGTTAAGTCCCATGGCGCGGTATATCTTCATCACCGGCGGCGTGGTTTCTTCGCTCGGAAAGGGATTGGCATCGGCCGCTCTCGGCGCGCTGCTGCAGGCGCGGGGCTACAAGGTACGTCTGCGCAAGCTCGATCCCTATCTCAATCTCGATCCCGGAACGATGTCGCCATACCAGCATGGCGAGGTGTTCGTGACCGACGACGGTGCGGAAACCGACCTCGACCTCGGTCACTACGAGCGCTTCACCGGTCGCCCCGCCACCAGGGCGGACAACATCACCACCGGCCGCATTTACCAGGACATTCTCACCAGGGAGCGTCGCGGCGACTATCTCGGGGCGACCATTCAGGTGGTGCCGCACGTCACCAATGCGATCAAGGAATTCATCCTTGACGGCAATGATGAATATGACTTCGTCCTGGTCGAGATCGGCGGCACTGTTGGCGACATCGAAGGATTGCCATTCTTCGAAGCCATCCGGCAAATCAGGAACGATCTGCCTCGCGACCACACTGTCTACATTCATTTGACGCTTCTGCCGTTCATTCCCAGCGCTGGCGAGCTGAAGACCAAGCCCACCCAGCATTCGGTCAAGGAACTGCGCTCGATCGGTATCCAGCCGGATATTCTGCTCTGCCGTAGCGATCGGCCGATACCGAAGGAGGAGCGGCGCAAGCTCGCTCTGTTCTGCAATGTTCGCGAAAGCGCGGTGATCGAGGCGCAGGATGTCGACAACATCTACGCCGTACCGGAGGCCTATCACGCAGCCGGTCTCGACGACGAGGTCCTCGCCGCGTTCGGCATCGCGCCCAAACTTCCTCCAGCCTTGCAAAGCTGGCATCTCATCAACGAGCGAATCCGCAATCCGGAAGGCCAGGTGACGATCGCCATCGTCGGCAAATACACCGGCATGAAGGATGCCTACAAATCGTTGATCGAGGCCTTGTCGCACGGCGGCATCGCCAACAAGGTGAAGGTCAACCTCGACTGGATCGAGAGCGAGGTCTTCGAAAACGAAGATCCGGCGCCGTTCCTCGAGCATGTCAACGGCATTCTGGTTCCGGGCGGCTTCGGCCAACGAGGCGCCGAGGGCAAGATCCGCGCGGCGCAGTTTGCGCGAGAGCGCGACGTCCCCTATTTCGGCATCTGTTTCGGAATGCAGATGGCTGTCATCGAAGCTGCGCGCAATCTTGTTGGCATTCCGGAGGCCAATTCCACGGAGTTCGGACCGACGGCAGAACCGGTCGTCGGCCTGATGACGGAGTGGCTGCGCGGCAACGAGCTCGAGAAGCGATCAAAGAATGGTGATCTCGGCGGGACCATGCGGCTCGGCGCCTATCCCGCAGTGCTCAAGCGCGGCAGCCGGGTTTCCGGCGTCTACGGCGGTGTCACCGAAATTTCGGAGCGTCACCGCCACCGCTATGAGGTCAACACCGCCTATAAGGACAGGCTCGAGCAGCATGGCCTGCGTTTCTCGGGGCTGTCACCGGATGGGATCTTGCCCGAGATCGTCGAATATGAAGACCATCCATGGTTCATCGGCGTGCAATTCCATCCCGAACTGAAGTCGCGGCCCTTCGAGCCGCATCCCTTGTTTGCTTCCTTCGTCGAAGCCGCGGTCGTTCAGTCGCGATTGGTGTGATGCCATGCACCGGCGGCCTTTGACGGACGCACCGATTGCTGCGACATAACGATCCCCGACGTGGGTCAAACAATCAGGGAGAAACGCCGATGATTTACGAAAGCCGTGTCTATCGCTGTGTGCCGGGCCGTTTGCCCGCCTTGCTGAAGCGGTTCGAGACCATCACGCTGAAGCTGTGGGAGAAGCACGGTATCCGGCAGGCCGGCTTCTTCACGACGCTGATCGGCGAATCCAATCAGGAGCTGACTTATTTTCTGGCGTGGGAATCGCTGGCCGATCGCGACAAGAAGTGGACGGCTTTTCAGGCCGATCCCGACTGGATCGCCGCGCGCGCGCAAACCGAGGCCGACGGCCAGATCGTCAGCAACATCGTCAGCCAATTGCTGGTGCCGACCGCCTTCTCTTCGGTGAAGTGAGCGGCATCCGAAGGAGCAAAGGCCTCAGGCGATGCCGCACGGTCTCGACCACATCGTGCACGCGGTCCGCGACCTCGATGCTGCCGCGGCTTTCTACGCCGGCGCTGGCTTCACCGTCGGTGGTCGTAACCGCCATCCCTGGGGCACCCACAACCGCATCGTGCAGTTGAAGAACTGCTACATCGAGATCGTGGAGGTCGCCGAACCCGAAAAGATCGCGCCCCATGGGGCGCGCTCGTTTTCGTTCGGCGCCTTCAACCGCGACTTCGTGGCGCGCCGCGAGGGCTTTTCGATGCTGCTGCTCAACAGCCGCGGGGCAGGTACCGATGCGCGCGCGTTTGAAGCGGCTGGCATCGGCGGCTTCGACGTGTTCGATTTCGCCCGGGACGGGATGAGGCCGGACGGATCGATCGTCAGGCTCGCCTTTTCGCTTGCATATGCGGCCGATCCGACATCGCCGGATGTGCGGTTTGCCGCTTGCCAACATCACTTTCCGGAAAATTTCTGGAACCCGGCGTTTCAGGTTCACGCCAACGGGGCGCGAAACGTCAAAGGCGTGACGCTGCTCGCAAGCAATCCAACCGGCCACCAGGCCTTCCTCGAGGCCTTCACGGGAGCTTTCGTGCAATCGAATGTGACCGGCGTGATCGCACGCACCGGGAACGGCGATATCGAAATCTTGCAGCCGGCCGCCTACCTCAACGAGGTCGGCAATACGGCAGGGCAAATTGGCAGCGGCATGATGCTCAAGGCGCTGCGCATGATCGTTGATGACATTTCGCAGACAGAAGCATTGCACCGTCGAAACGCGGTGGCCTTTTCCCGCCACGCCGGGCGTATCGTCCTGGCACCGGAAACGGCCCATGGCGCAACCCTGATATTCGAGAAGGCATAGAAATTAACCGCGTATTTTGCGTCAAAACGCGTCAAGACATAAGATCATTGCGATAAGGGGAAGCGGTTTGAGCGCGAGCCACTCAGTTGCGCCACTCGTCTCGGTCGGCAAGGTCAGATTCGGCAACAATCTGCCGATTTCGGTCATCGCCGGGCCGTGCCAGCTCGAAAGCCGCGCGCACGCCCTGGAGGTGGCGAACGCTCTGAAAGAGATTGCCGGCCGCCTCAAGATCGGCCTTGTCTACAAGACCTCTTTCGACAAGGCCAATCGCACCAGCGTCTCCGCGCCGCGCGGTATCGGCCTTGCGCAGGCGTTACCGATTTTTGCCGAGATACGGTCGTCGGTGGGATTGCCGGTGCTGACCGACGTCCACGAGCCCGCGCAATGCGCCGA
>Ga0075014_100000302_pt1 | contig 13887 bp, 8 predicted proteins | sample AleBraG_ABR_2014_FD_71472 | JGI IMG/M metagenome (GOLD analysis project Ga0075014, IMG submission 71472) | Freshwater sediment microbial communities in response to fracking from Pennsylvania, USA - Alex Branch Run_MetaG_ABR_2014 | ecosystem: Environmental > Aquatic > Freshwater > Creek >... | reverse complement strand
TCGTCGTCCTCAACGAAGTAGTGCTTGATGCCGCCGAGGCCCGATTTGGCGAAGATGCGCTTGAAGTCGATGACGCCGCTGCCCACAGCGACCATGCCGACCGTCACGTTATCAATGGTGACGGGCGAGCCGTCGGCGGAAGTTGGGACCTTGCTGACATCTTTCACGTGCACGAGCGGAAAGCGGCCCGGGTACTTGGCGAAATACTTTATGGGATCCTGGGCGGCAATGGTCATCCAGCACAGGTCCATTTCCATTTGAACCAGGTGCGGGTCGGTGCTTTCGAGCAGGATGTCGTACGCGTACTTCCCGTCGATCTTGATGAACTCGAAATTGTGATTGTGGTAGGCGAATTGGATGCCGGCTTTCTTGGCGGCTTCGGCAGCGCGGTTGAAAGTATCGGCTGCCTGCTTCCAGCCTTCGGGCTTGGCGCGAATGGCGTCGTCAATCCAGGGGCAGACGATGTACCTGTGGCCAACCGTGTTGGCGGCTTCGAGCACGCCGGGCCACTTGTCGCCTAGGACGTCGTAGGGAATGTGGCAGGCGGGCGCGCTCAGGCCGTTCTTTTCGAGAATGGCGCGCACCTGCTGGGGTGTGTGGTCGAAGTATCCGGCGAACTCGACTTCCTTGTAGCCGGCCTCAGCCACCTTGGCGATGGTGCCTTCGAAGTCCTTTTTCATTTCGCCGCGCACGGTGTAGAGCTGCAAACCGACGCGGGAGATCCTGTGCGTTTCGCTGGCCCAGGCTGCGCCCGTTCCGACCAGGGTGGCGGTTGCGGCAACGCCTCCGACAAAGTCTCTGCGGTTCATAGTTCGCCTCGTTTCATTTGTTGCACAGCGTAGTCACAGGCGCGCGCGGTGAGCGCCATGTAGGTGAGTGACGGGTTCACGCACGAGGAGGACGTCATGCAGGCGCCGTCGGTGACGAAGAGATTCGCGGCGTCGTGCGCCTGATTGTGCGCGTTGAGCACGGAAGTTCTCGGGTCACGGCCCATGCGGGCGGTTCCCATCTCGTGGATGGTAAAACCCGGCGGGCTGTCGTCGTTGAAGGTTTCAATATTCTTGGCGCCACAGGCGGCGAGCATTTCGGCGGCCGTGATGCCCATGTCCTTCAGCAAAGCGCGTTCGTTGTCGCTCCAGGCGCAGTGAATTCTGAGCGCAGGAACACCCCAGGCATCTTTCTTTTCGGGATCGAGTTCGACGAAGTTTTCTTGGCGCGGCAGGCACTCGCCGAAACCTCCCATGCCAAACTCCCAGGGGCCAGGGGCGCTGATCGCCTTCTTGAATTCGGCGCCGAAGCCGGGCATTTCGATGCCGCGGCCCCAGCCCTGGCGGCCCGCACCACCCTGGAATCCGTAACCGCGCAGGAAGTTCAGGTGCTTCGATTTCACATTGCGGAAGCGGGGAATGTAAATGCCGTTCGGGCGATGTCCGAGCGGCCTGCGATCCTCAAAACCCGGAATGATGCCGCTGGCCCCGGAGTCCATGCAATGGTCCATCAGGTTGTGACCAAGTTCGCCGCTGGAGTTGGCCAGGCCGTTGGGGAATTCGGCGCTCTTGGAATTTAGCAGGATGCGGGTGGATTCGAGAGCCGAGGCGCACAGGAAGATCAGTTTGGCGCGGAACTCCATGGTCTCGCGAGACTGACCGTCAATAACACGAACGGCAGAAACACGGCGGGTTTTCGCGTCGAAGTCCAGGCTGTGGACAACGCTGTACGGACGCAGAGTCAGTTTGCCGGTGGCCTGAGCCGCGGGCAGCGTCGCGTTCACGCTTGAGAAGTACGAGCGTGTGATGCAGCCGCGGTGGCAGGGACCGCAGTAGTGACACGGGTTTCGGCCTTTGTGAGCCTCGGTGAGAACGGCTGCGCGACCGATGGTGAGGCAGCGCTCACCGCCGAAGGTTTTGGCGATGACATCGCGCGCCATGGCTTCGACGCACGTGAAGTCCATGGGCGGGAGAAACTTTCCGTCGGGCAGTTGCGGCAGGCCTTCGGCGCGGCCGCTGATGCCGGCGAATTCTTCGACGTAGTCGTACCAAGACGCAATGTCCTGGTAGCGGATGGGCCAGTCAACGGCGACTCCGTCGCGGTCGTTGGCTTCGAAGTCGAGGTCACTCCAGCGGTAGGACTGCCGCCCCCACATGATGGAGCGGCCGCCAACCTGCCGACCACGAATCCACCGGAAGGGCTTGTCAGCAGGAGTGGTGTAAGGATTCTCCGTATCGTTGACGAAGAATTTGGCCGCCGGTTCGTCGCAGGCGTAGCACTTGCTCTGGATGGGCTGGTCTTTCGCCAGACGCTTGCGGTCGCCCATGCCGCGGAATAGTTGTTTCCAAACTGGAACGTGCTCGGCGTAGTCCTTGGTAGGATCAATGGGGCGGCCGGCTTCGAGAACGAGCGTCTCCAGGCCTTTTTCTGTTAGCTCCTTCGCGGCCCATCCGCCGGTAATGCCGGAGCCGATGACGATGGCATCGTAGGTCTTGGTGGCCATTTAGTCAGACTCCTTTCCCGCCAGCGGCGCGCACATGTCGTGAGATTCGGGAATGATCTGGTAGTGCAGCGCCTGTTGGGCTCCGGCCTGCGATGTGAAGTAGCCGAGCAAGGTGAGATGTTTCATGAGGGCGAAGAACGTCTCCGATTTAAGCGCGTGCTCTTCCTCGGCCTTGACGGCGATGGGGCGCTGCGCACGCCATGCGGCCAGTTCATCGTCCAACTCTTTGAGGAGTTCGAGTTGCTGGGTGGCTGCGGCATCGGCAAAGCTCTTTCCAAACAATGCCTGGCTGCGTGCATCGAGATCGGCGAGTCCTTTGACAAAATTCGCGCGCGACTCGTCGTCCATCCAGTCGGCCAGCGTAACGTCGATGAAGCGGTCGACGCCAACACTCTTTGCGCCGGGCGTATCCGTTTCCGGAATGATCAGCTCGGCGATCGCGATGACAGTCGCGTCCTGCTGCGGTGTCAGTATTTTCAGAACAGGATTTGCAGCAGCAGTTTGTTGCGCCTCGGCAAACATGGCCCAGGCTGCCTGAGGCAACAGTGGAAGAATCGAGGCTCCTGCCAGGAGCTTGAGAATGTCACGTCTTTGCATTCACTCACCCCGAGTGAAACTCCGCAGGTTGCGGAGCCAGATCAACCTTTGTGGCCGAAAGAACACCCTGAAAAGCGGGGCCATACTAACACAAAAACGATTTAGTAGGACACCTTATTCCAGGTTCCGCCCTGGCGATGGCTCTCCAGCATGGCGTCGATGATGCAGTTGGAACGGTAGCCATCCTCGAAGGTGGCCATGGTCGGCGGAATCGGTTCGGCCATTCCGCGACTGGACATAATCACCTCGTAGACGTCGTGCAACACATTGCAGAAGGCGTCCGACCAGCCTTCCTGATGACCTCCGGGAAGACTGGTGTAGTCGCGAATGTCTGGGTCGAGAAGCGAAGGATCCTTGGCGAGCACTGCATTGGGCTGATGACGATGTCCTATCCAGAGTTCGTTCTGGCGTTCCTGGTGCCAGCGCAAGGAAGCGCGCGCACCATTCACTTCCAGCCAGAGGCCATTCTTGTGGCCGGCGCAGACTTGGCCGATGGTGGCGCTCGCTTTGGCTCCGCCTTCGAAGTGGATCAGGATGCTGGCCAGGTCTTCGCTCTTGATCTCGACTTCTTCGGTGGCGCCGGTGGAGCGGGCAAAAGCTTCGGCGGAGCGAGTGGGGCGACGACGCTTCTTGATGACCGTGGTCAAGTCGGCAAGAACCGACTCGATGCGCAACCCGATCACGTGCTGGGCCAGATCGCACCAGTGGGAACCGATATCACCGAGCGCGGAGCTGGCTCCGCCTTTGTCAGGTTCGAGGCGCCAGGAGTAGTCGGTCGGCTCGAGCAGCCACTCCTGCTGATAAGCGCCGTGCACGTAATGCAGCGGTCCGAGTTCGCCGCCGGCAATCATTTGCCGCGCCTGCTGCACAAGAGGGTTGCCGCGATAGTTGAACGTGACAGCGTGGACGACTCCGGCTTCGCGGGCGGCTTGCCAGAGAGTGCGCGACTCAGCGGCGTTCATGGCGAGCGGCTTGTCAGAAATGATGTGCTTGCGACGCGCGAGAGTGGCGCGAATAACAGCCGCGTGCAGGTAGTTCGGCGTGGTGTTGTGCACGACGTGCACGTCGGGATCGGCGATGAGTTCTTCGTAGCTGCCGTAGGCGCGATCGGCGCCGTATTCTTCAGCCTTTTTCTGGGCCGATTCGAGGTTGGACGAGGCTACGGCAACCACGTTCACGTAGCCGAGGCGGCGCACGGCGTCGACGTGATGAGCGGCGACAAAGCCGGGGCCGATCAGGCCCATTCCTATGCGTCGCATGATTTGCCCTTCCAGTGAGAGTCGGTCATTTTTTTCACATCCCGCCGCGAGTTGTTTGCGTCACCATTTCTCGCGCTGCGCGCAGAGCTGCGACCGGATCGCCCTGAGGTTCGAACTCCATGGCGGCGTAGCCTTTGTATTTCAGGTCGGCAAGCTTGCGATAGATCGACGCGTAGTTGATCTCGCCTGTGCCGGGCTGGTGGCGTCCAGGAACGTCGGCAATGTGCACTAAGCCGACGAGATCGATGTTCCTCTCCAACTTTTCGATCAGATTTCCGGCGGCGATTTGCTCGTGGTAGAAGTCGTAGAGAAATTTGACATGCGGGTTGTCGACATGGCGAACGATCTCGAAACCTTCCGCAACGGTCGCCAGAAAATACTTCGGATTTTCTTCCGGGTCAATGTTTTCGAGGAGCAAGGTCACACCGCGCTGCGCGGCGAGATCGCCGGCGCGCTTGAGGGTTTCAATGCAGGCATCGTGCTGGGCTTGCCGGGGCAGATCGTCGCGAGTGTTGCCGGAGAGCACGATGACGCCAGGACATTCGAGCTTGTCGGCCGTGGTGAAAAAATCTTTGATGTAGGCGAGATAGGCATCACGGCCCGCCGGATCGGCAACGCCGAGCTTCAACGCGGCTGTGGCATCGAAGGTGATGCCGAGCGAACGTTTCTTCGCGTTGCAGCGCTGGAAGTCAGCGTCCGTCCATTTCTCGAACTCGTCCACGAGTTCAACGGCGTGGTAGTCAGCTTCGGCGACCTTTTCCAGGCGCTGGTCGAAAGGCAGATCGCGGTAGATCGTCCAAAGCATGACAGAGAGGGGAAAAGGCAGCTCCGCAGGCGCGGGTGGCGCCGCCAGCGGAGACTCTGGTGCGGCAAGACTAACCGCGGCTGTGACGGCTAGCGATTGCGCAAAACGACGGCGGTTGATCAACGATTGCTCCTGATGTCTCAAGCAGTTGCGGCCCCACGCCGCACACAGCAAGCGGAACTCTATCTCACACCCGTTCCAGAACCATGGCAATTCCCTGCCCCACACCGATACACATCGTACACAACGCGTAGCGTCCGTTGGTTCTCCGCAACTGGTAGAGCGCAGTCGTCACGAGACGCGCGCCACTTGCTCCCAGAGGATGACCGAGCGCGATCGCCCCACCGTTAGGATTAACGTGACTGGCGTCGTCAGCAACACCAAGTTCGCGCAGGACGGCCAACGCCTGGGCGGCAAACGCTTCATTGAGTTCAATCACGTTCATGTCGTCGAGCTTGAGGCCAGCCTTGGCAAGGACTTTGCGCGTGGCGGGAACCGGGCCGACTCCCATGATGCGAGGCGCCACGCCAGCCGCCGCTGAGGCCACGACACGGGCCAGCGGCTTCAGCCCGTACTTGCGGACAACGTCTTCAGCAGCGAGCAGCAGCGCGCAGGCGCCGTCATTCACGCCGGAAGAGTTGCCTGCGGTGACGGTGCCGGTGGGCTTCACTATGGGCTTGAGCTTGGAGAGTGCCTCGAGTGTGGTATCGGAGCGGGGGTGCTCATCCCGGGCGAAGGATGTGGTCTCGCCCTTCTTACCGGGAAGAGTCACGGGAACTACTTCTTCCGCGAGGCGGCCGCTCTTGATCGCGTCGACGGTGCGCTGCTGACTGCGGAGCGCGAAAGCGTCCTGATCAGGGCGCGAGATATGGAAATCTTCGGCGACGTTCTCGGCGGTCTCTGGCATCGAGTCGACGCCGTACTTCTCTTTCATCACAGGATTAATGAAACGCCAGCCGATGGTAGTGTCTTCGACCTTGATGGTGCGCGAGAAAGGTGCGTCGGCCTTGGCCATGACGAATGGCGCGCGTGACATGCTCTCGACGCCACCGGCAATGATGAGATCGGCTTCGGCGCTCTTGATGGCGTGCGCCGCCACGGCAATCGCATCAAGACTTGAGCCGCAGAGCCGGTTCACGGTCGCCCCGGGAATTTCTTTCGGCAGGCCCGCCAAGAGCAACGCCATGCGAGCGATGTTTCGGTTGTCTTCACCAGCCTGATTGGCGCAGCCAAGAAGAACATCGTCGAGTGCATTCCAATCGACCGACGGGTTGCGTTCGATCAGCGCGCTAATAGGAATCGCCGCCAGATCGTCTGAACGGATGGATGCTAGAGCGCCGCCGTAACGCCCGAAAGGCGTGCGGATGGCGTCACAGATGAAGGCGGAGGTCATCGCGGTAAGCGAACCAGACTACATGATTCTGGCGGCGGTTTGTTGAAGAAAGGGGCCACTTCCCGAGCCCTGCGCTTTCCCTCAGCGGCTGAAGCCGTCGAAGTTTGGGAGCGAGTGCGGCGGGGCTTAGCCGCTCCCCTTCAAAATAACACCAGCATCAACGAACTGGTTCGACCCAGGCCACGGCTCCTTGGTCGATCTGCGGGATGACGAAGACCGTGCGCGCTCCCTGGCGTTTGCCGATGATTTGTTGGCGCTCTCCAAGAAAAGGAAGAAGCACAAGACGCAAGGGACGAGTGGCCGAAATGCTGACCGTAACGTTCTTCGCGGGTTCCTGCGAGGCAACTTTTCCCGGAACCAATCCCTGGAAGTTGGCGAAGAAAATGTGCGGCTTGCCTGCGACGCTGGCGATCTGAGTCGCGACCAGCGCCGGGGCATGAACGCGCACCTCAGTTCCGACGCCCAGCGAGGATAAGAAAGCGACGGCCGATTTGGGATCGGCGCCCACGAAGTCTCTTGCGGCTTGGGCCATGTAGGCCTTTCCGGGGCACTTGGGGAAACGGACGACTTTACGAATTCGCGGCAGCGATGTCGAGTCCTCGCCCGTAATCACGACCCGCCCGCCCTTCTTGACGTACGACGACAGCCATTGCTTCTCTTCGTCGGAAAGAACTCGTACGTCGGGCAAAACCAACGTCTTCCCAGAAAAGGCCGACGAGTTTCGCGGCGTTACCACCTGGTACTCGTAGTGGTTTTGCAGCAACAGGATCACGATGCCCTGGTAAGAGTTCAGAAATTCGATGGTGAAGTAGTTGCGCGTGGCCGCCGAGAAGTAAACGCCAACCGGCTGCATTGGCTTGCGCGGCGAATAGAACGTGCCCTCATGCTGCGCGATCCAGCCGAAGATGCGCTCACGCGTGGCACGGTCGTTCGACCCGGACATGACGTGGCCTTCCGCGTCCCATGGGTTGACGCCGGCCATGAGCTCAGCCATGAATAGATTCTGCATAGCTTCGCGTGGGTCTATGTTCTTGTCGCCGTCCCAGGAGTAGTTGAGCATCCACGTGGCTTTGCCGGCGGCGAAGGAGCGGAACGTGCTCCAGCCCACCATGTAGCGAAACCAGTCGAGCGGGCTGCGCGATGAGGCCATGTGGTCACCGCCGCCGAATTCGTATTCGTGGGCGATGGCGTCCACCACGCCGTACATCTGGTAGACGTCGGCGCCGACACGGACGGATTCTTCTTCGATCCCCGGGTAGATTTCGGGGATCGTCATGATCTGCGGGTTGACGGATTTCGCGGTCTGATCGATCTCGCGCATGAAATCGGTGAGAGCGTGAATGCGGAAGTCAATCCACCGGCGGAAGTGCGGGTCGGAGAAGTCGCCGAGTTTCACGTCGCGGCGCGCATCGAGACCCGTCTCGCGGAAGAACGCATCCACGGTCGCGTCGTCGAAGCTGGCCCAACAGTCCTCCCAGCCGTCGAAGTGCGTCATCCAGTAGGGGATGTCGACGTAGATCCCGTCAATACCGGTGGCAGCGATCTGGCGCACGCGCTCCATGTAGACCTTGCGCCATTCTGCCGCGAAGGGGCTGATCCAGACATCTTCGTCGCCGGGCTTGATCCAGAACGCTGAGCCACCGCCAAAGATGGCAGGCGTGCCGTCGAGTTTGCGCTGCAGCCAGTCGGGATGATCTTTGGCCAGGGAGTGGCCAGTCTTGTCGGCGTCGGCGCTAATGCACTCGGTGCCGGCAATGTAGACGAAGGCGCGATTGCCGGCGGAGTGGGCTTTTCCGGCGACCTCTTGGATGGCGGCGAGCTTGGCGGTGGGATTGAGGAAGCTTTCGTAGCGGCCGGGGATGTCGTTGTCGACTTCGATGCCGAAGACGTGATCGGCCTGCGCGGCACGCACAATCTCGTCGGCGTCACCGCCCTTAAGGGAATAGGCGCCGATGCGAACGTAATGGGTCCAGTTCTGAGTGGGAGGATATGTCTGAGCGGTAGCCAGACCGGCGGCGAGGGCGAAGCCCAGGAGAACGAAGGCGCAGCCTCGTGCGCACTGCGATGAGGGTGATCGGTAGAAGAAGTGCATGGCTCTTGTCGGAACAAAAAGTGGGGGCCGGCTCGCTTGCGCGGAGCCAACCCTCAGAGTGAACTTCTAAAACTGGAAGCGGGCACCAAACTGCATTTTGCGGAAGTTTCCAGCCGTGGAATTCACCAGTCCAAACGAGTCGTTGCCCCAGGACAGACCGGCCACACCGGGCAGACCGGGGAACAGGAAGCGTTGATGGTTGGCCACGTTGAAAACCTCGGCGCGGACCTGCACCAGCATGCCCTCTCGAATCTTGATTTCTTTCGACAGCGACATGTCGAGGTTTCGAATTCCCTCGCCGCGCAGGTTGGAGAAATGGCGGGGAGCATTGCCGGGAATGTTGTCTCCGGGATCGCCGAAGCAGTTGGCATTCAGATAGGGCTGCCCGGTACGAGCCGCCGCGCGATAGCTGATGCCAGTGGTGAGCTGAGAGCAGATCACATCAGGCCGCTGATTGCCATCCGCAAGACGCGGGCTGTCCATGGTGACGGCGAGCGGCTGTCCCGACTGGAGGGTTAGGAAGTTATAGAGGGACCAACCACCGAGAACAGTGTCGGCAAGACGGTTCATATCCTTCCCGAGCCAGCGTCCTCGACCGAACGGCAGGTCGATGATGAACGCGGTGGTCAGGCGATGGGTCGCATCGTTGGAGCTGATACCCCATTCCGCTTTGAGGTTATCGAGTTCCTGCGGGTTGTCGAGAGTAAGGTTGCCGATCCAGGCGTTCCGGCCGGCGGAGGAATTGTCATACGAACGCGAATAGGTGTAATTGCCTTCAAAACTGATGTTGTGGCTGGTGCGCTTCTGGAAGCGGACCTGCAGAGAGTTGTAGAAGGAACTGGCGGCCAAAAGCGGCAATCCCTGGAAGCCGCCATCGAACTGGGGAAAAGGGCGTAGCAGGTTGAGTTGGGGAATTGTGTCGTCCAGATAACGCGAGTCGACAACGTCCAGCGGATTGAAGACTGGGCTCGTGGGACAGTAGGACGCGGGCGACGCAACCGCGCCGAAGAAGCATTGGAACGGGTTGGGGACTTCTGTGTTCAGGTAGTCGGATACGGCATTGTCGCCATTACTCGCTAGCGCTGCTACTAGTTGCTTGCGGACACCGGAAGGCAGGAAGTTGCGTTCACGGGTGCTGGCGTTGTTGCCAGCCCAAGGCAGGTGTGTGCTGCGATTGGCCGAGTAGTCCACGCCGAGGACGATTTGCCAGGGTAGCAACTGTTGCACGCCAACGTTCCACTGATAGATCTCTGCGTTACGAGCCGTTTGAGTACCCAGGTCGCTCGAGTTGTCGAAGCCCCACTGTGCCAGCTTGCCGTAGGTCGTTCCCTGAGCTGGGCTCAGGCCGGCGGGAAATGGGCCGGGACAATTGGGTGCGAGGTCAGGCGCGCAAGCGGTGTCACTCAAGGTGGCGTCCTGCGTCTGGAAGTTATGCTTGGTGAAGTAGATGTTGGCTGACTTGCGGAAGGCGGGGCCGGCGAACTGGAAGTTGGTGGCAACGTTCATGCCGTAAAAAACGCCTGCGCCTCCCCGGACCACGGTGTTGGCAGCGAGTTGATAGGCAAAACCCAGGCGTGGCGCAAAGTTGTTGCGGTCCACCGGCACGCTGCGGTGACCCGAGGTGGGAAACAGCGATGTGCCGAGGATGTCACCGATATTTCCGAATTGCGTGAATTGATTGGAGGCGTCGCGCGGAACGGGAATGGTGATTCCGGTGTCGCCCGTGAAATCGCTGAACTGAAGCCGGTTGTGGCGGTCGGTGTAGGGCGTGCTCCACTCGTAGCGGAGTCCGACATTGACGGTGAGCTTCGGCGTCACTTTCCAGTCGTCCTGAACATAAAACGCCGTATCTTTCGATTTGTTGGCTACTGCGGGGACGATATTCAGGCTGCCGTCGTGGGCGAAACCAGTAAGGATGGTGGCGAAGGCATTTCCCTGCCCGCTGTCGCCCAGGCCGGCGTTTGGTTGTGACGTAGTTACATCGTTAGAGAAGTTGAAGAATCCGGTCGGATAGTTCGGCTGCCAGAAGTTGTTGAAGAAGGTGCGCTGCTCCCCTCCGAATTTCAAAGAGTGGTGGCCCTTCACCCATTGCAGCGCAGAGGAGTAACTGTAGAGGGAGTGGGCGAAGTGGGTATCGACGCAGCACTGGGTAAAGACGGGCAGCAGGCCGCCGTCAACCATGATGGTTGGGGCACGGGACAGCCCACTCGCTCCCAGAATCGAAGCCAGACCAAGACTGTCGAGTGTTGGATAGTTATTGCTCTGGCCCGGCGCCTTCACGCGATCCACACTGAAGCGACTGGTCCAGAGCATGACCGGACTTAAGGACCAGTTGTACTCCAGGCTCGCGTTGTGAACGTTCGTGGTGTAGATGATGCCGTCGCCTGAGGGCCCGAAATCACCGCTGCCAATGGTCGTAGGCACCGTCTGCACGCTGTGGAGTCGGCTGTACCGTCCACCCAGGCGCTGGTTGGCGTTGAACTGGTGGTCGATTTTGACGTCGAACTGCCAGATGGGGAAGGTCTGCAGGACCACCGTGCGCCAATTGGGCTGGCCGAGAGCGGCCCCCGTGATGTTCGGGCGCGGGTAGAGTTTTTGCAGAATGGCCTGGCCGACAGGGTCGATTTTGTTCGTTGGAATCTTGTTCCGTACACCGCCGTCGCTGAACTGCGGGCGGACGCATGAGCCCTCTGTTGGGGCGCACTGCGAAGGGTCGAAGATGTCGTTGCCGCTCTGAGAGAAATCGCCCGCCAATTCGAGGTCGGTAGGAACAATACCCTCTTCGTTGATCGGGTCCTGCGCGCGAGTCTTTTCGAAATCGAAAAAGAAAAAAGTCTTGTTCTTGCGAATTGGGCCGCCGACCGAGAACCCGTACTGGTCGCGCAAATGGTCCGGCTTGGGTCCGTTGTTGAAGTAGTCTTTGGCGTCGAAAGCGGAGCGCTGGCCATACCACCAGCCGCTGCCGTGGAACTGGTTCGTTCCCTGCTTGAGCACAATGTTGAGCAGCGTGCCACCGTTGTTGCCGAACTCGGCGGAGAAACTGTTGTTCTGAACTTTGAATTCCTGCACGATCTCAACGGAAGGCTGATAGTAGACGTTCGAGTTGCCGCCCTCGCCCTGTTCGGGAGCACTGGCCGGCCGGGCTGCCGTCGAGTGTGACCTGCGCGGTCGCGTTGCGCTGCCCGTTGGAAACAAAATTCGTGCCGGAAGGATAGTTGTCGGAGATGCCGGAGCCCGTGGTTTCTGTCACGCCGCCGGCAAGGAAAACCAAACCGTAAAAGCTGCGGTTGTAGAGCGGAATATCGCGGACATACTCGTTGGTGACATCGGTGCCGATCGACGCGTTTTCCGTATCGAGCAGCGGCGGCGCTTCGGTAACGAGAACCGTCTGGAAACAGTGGATGGCTTCAGCGCGAAGTTCAGTGTCGCCTGCTGGTCCACCGCAAGGACAACGTTCTTGCTTTCCGCAGCCTGAAATCCGGTGACCTCGACTTTGATGGTGTACTTGTCTGGGCGAAGACCCGTCAGTATGTAGAACCCGCGCTCGTCGGTGTGAGCCGTCAAAGAAATGTTCGTGCCGTCATTCGTGATGATGACCGTCGCGTTGGGAAGGGCCGCCCCGGTTTGGTCGGTCACTACGCCGCGCACCTGGGCCGTGTAACTGGCCTGCCCGAATGCAGCGGCGCAGAGCGCCAACAGGGTGTGAGCAGAGACAGGCGAAGCAAGTGGAGACAGGGCGCGACCAAGATGGGGCGATCATTGCGGACCCTCCTGAGCAGTGACCGTTCCAATGCTCCAGAAGGTCGCTGCGGCGAACTCAACCACATTACGATTTGTTACGATTGATAACTTTTAGTGTCTGATCGGGGAAATGGGAATGGCGGCGCACGGCAGGGACCACGTTCGGGAGGCGCAGCCCGTGCCGTGCGATATAAGAATCAATGAATTAGACAGGCAATGGCTGCTGGGGTCTGATCTTCCGGCCGAGTGGCGGACCGGGGAAAGTAAAATCCCAGGGTGCAATTTCGGCTGGCGCTGACGGCGTGACGCGCCTAGAATGCTTACGATCCATAGCGTTTTGTTTCGACTCCGCGAACCTGGCGCGGACGAACTGAAGGAGTCCTCATGCTTCCCATTCCAAAGGTCGGCGTTCTTTGCATGCTGTTGACGTCCGCTTTCGCCGCCGGCCAGATTGGTTACAAAGCAGACCCCAACGCAGCTCAGAAAGAAACGCTGCTGCTGCGCGATTTTCATCCCGAATCCATGCTGCACGCGAAAGAGACGAAAGTGGAGCGGGCGCGCTTCCCTGTCTTCGACGTGCACCAGCATTTGAATGACGCGCGGGATATTGGCACGCGCATGGCTCCGGCGGACGCGGTGGCGCTGATGGATCGGCTCAATATCAAGTCGGTCGTGGTGCTCACAGGTGGCTGGGGCGACGAACTGCAGAAGATTATCGACACGATGGTGAAGCCGTATCCAGGACGGTTCTATGCGTTCACGCAGATTGACTGGACGAAGATTGACGATCCGAACTTCAGCCGTCTGATGGTTGAACAGCTGCACGACTCGGTACGGCGGGGAGCACGCGGGCTCAAGATTCTGAAGGAACTGGGGCTCGGCGTACGCGACAACAGCGGCAAACTGATTGCGATTGATGATCCCCGCCTCGATCCGGTATGGGAGGAGTGCGGGCGACTGGGAATTCCGGTGAGCATTCATATCGCCGACCCGGAGGCGTTCTTTCATCCCATTGACGGCAACAACGAACGCTATGAAGAGCTCATCATGCATCCGGATTGGAGTTTCTATGGGCCGCAGTTCCCCTCCCTGCCGGAACTAATTGCGGCGCGGGACAGGATGATCGCCAAGCACCCGCACACGACGTTTGTGGTGCTGCACGTGGGTAACTGGCCGGAGAATCTCGACAAGGTCGAGGCGTTGATGCGGCGTTTTCCGAACGTGATGGTCGAGTTTGGTGCGCGCCAGGCGGAACTGGGGCGGCAGCCGCGGCGGACCTACAAGCTGTTCACGGACTTTCAGGACCGGGTAATGTTCGGAACGGACAACAACTTTGCGGCGGATCTGTATCAGAGCTACTTTCGGTGGCTGGAAACGGACGACGAGTACTTTGACTAGAGCGTATTTCATAAACAGTGTCTCAGGGTAATCCAGAAGCAAGCGAGGTAGAAGAAGGCGCGATAGGTGGAGAGCAGATGCTCATGACGTACGAGCAATCGTCGGAACTGG
>Ga0075014_100000301_pt1 | contig 13958 bp, 10 predicted proteins | sample AleBraG_ABR_2014_FD_71472 | JGI IMG/M metagenome (GOLD analysis project Ga0075014, IMG submission 71472) | Freshwater sediment microbial communities in response to fracking from Pennsylvania, USA - Alex Branch Run_MetaG_ABR_2014 | ecosystem: Environmental > Aquatic > Freshwater > Creek >... | reverse complement strand
CCGCAGGCCCAACACGCGAAGCTATTGATCCTGTGCGCTATATCAGTAACCACAGCTCTGGCAAAATGGGCTACGCGTTGGCGCAGGCGGCGGTAGAGGCTGGAGCCCAGACGATATTGATCTCTGGGCCGAGCCAATTGGTTCCGCCTGAACGAGTGGCGTGCGTGGCTGTGACCAGCGCAGAAGAAATGCTCGCTGCGAGCTTGGAGCATGCTGCAGATTGCACTATTTTTATTGCGGCGGCGGCTGTGGCAGATTATCGCCCTGTACAAATCGCCGCCCAGAAAATGAAAAAAACCACTGCCGATAGCGTGACCTTGGAGCTGGTCAAAACCCCAGATATAGTTGCCACTATCGCCTCGCTGCCGAATAAGCCATTTACAGTCGGTTTTGCGGCTGAGAGTGAGAATCTAGTGGATTACGCGCAGCAAAAGCGGGAGCGTAAAAATCTGGATTTAATCATCGCCAATGATATAAGTGCGCAGGGAATCGGTTTTAACAGTGATGATAATGCCGTCATTGTTATAGATAAAAACCATCAGCAGACGATTAGTCAGCGCAGTAAGCAACAATTGGCGCGTGAACTTATTGCGTTAATTGCCGACAAAATACACGGCCAGCCATAATGTATTGTTTGTGATTGAAACCTGACCACCAAGGGGACACTGTGGACGATCTCGATAATAATGTAGAAAAGCCTTTGAGGTTAATCCCGATAGTTGCGGCGCCTTCACCTGCCAATACTATTTCGCGTGCTGCGGCTAAGGCACAAGAACAAGCCAAGCGTAAAGCCGCCGCACAACAGCGCTTACTGTTCACTCATTTAGCCATAGCTCTGTTGCTCAATATAGTCGCGGGTTATTTTCTTTATGGTGTGATGGTTAAAGATGTCACGCACAACAATCAAGAGCAATACATTAATCAAGAGCTGGATTCTGGTGTTAACGCGGCGCAAAAATATCTTAAAGATAATCAAGATAAATTAAATCAAATTGCGCAAAACACCGCTGTTATCCAAGCATTTATGGATAAAAATAAAGATGCTTTTACGGTGTTAAACAGCTCGTTTGTGACGCAATTTGAACAGCCGCTGGATCTAAAAATGGTACCAGTGGGTGAAGCGGATATTAGTGCTGAGGGCATAGCACCGATTCGTTTCGCCGAGCTGGATTTAATTCGTCGCGCTGAACGCGGCGAACCATCTTTTGCGGAAACAGCCTTGATCAACGATAAATGGCAAATGCATTTTGTCGCTGCAGTGCATGCCGGTAAGGATATGCCTTTATTGGGTACGCTGATACTCACGTTGGATGGTGAGCCCCTAAAGAAAAAAATTCTTGTTGTTGATGGCAGTATGGGCGAAAAATTATTTCAGCAACAATTTGCCAACTCACCAGCGTTAACTGTCTTTAAAAGTGGTAGTGCGGATACTACTCAAAGTGCAGAAAGAGTTATTCCGGCCAGTAATTGGAAAATTAAATTTACCGCGTCTCATGCGCTTCTGCAGCGCGCTGAAGAACCACCCACGCTGTGGATTCTAGCCTTAGGCTGCAGTACGGCATTCAGTTTATTTTTGGCGCTGATTCTCAGCCGTTTCTTGGTTAAAGTTAAAGATGATGCAGAGAAAAATCTTGCGCCTACTATTGCTGAAGTTAACAAGACGACGATTGCACCGATTAAAGAGGCAGATACTGCCCCAAGTACGCTCTATCAATCGCAGGATATTTTGGACATTGCGGTTATTGATGAAGACGAAAATATTTTAGGTTTGCACGATACCAGCAAGAAAAAACAAGCCGTCAAACCAACAGTCGTTGATGATGCAAGTGTCCCTGCACATATTTTCCGCTCCTACGATATTCGCGGTGTTGTTGGGAAAGATCTCGATGCAGTTTTGGCAGAAAAAATTGGTCAAGCAATTGGTAGTGAAGCAATAGATCAAGGCGAGCATTCGTTGATTGTTGCACGCGATGCGCGCACACATAGCCAGCTACTGACTGAGGCATTGATTAAAGGTATTTTAAAAACCGGCTGTAACGTGGTGAATGTGGGTATTGTGCCCACACCGTTAATGTATTTTGCTACTTATTATTTTTCGGATGTGCGCAGCGGCGTTATGGTAACAGCCAGCCACAATCCGGCCGAATATAATGGTTTTAAAGTTGTTATTAACAATAACGCTTTGGCCGACGAATCGGTATTGGAATTGCGGTCGCGCATACTCACTCAGCGTGTTCATCAAGGTGCAGGCGACGAAACTTACCGTGAAATTATTCCCCATTACATTGAGCGTATTTTTTCTGATGTGGCTTTGGCGGGTGATGTCTCCATCGTGATTGATGCGGGCAACGCCGTTACCGGTATAGTCGCACCGGCATTGTTTGAAGAGCTGGGTTGTCAGGTTACGCCGCTCTATTGTGATCTTGATGGCACATTTCCCAATCATGATCCCGATCCAACACAAGAGCACAATTTAATTGCACTGATTGAAAAAGTTAAAGAAGTAAAGGCGGATATTGGAGTGGCCTTTGACGGTGACGGAGATCGCTTGGTTGTTGTTACCCCGAAGGGCGATATTATTTGGCCTGACCGTTTATTAATGTTATTTGCCAAAGATATTCTTGCGCGTCATCCGGGTGCAGATGTTTTATTTGATGTTAAATGTTCACGTCAATTAAATCAGGTAATCAGCGGTTATGGGGGGCGCCCGATTATGTGGAAGACCGGCCATTCGCCTATGAAAGCCAAAATGGTGGAGACAGGCGCGTTAATTGGCGGCGAATATTCTGGTCATATTTTTATTAAAGATCGCTGGTATGGTTTTGATGATGGCATTTACGCCATGGCGCGATTGTTGGAAATTATTACATTGCGCGATCAAAATATTGACGATATTTTCGCGGCATTTCCGCCCTTGATCGCCACACCGGAAATTAAAGTAGCGGTGCCTGACGCCAGCAAATTTGAATTCATTAAAAAGTTAGCCGAACAGGCTGATTTTCAAAATGGTAACATCACGAGTATTGATGGCATAAGAGTTGACTACAGCAAAGGCTGGGGGTTAGTTCGCGCCTCCAATACTTCGCCGGCATTAACGCTACGCTTTGAAGCAGAAAGTGAGGAAGCGCTCGTTATTATCCAGCAAATTTTTAAACGAGAGCTGCTTAAAATAGACGAAAGCCTCAAACTCAAATTTTAATTTTCACCGTTAATTTTTACAGGAAAAACCTATGTCACTCAGCCGTGATTCGGCAATTAATATTGCCAATGTACTCACCGAAGCGCTTCCCTACATCCAGCGTTTTACCGGAAAAACCGTGGTGGTTAAATTTGGTGGCAATGCGATGGAAGGCGAAGAACTACAAAATAGTTTTGCGCGCGACATAGTGTTGATGAAACTGGTGGGAATGAATCCAGTGGTTGTGCACGGTGGTGGCCCACAAATTGGTAGTCTACTGCAAAAATTAAATATTAAATCCGAATTTGTTAATGGAATGCGCGTCACCGATGCCGCCACTATGGATGTTGTGGAAATGGTATTGGGCGGCACGGTTAATAAACAAATTGTGAGCCTAATTAATCGCAATGGCGGTCAGGCGATTGGTCTAACTGGAAAAGATGGTCAATTAATTCGTGCGCGAAAATTAACAGTTACACATAAAACGCCAGAAATGCTCGCTCCAGAAATTTTAGATATTGGTCATGTCGGGGAAGTAGCTGGCGTCAATACGGATGTAATCGATATGCTGATCAACAGCAATTTTATTCCGGTTATTGCACCTATTGGCGTAGGTGCGGACGGCGCCTCTTATAATATTAACGCAGATTTAGTGGCTGGAAAAATTGCGGAAGTATTGCGTGCAGAAAAATTAATGTTGCTTACCAATGTTGCAGGTTTACAAGATAAGCAAGGTAATGTATTAACTGGCTTAACGACTGCACAAGTGGACGATCTAATTGCAGACGGTACTATTTACGGCGGTATGTTACCCAAGATTGCCTGTGCACTCGACGCTGTGAAAGGCGGTTGTACCAGTGCGCACATTGTTGATGGTCGCGTTGATCATGCCGTATTGTTAGAAATTTTTACTGATGCTGGCGTAGGTACATTGATTACCAATAAAACCAAAAAATAAATATAGAGTTTAGCGGCTTGATCTCGTCGCGCTATTTCACCCTTTGAAAAATCTTTGTCTTTTTCAAAGGGTGAATTTAGCTAAATTTTTATCGCTATTTATCACTCGAGTCACGGATTGAGGTTTAAGCAATGAATACACTGGGAAGCAAGCATTCGCGGCGACAGCAAATTTTAACGGCATTGGCTAAGATGCTCGCTGAAAGTCCGGGTGAGCGCATCACCACAGCTGTGCTTGCTAAAGCAGTTGGTGTATCGGAAGCGGCGCTCTATCGTCATTTTCCCAGTAAAACTAAAATGTTTGAAGGTTTGATAGAGTACATCGAAGATACTCTTTTTTCGCAAATAACCTTGATTTTAGCCGAAGAAAAATCTACGCCTAAACGCTGCGAAAAAATAGTCAGTGCAGTACTGCATTTTGCCGAAAAAAATCCTGGGTTGTCGCGTTTATTGGCGGGCGAAGTGCTTACAGGTGAAACTCAGCGTTTGCGCCAGCGCATTGCACAATTTTTTGAGCGCATTGAAACACAACTACGTCAATTATTACGCGATGCAGAGTTACGCAATAACATACAAACTGGATTGCCTGCGATAGTTCTCGCACATTTGCTGATGGTCTATATCGATGGCGCTATCGCACAGTTTGTACGTAGTGAATTTGAGCGTGCCCCCACTACTCATTGGTTAGATCAATGGCAAGTATTGGCTCCGCGATTGATGCTATTGGAATTGGAAGAAGTGTAAATCGCGCAAAATAAATCCGGTTCAATCAATGGTACCGGATTTATTTTTTTGTACTTGTGATTTCAATAAAACGTTGTTTATCTTGATCGTACTTGTCTGATGCTTGCTGATATTCTTGCTCGCGTTGTTTGATTTGAGCATTCACATCTTTTTCTTCTGCTCGCAAGGTATTAATATTTTTTAGTACATCGTCAGTGACCGTTTTACCATTGCGTTCAATAGTTGCAGCTAAGGTTTCCTGATTTTTTAACTGTGAACGCACGCTCACTAAATTAGCATCTAAAATATTGATGGTATTGCGCAACTCTTGAAGGTTGCGCATTTTAGCTCCCTCAATATCGCTTGCTGTACTGTAGGTACGGCGCAATTGTGCATCATATTTCGCCTGCTCTTTAGCCGCCTTTTTTTCTTTGGATATGCGTTCAGCGTCTGCTTCGGGTGGTGCTGGAGGAACTACTTTTAATACTTCTCCACTGATCGAGACCATTTCATAACCATTGCGCACATATTGAGGTGGCATAGTTTGAGAGATGACTTTATTGCCTTGTTCAGTGGTGTAGCGGTAAAACACTTTATTAGGATCAATTTTATCCTCTTGCGGTGCTGCCTGAAGGTGTGTGATCACACCCAGAAAGAAACCGCCTATCAGTAAAAGCTTCAAAATATTTTTAAATCGTAGTTTCATAGCATCCAATTAATTTTTGGGGTTGTTGCACCGTGGGTAGAGCGCTACTTGACGAGCTACCCACTCGTTGCTTTACTCTACACCATAGGTTGCGCGATAAGCTTTAATTTTTGCGACCATATCCTGTTGGCCGGCCTGTCCTTCAAGATAATGGATTATATGATTTAAATTGATGATGCTTACCACAGGAATACCAAAAGATTGTTCAACTTCCTGAATGGCAGAGAGCGAGCCCTGACCTTTTTCCTGACGGTTTAAACCAATTAATACTGCCGCAGGTTGGGCCGCCGCCGCTTGAATAATAGACATGACTTCGCGGACAGCGGTTCCTGCGGTAATCACATCATCAACAATTAATACCCTACCCTTGAGTGGCGCACCCACCAGTGTTCCGCCTTCACCATGATCTTTCGCCTCTTTGCGATTATAGCAATAAGGCAAATCTTGTTGGTGATGGTCGGCCAGTGCTATGGCGGTTGCTGCCGCAAGGGGGATACCCTTATAGGCTGGACCGAAGACAATATCGAAATCGATATTGGCGGCTTTAATGGCGGCGGCATAGTAACGACCTAACTCAGCCAAGGCACTGCCGGTTTGAAAGCGACCTGCGTTAAAGAAGTAGGGGCTGGTGCGGCCAGATTTTAGCGTGAACTCACCAAAGCAGAGGGCTTGGTGTTTAATCGCCAGCTGAATGAAGTCGTGCTGGTATGTTTGCATGCAAAGTTCCTGAAAATGGTCTAGTTTTAAAGTGCTAAGAATAAGATTTTTATGGATCAGAGTGCTGAACTCTAGTGTTAAATGGTTATCCAGTCGTTTTCCTTACCACATGCCCTCCATAAATGCATAAAAATTGTAACAAAACGAAACGCAGGTAACACTTTTTGACAAAGCTTGGGTATCATACACAGTCCGTAATCAAGGGGCTAACATGAGAGTTATCAGTCTTAGCGTCGATGGCATTTTTCAAGCGGCGCAACGCGGCCTTTATGAATGGCTAGCGAATCAGGATGCAGATTTAATCTGTTTACAAGACCTTCGCGCGCTCGAGCGTGAATTGGAAAAACCGGAGTTCCAGCTCGACGGTTATTTTGCCTATTTCTTTGATTCTGGTACTAAACACTACAATGGTGTGGCTATTTACACGCGCTACCAACCTAAAGCCTTGATTTACGGCTTAGGTTTTGCCTCAGGCGTAGACATGGAAGGCCGCTACTTGCAGGTGGATTACGAGCAATTGAGTGTGGGTTCTCTACTAGCTCCCAGCGCTACATCCGAGTTGGAATCGCAAGAGGTCAAAATCAAGTTTTTTGATGACTTTCAAGCCCATCTCGACAAAATCACTCGCAAGCGTCGCGAATACATATTTTGCGGCAATTGGGCTATGGCTCACACCCCGCGCGATGTGAGCAACTCAGCAGAGAATCAACACAACTCCGGCTTTTTGCCTCATGAGCGCCAATGGTTGAGCCAGCTTTACAATCAATTGGGTTATGTAGATGCTTTTCGCCGCGTCAACAAAGACAGTGATGAATACAGTTGGTGGCCCAGTGGCACTAAAGGTGAAGGCGATGCGTGGCGCACGGATTTCCAAGTAGTCTCCAATAGCATTGGCCCTAAAGTGGAATACGCGGCTATTTATAAAACGCAACAGTTTTCCAGCCATATGCCGGTCATTATTGATTACGATATAGAAATGCAGCCGTAAGTAAAATGACACTGTCTTACCAAACCCGCTCTTTGAAGCGGGTTTTTTATTGGTGGGTGAGCAACGTCAAAAGCAGCAATGAGTAAGCATGAACATGTTTACGTATACTTTCGCCCATTCCGATAAGAGTATCTGCTCTGCAGATTTCAGTTCAATCAGTTCATGAACATGTGCGTATTGTGGTACTGGTTGACGATGGCTATTCACTTTACTGCTGCAAAAATAATATTCAATTCATTAACGACAATCTTGCCATTGAAAATCGCCCTGTGCATTTTGCACGAGATGTTTGCGGGTATTTGCTGGGCAAGTATCCGATAACACAACATCACTTTCTTTAATCCCCAATCGCCACGCTAGACCAGGCACGCTAATCGCGTAAAATTGATGGGCGTTATTAACTTGTACAACCAAAGGCAATTCAATGGGTTGTGAGGTTAAATAGGAAAATTGTTTTTCCGCCCAATGTGCGCGGCCGATTAAGCTGGGGTAATCCACGAGGCGACTAATGTGAATGGATACAAATGTTGACAGGCAAAGTAAACCTATGGCGATGAATGGTCGTGTGGAAATGGATAATCCTCTTGCTAATATAATTAGCGGAAATATGATCGCCACTGCCGCATAGTACTCATAACTTTGGCTCGCTAGAAAAAAATAGGGCGCATAAGCTAGAAGAATAAATGCAACTATTGCGAGTATTTTTTGCGGCGATAATTTTTTTCGCAGAGGAAGTAAACTGAGCACGATAAAACCCAGCATAGGCATAGCGGCTGCGGCTGCCCAAATGCAGCCCCAAAGTATTTCGCCTGTCATGATCATACGCAGCGCTTCGCGTGGAATATTCAGCAGCCATGCGCTTAATGCGAAGAGATTGCGCAGTATATTTGTGCCAATCACCAAGCTGTAAGCTTGATCGCGTGAGCCGGTAAAGTGTTTAAAAAAACAATACCAAATGCCGCAGACAAGAGTGCAGCTAAGCCAAGCAATTATTTCTTGTCGGCCGAGTTTAATGGTATCCATGAGAAACACACTAAAACACAACAACAAGAGTGGAATGAGAATGGAAGACTCTTTGCTAAAGAGCGCCAGCAGTTGTAACAAGGGGATAAGCGCACACAACACCCAACGCCATTTTGTTGTGCAACTGGGCGCGGCAATCCAGCAGCAAAAGCATAACGCTGTCCATAACACGAGGATGGAACTATTCGCGGTGGAAGCCCAATGCAATGGTAAAAAATGCACATCGTTGACGCCATAAATGCCAGCGGTCAGCGCGCCAATTACCCAAGGCGATGACCATTTTAGTTGCCGCGCAAACAAATGGGCGGTGAGCCCTACTGACACACTTGCCAACAGCCACAACAAAAAATTGACTGCGTGGGCGATCAGCGGTGTTGTACAAAATTCATCTTCAATAATTCGCCAATAGAGATCAATACTGAGTGGTCGCCAAAAACCAGTGCGCACTTCGGGCCAAAACGCTTGCCACCAAGGCTCATGGTTTAATCGTGCTTTGTGCGCAATTTGCAGAAAAAAATAATCGTCACCCCACCAAGGAGTGGTTAACGCGGGCAACCACATTAACAAGGTGAACACGCACAAACCTAGCGCCAGCCAGCGCATCTCGTGTAAATGGCCGGTGGCGATGGGTGAGTGGGTTGCGTGAGAATTTAACACGTGAATGCGTTAGTCGTGTGAGCGTTATTGATTTTCGCTCAGCGCTTTTTGCTGCAAGCCGTGCAGTTCACTAATCCCTTTTTTGGCTAGCGCGAGCATGGCGGAAAATTCGGCTTCAGTAAAAGGTTCAGCTTCGGCGGTGCCTTGAATTTCAATAATGCCACCGTCATCGCCCATCACCACATTCATATCGGTATCCGCATCGGAATCTTCGGGGTAATCCAAATCCAATACGGGCACGCCTTTATAAATTCCCACAGACACGGAGGCAATGGCGCGCTTCAGCGGTTCGCCTGTCACCTTGCCTGCCGTTTTCAAATGGGCGACCGCATCCGCCAAGGCTACCCATGCGCCCGTGATAGAGGCTGTGCGAGTACCGCCATCGGCTTGAATCACATCGCAATCCAAATGAATGGTATTTTCGCCCAAGGCTTTGAGGTCGATGGCAGCGCGCAACGAGCGCCCAATCAAGCGTTGAATTTCTACGGTACGGCCCTGTTGCTTGCCGCGCGCCGCTTCGCGATCCATTCGGGTGCCAGTAGAGCGTGGCAGCATGCCATATTCAGCCGTTAACCAACCCTGCCCTTGGCCACGCAAAAAGCTCGGTACGTTATTCACCACGCTGGCGGTACAAATGACTTTGGTGTCGCCAAACTCCACCAGTACCGAACCCTCGGCATGTTTGGTGTAGTGACGGGTGATGCGAATATCGCGAAGTTGGTTGGAGTTGCGACCACTGGGGCGTTGCATAAAGAAATCCTTACGACTGAAATGGGACTGTAGGGAAGGTGTGATACCATCCCCCTCAAATTGAATATGCTTAAAAGTGCAGCCGAACTCTACCAGTTAAGGCAGCTAGAAGTCATCAACACATCAAGGATTACCTATGCCACGCAGTATGACCGGATTCGCGCGCCGCGAAGCTAAGCTCCCTTGGGGCACCGCCGTTTGGGAAATTCGCAGCGTCAATCATCGCTATTTAGAACCCAGCTTCCGCCTACCGGAAGACTTCCGAGAAATTGAACCCAACCTGCGTGAAGCCATGCGCAAATCCCTCCAGCGTGGCAAGGTGGAAGCCAGCCTGAGCATCCAATGGGAGCAAGGCGGCGAAGCCGATATGGGCATTAACTTGGATAAGGTCAACCAGCTCGCCAAGGCCGCACAGCAAATTAATGGGCTGCTGGGCTCTGCTGCCGCACCTATAAGCGCGCTAGATATCCTCAAATGGCCAGGCGTGCTGCAAAAGCAAGAACTCGATCGCGAAGCCATGCAGCAAGCGGTTCTTAAATTGTTTGATTCGGCGCTCACGGGTCTTATCGAACACCGCGAACGCGAAGGCAGCGAGCTGGAGCAATTAATTCTCACGCGGTTGGATGCGGTATCGGCTCAAGTGGTTAAAGTACGGGCACGTATGCCCGAGATATTGGTCGCCCAACGCGAAAAGCTGCAAACCAAACTCGCCGCCCTGCAGGTGGATTTAGACCCAGAGCGCCTAGAGCAAGAAATCGTATTACTCGCTCAAAAAGCTGATGTAGACGAAGAGCTAGACCGTCTCGATACCCATGTGATTGAAATCAAACGCAGCCTTAAACAAACCGACTCCCTTGGCCGTCGTTTAGACTTCCTAATGCAAGAATTGAATCGCGAAGCTAATACACTGTCGTCAAAAAGTATTGTGAGCGACACGACTCAAGCAGCGGTGGAGTTAAAAGTATTGATCGAGCAAATGCGTGAGCAGGTGCAGAATATTGAGTAATCTATTGCCGTTTTGTTGGGATTAGGCTTGGCTCTATGACGTTCAGAAGTTCATCTATACTTTGCCAGATTACATATAAGTATTATTACGACTTTCTGTTCGTCCCTTGGAGAAACTAGCCAGATGCAGCGTGAAATATTGAAGCAGTTGGCGGCTAGGCAGGAGTTGTCGTCCGCTGAGCTTGAGGCATTTATTGGTGCGGTCAACCAAGACGAAGTTAGCGATACGGCAATTGCAGCTTTTCTAATGGGTTTATTGTCCAAAGGCGTGAATAGCCGCGAAACTGTGGCAATTGCGCGTGCAATGCGTGCTCACACGGTGCCAGTGCGCCCACGTATCAAAGAGGATTTGCTCGACACCTGCGGTACTGGTGGTGGGCTAACTACCTTCAATATTTCTACAGCTACGGCCATTGTTTGTGCCGCTGCGGGTATTCCTGTCGCAAAACATGGTAGTCGTTCACTTTCTAGCCCCTCTGGCAGTGCAGATGTACTGGAAGCGCTGGGTGTTGAAATCGACCTGCCGGTACCCGCCATTGAGCGCATGATCGAAGACATCGGCATCGCGTTTATCCATGCCCCCAACTTTCACCCCATTATGCGCAAGTTGCTCCCAGTGGAAGCTGCTTTGGGTATTAAGACCATCTTTTACTCCCTGATTGGCCCACTCATTAGCCCAGCGCAGGCGCAGCGTCACTTACTGGGTGTCTATCGTGAAGATTGGCAGGCCATGACTGCTGACGCGGTAAGAGAGTTGGGATTTAAACGCGCTCTGGTGGTTCACGGGTTGGATGGCATAGACGAAATTTCTCTACTAGGGTTAACCCGCATCCACGATATCAGTTCAAGAGGTATTGATGTTTACGATATCACTCCCGAAGATTTTGGTTTAAGACGTTGCCGTCTCGATGACATAGCTACCTTGGGGCCGCAGGGTAATGCGGAGCTGATTCGCAAGATATTTTCTGGCCAAGTGAAGGGTGCACCACGCGATGCGATTGTCTTCAACAGTGCCGGTGCCTTGATAGCGGGCGGGCGCGCCGCTGATTTTCGCGAAGGCGTCTCCTTGGCGGTAGATATCATTGACTCAGGAGCAGCAGCGCGCAAGTTAGGCGAGTTGATCGATACCTCGCACTCTTTTAGCGAACGCGAACCCGCTGTTCATCATGGTGAAGCACGCCAGTTGCGCAGTGCCGAGCGCATCTGGCACGGTATAATCGAGGCATCGCTCGATGGCATGCTGTTACTTAGCAGGGACGGCATGGTAGAGCGGGTTAATAACCAAGCTTGCACACAGCTGGGCTTGAAGCCACAACAAGTAGTAGGGCGCGGTTACGCGCAACTTTTGGCGCAGCTGTTGGACGAAGCCAATGTCCAGCTGCGCCTTGAGCGAATTTCCGAGGCTTTTTTGAGCGGGCAGGCCCAGCGTTGGGACGATAAGTGTGGCAACCGTTATTACAGCGTAACTGCCATACCTGTGGATGATGGCAGTGGTTTGGTACTTATTTGCCGCGACCGAACCGAGCAAATCCGTGCTGAAGCCTCGGAACAAGATAAGCGTGCGCGCCTTAAAACCCTGATTGAAACCTTGCCGGATCTTATTTGGCTGAGTGATATTGACGGTAATTTTCTTAACTGTAATCACAAGTTCGAGCGTTTGCTGGGGGTGGCAGAAAATCAAATTAAGGGGCGGACGGTGGGGGATTTTCTGCCTGATGACTTGGTAAATCGTTTAAATCAAGGTGCAGCACAGGTTTTGGCAACTGGCCGCTCAGTTGTATCGCGTGAGTGGTTGGTTTATGCCGATGACGGGCGCAAAGAGTATGTCGAAATCATTCAAGCGCCTTTTATCGATCAACAAGGCGTTTTAAAAGGCGTGATGAGTATCGCCCGTGATGTGACCAGTTTTCAGCGCAACGAGGATGAACTCCAGCGCCAACGCACTGCGTTGCGCAAAATGCTTTACACCGACGATCTGACCGGTTTGCCCAGCCGGCAGGCGCAAATCGAGCGCATTCAAGTGCTGGCCGTGAGTGGTTCGAATTTCTCCATTATTGGCCTTTCACTGAATAATTTTTCGCGTATCTTCAGCAATTTTGGCTCCTCTATGAGCGATGCGGTTATTGCCACGACTGCATCGGTGTTACGCGAGGCCATTCCTTCTGGCTGTGGGCTTTATCGCACAGCAGATACACGTTTTTCTATTATTGTTGTTGATGTTATAGATCCATTAATGCTCACGAATATCGCCAGCCGCATTATTGAGCGTATGAGTAAACCCTTAGAAATTAAAGATGCTTCTATTTTCGTCAATCTATCTATTGGTGTCGCGTCCTTCCCCACACATGGCGCCGATACCGAACAGCTGATTCGTAACACGATTGCGGCGCTCAATGAGGCCGAGCAAATTGACGGTATGGCATTCCGTATGTTTGCGCCTCAAATGCTTGATAGCGTTCGGCACTTGCAGTGGCTCGACCACAATTTACGGTTGGCACTTGATCAAGGCCAGTTTGAATTGCACTATCAACCCAAAGTGGATCTAGCAACGGGAACAATTGGTAGTGTCGAAGCCCTAATTCGCTGGACTCATCCCGAGCGAGGCAAAATACCGCCCAATGATTTTATCAGCCGTTGTGAAGCCAATGGCCTGATAATTCCACTTGGGCGTTGGATTATAGCTACGGCTTCACACCAAGCTGCTGAGTGGTGCACGCAAGGAATGCCCATCAGGATCGCTATCAATCTTAGCGCTAGACAACTTGCCGATTCAGAGTTACTTCATAAATTGCGCGAAGCGCAGATTCATGCACATGGTTTGCTTGATATTGAGTTGACTGAAAGTTGTCTAATGAATTACGAAGACAAAACCTTGGAATTTATCCAGCAGTGTTATGCGATGGGTTTTGGAGTTCATTTAGATGATTTTGGTACCGGTTATTCATCGCTTTCAGTGCTTTCCAGAATGCCTTTTTCAATGATTAAACTAGACCGAGCCTTCGTGCACGAAATTGGTAAGCCTGGCAATGGGCAGGCGTTGTTAAAATCTATGATTGGTATGGCGAAAGAGCTAGGTCTGCTGGTAGTTGCCGAAGGTGTAGAAACCCGAGAACAGGTAGATTTTTTGAAAACTCACGGCGTTGCGGTCGCTCAAGGTTGGCTTTATGCTCCAGCTATGGCGGTACCAACATTCAATCTCTGGTGCGCCAGCTATGCGAAGGCAATCTAAATAATAATTATCATTTAGATTGATT
>Ga0075014_100000300_pt1 | contig 13959 bp, 15 predicted proteins | sample AleBraG_ABR_2014_FD_71472 | JGI IMG/M metagenome (GOLD analysis project Ga0075014, IMG submission 71472) | Freshwater sediment microbial communities in response to fracking from Pennsylvania, USA - Alex Branch Run_MetaG_ABR_2014 | ecosystem: Environmental > Aquatic > Freshwater > Creek >... | reverse complement strand
AAGAAGAAGAGTTGCGCACTTACATGCGCACAGCAGTACAAGTGTCGGAAGATGCGCCAGTATTACTAGATCACTTCTTAAATAATGCTATTGAAGTGGATATAGACGCGGTATCAGACGGTAAACAAGTGGTTATCGGCGGTATCATGCAGCATATTGAGCAATGTGGCGTTCACTCTGGTGACTCGGCTTGCTCGCTGCCACCTTATTCGTTGCCTGCGGATGTGCAGGATGCAATGCGCGAGCAAGTAAAACAAATGGCGATTGAATTGGGTGTTATCGGCTTGATGAATACTCAGCTGGCTTACCAAGATGGCAAAATTTATGTGATCGAAGTAAACCCGCGTGCGTCGCGTACTGTTCCTTTCGTGTCTAAATGCATTGGTATTTCTTTGGCCAAAGTGGCTGCGCGTTGCCAAGCAGGTATGACCTTAGAAGCGCAAGGTTTTACTAAAGAAATTATCCCAACCTATTTCAGCGTGAAAGAAGCGGTGTTCCCGTTCAATAAATTCCCTGCAGTAGACCCCATTCTCGGCCCAGAAATGAAATCAACCGGCGAAGTTATGGGGGTGGGTGATAGTTTCGGTGAAGCCTACGGTAAATCACAGTTGGGTGCTAACAACCGTATTCCATCATCGGGTACAGCGTTTATCAGTGTGCGCGATATGGATAAAGACGGTATCGTCAGTGTTGGCCAAGATTTGGCGGAGTTGGGTTTCAAATTGGTGGCAACACGTGGTACTGCTGTAGTGTTGCAAAATGCTGGTTTGGACGTGCAAGTGATTAATAAAGTGCAAGAAGGGCGTCCGCATATTGTGGATATGATTAAGAATGACGAAATCGACTTAATCATCAATACCGTAGAAGGCCGTCAAGCAACGCGCGATTCTTCATCCATTCGCCGTAATGCCGAAAATCATCGGGTGTACTACAACACTACGTTAGCGGCTGGTTTGGCGGTGTGTATGGCACTGAAGGAAGGCGACAATATTGAAGTTCGTCGCTTGCAGGACTTACACCAAAGACCTTGTAAATAAGCTGATTGTTAACAATAGAGAGCGCTTGTTTACAGAGCGCTCTGAGTAAAGGAAAGATCAATGAGCACAAAATTCCCAATGACAGCACTCGGCGCAGAAAAGCTCGCCGCCGAGTTGGAAGATTTGAAAAAAGTTCAGCGTCCGCGCATTGTGCAAGCTATTGCGGAAGCGCGCGCACACGGCGATTTGAAAGAAAATGCCGAATATTCGGCAGCGCGTGAGCAACAAAGTTTTTGCGAAGGTCGTATTCAAGAAATTGAAGGTAAATTAGGTAACGCGCAAATTATTGATGTTACAAAAATTCCGCACACGGGCAAAGTTATTTTTGGCACAACAGTTACTATTGTGAATGTGGAAACCGATCAAACTGTTACTTACAAAATTGTTGGTGATGATGAATCGGAAATTAAAGCCAATAAAATTTCGGTGAACTCGCCTATCGCACGTGCCTTAATTGGCAAAGAAGAGGGTGATGTGGTAGTAGTGAAAGCGCCGGGCGGTGAAGTGGAGTATGAAATCGATAAGGTCGAACATTTATAATTTAATAATTTTTAAAGGAAATTAGGAGATACGATGAAAAATTTAAAGGTTTGTAATGTTTTTTTGTTAGCAATTGCTGGATTGTTGTGGGTTGGTCAGTTGCAGGCATCTATTGTTAATCTAGATGCGAATACTACTGTGAGCATTTCTAGGTTGACCAACTCCCAATTTCAACCTGTGGATCCAAGCTTGTGGAGTATCAGCAATCTCTTTCAAATAGGCGCACCACTGAATTTGCATTTATCGTATGACTCAAATGCTCAAATCTCTAATCAGTTTCAATTTCCAGATGTTGTTGATGTTGCAACTTATGATAGTGCAATCAAATCGGTGTCTATCGATTCAGGGAATTTTAATGTGGTCAGTAATTCAGGAGAAATTCAACTGACGGATGGAAATCCAGCAGCTGGCTGGACTGATGAGATTCATATGGGCACGACTGAGCCACTGCAGTTTGATTATATGGGTGAATCTTATGCTGTAGTTGCTTCTGGTATTGGAATGTATGACCAAAGTGCAACATTATTAAACAATCTAAATTTGCCTTCAGATAAAGCTATTTTTGACTCTTTTTTGACAAACCCTAACGGATATAACCTCGTTTTTTTAAGTATAGTGAAAATGCCAGTTGATAATGAGAACTGGATGTCGAATGGTTGGTATGATGTGTATGGGTTTCTCAATGTAGAGAATGTATCCATAGCTAATGTTTCCGAGCCAAGTACAATGTTTCTCGCTTTGTGTGGTTTGTTTGGTCTTGTGTTAAGAAGGATTGCAAAAAATCAAGCATAGAGATTGCCTGAGTTTATTATTAATAAAAAAGCCGCCCAATAAGGCGGCTTTTTTATTGCTTACAGTCATCAATTCTAGCGATGCAAATTAGACAGCTTCGGATTCGCTTTTTTATTGGCGCGATAGAGTAAAACTACTTTGCCAATCTCTTGAATCAGTTCAACATTGGGCAACGTAATTAGTTCAGCGACAATGGCTTTGCGGTCTTCGCGTTCAGTCATGGCCAGTTTTACTTTAATTAACTCATGATCATCTAATGCGCGGTTTAGTTCCAACAATACACCTTCGCTCAAGCCATTACCGGCTATGGTGACAATAGGGTTGAGCTTGTGGCCGATGGTACGAAATGATTTTTTGCGGTCGGTGCTGATGGGCATAAAGTGCTTACCTTGGGGGATTCAATAAACGGTTGTGATCTTGGGTACCATTGTAGCCCAGTCAGCTGCCAAAGCGTTACTGGCTGAAGCGGCAATCTGGGTTCGAGGCCGAATTCATTACAAAAAAGCATTTTTAAAGCGTTGTTTTTGCCGGAAAGCTGCTAGAGTTTAGGCTAGAGAGCGGTTATTTTTAGGTTCCGCATACCTCTTCCGGCGCTTGGTGCTTGTAATTCCTGAGTGCGCCCCCACATAGAATCAAATGTGCGGTTGTACAATTTATACCTCATCTGCTGGGAGCACAGGTTTTGTGTTCATTGCTGTTGGTTAACGTGATTTTTCACGCTGTTTTAAAGTCTTTATGAGGAAATCTCCTTGAACGATATCACCAAAAATCTCCTGATTTGGCTGGTTATTGCGGTTGTTATATTCAGCATTTTTGAGAGTTTTAACCGCCCCGCAAGCAGCGAGACGATCAGTTATACCGAGTTTATTAAAGCTGTCAAAGACGAGCGCGTTCAGGAAGTCATTATTGATCCTATCAGTATTGAAGGAATTTATTCCGATCGCTCCACGTTCAAAACACTAAGACCGCAAACTCAAGATCCGAAGTTGCTCGAAGATTTGTACAATCACAACGTCAATATCAAAGGTCGTGAGGTTGAGCAGCAAAGTCTGTGGAACCAATTGCTGGTCGCTAGCTTTCCTGTATTAATTATTATCGCTGTTTTCTGGTTTTTTATGCGCCAAATGCAAGGTGGTGCGGGCGGCAAGGGCGGGCCTATGAGCTTTGGCAAAAGTAAAGCGCGCTTGCTTGGTGAAGACCAAATTAAAACGACTTTTGCTGACGTGGCAGGAGTAGATGAAGCAAAAGAAGAAGTACAGGAGCTAGTACAGTTTCTGCGTGACCCTTCTAAATTCCAGCGGTTGGGCGGCCAAATCCCACGCGGTGTGCTGATGGTTGGTCCTCCAGGTACGGGTAAAACTTTACTGGCTAAGGCAATTGCTGGCGAGGCCAAAGTACCATTCTTTTCGATTTCTGGTTCTGATTTCGTTGAAATGTTCGTCGGTGTGGGTGCAAGTCGTGTACGCGATATGTTTGACCAAGCGAAGAAGCAGGCGCCCTGTATTATTTTCATCGACGAGATTGATGCTGTTGGCCGTCACCGTGGCGGTGGACATGGTGGCGGTCACGATGAGCGCGAACAGACCCTTAATCAGTTGTTGGTGGAGATGGATGGGTTTGAAGGTAATGATGGCGTCATTATCATAGCCGCCACTAACCGTGCCGATGTATTAGATAAAGCCTTGCTACGCCCTGGCCGTTTTGACCGTCAGGTGTATGTTGGCTTGCCTGATATTCGTGGTCGTGAGCAAATCCTGAAAGTGCACATGCGCAAAGTACCCATTGAGGAGCGCGTGAGTGCTTCGGTTATCGCCCGTGGCACACCGGGTTTTTCTGGTGCTGAACTGGCTAACCTTGTGAATGAAGCGGCTCTGATGGCAGCACGTGGCAACAAGCGTTTAGTTACAATGGAAGATTTCGAAAAAGCTCGCGATAAAATCATGATGGGTGCAGAGCGCAAATCCATGGTGATGAGCGAGAAAGAAAAAGAAAATACGGCCTACCACGAGGCGGGTCATGCGATCATTGGTTGTGTGGTGCCTGAGCATGATCCTGTGCATAAAGTTACCATCATTCCGCGTGGCGGTGCTTTGGGTGTCACCCAATATTTGCCCGAAGAAGATAAATACAGCTGGAGTAAGCGTTCTCTTGAATCGCGCTTATGTACTTTGTTTGGCGGTCGTATTGCGGAGGAGATGACTCTGGGGGTTGATGGTGTAACGACCGGGGCGTCTAATGATATTGAGCGTGCAACCAGTATGGCGCGCAGTATGGTAACCAAGTGGGGCTTGTCAGCCAAATTGGGGCCATTGCATTATGGTGAGGAAGAGGGCGCTTATCCCGGTATGGCAACGCAACAGTATTCTAGTGAAACCTCACGTCAAATTGACGAAGAGGTTCGCCGCATCGTTAACGAATGCTATGAACGTGCGACTAAAATTCTAGAGGAGAATCGCGATATTTTAGAGGCTATGAAAGATGCTTTGATGGAATATGAAACCATCGATTCTGATCAAGTTGCTGACTTAATGGCGCGTCGTAAAGTACGTCCGCCGCGCGAGTGGAATGATGATGACTTTAACAGCCATTTACGCAATAAAGACTCTGAGGAAAAGCCAGCAGATCCTATTGGTGGCCCAGCAAATACACATTAATTGTATGCTAATTAAGGGGTTAACAATGAAATCAGTGAAGTTACTGAAAGGATTGCTAGCGAGAGTCTCCTTGTTAGCTGTGCTGCTGATATCTGCATTCGTGTGTTATGCAATGGGCGCCAGAACAGGAATGGTGTGGGTACTTTTGTCTGGTTTTCTGTTTGAGTCTGGTTTTTGGTTGGTATTATTGAAAGCTAGAAAACAATTATCCTATTGAATTCTCGTTAAGCGTTTAATCAATAACCCCGAGCTTGCTCGGGGTTATTTTTTGTCGGCTTGTTAAGAATAGGTTTGTTATGAAATTGATGTGCGGCTCTCAATCATTAGATCTTTCTGTGCCCAAAATTATGGGTATTCTCAATGCCACACCAGACTCCTTTTCAGATGGTGGCAGCTATTACCAATCGGGCTATTTATCCCTTGATTTATTGCTTAGCCGCGCTGAGAAAATGCTATCTGAAGGTGCGGATATTTTGGATGTTGGCGGTGAGTCTACTCGTCCGGGAGCTGCACCTGTATCTGAGCAGGAAGAATTGGATAGGGTCATTCCTGTAGTGGAAGCATTGGTGCAAAAACTGGGCGCGCTGGTATCGGTTGATACAAGTACCGCGAGTGTGATGCGTGAATCCGCGGCCAAAGGTGCTAGTTTAATTAATGACGTGCGCGCCTTAAGCCGCGATGGAGCCTTGATTGCTGCAGCTAATACGGGATTACCCATCTGCTTAATGCATATGCAAGGACAACCTAAAACCATGCAAGCTGCACCTGAATATACTGATGTGGTTGCTGAAGTTACAGGGTTTTTACAGGAGCGGATGATGTCTTGCATTGCCGTAGGCATCGCTAAAGAGCGCATTCTAGTAGACCCAGGATTTGGCTTTGGCAAAACTCTCGCGCATAATCTCGCCCTTTTAGCGCGCTTGTCAGAATTGGCTCGTTTGGAGGTGCCGATTTTGGTTGGCTTGTCGCGCAAGTCATTATTGGGGCAGTTGCTCAATCGCAATGTCGATGAGCGCCTACCCGGAAGTTTGGCCTTGGCTTATGCAGCGGCCGAGCGGGGCGCAGCCATTATTCGTGTACACGATGTAGCTGCTACCAAAGATGTATTAAGCGTATTAAACGCACTCAAAACCCAATGATCAGCAGAGTGGAGTAAGGATTCATGTCGCGTAAATATTTTGGTACAGATGGTATTCGTGGATTGGTTGGCGAAGCGCCCATTACCCCCGATTTTATGCTGAAGCTCGGTTGGGCTGCTGGTCGAGTGCTTAGGGATCGCTTTGATGGATCGAACATGATTTTAATTGGCAAAGACACGCGTATTTCTGGCTATATGTTTGAATCTGCCATTCAAGCCGGCTTGATTAATGCTGGCTGCGATGTGGGATTGTTGGGGCCCATGCCAACACCGGGAGTGGCCTATTTGACACGTACTTTTCAGGCGCAGGCCGGTATTGTGATCAGTGCTTCGCACAATAGTTATGTGGATAATGGCATTAAATTTTTTGGTGGCAATGGTACTAAATTGCCTGACGAGCTTGAGTACTTGATTGAAGAAGAGCTAGAAAAACCCATGGTGACAGCGGAAAAACTCGGTAAAGCACGTCGCATTGGCGATGCCTCCGGTCGCTACATTGAGTTCTGTAAGGGCACCATGCCGTGGGGCTTTAACCTGAAAGGTCTACAAATTGTGCTCGATTGCGCCCATGGTGCCACCTACAACATAGCGCCCGATGTATTTAGTGAATTAGGCGCCAAAATTATTCCTATGTTTGTAGAGCCTAACGGTACCAACATCAACCGCAGTTGTGGTTCAACTAAACCAGAGGCGCTGCAAGAAAAAGTTATCGAAGTAGGGGCGGATTTGGGTATCGCCTTTGATGGTGATGGTGATCGCGTTGTCTTTGTGGATCACAAAGGTGAAATTGTCGATGGTGACGAGTTGCTCTACATTATTGCCCGATACCAGCAAGAGTACGCGGGTGGCTGCGACGGTGTTGTTGGTACCTTGATGAGCAATTTTGGTTTTGAATTAGGCTTGAAAAAAATTGGTGTGTCCTTCGCTCGCGCCAAAGTGGGTGATCGCTATGTAATCGAAATGATGCGTCAAAATGGTTGGCGTTTGGGTGGCGAAAATTCAGGTCATATTGTGTGCAGTAACGTAACCACCACGGGTGATGGCATTATCTCTGCTTTGCAAGTTTTGTTGGCGATTACAACATTTGGTGAGTCGCTCAATAAAATTAAAAGAGGCATGAATAAGTTGCCGCAAGTCATGATCAATGTACATATGGCCAAGCGTGTGGACTTGAGTACGGATGAAACCGTACAGGCCGCGGTAAAGGCCACTGAAGCAAAATTGGCAGGTACGGGCCGTGTGCTTTTGCGTCCATCAGGTACCGAACCTGTAGTGCGCGTAATGGTTGAAGGTGAAGATAAGAAGCAGGTAAAAGAGTTGGCACAAGAGCTGGCTAAAACTGTTGAGCAGGCGCTTAACTGATTCATGCACGCTTCTGGCTCTGGTAAATTGCTTTTGTTTAAAGCTTGCTCAAAGCCACAAATTGGCATTGCTAATGCTATTGCCGAAACTAGGAGTTTCCCCTGCCGCTATTAGAAAAACAGATAAAAATCAGTGTGTAAGCTAAGATTCGGTTGTATGTTCAATTCATCTTAGCTACCATAAGCGCCCGCTTTGGGGGAGGTATTGCTGTTGAACAAAGCCGCTAACACCAAGCGTCGCCAACTAGTCGTTGGTAATTGGAAAATGAATGGTAATCAGCGAAAGAACGCTGAGTTACTGGCCAGTATAGTTGCCGGATGGCAAGGTGAGCACAGAGCTGATGTGGTTGTGTGCCCCCCAACTGTATATTTACAGCAAACCCGTGACTGTATTTCAGACTCTCCAATTATTTTGGGTGCACAAAATGTCAATCAGCATGAGGCTGGTGCATTTACGGGTGAAGTTTCCGCGCAAATGTTGGCAGATTTGGATTGCAAATTTGTCATAATTGGTCACAATGAGCGCCGCCGCTTGCAGGGCGAAACCGACGAGCAAGTAGCGCAAAAATTTATGGCTGCGCAGCGTGGAAAGTTGATACCTATATTGTGTGTTGGTGAGTCATTGGCTCAGCGCGAAAATGGTCAACAGCTGCAGGTGATTGAACGTCAGCTACAGGCTGTGTTTAGCCATACTGGTCTGGAAGTGTTTGAACATGCTGTAATTGCTTACGAGCCGGTTTGGGCGGTAGGCACAGGTAAAACCGCGACGCCAGAGCAAGCGCTTGAAGTTCACAGCTTCATTCGTAATCAATTAGGTAAAGCGGCAGAAACAGTAAGAATTTTATACGGTGGAAGCGTTAAAGCGCACAATGCACAACAATTGTTTGCCTTGGCCGATATAGATGGCGCCTTGCTCGGTGGAGCTTCGCTCGATGCCGAGGAATTTTTAAAGATTTGCAAAGCCGCTGATTAAGTCAGCACACTTGAAAAAGCGCACAGCGCTCAATAAGAGATCCAGTAATGGAAAAGATATTCTTGGTGATTAACTCTGTATCTGCGTTGATTGTGATCGGTTTGATTCTGATTCAACAAGGTAAAGGTGCGGCGACAGGTGCCTCTTTTGGTGGTGGCGCTTCACAAACTGTGTTTGGTAGTGATGGCGGTGGTAGTTTCTTTACCCGTGCAACTGCGTTGTTCGCTACATTATTTTTTGCTACCAGTTTGGGTCTGGCTGTGATTGCAAAAAATCATGCTAGAGTTGCAGCGCAAGGTATTGCAGTTCCAGCTGCCGCAACTCAACAGGCTCCTTCTGCGCCAGTAGCTCCAGCGAATGATGTTCCTGTAACAACAGACGCACAAGCTCCCGTTGTGGCGCCTGCCGCAAATGACGTTCCGGTCACTGCACCGGAGCAAGGTAAGTAAAAGTATCAATGCCCGAGTGGTGGAATTGGTAGACACGCTATGTTGAGGTCGTAGTGGCGTAAGCTGTGCCGGTTCGAGTCCGGCCTCGGGTACCAAGTGCAAGTCCGATACTGTCCAGTATCACTTTAAACCCCGCGTAATTGCGGGGTTTTTTGTTTCTGGCCATCCTATGCAGTCCCTCTCGATCCATTGCTATCCGACCATTTGTGGTGCTACATTTAGTGCTACATCAATTCGATTTAGGTTGGTAGCACCACATGCCTTTGACCGACACTGCAATCAAGCAGGCCAAGCCCCGGGACGAGGATTATTGGCTTACCGACGAGAAGGGCTTACGCCTTCTCGTTAAGACCACAGGCTCTAAGTATTGGCGCTTAAAATATCGATTCCAAGGTAAGCAAAAAACCTTGGCTGTAGGTGTCTACCCGTCGGTTAGCTTAAAGTCGGCAAGGGAGAAGATATTTGAAGCGCGGCGTTTACTGGATCAGGGCTTTGATCCTAGCCAAGAAAAGCAAAAGGAGCGCCGGCAGGTCGAGCATAACCACCAAAACCTATTTGCCGTTGTCGCAAGGGAGTGGTGGGAGCACCAAAAGGGTACTTGGACTGAAAATCATGCGAATCGGATTTGGGGGCGAATGGTTACGGATGTTATTCCATATATTGGTGATAGGCCAATTTACGATGTGCAGTCTCATGAAATCATCTCCATTATTAGGAAAATAGAAGCGCGTGACGCGCTCGATGTTGCACAACGTGTTCTGCAAGATATAGGTCGTATTGGTAGTTATGCTGTTGCGACCGACCGCATGAAAACAAATCCTGCCAGAGAGCTATCTGGAATACTTAAATCTCGCAAGCAAGAACATAGGCCCTCACTGCCGCGCGAACAGCTTCGTGGCTTTTTACAGGATCTAGATAAATATGATGAGAAGGGCCGTTTGTTAACGAAGCTAGCAATTCAGTTATTGATCCTAACGTTTGTGCGTTCCGGTGAATTGCGCGGGGCTAGGTGGGAAGAATTTGATCTCGAAGAAAAGCTATGGCGAATTCCTGGTTATCGCATGAAAATGAAAACTGAACACTTGGTGCCACTCGCTAGTCAAACCATTGTAAAATTGAAGGAACTAAAATCGATTAGCGGTCAGTATGAATTGCTCTTCCCATCTGAAAGAAGCCGAAACGATTGCATGAGCGACGGCACCTTGCGTCTTGCAATTTATCGGCTCGGCTATGATGGTAAAACTTTAGGAAAGACCAAGTGCGTTCCACATGGTTTTAGAGCAACCGCGTCCTCAATCCTGAATGAAAAGGGTTTTAATCCTGACGCCATTGAGCGCCAATTGGCTCACATGGAGCGCAACGGGGTTAGGGCTGCGTATACCCATCACGCACGGTATTTAGAAGAGCGGCATACTATGATGCAATGGTGGGGCGATTATTTGGATTCACTAAAAGGTTAAATGTGCTGGAAAATGGCTGAAATGTAATTAATTCGAGCAAAGCTTTAATCTTCTTGGTGTTATTTTTGGTGCTGACATATTAGTTAATGATATGTCTAACGATAATACCAGCAAAACTAAGTGGTTGTGATCGGCTATAAAAGTTAGTCTGCAAATTCGCATTCTGCTGCTTGAGGAAAAATGCTCCTGCTGACTGGTTGATGGAAAACAATAGCGACATCAGTACAGTAGGTTTCATCAGCCATTCTTATAGGTGAAACCTTCAGGCGCTCGACGATAACTGTCGTAAATCCTGGTAGGTTTGGAACGTCACCGTCGCCAAAGTGTGGGTGGCATAGAACGCCGCTAGAATTAAGGAGTAATTTCATGCGTCTAGCATTATCTGCCCTATTGTCTTCAGCATCCTGCATACTTGGTATGTAATCAAAAGGATCGAAAAATATGAAATCGTACTTAAAATCAACAGCAATCTGCTTCCAGTCTCCACAATAGTGATTGACTGAAGGGTGATTATTTGCAAAATGTATCAGATCTTGATAAATACTATGCTCTATCTCGTAAATATCGTGGCGCATTGGTTTCAGGTATTTTTGGATTAAATTTGCTGAAATTCCAAGCCCAAAACCAACCTCCAAAACTTTATTTGGGTTGAGATATGCAAGTTGTTGAAAGATAGATTGGAAGTAGGGTTCCTCTGTTCGTGACATTACTATCAATCCGTTCCAGATGATCACGTTTTGATTTTTTTCATCAAACGTTAATGCCATAGAGCTCATTTGTTATCCTTCGGTGAGGTGAGGTATGAAATCATGCTATTGCCTTGATTAACTACGGATCAATATTTATCGTCGAGGGCTGCACGATATTGTCAGTCTTAAGAGAATTTCTACTCCGCATTAGAACGAGTTGAGACTCTTTATGTTCAGTCACTGCTATAAAACCTGCATATTCAGCGGCTTTACGTGATGCAATATTAGATTTACGCATGTGGGCATAGACTACATCGTACTTGCTAAGCTCGCAACAAAGTTGATATGCAATCCTACCGATATGTCTCCCTTGGCTAGGCCGATTCAAATACAGATGAATAGATGGGTGTATGCCTCGTATAGAGTCATTGATAATATTTATATAAGCAGTTCCTGCCCGCTCGCCATTTGCTAGAACAACCCATGCCTCTCCTCCTTTGCCTCCGCCCCTTTTAGGGGTGCCAGGAGTGCGTTTTATTTCAATGGCATCTATTGTTAATGAGCCGCTGTTTGAATTTTTTGGTTTCAACTTAATTGGGGGAGCCATTCATATCGTCTCTTCTAAGCCGATAAGAAGTTGGTTGCAGCTCTGCGCCCAAAATTCAGCAGGGAAAAAGCCTGGAGAAAAAGCAACAACGATGTCTGCGAGGCGATCTAATATCTTATGTCTCTTTAAGGCCTGGGTCAGCTCATTAATTCGAATCAATACTTGCTGCAATGAGCAGTCTAAAGGACCTGGGTTTTCTATGGCATCGCTGTCGCCATCGTACCTATTGCAGAAGTAGTCCATATCAATGTGTAGCAGTATTGCTGTTTCCTCATCGAAGTCACTATTGAGTCCCTCAAGCCAGCTGTCGAAATCATTAGTGAACCGATAGCGCCCGCGTCCTATACCGTTGTTATCTGCAGTGAGCGAGATGCCTGGTCGACATTTATTGGGATTCAGCAGAGTGTCTGGCAAGAGATCTAGCTTGATGGCTGAATCGATAGTTCCAATACATTTTGGTCCTTGGCAAAGGTGGCGAACGTCCGTGCTTGGAGCGAAGTGAAGAAAAGGAGTTAGGAAGCTTCCCATTCCTAATGCGCCACTTTTAATAGCGCTTGTTACAGAGCAAGGATCTAGGAGGTTAAAGGTTTTCCCTGTAATTGAATCAACCCAGGCATCTTCATGTTGGAAAATTCTTGGTGGACCCAGATCTTTATGATCGTCTACGTGAAGTACAGTGATGTGTGGATGTTGGGGGTTGCTAACCAACCACTCACTCCAGCTTTCCAGCGTCCAAGTATCGTTTAACGACAATAGCAGTCTGCCTCTACGTTTGCGGGCAAATGCAATATCTTTATATCGAATGTTATCTCCCCACCAGGTCAATCCTTGATTAAGATTGGGGTCGACATAACGGTACGGGTCGTCCGACCATTCAAGTGTCAATGTCCAATGATTGCCGACATGGGTAGCTAACGCGTCCTTGTCACAGAAGTAGCTCCTCAGTTTTTCATGACGTTCAAGAGAATCACGAGGTAAACGAGATATTGGAATGGTTATCTGCGAGCTCATTGGACTTAGTTCCTTCACAGGAGGCAAGATTTAAAACATCTACAAGCCTCAAACCAATTTCTGTTAGTGGGCACTCCTTAAGCGTAGCAAATGCCTGCTTTAGGTGCAGATTAGTATTAGCTATCTGGTTAAGAGCTCGAGCTTTTAGTTTTGTTGGTCCATGATCAAGCACGTGTAGCCAAAAACGCCTTAGCTCCACGAAAACAAACACTGCATGGAGTAATCCTGAAGGTGGGCGCAAATCATCTCGCCAGGGTGAAGCTACTCTGATCGATGTGCGTTCTACTGTCGACACGAGCCTCTCTAGTAGGTAGAGTTTCTGGTGGCGATGTTCATGAATAAGGGAATCAGCTAGGTCGTAAGGGTCGATAAGGCTATCGCCTTGTGAAATAGATATGTAAAGCGCTCCAGGAACGGAATTATCACTAAATGAAACGATTTTATGCGGGTCTGCTGATGGGTCGTTTACGAATTGGATCGCGCTACATATGGCCAACATTTCCGCTGCAAGCATTGGTCGCCATGCACGCACGATATCCATAGCCTGATCGACGAGTAATCGGCCTATCTCTGCTAGCTTGTCATCTTCAAATATTATAGCGTCACCAAAGGGCGCTCTAAGCCAGAAATCATTACGACCAACATCAAGTGTAGAATGGTCCGATTGTAAATTTGCCTGATCGAGCAATACATCTAGATAATCTGGGCTAATCGGAATTGCCTTACCATCCACTGATAGGAGTGTGTGTCCTTCTTTTTCAGCTATAACAGCACTTGACCAAGCGAGAGTGCCAGGGTGGAATGCGATCCGTTCGAAAATTGCTTCATTTAGATTACCAAGCTCGTTAGCACGAATATCGCTTTGGAGATAAAACAATGATTTTCGCAGGCGCTGAACTGCGTTGTTCTTTGCGTTAACGCAAAGCCAGTTTAAGTAAGAATTAGATGTTTCAGCCTTTTCGAATTTCGCCAAATCAAACATGTCAGGAAGAGGTTCCGTCTCTTCCTTTACAATTTCGGGCAGTAGATGCTCTTGAAGCCGATTGCTAATGTGGGTGATCAGTCGGGTCATCTCGTTGCAGTAGACTGTCGGATTTTTGAAGCCATTCCCATCATAGCGGTGAGGCAGTGAACCGCCACCACAAATATCTACAATTGCACAAGATTGGCAGCTTTCGGACAGCCCGTCTTTGCGTAGATAGCGACGATGCTGCTCAATTGAAGCGGACATAGCCACCTCTGCAATAG
>Ga0075014_100000297_pt1 | contig 14033 bp, 11 predicted proteins | sample AleBraG_ABR_2014_FD_71472 | JGI IMG/M metagenome (GOLD analysis project Ga0075014, IMG submission 71472) | Freshwater sediment microbial communities in response to fracking from Pennsylvania, USA - Alex Branch Run_MetaG_ABR_2014 | ecosystem: Environmental > Aquatic > Freshwater > Creek >... | reverse complement strand
CAACTGGCCGAGATGTGCGGTGAGGACACCCAGGATATCGCCGGCCTGCCGATCGATCAGATCCAGCAGGCCGTTCAGCCGAACGACGCCCAGCGCGCGGCGCTCGACGATCTCGCCAACGCTTCGGTGAAGGCGGCGCAGACCATCAGGACCGCGTGCCCGTCCAAGATCGTTTCGACCGCGCCCGGCAGGCTCGCGGCGATGGAGCAGCGTCTGGAAGGGATGATCTCGGCCGTCAACATGGTGCAGCCGCCGCTCGATCGTTTCTGGAACCTGCTTGATGACGAGCAGAAGACGCGGCTGAGCTCGCTTGGTCAATCCCAGCGCAATGACCGGCGTGGCGAGCGCAGCACCGAGGCGGCTTGCGGCTCGGAACCCGGCGTGACGGAGTGGCCGGCCGCTGAAATCGAGGCGCGGCTGCATCCGACCGAGGCACAGCGCGCCAGCCTTGCCAACCTGAAGGACGCCACCCAGAAGGCGGCAGAAATGCTCAAGTCGACCTGCGCGCCCGACAGCGCCTTGACGCCGCCGGCGCGGCTTGCCGCCGTCGGCAAGCGGCTCGACACCATGTTGCAGGCGGTCGAAACCGTGAAGTCGGCGGTTGACGACCTCTACAAGGATTTGACCGACGAGCAGAAGGCCCAGTTCGAAGCCATCGGACCGGGCCGTACCGCAGCGTCATCGTCCGACGAGACCGCTCCGTCCTCCGGCAGGCACTATCGGCACCGGCATCACGCCAGCATCGGCGGAATGGTGCGCCGGCTGATCTCGTTCGGTTTTTGATGCTTGATCGCCCCGCGAAGCGGAGGGAAGGCGCAGCGAAGCAAAGGCCAAGGGTGGGGGCCGCTTTGCTCGCACCCTGCCACGACGTTCATTTCGCTCGCGTCGACCCCCCCACCACTTGCTCACGCTCGTGGGAGAGGGATGCGAGCGCCCGCTCATACGCGATTTCCGTTCCGCAAAAGCGGGGGAGAGGGAACTTTCATCGCGGTAGCAATTGCAGCTCATTTCATCGCGCCCGCATGCGCGGCATGTCGGCGGACGTAGCAGAGATCACGGCACGCCGGTCGACGACCGCGTGATGAAACTGCTCGAGCACGAGATTGTAGGCAACCAGGTCGCCTTCCTCGATCGCGCCGTCGTCGTAACAGGTCAGCGTTTCCTTGAGAATTTCGTCCGCCAGGTGCTGCAGGGCATTGAGCTCCTCGATGGATTCGATATTACGCACCTGTTCGATCGCCGCCAGCAGCTTGTCGCGGTGCTCGGTATTCAATTGTCGCTCGTCGCGCTTGAGATAATGGCGCAACCAGGCGCTGCCTGAACCGAGCACCGAGAGCAGAAGCACTCCGCCCCAGATGTAATCGCTGTATTTATCCAGGAATGTCCGCTCGGTGCCGTCGATATAGGCGGCGGCTCCCGGATGGGCCGGGATCGCGGCGTCCTTGTCGGTGTCGGGTTTTTCGATCTTGCTGGCGGCCGGATTTTCCCTGGCAAGCGTCGGCCGCACCGTGAACAGTGCCCGCGTGAAGGCTCCAACTGTGCTGTCGGAAAGCGACTTCGGCGCAACGATCAGGTGACTGACGCCGACCGTCTCGACGGTGTCATCGGGGCGGGGAGGCGAGGAGGTGAATGAACTTCCGGCAATCTCCTCCGATTCGTATGGCGGATGCTTGTGGGACAGCGCCTCCGACACGTCGATGGGAAGAAATGTCGGTTCGCCGCGGACGCGCGCGGTTGCGGTGATCGCATCGATCGTGATCTTGCTGTCGAGCGGGCCGACCGTCATGAAGGCATCGATCAGGGTATCGCGCAACATCTCGGCTATTTGCGAGGTCGAGAATTGCGACATCGCGACCTTGTCGGCGTTGACCCCCGATTCAGTCAGGATCAAGCGGAGCAATTTGACGTTGACCGATGTTCGGCCGACGACGCCGACGCGATGGCCTTCGAGATCGTGGATCTCCTTGATTTTCGGTTTGGCGTCTTTTTTCGCGCCCTTGTGCGCAGACCCGGAAGGTGCCCACAGAACCACGACGTTCTTGCGCAGAACGGCGACCGAGTCGGTCCCGCTCGGCATCTCCTCGTCGGCGCGACCTACCGCCATATCGGCTTCGCCGGCTCCAAGCATGGAAAGGCTTTCGACCGGGCCGGCGGTGGAAATCAGCGTCAGCCGGACCGGACTGCCCTCGCGCGCGAAGGATTGCGCGAGACCCTGGATCAATCGCTGATCATCGCTGCCCGGCGGCCCAACCGCGATCCGCAGCGTCGCGGGCCTCGACAGCAGGAATGCCGTGCCGGCGATGGCCGCGAAGATCAGCAGCGCAGCCGCCAGCAGCAGCAACGGCGAACCCTTCCTCCGCCCGCGGGAAGGCAAGCCAGCGCTTGAACCGTCCGAAATAGCCATGTTGCCGACAAAAGCTGCCAGGGGACGAATGTTCCCAGGAGCAAGCCTGATCCCGGGGATGCGCCGCAGCAGCATAGCACTGTTCGTGGGCCGGCTCTATCGGACGAGGGTACGCTCTCCGCAACCCTGAGTGGGGGGAGCAGGAAGAAAAGCGTCAGGGCATCCTGGGGGCTGGAGCGGCGAATATGAACGCCCCTGCGAGCGGACGCAGGCGGAGGCGATGGTGCTGCGAAGCAGATAAATTGTGTTGGTTCACGGCCGCTGGGGCATCAAAAAATTGGCGCGAATCGCTTAAACCATGGGCGGTTAGATGTAATTCGTTTGTCCAGCTCGCGGTGACGTCGTCAGCCTGACGCGCTTTTTTTGAACATGAATTTCGCAGAAGTTCCTGGTTGATCGATTGACTGCGAACTGGAGCCGCTGGACCCGTTCCAAGACGCGGCGGGCCGGCCCGCGCTCAACAACGAGCAATCGGAGAGGTGCCTTGCAATTGCAACGTCTCGTTTGCTGGGTCGCACTGGCTGCCTGTCTGGCGGCGTGCTCGCAGGAGGTGGAGTACACTTCCGAGCAGCGCGCGTGCATCGCCCAGCACTACACGAATTATGACGCGAGCAAGCTCAGCCAGTGTGTTGACATTTGCAGGGCCTGCATGAAAGGCAGCGCCGTCACCTGCAACACTTCGTGCAAGCTCAGGGGCGCCAGTTAGGCATCCGCCGCCCGCCCGACAGAGGCGGTTCTTCGCGCGTCAATTCGGATAGCCGAACAAACCACGCTGCTGATAGTAGCGCTGTGGCTGGGGCGGGTATTGATTGCCGTAGCCGTTATCGTAAGCCGGTTGCTGCTGCTGCTGGTAGTAGACCTGCCCGTCATAGGTGCGACGGCTGCCGCGCGGCGCCGGATAGCGCGCGTCCGTCGAACTGCCGTCGGCCGGATAGATGTAACCGTCGTCGAGGCTGGCCTGGGGCACGGCGCGGCGCGGCGCAGCCTGCGGCGCCAGCGAGACCGGCTCGCCGGCGTTGTCATATTGCGAAGAATATTGCTGGTAGGGGTCGCGGCGCGCGATTGCGTTGTCTTGCCGGCCGCGCGGGTTGCGCGCCAATGCCACCACGGAAGAGCCGGTCAACGTCACAGTGGTGTTGAGCACGCCTTGCTCTTCGACGAGCGCGTAAAGCGTCGCGGCGTGGGCGCGCGAGAGGCGGACACAGCCATGGGATACCGGCGAACCCAGGCGGCCTTCGGAATCCGTGCCATGGATGGCATGACCGATCTTGGTAAAGAAGATCGAGTGCGGCATCGGTGCGTCGTCGAATTCCTTCGAGTAGTGGTCCTCTTCCATCCGGAAGGCGCGGAAGCTGCCGCTCGGCGTCTCGTGCGATGGATTGCCCGACGAAACCGGCCAGCGATAACGCTCGACGCCGTCGACGGCGACCGTCATCATCTGCGCATCCTTGTCGACGGTGATGTAAACCTTGGCATGCGCTGCGCTCGTGGCGAACAGCGTCAAACTCGCAATAACAATGAGGAAGGAACGCATTTATCGTTGGCCTCCGGGCCTGCTGACGCACTGCTTTACCGTCCCCGATAGACAATATGCCCGAAACTGGTCGCCGGTTCCAGTGGCCCTCTTAACGAGCCTTGATGGTAGCCCGGCGCAAACATGGCGGAGTGATTCAATGTCGCCCCGCGAGCCCATTTCGCAACCTTTGCTTGCTGGCGGAACCCGCCGGCTCAGCCCGGCGTTAGACCGGCGTTACAGAGGGCCGCGTCGGTCAAGATGCGTCCGGCCTTGATGAGGAAAAGGAAGTCACGAAAATGAACAGGAAGAGGACAAGGGTCGCGGCGTCGGCGTTGCCGGCCGCGTTTCCGTTTGCGCGCCTGCTTGCGGCGGCGCCATTCATACTTGCGCTCCTGGCAATTCCCCACATGGGACATGCGCAGGGGATCGTCCGCGGCGCGCAGGAAGGATCTTACGAAGGCGGCCGTGTGGCAGGCCCGGTAGGTGCCGCTGTCGGTGGCGCCGTCGGCGCGGGCGTAGGCGGAGCGGTCGGCGCCGTCGATGGCGTGTTGGGGATTCCCTATCGTCACCGCTGTCACGGCTACTACAACCGCTACGGCCACTTCCACTGCTACAGGTGATTTCGCGCGACGTCGTCGGTCAATTCTTCAGCCGGTAGCCGGTCTTGAAGATCCACCATACGATGATCATGCAGACGACGAGGAATGTCAGCGTCATGCCGAAACTCAAGGCTACGCTTACGTCGGATATTTCGTAGAAGCTCCAGCGGAAGCCGCTGATCAGGTACACCACGGGATTGAGCAGCGTGATGGTGCGCCAGGTGGAGGGCAGCATGTTCACCGAATAGAAGCTGCCGCCGAGAAAGGTCAGCGGCGTCACCACCAGCATCGGAATCATCTGCAGCTTCTCAAAACCGTCGGCCCAGATGCCGATGATGAAGCCGAACAGGCTGAAGGTCAGTGCCGTCAGCACCAGGAAGGTCAGCATCCACAGCGGATGATGAATATGCAGCGGCACGAACAGGCCGGCGGTGGCCAAAATGATAAGCCCAAGGACGATCGATTTGGTCGCAGCGGCGCCGACGTAGCCCAGCGCGATCTCGAAATAGGAGATCGGCGCCGACAATATCTCGTAGATGGTGCCGACGAATTTCGGGAAATAGATCCCGAACGAGGCGTTGGCGATACTTTGCGTCAGAACGGACAGCATCACCAGTCCAGGCACAATGAAGGTGCCGTAGCTGACGCCTTCCACCGAGGTAATGCGTGAACCGATCGCGGCGCCGAACACCACGAAATATAGCGACGTCGAAACCACCGGCGAAACGATGCTTTGCAGCAGCGTGCGCCCGGTGCGCGCCATTTCGAACTTGTAGATCGCGGCAACTGCCCTGAAGTTCATGGCTGCCTTACCTGTGGTTCCGATTCAGGAGTTTGCCTACGAACCAGGCTGACAAAGATGTCTTCCAGCGAGCTCTGATTGGTTTCGAGATCCGAGAAGCGGATGCCAGCGTTCCTGAGGTCGCCGAGCAGGCTGGTAATGCCGGTGCGTTCGCCCCTGGCGTCGTAGTTGTAGGTCAGCTCGCAGCCGTCGTGCGAAAGCTCGAGATTGTAGATCCCAAGATCGGCCGGAATCGCCTCGAGCCTTGCCTGCAGATGCAGCTTGAGCCGCTTCTTGCCGAGCTTCTGCATCAGGTCGGCCTTTTCCTCGACCAGGATGATCTCGCCCTTGTTGATGACGCCAACCCGGTCGGCCATTTCCTCGGCCTCGTCGATGTAATGCGTGGTCAAGATGATGGTGACGCCGGAGGCCTTGAGCGCGCGTACGACTTCCCACATGCCCTTGCGCAATTCGACGTCGACGCCGGCAGTCGGCTCGTCCAGAAACAGGATCTGAGGTTCGTGTGACAGCGCCTTAGCGATCATCACCCGCCGCTTCATGCCACCGGACAGCGTAACGATCTTGGCGTCTTTCTTTTCCCACAGCGACAGGTCTCTCAGCACCTTCTCGATATGGGCGGGATTTTTCGGCTTGCCGAACAGCCCGCGGCTGAAGCTTACGGTCGCCCAGACCGATTCGAAGGCGTCGGTGTGCAGTTCCTGCGGCACGAGGCCGATCATTGCGCGTGCGGCGCGATAGTCCCGGATGGTATCGTGACCATCGACGGTGACGCGGCCCTCGCTCAGGTTGGCGATTCCGCAGATGATACTGATCAACGTGGTCTTGCCGGCGCCGTTTGGCCCGAGCAGCGCGAAAATCTCGCCGCGCGCGATCTCCAGATTGATGTTGTGCAGCGCCTTGAAACCCGAGCCGTAAACCTTGGAGAGATTCGAGACCGATATGATGGGGGCCGTCATGATGGAAGCCTGGGCGGTCGCATGAACGGTTGCATGGGCGATCGTTGAAAAATGGCGGGGCAGGCCTGGAGGGAAATAAATAACGGCCAACGGGACAGGAAAACTGACAGGCCTGACAGATAGGAAGGCCGGCGCCGGCGCGCAATTGGCATCCGATCCTCAGCCGCAGATATGCAGCAGGCGAACAGATGTCCGCATGGGTCCTGCATTTTCCGCGATTGCCGGTCAGCCGCCAGTCAAATTAAGCTCATGTCTCGAACTATCGTCAAATCGACAAAATCAGGACAGCACGGCCTTGACTCCTTCCAAACCATTTTTGGCGACTTCACTGCTTTCAGCAGCGCTCTCGATGATGCCGGCCGTATTGTCCGGTGCGGCGGAGACCGCCATCAAGCTCGGCAACACCGCGCCCTATAGCGGGCCGGCCTCGGCTTACGGCACGATCGCCCGCGCGGAAGCGGCCTATTTCCAGATGCTCAACGATCAGGGCGGTATCAACGGGCGCCGGGTCGAGTTCCTGACACTGGATGACGCTTACTCGCCCGCCAAGACCGTGGAGCAGACCCGCAAGCTCGTCGAACAGGACGAGGTGCTGGCGATGTTCAGTTCGGTCGGTACCGCGCCGAACATCTCCGTGCAGAAATATCTCAACGCCAGAGGCGTTCCGCAGGTTTTTGTTTCTTCCGGCGCGACGCGGTGGAACGATCCCGAACATTTTCCATGGACGGTCGGCTTCAATCCCACTTACGAGCTCGAGGGGCGGCTCTACGCGGAATACATCCTGCAGGCGCGGCCGAATGCGAAGATTGCGGTGATCGCGCCGAACGAGGATGCCGGAAAGGATTACGTTCGGGGATTCAAGGCGGGGCTCGGCGAGCATATCGATCAGCTCGTCTCCGAGACGACCTATCTGACCGCCGATCCGACCATCGATTCGCAAATGGTGACCATGCGCGAGTCGGGGGCGGACGTATTCTTCGCGGAGGCCACACCGAAATTCGCGGCCCAGGCCATCAAGAAGGCGGCGAGCATGGGGTGGAAGCCGCTGATCATCCTGCCGTCGGTTTCGAATTCCTTCTCCGCGGTGCTTGAGCCTGCGGGAATCGAAAATTCGATCGGCGTGGTGACGGGGCTCTACCTGAAGGACCCCAACGACGCGCGCTGGGCGGACGATCCCGCGGTCAAGGACTGGTCGGCGTGGATGAAGAAGTACCAGCCGAACGCCTCGACCGGCGATCTCTTCAACGTGCAGGGCTACACGGTGGCGCAGCTCATGGCGATCGTGCTGAAGAATTGCGGTGACGATCTCGGCCGGGAAAACGTCATCAGGCAGACGAAATCCTTAAACGGCGTGGCGCTGCCGATGCTGCTGCCGGGCATTGCGATTCACACCGATCCGCAGAATCTCACGCCGATCCGCCAGATCCAGATGGCGCGGTTCGACGGAAAGTCCTGGGTGTTGTTCGGCGATGTTCTCGGCGAGCAGTGATTTTTTCAAAAATGGTCTGCCGATGGATCGGTGCGGTCCCAACGCTCAACTGAAGTAATTGTTGATGATGCGCATGTCGGCCGTCGTGGGCTGCCGTCCGTTCATGCTTGCTTCGATGACGCGCCGGCAGACCTCGGCCGTCGCCTCGTCCTTCAGATCGGTGGCCGCTTCCAGCACGGTTCGCGCCGCATCGAGCGCGCCATCCTGCTTCGACGGCTCGCCTTTGCCGTTGCCGGCACCGCCGCCCTTCTTGCCGAAACTCTGGGGCGCGGCCCGGCCGAAGGCGGGAACGGCCTTGCCAAAGGTGATCGCGCTCATGGTCGGCCTTCTCCTGATCGTGCGGCGAGCGCGGCTGGCCGCGCCATGCCGGCCTCGACGGCGCCGCCGTTCTTGCGGGACTGGTAGAATTCCAGCACGCTCCGCGATGTTTCGATGTTGAGGCGGCTGTACTCGTTCTCCAGATCTCTCAGCTCGTTCGCCGTGATGCGATGATCCTTGGCGCCGAGGAACAACAGCGCCATCGTGGTGTCCCAGGAGAAATCCAGCGCCTTGCAAAGGATCAGCAGCGTTTCGCGGTTCCTGTCGAGCAAGGCACGCTCGATCACGTCGCCCGGCAATGAGCACAACAGCGACAATCCGATCGTGACTTCCTCGAGCCGGTGCGACACTGCGTAACTCGATATGCTGCTCTCGTTCAGGTTGCCCTGACGGTGCTGGGTCGACACCACGCGCTTGGCGACGAAATGACTTCGCGAGACGGGGCCGAATTTCGACTGCAATTCGCCGGCAAGATCCGTCACCGACGACTGGATCTGCTGGGCCATGTCGGGACGCTCGCGCTCCAGCCGCTTCTTCACATCGCTGGTGGCCTTTGCGATCAGCTGCTGGAACACGTTCCGGGGAATGTCCTTGCGCAAGCCCAGTTGCTCGGCGAGGATGGAATCGCCCTCCGCGCGCTTGATCATGTGCAGGAAGCCGAAGTCGGAAAAGCGCGCGCCGTTGTTGCCGGCGACCGACTTGACGACCTCCTGGTCACCGCGCTTGACCAGTTCGTCGGTGACGCGTTCCTCGAGCTTTTCGCGTTTCGAGATCGAGAGCATGTGCGCCTGGCTCTTGGTGCAGGCGTTGGCAACGAGCGCATAGGTTTCCAGTTGCCTGGATTCGCGCAGCACCGGGCCTGCGACCTCGATCGCATCGTCAAAGGCGAGCTTGTGGATGATGTTGACCGGGGCGCGGTCGAAGCGGGCCAGCCGCTCGGACAGCTGCGCGCGGGCGGCCACCTCGATTTCATCGGCAAGGCGGGTGACGACCTCGCCGAAGGTCCAGATTTCGTCGTCGCTGAACCGCCCCGCGATCATCAGATCGGTGGTGTGCCACAGCGCCCGCTCGCGGCTCTCGGGCGACCCGCGCGAGACCGCCTCATCGAGCTCGCGCAGAAACGATTTGTTCTCGCTCTTCTTGACAGTCTTGAATTGCAAACTCATCCGCCAGCCCAAACAGAATTGGCTACAAGGGGTTATTGGGGTGGGATGATACGGCTTACGCGCAAGTTTTCGGTAAACGGGCTTGCGAAGTATTGTCGGTCAAAATTCGCTCAAATGCGCCGGATTCGGTTAGAGGACGTGTGCTGTTCGGGCCGCGCGAAGCGTGGCTTACCCCCGGTTGTGCGGGTGAAGTTTGCAAGTCGGCAAGCCCGAGCCGATGCGGCGCAGCGCGACCAATTCAGCGGCGCGTCAAGCGTTGGTTAAGCATCAGGCAAGTTTCCGAGAACGTCCCGGGGCGTCCTGAATCCGAAAAGGGGCGGCTCACGCCCGCTCCACGAAGCTGTCGACCACCTTCTTCTCGCCGGCCTTTTCGAACAAAATGGTGAGCTTGTTGCCGTCGATCTTCACCACACGGCCGTAGCCGAACTTCTGGTGGAACACCCGGTCCTCCAGGCTGAATTCGGAAGTAGTGCCGGTGGATTTCGCGACCAGCTCGCCCTCGATCACCATCGGCGCGCGCCGGCCGCGCGCAAAACCGGCACCTCGCGAGGCGGCATCGCTACGAGAGCTCGAAAACGGCGACTGGCTTTCGTTGAAGCCGCCTTCATCGAAGCCGCCGTCATCGCTTTGGCGGCCGCTGCGGCTGCGTGCGCGATTGGCCTGCGCGCGCTGCCAGCCCGGCGTCGCGTAGCTTGAGCCGAAGGATTCCACGTTGTCGAAGCGAGAGGGTCCGTAACCTCCGGCGCCGCCCCAGCCCGAGCCGCCCCTGGATTCGGTGATCTCGACATTGTGCGCAGGCAACTCGTCGAGGAAGCGCGAGGGCATCGTGGTCGACCAGGTGCCATGAATGCGCCGGTTGGTCGCGAAATAGATTTTTGCGCGGCGGCGGGCGCGGGTGAGGCCGACATGTGCCAGCCGCCGTTCTTCTTCGAGTCCTGCACGGCCCTGTTCGTCGAGCGTGCGCTGGCTTGGGAACAGGCCTTCCTCCCAGCCGGGCAGGAACACGTTGTCGAATTCCAGCCCCTTGGCCGAGTGCAGTGTCATCAGCGAGACTGCTTCATCCTCGGTGCCGCCGTCGCGGTCCATCACGAGTGAAATGTGTTCGAGAAATCCTTGCAGGTTCTCGAACTCCTCCATCGAGCGGACCAGTTCCTTGAGGTTCTCCAGCCTTCCGGCGGCGTCGGCGGAGCGGTCCTTCTGCCACATATCGGTATAGCCGCTCTCGTCGAGCACGATCTCGGCGAGTTCGGTATGCGAGGTCACCTCGGCCTGCGCGCGCCAGCGGTCGAAGCCGGCGAGCAGATCGCGAAGTGCGCCGCGCGCCTTGGGCTTCAGCTCGTCGGTATCGATCACCGCGCGGGCGGCCTCGTACAGCGGAATGCGGCGCTTGCGCGCATGGTCGTGCAGCATCTGCAACGTCGCATCGCCGAGGCCGCGTTTTGGCACATTGATGATGCGCTCGAAGGCAAGATCATCGGCCGCCGAACTGATCACGCGAAGATAGGCCAGCGCGTCGCGGATCTCGGCGCGCTCGTAGAAGCGCGGACCGCCGATCACGCGATAGGGCAGGCCGAGGGTGACGAAACGATCCTCGAATTCCCGCATCTGGTACGAAGCCCGCACCAGGATCGCGACCTCGTCGAGTCGCTCGCCCTTGCGCTGCAGTTCCTCGATTTCCTCGCCTATGGCGCGGGCTTCCTCTTCCGAATCCCAGGCGCCCGTCACGGTGACCTTCTCGCCGTCGACGTCTTCGGTGCGGAGCGTCTTGCCCAGCCGGCCCTCATTGTGCGCGATCAGGTGCGAGGCGCTGGCAAGGATGTGACCGGTGGAGCGATAGTTGCGTTCGAGCCGGATCACCTTGGCGCCGGGAAAGTCGTGCTCGAAGCGCAGGATGTTGTCGACCTCCGCCCCGCGCCAGCCATAGATCGACTGGTCGTCGTCGCCGACGCAGCAGATGTTCTTGAGGGCAGAGGAGGGTGCCGCGGTCTTCTCCCTCTCCCCGTCCTTCACAGGGAGAAGGTCGGGATGAGGGGCTCTCTCCAGGAGCACGGTCGGTGGAGGGTGCCCCGCACCCGGATTGTTTTGCAATCCGACCTCTCCCCGCGCGCGGGGAGAGGTGGAAGAGGAGGACGATGACTGCGCCAAAAGGCGCAGCCAGAGATATTGCGCGACGTTGGTGTCCTGATATTCGTCGACCAGAATGAACTTGAAGCGGTTCTGATATTGCCGCAGCACGTCGGCACGTTCGCGCAACAGGCGGAGGTTCTCGAGCAGGAGATCGCCGAAGTCGGCGGCATTGAGGATTTTCAGCCGCTCCTGGTAGCTCGCATAGAGCTTGCCGCCCTTGCCGTTGGCAAAGATCGCAGCCTCGCCCGGCGGCACCTGCGAGGGGCCGAGCCCGCGATTCTTCCAGCCATCGATCAGGGAGGCCAGCATCCGCGCCGGCCAGCGCTTGTCGTCGATGCCTTCGGCCTGAAGCAGTTGCTTCAGGAGACGGACCTGATCGTCGACGTCGAGCACGGTGAAGTTGGATTTCAGCTGAACCATTTCGGCGTGAGTGCGCAGGATTCGCCCCGCAATGGAATGGAAGGTGCCAAGCCATGGCATGCCCTCGACGGCCTGGCCGAGCATCTGGCCTAGCCGCAGCTTCATTTCCCGCGCCGCCTTGTTGGTGAAGGTAACCGAGAGGATTTCGCCCGGTCGCGCCCGCCCGGTCGAGAGGATATGGGCGATGCGGCAGGTGAGGACGCGGGTCTTGCCGGTGCCGGCCCCGGCGAGCACCAGAACCGGCCCGTCCAGCGTTTCGACCGCTTCGCGCTGCTCGGGATTGAGGCCGGTCAAATAGGCCGGTGTCGCGGCCGCCCGGGCGCGCGCGGCGATGCCGCCCGGGAGCGGCTGGTGGTCTGAAAGGGCGTTCTGGGTCAGCTTGTTCGGCTCGGTCATTGGCGATTCGTCTTCCCCACGGGCCGCGAAGGGGAGCCTTCATAGCAGCAATGGCAGGCATATAGGGTTTTTGGAACCGGTTTGACAGGACTTATCCCGTGATCCGCGAGTGCCCCTTTCAGCGGCAGGACAGCGCTATTTTGTTCCTCCAGTCGCCAGATTTTTCCTGGAACCGCGACGAGCATAACCCGGAACTTCTGTTCCAGGCCCGGAATTAGTCCGCCGAACTCGTCATAGCGCGAACGCGCGGTGACATTCGAAGCCGAAAGGGTGAAGCGGAGATTTTGTCATGTTGAGCTGGGTCGTAACGTTCCTGATCATTGCCCTGATCGCCGGTGTTCTTGGCTTTGGCGGCATCGCCGGCGCATCCGTCGAAATCGCCAAGATCATCTTTTTTATCGCCGTGGTTCTGTTTCTGGTCTCGGCCGTGGTGGGACTGGCACGGGGCCGCACGCGCGTTTGAGGCAGTGTTATTTTTTCGAGGGCATCGCGACCTTGCGGCCGATGCCCTCGGGACGGGGGATCGAGGCGTGGGCCTTCGCCACCGCAGCGATGCGCGCCATGATGTCGGGCGGGAACGGCGCGGTCTTGCGCAAGTCGATGTCGACGTGAACGGTCATGTTCTCCGAAGTAGCGGAGAGCCAGCCTTGTTCGGCATGGCGCAGTTCCTCGAACGTATGCAGCCGTTTCTCGTCCGCGCCGAGCAGCAGGACCGACACCTGGACGGGATCGCCCAGATGAATCTCACGCAGGTAGCGGACGTGGCACTCGGCGGTGAAGGTCGAGCCGTGGCGCGTCTCCATGTAGGTGGGGCCGATGCCGAGCCTGAGCCAGAATTCGTCGATCGCCCGGTCGAACATCACATTGTAATAAGCCATGTTGAGATGGCCGTTATAGTCGATCCACCGCGGCTCGATCTGCATCACCGACGACAGGAACGGCGCTGGTCCGAGGACTGCCTCATCGCCGGCGGAATGTGTCGTCATGCAGTCCATCCCGTGCCTTCACAAACATCGTCCCTTGACCCCCCATATATCCTTTGTCACGGTATTTTTGCCGGGAGGATTTCGCCGTGGGAACAACGATCACACACAAATTGCAGCGCGTCGAGCCGAAGGCTCTGGCTGCGGCAGTGGAAGCGCTTGCCGCACGGTTCGGCAACCGCCTCGTTACCTCGCGGGCGGTTCGCGAGCAGCACGCCCATACCACGACCTGGCTTGAATCGCAGCCGCCCGATGCGGTGGTGTTTGCGCAGGAGACCGCCGACGTTCAGGACGCGGTGCGAATTTGCGCCCGCCACGGCGTCCCCGTCATTGCGTTCGGCACCGGGACGTCGCTGGAGGGGCAAATCAACGCACCCGCCGGCGGCGTCTGCATCGACTTTCGCGACATGAACAAGGTTCTCGAGGTCCATGCCGAGGACCTCGACTGCGTTATCCAGCCCGGCGTCACCCGCAAGGCGTTGAACGAGCATTTGCGCGACCAGGGCGTGTTTTTTCCGATCGATCCCGGCGCGGATGCTTCCCTTGGCGGCATGGCTTCGACGCGGGCGTCCGGAACCAACGCCGTGCGTTACGGCACCATGCGGGAAAACGTGCTGGCGCTGAAGGTCGTGCGCGGCGACGGAGAGATCATCACGACCGGCACGCGAGCGAAGAAGTCGAGTGCCGGCTATGATCTGACGCATTTGTTCATCGGCGCCGAGGGCACGCTCGGGATCATCACCGAACTCACCATCAAGCTGCGCGGCATTCCCGAAACGATTGCGGCCGCCGCCTGCTCGTTCGACACCGTGGGCGGCGCCTGCCAGGCCGTGATCATGGCGATCCAGACCGGAATC
>Ga0075014_100000296_pt1 | contig 14055 bp, 12 predicted proteins | sample AleBraG_ABR_2014_FD_71472 | JGI IMG/M metagenome (GOLD analysis project Ga0075014, IMG submission 71472) | Freshwater sediment microbial communities in response to fracking from Pennsylvania, USA - Alex Branch Run_MetaG_ABR_2014 | ecosystem: Environmental > Aquatic > Freshwater > Creek >... | reverse complement strand
GCAGCCCCGAGACGACGCGCCCCGGTGCGGTGCGCAGGCCGACCTGGTCGGTCTCTGCGCCTCGACGCAGAGCGTCGATGTCGGCCGCGACCTCGACATCGTGCTCGTCCAGCGAGCGCGAGCGGTCGAGGTGATAGCCCGCCTCGGTGACCGTGAGCGTGACGTACCCAACCTCGGGTTCCGCCCAGTAGCCGGTCCACGCACCGGCGTCGGACCCGGAGTGCGCCGCCACGACCGACTCCACGACCTCGTAGCGGTCGCCGCCCGGGTCGCGGACGTCGAGCAGATACAGGCAGTCCTGACGCGTCAACGTGTCGGCGAGGAGCGGGCTGCCACCGCTGAACGCGGCGACGCCCCACTCAGCACCGTCCGTGGCGGCGTGGGTGAACCACGCCTGGTGGGCACGGAAGAAGCTGCCGAGTCCGAGGTGCAGGGCGCGGACGGGTGGACGAGGTCGTGACCGCTGCGGCGGGCTCACAGTCCGAACACCTCACGCGGTCTCCCCGTGACGAGATCGATCGCGGCCGTCACTGCATCGTCCTCGGCCATGCGGTGCTCGGCGACGAGCCCGGCGAGGAAACCGCTGTCGAGCCGGCGCGACATGTCGTGGCGGGCCGGTATGGAGCAGAACGCGCGGGTGTCGTCGACGAAGCCCGACGTGCGGGAGAGCCCGACCGTGTCCGTGACAGCGGACCGCCAGCGGCGAACCGCGTCGGGCGCGTCGAGGAACCACCACGGCGCTCCGACGTACACGGACGGGTAGAAGCCCGCGAGCGGTGCGATCTCCCGCGAGAACGTGGACTCGTCCAGGGTGAACAGCACGAGCCGCAGGTTCGGGTGGGTGCCGAAGCGCTCGAGCAAAGGTCGTAGGGAGTCGGTGAACTCCGCGCGCAGGGGGATGTCATGACCGGTGTCCGGACCGAACGCGTCCAGGGTCGGCCCGTGGTGGTTGCGCCTGACGCCCGCGTGGAGGGTCATCGTGAGGCCGTCCTCGGTCGCCATCCGGGCCATCTCGAGCAGCATGTGCCGACGCAGCGCCGTGCCCTCGGCGACGGACGCCTCGCCGCGCAGGGCTGACGTGTAGATGCGCTCGGCGTCCGCGCCAGGCACGGGAGCGGTTCCCACGTCCTCGTGGCTGTGGTCGGTGGAGCGGGCGCCGTGGGAGAGGAAGTAGGCCCGGCGCACCTCCATCGCGGCGACCCAGCCCTTGTAGGTGCCGGTGTCCACACCGGCGACTGCGCCCAGACGAGCGACATCGTCGGCCCACGTGCCGGACCCCGCCTCGAGGTAGCGGTCGGGACGGAAGGTCGGGATGACCCGTCCCGACCATGTCGCGTCCGCACACAGCGCCGCGTGCACGGCGAGGTCGTCTGCCGGGTCGTCGGTCGTCGCGAGCACGTCGATCGCGAAGCGTGCGTAGAGGTTCCTGGGTGAGAACTCCGGCAGCACCAGCTGGGCGGCGATCGCGTCGTAGACCTCGTCGGCAGTTTCCTCGGCGGGTACGACGGAGACGCCGAAGACCTCGACGAGCTCGGTCTCGAGCCACGTGCGTACCGGAGTGCCGAGGTAGACGTCCCAATGCCCGCACAGCAACCGCCACGCCGCCCGCGCCTCCTCCTCGCAGAGCGGGCCGCGGCCCACACCGAGAGCTGCGAGCGAGACGCCGGAGGCGTGCAGAAGGCGAGTGACGTAGTGGTCGGGCGTGACAAGCAGAGACGCTGGATCGGTGAACGGGAGGTCGTCGAGGAGCACTCGTGCCTCGACGTGACCGTGCGGGGAGATGATCGGAAGATTGCGAATCTCGTCGAGGATGCGACGGGCGATCGCCCGGGTCGCGGGGTCCGGCGGCAGCAGTCGGTCGGGATGCAACACGAGGTGTCGTCGCGGAGGGCGCATCCCCCTAGTGTGCTTCCGCCACCGGGTCATCAGAGCGAGTTGCCGTGAACGGGGGCCAATGGATCCGGTCGCGGGCCGTCGCAAGGGACCAGAGGCCGACAAGCCGACGTACTACGGCAGAAGGGCACGCGAAGTCATTCGTGCGGTCAAACGGGTCGCCATCCCGGTCTTCGCTGGCCCGGGGACGCAGGATCGGAGCCCGACGAGTTCGCCCTGCAGACCGAGCTGAATGGCTACCTGGGGCGCACCGCCAGGCTCTGCGACGGCACGTAACGGGAGCTCGAGCCCGGCCGACTCGGACATACCGGTGACTCCGAAGTCGTCCGACTACCGCACGCTTGTTGGAGTGGACGAGCGTCCGACTATCGCGCAGCAGGTGACCGTGTGGAGTCGCGTTGACGCCGCCACCAGGAGTCAACCCTCCGGTGACCTTCGCAAACGAGTGAAATCGCGGCCGGCTCGGTCACGTCGAGTGACCAGCCGACCGCGACATCCGCACTCCCCCGAGGGAAGTGGAGTGGGTACTGACTCCCGCCTACTCTCGGAGCGTTTCCGCAGGTCAGGGGCCCAACCGGGTGGAGGTGGCGGGAATCGAACTCGTCCGAACCGTCTGGACCCGTCGAATTGCGTTGCTTGCCAGCACAACCCGTCGGGTTTCGTCGGGACCGATCGGGTCCCGTTGGGTTCAGCTGTTGACGCCGTCAACAGCCCCGACAGCGGGCAGGCGTCCTGGTGTGGCAGAAGTCCCCGGCCGGCTGGCGCGGCGTCGGGGGCTTCTCGGACGATGGCTCGACGTCGTCCTGCCTCGGTCAACTCAGTCCGGTACCGAGACGCAGGTCATCGCTTCCGCGGCCGCACCAACGTCGCCGGTGGTCTGATCGCGTCCAGGACGAACGGCACCGACAAGATCCAGGTATTCGAGGCCTCGCCTGATGGCCTGCACTGGCTGGCCGGGCTGTCCTGCCTCGGCCGCGGGTTTGAGTTGCTCGGCGCGCAACGGCGTGTCACGCGGAGCACGATCGAGGCATGTCGACGGGGAACACGGGGAACCCAGCGGTCGACGCGCTATTCGCCGTGCGAAGGGGTCGCGTCGACGTCGTCGACGTGCCCGAGTTCGGGTTCGCCGTCGTGGAGGGCTTCGGCGCCCCTGAGTCGCCTGCGTTCGCCGAGGCCGTCCAGGCGTTGTACTCGGTCAGTTACGGCGCGCACTTCGCGGTGAAGAAGGCTCTCGGCACCGCCCCGCGGGTGATGCCGCTCGAGGCGCAGTGGTGGATTCGGGGCGCCGAGCCGTCCGACCCGGGGGAGGACCCGGTCGCTCACGCCGCGCAGATGATGGAGACCGACCGCGCATCGTGGCGGTGGCGCGCGATGATTCTGCAACTCGACCCGATCGACGAGCAGACGGTCGAGACCGCGCTCGCAGCGGCACGCGAGTCGAAGCCGAGCCCCGGGCTCGACCGGCTGACGTACCTGCGGTGGACCGAGGGGACCAGCGCGCAGACGCTGCACGTCGGGCCGTACAGCGCCGAGCGCCCGACGATCGAGGCGTTGCACCGCTCCATCGCCGAACGCGGACTCGTTCCGCGCGGCCATCACCACGAGATCTACCTCGGTGACCCGCGGCGCAGCGCCCCGGAGATACTGCGCACGATCCTGCGCCACCCGGTCGAGCCTGTGAGCGGCTGATCGGCGGCAGGTCCCGCCCGGTCGCGAGACCCGACGTGTGAGGGGCGGCCTGGCCGCAGGACGTTCTGCCCGCCCACCGGGACAGACCATGGCGTGCGAACGCGCGGACTGACAGTCCAACGTGGCCGCGCCCGGTGATCGGACTCCGGACGTCGCTGTTGCTTCCGTCCGGCCGTGTGGGACGTTTCTTTGCCGAGGACCCCTTGAGCCAGTCCGGAGTCGGACGTAGGTTGCTGAGCAACCTCGATCCGCTGGGAGGTTGACGTGCAGTCCGATCACGACGCGCCAGCCGTCGACAGGCACCACCTCAGCCAGGCGTGTGACTGTCCGGTCCACTCGCAGGTGGGGTCGTTGCTCGCGGAACTGAACGAGGTACAGGCCGAGGTGCGACGGCTCCGGACGGGGGCCCCGGCTGGGCATGCGGCAGAGGGATCGGACGGTTGGCATCCCGTCACGCCCAACGGCTGGCGCGGACTGGTGCACATCAGGCGGGCGCTGTGGTGGGCCCTCTCGGATTCTGAATAGCGTCCGGAGTCGTCGACGTCAGGCTTCACGGGGACCGATCGAAGTTCCGCTACCGAAACCGCTCGTTGACACAGGAGCGCCCGACTATCGCGCGCCAGGTGACGCTGTGGAGTCGTGTTGGGTGTACGCCCTGAGACCCCGCTGGCTCGGATCCTGTCCACCCGCGTCGGACACCTGCGTTCCGGACCCGACGTCACCGGGTCGGGTGGCTGCGGCCGCCGTAATCGGCGCGGTCTCAGCCGGGGTGCAGCCGCCGGTGCATCGGAACGATCTCGCTGAGGGTGGGGCGGGGACCGATCAGGTCACCGGACACGAGCGTGCCTCGCGTCCCCACTGCCGCACCGCTCCAGCTCAGGGCTGCCACGACCGCCGACCTCGTGTCGTGGCTCGCGCTCAGGAAGCCGGCGAGTGCCGCGTCGCCCGCGCCCACCGTGCTCACGACCTGCCCGACCGTCACGGTGCCGTGGAGGACTCCCTCGGGTCCTACGTGCAGGACGCCGTCGGAGCCGAGACTGACCAGCACCTGCGACACCCCGCGCGACCGCACCTGCTGCGCGGCCTCGACGACGTCCGCGAACGTCTCCAGGCTCGCCCCGACCACCTCGGCCAGCTCGCCCACGTTCGGCTTGATCAGCTCCGGTCCCGCATCGACGGCCGACACGAGGGCCGGCCCCGACGTGTCGACCGCCACGCGGCCTCCGCGAGCACGCACCGCGGACACGATCCGTGCGAAGTAGTCGTCGTGAAGGCCGGGCGGGATGCTCCCACACGCGGCGAGCCACTCGCCTCGAGATACGGCGTCGAGCGTGGCGCGTAGGAGCGCCTCCGACTCGGCTCCGGACAGAGTCGGCCCAGACTCGTTGACCTTCGAGTCCCGGCCCGACCGCTCGACGATCGTGACGTTGGTCCGGATCTCCCCCCCGATCGGCACGGCCACGTAGGCGATGCCCACGTGGTCCATCAGCGCCACGAGCTGCTCGCCGGAGCTCCCCCCGATGGGGAGCACTGCAAGGGTGTCGTGCCCGTGCCGGTGCAGCGCGATTGTCACGTTGACGCCCTTTCCGCTGGGTTCGACCAGTCGACCGCTGGCCCTCATGACCTGGCCCGGGCTCCACGTGTCCACAAACAGCGTGCGATCCACGCTGGGATTCGGTGTGACTGTGACGATCATGCTTGCCCCACGTCGATGCCCCGGCCCGTGAGCAGTTCCACGACCGCTGGGTCCAGGCGTCGATCCGTGATGACGTAACACCTATCGTCGAGCTCGGCGAACCGGCACGCCGACGCATGGCCGAACGTGCTGCGATCCGCCAGGAGCACACGACGGCTCGCACCCTGCACCATGAGGCGCTTGACGGCCGCCTCGGAGGGATCAGGCGTCGTGAGGCCGCGCTCCAACGACACGCCGTTGGCACCGAGGAACGCGACGTCGACCATCAAAGCCCGCCCAGCGACCGCAAGGCCCATGCGTCGACCTCGGCGAACGTCGTCCCCCGGGAGCCGACCGCCGAGCGTGTAGACGACGAGTCCCGGGCGCTTGGCCGGCGCGACCGCCGTGGTCAAAGCGTGCGTGAACAAGATCAGGTTCCGGTCATCCTGGATCAGGTCGACTAGCGCGGCGACGGTCGCACCGGCATCCAGGAGCACCGCCGCGTCGCGCCGCGGGTGCTTCCGCGTCGGCTTTGTGATCCTGACCTCCTTGGACGCGAACTCGGTCGGCTGCACGACGTCGGGCTCGCACGACAGCGCGTTCACAGGTGCGGCGCCGCCGTGCGTACGTCGGAGCGGTCCCTCGCCCTCCGGGGTGATGAGGTCCTTGCGCACGGTCTCCCCCGCGACACCGAGCGACGCGGATAAGGCGGCCGCGTCCACGAAGCCGTCCCGGGCCAGGGCCTCGGTTATCTCATGGTGGCGCGCGGACGGGAAGGGACGACGTGCCGCGACACCCCGAGCGCCCTTGCTGCCCCTGGCCACCGGATCAGCCCCCACCGGGCGGGGTCGCCGGCAGGGCGGGCAGGTCCGCCGGACCGGCGTAGAGGCCCGCAGCGCACGCAGCGACGAGCGCCGCGCCTCGCGCCCCGGCTTCCGGCGCCTCGATGGCCCGGACGTCACCGAGCCGTTCGCGCTTCAGCGCCATGAACGCGGCGTCATGGACCCAGCCCCCCGCTGCGACGGTGCTGTCATGACGCCCCGTCGCCGCCTCCATCCGCTCGTGCATGCGCGTCCCGGCGTCGACGGCCGACTGGAGTGCGGCTCGCCACAGATGCTCAGGCCGACAGCCGTCGGCGACGTCAGTGATCACCATCTGACCGCTGTCGGCGCCCGCGACGTGGACCATGGGCGGTCCCGAGGCCAGGGCCGCCTCGCCCAGGGCTGCTTGTGCGTCGAAGTGGTCCACGCCGAGAAGGTCGAGCGTCCTGCGCAGCAGCAGCCCCCCACGCGTCGCGCCGAGCAGACACAGCCGCTCGGGGAGGACGTTCCATCCGACGGTGATGCCGCTGCGTGTCAGGTCGAGGACCGCCGACGCCGCCAGTCCGACCGGGGCCGAGCAGACGAAGGCCTCGGCCGTCCCGCACGAGTTGAACACGACGCCGGGCTTGTTCGCGCCGGCGCCCAGCGCCGCCGCCTGATGATCGTGCCCCGCGATGGCGAGCACGGCGCCTGTCAGGGACGGGACAGCGTCGGACGTGACCACGCCGACGGACTCGAGCGGTCCGACCAGGTCGGGTAGCAGGGAGCGCGACGCGCCCGCCCACTCCAGCGTCTCGGACCACCAGTCACGGGCGTCGAGATCGAGCCAGCCCGTCCTGGACGCGAGCGACTGCTCCGACGCCTGGGCACCACCCCAGGTGTACGCGATCCATTCCGGGACGCCGAGCCGCCGGACGGCACGACGTGACGTCGCATCGTGGGCCAGCAGCCACCGGTGCTTGGTGAGGGACCATTGCTGCCACAGGGGCAGTCCCGTGGTCGAGCTGAACCTGTCGCCGAACGTGCGGACTAGGTCGTTGAAGTCCTCGGCGTCGCGCATATCGTGCCACGCGATGATCGACGAGACCGGGTTCCCCGATCCGTTGAGCAGGACGCCCGCCTCGGCCATGCCGGTCACGCCGGCGGCCACCACGCGCACCGTGAGGCCGTCTAACGACTCCGCCACGGCGCCACGCACCGCTGTGAGCAGGCGCTCGGGTGCCATCTCCGTACCGTCGCGCGTCGTGTGCCATGGCGTGGGGCTGCTGCCCACGCGCAGGGGGCGGCCCTCCGGGCTGAGCACAACGGCCTTGCACGTCGTCGTGCCGACATCGATCCCCACCAGCACGTCGTCCATGGGACAGCCCGCTAACCCTCTTGGAAGTCATCTGGTTGGTGTTGGGAATCATTGGAACATTGCCTCACCCGTAGCCGATCCACAACCGCCCACGCGTGACGGAGACCAGCGCCACTCGTCGACACCCGCCAGCCTATGAACGACGCGGCGCCCGGCAATGGCGGCATCGCGGCCTTCAACATCATCACCCTCGAACACGCCGAAGCCGTGCCGATCGGTGCAGGCGGCGCCGGCCAGCCGGTGTTCCTCAAGGTAAGCGGGAACCCCGTGAAGTTGGGTGCGATCCGCCGAGCGGGGTGCCCGGGCCGATCGCCCGAACCGTGATGCACCCGGGGGGTGCAGGTTGGCTGCTGGCCGCGATCCGGCACTGCGCCATGGTCCCAGTCGAGTCGGCGAAAGAGAGCGGCCAGCGCTTGCCCTGCCGTTGCAGATCGCGACGATGCCCAAGGACACCTGCTCGGCAAGACACGCAGCTGACCACATCCGCGGCCCGACTCCGGTGAGCGCTGCGCGACCCTAGCGGCCGCGGGGCGCATCAGCCGCATCTAACAATACTCGCATGGACGCTCAGAATACTTGAGCGATTGTGAGCGCTCCGTTAGTGTCCACTGTATGGTGCGTGTCGCGTTCATCGGTGCCGGGTCCGTCGAGTTCACGCGCGACCTTGTGCGCGACCTCTTCTCCTTCCCCGACCTGCGTGAGATCGAGATCTCACTGCACGACATCGATGCGGGACGCCTGTCCACCGCCGAGCAGGTCGCTCGGTTCACGGCCGAGCGCCACGGCGCGCACCCTGTCATCCGGTCCTCGACCGACCGTCGCACAGCCCTCGAGGGCGTCGACGCGGTGATCAACACCGTCGCTGTTGGAGGCCACTCCGCCACCCTGACCGACTTCGACGTGCCGGAACGTTATGGCCTGAGCCAGACCATCGGCGACACCCTCGGCGTCGGTGGCATCTTCCGCGCCCTGCGTACCTTCCCCGTTCTCGCAGGCATCGCCGCGGACATGGCGGCTGTCGCTCCCGACGCGTGGCTGCTGAACTACACCAACCCGATGGCCATGAACGTCCAGTATCTGGCGAGCGTCGCTCCCGCGACAAAGGTTGCCGGCATGTGCCACTCGGTGCACTGGACCGTGCACGACCTCTGCGAGCTCGTGGGTGTGCCGTTCGACGAGGTCGATTTCATGAGCGCCGGTGTCAACCACCAGGCCTGGGTGCTGCGCTGGGAGCGCGCCGGAAAGAGCCTCTACCCATTGTTGGACAAGAAGATCGAGGAGGACCCCGAGCTTCGTCGCCGGGTCCGCGTCGACCTGTACCGCCGCCTCGGCTACTACCCGACCGAGACGAGCGAACACTCCAGCGAGTACGTGCCGTGGTACCTGGACCGACCCGGCGAGGTGGAGAGGCTGCGCATCCCGGTGCGCGACTACGTCGGCATCTCGGCCGGGCACCTGGGCGAGTACGAGGCGTTGCGCGACCAGCTCGCCCGAGACGAGTACGAGGAGAGCGAGGGCGGGGCGGTCGAGTACGCGCCGCAGGTGGTGCACAGCCTGGCGACCGGCACCCTGCGCCGCATCCAGGTCACGGCACCCAACGACGGCCTCATCGACGGCCTGCCGCACGGGGCCGGGGTCGAGGTGCCGGCCCTAGTCGACCGCCTCGGCGTCCACCCCCTGCGAGTCGGCGCGCTGCCGCCGCAGCTGGCCGCCCTGAACCGCCAGTTCCTCAACGTCGTCGACCTGACCGTCCGGGCTGCCGTGGAGGGCGACCCGCGGCTGCTACGCAACGCCGCGATGCTCGACCCGCACACGGCCGCCACGCTCACCGTCGACCAGATCTGGCAGCTGTGCGACGACCTCGTCGCCGCACACGGCACGGCGCTGCCGGAGGCACTGCGGGTGCCGTTGCGCCCCTGACTGGCGCCGGCCGGGTCAGACGACGACGACGCGGACGTCGGCCTCCGCGATCCTGCGGCACTCGTCGGGGTCGGCGGTCCCGTCGGTGATCAGGTCGTCGATCTCGTTGAGGCCCGCGATCTCGGCGAAGGCACGTCGTCCGACCTTCGAGCCGTCGGTCACGACCACGACGCGGGACGCGATTCGGATCATGGCGCGGTTGGTGGCCGCTTCGACCTCATGGTGCGTGGTCAGGCCGGCGTCCGCCGTGATGCCGTCGACGCCGACGAACGCGATGTCGACGTTGAGCCGCGACAGGGTCTGCTCGGCGAGCGGTCCGACGAGCTCGTGCGACTCGGTGCGTGCCGTGCCGCCGCACACGACCAGGCTTATCTGGGGGCGCAGCGCCAGCTCGGAGGCGATGTTGATCGCGTTCGTGACGATCTTCAGGCCCGATCTGGTCGCGAGCACACGCGCCACCTCGGTGGTCGTCGTGCCCCCGCTGAGGGCCACCGACACCAGGCCGTCTGGGACGAGCCCGGCCGCAGCCTTGGCGATCCTGCGCTTCTCCTCCTGGTGGCGTCCGCCCCGGTAACGCATCGGCAGCTCGTAGAGCACGCCACCCGACACCGCCCCTCCGTGCGTGCGGTTGAGCAGGTGCTGGTCCTCGAGCAGCTGCAGGTCGCGACGCACCGACGCGAGCGACACGCCCAGATCGGCTGCCAGCTCTGCCACCCCGACGGTGCCATTGCTGTTCAGTCGGTCGAGGATCACCCCGAGCCGGTCCTCCTGGCGCATCCTCACTCCTCGTCCTCGACGACCACGTGCCGGGCCAGGTCGGCCGCCTCGCCGGGGCCGGGCTGGCCATCTCGGCCACCAGTGACGCGTAGCGACAGCGTGCCGACCGCGACCGCCAGACGCAACGCGCCTCGCAGGCCGACGCCCTGGGAGAGGCCTGCGACCAGGCCGGCATCGAAGGCGTCCCCCGCACCGACGGAGTCGACGACCTGAACAGCTGACGCCGGTGCCAGTGCCGTGATGACGGTCCCGCCACCGGCGGGGACGGCGAACGCCCCCGCCGGGCCGCACTTCACCACGACGCACGGTCCGTGGTCGGCCAAGCTCCGCGCGGCATGGCGCGCGTCCGTGTGGCCCGACCCTCCTGACGCGAGCCCCTCTACCTCGCGCTCGTTGGGCAGCAGGTAGTCGACGACCGGTAGCACCCGCCCCAGGTCCAGCGCCCAACGCCCGGTCGGGTCGTCATTGGTGTCCATACTCGTGCTGGCACCGCCTGATCGCGCCGCGCCGAGCAGGTCCGGGAGCGCGGCGAGCAACTTCGGCTGCAGGAACACCGAGGTGACGTGCACGTGCCGGGCGCGGGCGAGCAGACCAGGGTCGACGTGCTCGGGACCGAAGGAGGGCAACGTGCCGGCCGAGGTCAGGATCGCGCGGTCGCCGTCGCGACACACCAGCACCACCGACAACGCAGTGGCGGTGAAGCGGTCCCGGGTGACGCCGGAGACGTCGACACCGGCGTCGGTCAGCATCGCCAGCACGAGGTCGCCCCCCGGGTCGGCACCCACCACGCCAACGAACGCGGTGCTCAGCCCGAGCCTGGCCGCGGCGCTCGCCATCAGCGCTCCGCTGCCGCCCAGAGTCAGCCTTGCGTCCTCGACCATCCGTTCGGCCTGCCCGAACGTGAGGTCGCCAGAGGCGCCGTGAACGACGACGTCGGGATTGGCGTCGCCGAGCACCAGCAGATCGAAGGCGGCCATCCTCAGCCTGCCGTCTGGCGGTTGCCGACCGGGACGACCGGTCCGGACAGGGCGATGCGCTTCTCGGTCTCGCGGTCGAACACGAGGAGCTGGGCGGGATCGACGCGGACCGCCAAGACCTCGTCGGGCCGCGGGCTGACCCTCGGCGGGGCCCGGAACACGAGCTGCTTGGACTTCCTGTCGGCACCGGCCAGCCATCCGTGCACGAGGCTCTCGTTGCCGAGCGCTTCGACGTGGGAGACGACGACGTCGAGCACCGGCCCGTCCTCGCCGTCGCCCGCCAGGTGCAGGCTCTCGGGCCGGATCCCCAGCACCGCCGGGCCGTCGGGCGCTCCTGGGACGAGCAGGTGCAGAGGGCCGGCGACCAGGACACCGCGCTCGGTGACGCCCGGGAGCAGGTTCATGCTGGGTGTGCCCAGGAATCCGGCGACGAACACGTTGGCCGGGTTCTCGTAGACCTCGGCCGGCGGTCCGACCTGCTGGAGGCGGCCCTCGCGCATCACGACGATCCGCTCGCCGAGCGTCATCGCCTCGACCTGGTCGTGCGTGACGTAGATGCTGGTGATGCCCAGCCGGCGATGCACGTCGGCGATCTCAGTGCGCATCTGGGTGCGCAGCTTCGCGTCGAGGTTGCTCAGGGGCTCGTCGAGCAGGAACGCCAGCGGCTCGCGCACCAGCGCACGGCCCATCGCCACACGTTGGCGCTGCCCGCCGGAGAGCTGGCCCGGACGGCGCCGCAGCAGGTCGGTGAGCTCGAGCATCTCGGCGACCCGACGCACCTCTGCGTCCAGTTTGGGGCGCGGCACGTGGCGTTCCTTCAGCGGGAAGGCGAGGTTCTTGTAGACGGTGAGGTGCGGATAGAGCGCATAGCTCTGGAAGACCATCGCGATGTCGCGCTTGCCCGGCGGGAGTTCCTGCACCTCCCGGCCGCCGATGACGACCCGGCCGGCCGTGAGCTTCTCCAGGCCCGCGACGCAGCGCAGGGCCGTGCTCTTGCCGCAGCCGGACGGTCCGACGAACGCCACGAGCTCGCCGTCGGCGATCGACAGGTCGAGGCCCTCCAGCGCCACCGTGGGTGGCTTGCCGGGGAAGACCTTGCGCAGGCCCTCCAGCTCGATCGGCGCCATCGACGACTCTCCTACTTAATGCCGGACGAGGCGATGGACCGGACGAAGAGGCGTTGCCCCATGAGGAATAGCACGATCACCGGTAGCTGGCTCATGAGCGTGGCAGCCATCAGCAGCGGCCAGTCGGTGAGGTGTGCACCCTGGAACGTCGAGAGCCCCAGTTGCATCGTCATGTTCTCGGGGCTCTGGATCGCGACCAGCGGCCACAGGAAGTCGTTCCAGGTGCTCAGGAACGTCAGGATGGCGAGCGTCGCGAGCGGCGGGCCCATCAGCGGCAGCAGGATCTTCACGAATACGCCGAGCCGGCTCGCACCGTCGATGCGGGCGGCCTCCTCGAGGTCGGGCGGCAGCGAGATGAAGAACTGCCGCATCAGGAACACGCCGAACGCCGTCACCAGGTTCGGCACGATCAGCGCGCTGAGGTGGTCGATCATCCCGAGCGACTTGACGATCAGCAGCGTCGGGATGAGCACCACCTGGAACGGCACCATCAACGTGGCGAGTAGCGCCATGAACGCGATCCCCGATCCGCGGAATCGAAGGCGTGCGAATGCATAGCCGGCGGTGCTGCACAGCACGAGGTTGGCGACCAGGACCAGCAGCGACACGATCGCGGTATTGAGCAGCCAGGAGCCGAACGGCGAGCCGGTCCAGACGTCGGAGAAGTTAGACCACTGGATCGTGGTCGGCAGCGCCGGTGGGAACTGGCGCGCCTCGGCCGGGGTGGAGACAGCCGTGATGACCATCCACACCAGGGGAGTCAGCATCAGCAGCGACATCGGGAGCAGGAACAGGTGCCACGCGCTGGGGCGCCCGATCCGGTGGGTCCGCTCCACCTCGACGTCGGGCAGCAGCTCGAGCACGGCCGGCGGGGCGGTGGGGTGGGCCATCGCTTAGCGCTCCCCGTGCGAGATGCGGCGTCCGACCCACAGCTGGATCACGGTGATCACCAAGATGGCCAGGAACAACGCATACGCGATAGCGGACGCGTAACCGCCCTGGAAGAACTGGAACGCCTGCTGGTACAGGTAGTAGACAACCACGGTCGTGGACCCGACGGGCCCGCCCTTGGTGGTCACGAAGATCTCGTCGAAGAGCTGGAGGGCGTTGATCGTCAGCCAGATGACGAGGAACAGCGTCGCCGGCGCGAGCAGCGGCACCTCGACACGCCAGAAGGCGCGCCAGCGGGTGCAGCCGTCCATCTCGGCGGCCTCGAGCAGGTCGGCCGGGACGCTCTGCAGGGCCGCCAGGTAGATGATCACCCCGAAGCCGAGCCAGCCCCACACGGTCATCAGCACGATCGAGAGCAGGGCCTCGTGCGGGTCTCGGAAGAACCCCTGGCTCGCTATGCCGACCTTGTTCAGCGCCGCGTTGACCAACCCGAAGTCGGGGTCGAGGAGCCAGTTGAACATGGTGGCCGTGGCCACCGTGGACGTGACGACGGGAATGAAGACGGCAACGCGGTAGAACCCGATGCCGTGCACCCGGCGGTTCAGGGCCGCGGCCACGAGCAGCGACCCGATCACGCACACAGGCACGAAGATGACTGTGTACACGACGGTGTTGCGGACCGAGTTCGCGAACAGCGGGTCGTGCAGCAGTTTGCGGTAGTTGTCCAGGCCCACCCAGGTACCGCGGGAGATCAGGTCGTTGTGCTCGAAGGAGAGCACGAAGGCCCAGACCACCGGGATGACCCCGAACAGGCCGATCAGTAGCACGGTCGGACTGACGAAGGCCCAGCCGGCCAACCCGTCCGACCACCACAGGCGGCGCAGCGCGGACGGGCGCGTGCGGACGGGTCCTGCCGGCGTGGGGGCCG
>Ga0075014_100000295_pt1 | contig 14083 bp, 10 predicted proteins | sample AleBraG_ABR_2014_FD_71472 | JGI IMG/M metagenome (GOLD analysis project Ga0075014, IMG submission 71472) | Freshwater sediment microbial communities in response to fracking from Pennsylvania, USA - Alex Branch Run_MetaG_ABR_2014 | ecosystem: Environmental > Aquatic > Freshwater > Creek >... | reverse complement strand
TCGGCCCAACCAGTTCGCGCGCCGCATCGAGTGCCGCCCGAACCGGCGGTTTTCCCATGTGGATATGTCGCTCAACGTTCTCCACCATCACGATGGCGTCATCCACCACCAGTCCTACCGAAAGCACAATGGCGAGCAAGGTCAGCAGGTTGATGGTGAAACCCGCCATCAGCATGAGAAACACGGCGCCGATCAGCGAGATCGGAATCGCAACGATCGGAATCAGAACGGAGCGCATCGACCCCAGAAACAGGAAAATCACGACAATGACGATAAGCAGTGTCTCCGTGAGAGTGTGCAGCACCTCATTGATCGCGTCCTGAATGTACTTCGTCGAGTCGTACGGAATGCCGGCTTTCATGCCCACCGGCAACTGGGACTGAATCTCTGGGATCGCGTCCCGTACGTGCTTAATCACGTCCAGCGAGTTGGCCGTGGGCAGCACCCAGATACCCATGAAGGTTGCCGTTTCTCCGTTGAAACGAACGTCCTGTTCGTAGTTCTGGGCGCCCAGCACCACGTCGGCAATCTGCCCCAGGCGCACCACCACGCCATTTTCCTGCTTCACCACCAGTTGCCGAAATTCCTCAGGCGTCCGCAGATTGGTGTTGGCCACCAGGTTCACCGACACCATGGCGCCCTTGGTGCTCCCAATCGCCGACAGGTAGTTGTTGCGCGCCAGCGCATCGTGCACCGTCGAAGGCGAAATGTCATAGGCCGCCATCCGGTCTGGCTTCAGCCAGATGCGCATGGCAAACGTCCGGTCGCCCAGGATGTCGGCCCGCTGTACGCCGGAAATGGCGCTCAACTTCGGCTGCACTACCCGCGTCAGGTAGTCGGTAATCTGGTTCTGATCAAGATCCTTCGACGAGAAGCCCAGGTACATCGCGGCGAACTGGTTGTCCGCGGTCTGCAGATCGATGACCGGGGCTTCCGCCTCCGGCGGCAAGTCGTTGCGCACCTGCGCCACTTTGGCCTGAATCTGCGTCAGCGCCGCGTTGGTGTCGTAGTTCAGCTTCAGGTGCACGCTGATCGTGCTCAAGCCCTGCGCGCTCGACGACTCCATGTAGTCGATCCCGTCCGCGCTGGCGATCACCCGCTCCAGCGGCGTCGTAATGAACCCGCGCACCAGGTCCGCGTTCGCGCCCACGTAGATGGTGGAAACCTGCACCACCGCAATATCGCTGCGCGGATACTGCCTCACGCTCAGCGAGCGGATGGCCTGCAACCCGGCAATCAGAATCACCAGGTTCACCACGATCGCGAGGACCGGCCGTTTTACAAAAAGATCCGTGAACTTCATGCGTTTCCTCGACTAGCTGTCTGTTGGCTGGGGAGCCGGATTGTTTTCGGGTTGCACCTTGTTGTTCACCTGCACGGCCGCGCCGTTCCGCAGTTTGAACACGCCCGAAGTCACGATCTCATCGCCGGGATTCAATCCCGAGACGATGGCCACCTGATCCCCGCGCGATCCATCGATCTTCACGAACTGCTGCCGCACGCCCCGATAGGTCTGTCCCTTGGGGTCTTTGAGCTCGGTAATGACAAACACCGAATCCCCATACGGCGCATAGCTGATAGCCGAGGCCGGCACGGTAATCAGCGAGCGGCTGGTTCCAAACTTCAACTCCACCTGCACGAACATTCCCGGCTTCAGCTTGCCTTCTGGATTCGAAAGCGTCGCCTGCACCTGAACATTTCGCGTCGCCTCCTCAACTACAGAATCAAGCGCCGTGACGCCGCCCTTGAAGACTTGTCCCGGCAGGTCTTCTGAGGTGACTTGCAGGCCATTCCCCACGCGCACTCGCGTCCCCGCCTCCTGCGGCACTCCGAAATCCACATAAATAGGATTCAGCGACTGCAGTTGAACGATCGGATTCCCCGCCGCCAGATACTGTCCCAGGTTCACTTTGCGAATTCCGAGGATTCCCGAAAACGGCGCCCGGATCGTCTTCCGTTCGATCGTCGCCCGAATCTCACCCACATTCGCTTCGGTCGACCGCTGCTGCGCCGTCGCCGTATCGTAATCGGCTCGGGAAATGACACCTTCCTTCACCAGTTGCTGCATGCGGTTGTAATTGGTGCGAGCTAGGTCGCGCTGTGCTTCGAGCGCCGCCAGCTGCGCCCGCTCCTGTCGCGTATCGAGTTCCACTAGCACGTCCCCGGCATGCACGGCCCTGCCCGAATCAAAATTGATGCGCGCCACCGTCCCCGGCAGGTCAGCGCTGATCATGACGCCGTGAACCGCCTCCATAGTCCCGATCACCGACATGGTCGACGCCCATGGCTCCTGTTGCGCGAGCGTGCTCGTTACCGCCACCGGTGGCATCTGGAACCCTGCCGCGGCATGCACCGCCGTCTGAATCTGCCGGAACTTCACGAAACCCAGAACGGTAAGGACAATCAGAACCGTCGCCAGCATCAGACCCATTCTCTTGATCATTTGCTTTACTCCATCAGAGGTGTCTTCAATAGATTCAACACTCAGCCCTGGGGATTCGGATTTGTTCTGTTCTAATCCCAACAAAACAGTAGATTTCGCTTGTAAACGGCAGGTTAACGGCACCCGGCCGCACTTTCTACTGAATAAACGTCACATCGCTCGGGCACATCTGGAATCCCGGGACATGCTTTCGCCCGGTGTTCGCGTCTGGATCACGACGAAGTGACAGACTTTCCACAATTCGACGCCGAAAAACGTAAGATTGCTTTGCGGCAAGACTCATGGTCCCGGCGTGATCACGGAGAAGCAGCCCCCGGCATGGCCCACAGGAAAGCCCTTCCTGCTCCCACCCATTCTGGCTCTCATTGGCTTCACTGCGACCGTCGCGCAAATCATCCTGATGCGCGAACTCATGGTTGCCTTTTACGGTAATGAGATCTCCCTGGGCGTAATGCTCGCCTGCTGGCTGCTGTGGACCGCTCTTGGCAGCGCCCTGCTCGGCCGGTTCGCCGCTCGCGTGCAGAATCCGCGAAAACTCATGGCGGCGTTGCAGTTGTTGCTGGCGTTGTTTGCTCCGGCTACCGTGCTGGCGGTCCGTGCCAGCCGCGTTATGTTTCATGCTCTGCCGGGCGAACTCCTGGGACCCACGCCCATCCTGCTCACTTGCCTGCTCACGCTGAGCGGCTTTTGCGCTGCGACGGGCTGCGTGTTCGTGGCGGGAAGCCTGCTGCGCGCGAGCTCCTCCCGCCTTGCGGCATCGGCCGCGGTGAATTCCGTCTATTTACTGGAAGCTGCCGGCTCAGCGTTGGGCGGCATCGTGGCCAGCATCGTGTTGCTCCGCTCCTTGAACTCTCTGCAGATTGCTCTCCTGCTGAGCGCTCTGAATCTCGCAGCCGCCGCGACCTTGCTGCTGCGGAAGCAGCTGCAGGCGGTGGTCGCGATCTGCGCCTTGTTGGCTGTCTGGGCGGCCGCTGGCGTGCTCGGTGCAGCCTGCCTTGACACCGCTTCCCTGGCTTCCATGTGGCCCGGGTTTCACCTGCTCGAAACGCGCAACTCCGTGTACGGCAGTCTGGCGGTGGTGGAAGCGCCCGGCGTGCACACTCTTCTCGAGAATGGCCTTCCCTTGTTCAGCTCGCCTGATCCCGCCACCGCCGAGGAGAACGTGCACTACGCCTTGCTCGAGCATCCCGCCCCCAAGAGCCTTCTCTTGATCGGGGGAGGCGCCGGCGGCGGCCTGCTGCAGGCCCTGCAGCATCGCACTCTCGAACGTGTTGATTATGTGGAACTCGATCCCGTCGTGCTCGAACTGGCGGACCAGGCTTTCTCCGGGCAATGGTCGATTGCTCGCGCCGATCCCCGCGTTCACATTCACCACACCGACGGACGATTCTTCCTCAAGTCCACCGCTCAGCATTTTGATGTCATCATCGTCGCCCTGCCCGCTCCGCAGACAGCGCAGCTGAACCGCTTCTACACCGTGGATTTCTTCCGCGAGGCTTCGGACAAGCTCACGCCGCAGGGGGTCTTCTCCTTTCAACTGCCTGCCGCCGAGGAGTACATCGCTCCCGAACTGAGTGACTTGCTGCGTTGTGTGCTTAAGTCGCTTCAGCAAGCTTTCCCCGTCGTGCGCATGATTCCCGGGCAGACCGTCCATTTTCTCGCTGCCAAAAGCGAAGGCGTTCTCGCCCCGGATTCAGCCACCCTGCTCTCCCGCCTGCGCTCCCGCAATCTTCAGACGAGCTACGTGCGGGAATACTTCATCCCATTTCGCATGACGCCCGACCGCATGCGTGATCTGGAACAGCAGACGCAGCCCCGACCGGCCACGCCCGTCAATCGCGACCTCGCTCCCATTGCTTACTATTTTGACGTGGCGCTCTGGGGCACGCAATTCAATCGCGAATATCTGCGCGTGTTCCAGTCGGTTGCGCAAATGAGGTTTGCGACACTCGCACTCTGCGCAACGATTCTTCTGGTAATGGCAGCCGCAATCATCGGCTTCTTCGGCCGGACCGGTGGCCGCCTCCGCTGGAGCGCGGCGTTTTGTGTGGCTGTCTCCGGCCTGACCATGATCAGCCTGGAAGTACTGCTGCTCCTGGGCTTCCAGGCGATTTACGGATACGTCTATCACCAGCTCGCGCTCTTGATTGCCTTGTTCATGGCGGGCATGGCATTGGGGAATTGGGTGCGGTTGCGGGGTTCTCGTCCGACATCCGGGTCGACTTCTCCTGCGCCCATGATGCTGCTAGCCGGACTGCAAGTGTGCGCCACGTTGGCTCCCCTGCTGCTCTACTCCATTCTGGCGTCGCTCACGGGGATTCGGGACGTGACCTTGCTCACCATAGTCAGCCAAGCCCTCTTTCCGTTCATGGCGGTTTTGTCCGGGACGTTAGGAGGCTATGAATTCGCGGTAGCGACGGAAATTTTTTTCACCGACCCGGAAACCTCGCAAGGAAGCATGGGCGTGCTCTATGGCGTGGATTTATTCGGAGCCTGCCTGGGCGCTTTGCTGGTCAGCGCCTTCCTGGTGCCGCTGTTTGGTTTTTGGAAGACGGCACAGATCATCGCGATCGCGAACCTGGTGGCGGCGCTTCTGGCGGCCGGGGTGGGACGATCCGCCCCACGCCCGCACAACCTCATCTGAGAGCACCACCACAGCGTCAGCCCGAAGGGCGGAACTCCATCAGCCCAGCGCGCGTAAGCGCTGGGTAAACCCAGCCGCAAAGCCAGCCCCGTCAGGGGCGCCACGGCGGCGGAGCAGGGCCTCGCAGCCAGCCCGCCCCGCGTTCCTCACTCCCCAAACACAACCGCCGTAAACATAAAGAGGTCCGCGTCCGGATCGCGCCACGCATCCGAGGGCAATCCAGCCTTAGCGGCGGTCTGCTCGAGAAATGCACTACGATCCCAGCCAAACTCCTTCGCCACCTGCGGCAGCAGCAAACCTCGCACCGAGCCCTTGGCGATCATCAGCCCGTGGCTGCCCACCCTGATCTGGCTGACATCTGAAACTCTCCGCAAGGGTGAAAGCACCGAGACCTCGTATTTCAGTTTCGGCAGTTCCCCGGCCTTCACCGGGTGGAAGCGCGGGTCGCGAAGCGCCGCATGCGCCGCCACGTCGCGCACGGTTTTTGCCAGCGACTCCACCGCCGCCGTATAGCCAATGCAACCGCGCAGTTCACCATTCTCCTTGATCGTGACGAACGCTCCCCGGTCCTGCATCAGGCTCGCCGGCAGGTTGGTCGGAGGTTCGTAGAGCTTGTCGTCCTTGACGACCGACTCCGCCGATTTCCGTGCAATCTCCAGCAGTTGCCGCTGCTCCTCGGGAGTCAGCGAGAACTCCCGTGTTGCTTCGCTGCCCTTATCCCCGTCGACAAGCAGCGCCATCGCGCTGTAGCCCACTACGCGAGTCTTGTCACCGGTCACATCGCCGGAATTCGCGTACTTGAGGATCGCAGCCCGCGTTGCCCCGAGCCGCTCGGCCGCGATCATCGCAGCAACGATAGGTCCTCCGCCGCACGCCTCCCAGGTTCGCATCTCGAAGTTGTCAGAAAGCGTGAGGTAATCCCATTCCTGGACCCCGTTCAGCACCTTATGGTCGAGCGCGACGGCGGCGGCGTAAGGGTGGTAGTGCGAAAGATCAGAACTGGCCACGATCAGCGTGCCCGTCGTCCCGCGAATCAGCTTGGCCAGCGCAACACCCAGGGCACGGTTCTCTTCGTAGCTCTGCTCGCCCATGATGACCGGAACGAGCTCAAACTGTCCCAATACGCGCTGCAGAAACGGCAACTGTACTTCCAGCGCATGCTCCGCCCCTTCCGCAGTTGGAACATGCCCGTCGCTCGATAACTTGATGTGCGGGCTCGCACGCGCCAGCTTGCGCGCGAACTCCTTGTCGACGGGAACCTTGCCTAAAGGAGTTTCGTATGCGTCGCCATCGAAGACCGCAGTGTACGGAAACGCGCGATAGTGACTGGGCGCAATAACCACGACTCGCTTTACTGTCCGCCCCTTCAGCAGCGCGTACGCATGCGCCGCCACCGCCCCCGAATACGGATACCCGGCATGCGGCGCAACCAGCGCAATCACCTGCCCCTTTTGCGCGGGCACGCTCGCCTGCGCGAGAAACCCGTCCACGGTGGACGCAAGTTCCTTGGCATCCTTGGGATAAAAAGCCCCCGCGACTGCCGCTTCCCGCACACGCTCGGCCGGCGCCGCCGGCGCACACGTTGAGGTGAAGGAAAATCCCAACAGCAGGGAAACCTCAATCCATCGCGCGGCGCGGATTCTGGTCATCATACGCACTCCGCTTTTACAGTGCTTCTCTAACCCCACACGCCGGGAATGACGTGCTGGCAATACTCGCATTTCCCTTTGCGAACGTGGTTCTGCGCTATGGTGTATCCGGCGCGCTCGATGAGCATTCGCCGGCACTTCGGGCAGTACGTGTTCTCCGCCGCATGCCCGGGAATGTTGCCGATGTAAGCGTACTGCAAACCCTCGGCGTCCGCGATCGCCTTCGCCCGCTCCAGCGTCTCCACCGGCGTCGGAGGGAGATTCTTCAATAGGTAAAGTGGATAGAAACGCGTGAAGTGAATCGGCACTTCCGTTCCAAGATTGCCTTTGACCCACTGCGCCAGACCTCGAAACTCCGCATCGCTGTCGTTCAGCGTCGGCACCACCAGGTGCACAATCTCCAGCCACCCCGCCTGCTTGCGCGCCGTGACCAGCGCGTCGAGTACCGGCTGCAGTTCCGCATTCACAACTTCGCGATAGTACTTAGCGGAGAAGGCCTTCAGGTCAATCTTGATCGCATCCACGTGCTGGCACAGCCGCTTCAGCGGCTCCTGTTGAATGAAGCCGTTCGAGATCACGACCGCCTTGAGTCCCTGCGCCCGCGCCGCATCCGCCGTATCGGTCACGAACTCGTTGAACACGGTCGGCTCGCCATAAGTGAACGCCACCGCCGGACACTGGTTCTGCTTCGCCAGCGCCGCCACATCCGCCGGCGGCATGTATCGCGCCGGAAGATCCTCCGGCTTCGCCTGCGAGATCTCCCAGTTCTGGCAAAACTTGCAGTTCACGCTGCAACCCGCCGTAGCGATCGAAAATGCCTGTATCCCCGGATGAAAGTGAAAGAACGGCTTTTTCTCGATCGGATCAACGTGCGCCGCGCACACCCGCGAGTGAACCAGCGAATAATACGTGCCCCCGCGATTTTCCCGCACCCGGCAGTGCCCGCGTTCCCCATCGGCAACCACGCACTCGCGCGGACACATCTTGCACCCGACAACCTTCCCCGGAAACTTCTCGTAGAATCTCGCTTCCACTCGAAAGCGCCGGTCATCTTCAGAAGATGAAGCTCTGAGAGGAACCACCAGGCCACTGGGAAGGCACGCCGCCGCGCAGGCCGCGACACAAGGCAGCCCCGTCATTTTCAGAAACGTTCGTCGATCACTCTCTGCCAGTGTGGTGGAGAGCGGCGCCACGGAGAAACCCAGCGCCCGGAACGGGTCATGCAATGCCCGTCGCGAGGAAACGACAGCAGTGGGGGCATTCCGCATTTGCCAACCTCGGCACTTTCAAGTCATTCATACACCTCCGTCGTCGCCGTTGCAGTGACACCCAGCACAGCACCCTGTCGTAGACGCTCCGCCGGTCGACATGCGGTTATACTCTGATAAAGTCACGGCTGCGGACCGAGTTGCCGCGCCGATATTCAACCACCCCAAGGGAGCTCCAGGAATTGTCTACGCGACGCGCGATCCTCACGCTTTGTGCTCTGTTCTGTACTCTCATTCCCCAGCTTTCCGCCCAGGTGCTCGCCGCCGCCGAAGTTAAAGACCCGGTCCTGCGCAACCTCCAGGAAACTTACTTTAAGCAACTGGAAGAAGTCGGCGAGAAAGTGCACGCCCACATCTTCCCCTTCCCTTTCTACTTCAGCCGCGTACTCGATCTGGAAAAGACCCAGCAGGAACGCGCCGACCAGCGTTCCCTCCGTTTCGACACCGTCAAGGAGATGACCGTCGTCGAAATCACCGGCAACTATTTTGGCTCCTATCCCTCCGATTCCATGGATAAGAGCCAGCGCGCTTTGCGCACCTTCACCGACGTCGCTTTGCCCATCCTGCGCATCGCGGTGCCGATTTTTTCCAGCACTCCTGAGGTCGAAGGTTTCGCGCTCGAGATTTCGCATCGCGTGCGCGGCCGCGCCCTGGGCGTGAACATGGAACATGCGGAAAACTTCGTCGTCATCCTCCCGCGCAGCGCTGCCGTCAAGCTGATCACCGCGAAAACGGAAAACGATCGTCAGGCTGCAATTCTGGAAGGCCAGACCTACATCAACGCCGAACCCTTCGTTCTCTACCTGAGCGATGAAGCCGCCGAAAACTTCCGCGGCACGGTCGAGCAGGAACGCGCAACACAAACCACGGATCCACGAGCAGGCCGCGCTCAGTCCACCGCGGCCATCACCCGCCGTACCGCGCCCACCGCCTCACCAGAACCTCCGCTCCCTCCGCCCCGCGATCTTTCACCCGACGCCCTCGCCGGCATTCAAACCAAACTGAAGATCACCACCGATCGCGTCTTAAACGATCTGGATCACGATGCGCACTTCGTTTCCTATGCGCCGCCCGCAGTCGTCGCCTTCCGCAAAGGCGCATATCTTCAGCTTTCGATCACAACGACTCTGGCTACACCCGCAGGCTCACGCTACAAGCTGGCTGCCTTGGCTTTTGACGAACACATCGCGCACTTGATCCGCCCTCTGCTGGGCTATTTCAAAACCGATCAGGATCTCGACGGCATCAGCTTCAGCACCAGCGTCCGCTCTCAGGCCACACTCGCCAAAGACAAGCCTGCCGATGCAACCAGCCAGGGCGTGGAATTCTACTTCCCGCTCGCGTCCCTGCGTTGCTACGAGAGCTACGACTGCACCGGCCAGCAACTGATCAACGCCGGCGCCGTGCTCATCAACGGCGAGCGCGTCTCGCTCGACTTGCAAACGGCCGAAGCTGACAGCCACTGAACAACACCAACCTTGGTCCGCGCTGCCAAACACCAGCCCGTAGGGCGGCACGGCATTAGCCCAGCGCGTAAGCGCTGGGTAGAGCGAAGAATCACCGCCAGCCCCGTCACGGGCGCAATCCCCGGAACCCCTCTCGCCAGCGATAAACTGCCCTAAGTCTGAGAAAATCGCCGTAGCACCGGGTACATCCACGTGAGCCAACCAAGACGCACCGTAAGCTGGCTGGACGTCGTCTTCCTGCTCTTCCTCGCGGGCCTGGCCGTCCTGCCTCCACGCGGAGAATTCCACAAACAACTCATCCTGCTCGCCTTCGGCCTGGTGCAATTTGTCGAGCACCAGCTCATCTCCCGCTACCCGCGCCTTGGACCATCCTTGGCTGTCGTTCTGAAAATGGGCCTGTCCATGCTGCTGGTTGCCCACACCGGTGAACCCGGCATCAACAGCAGCTACTATCCCATCTACTACCTGCCAGTCGTTACCGCAGCGATTTACTTCGGGCCGCGAGCCGCTTTGCTTTGGACTCTCGGCGCTTCCGCCTCCTACCTCTCGTTCTTATATCCCGCCCTCAAGGAATACGAGTTCAATGCCAGCTCCGCCACCGAACTCGCCACCCGCGTCCTGTTCTTCTTCATCGCCGCCCTGCTCGTCAACCGTTTTGCCGTCGAGAACCGACGGCAGACCGCGCTCTACCAGCAGCTCGCAGAACAGCTCGCGGAAACCAATCGCCAACTGGAGCGCGCCCAGGCCGAGGCCCGCCGCTCCGAGCGCCTCGCCGCCCTGGGCCAGCTTTCTGCCGGGCTCGCGCACGAGATCCGCAATCCCCTCGGCGTAATCAAAGGCTCCGCCGAGATGCTGACGCAGAAACTCAAAACCGGCGACGCTCTATCCGCCGAACTCGCCGGCTACATCTCGAGCGAAGTGAACCGGGTCAGCGCCCTGGTCACTCGCTTTCTGGATTTCGCGCGCCCCCTGCACGCCGACAGAAAGCTCCAGCCGTTCGTGCCCATCCTCGATCACGCCCTGAAAGCCGTAGCCGACGCGTGGCAAGGCGGCCCCATCATAGTTGAGCGCTCCTATGAAGACGCCCTCCCCGACATCCCCCTCGACGAAGGCCTCTGCGAACAAGCCTTCGTCAATCTCATCCAGAACGCTAACCAGGCCATGGAAAAAGGTGGCACACTCCACGTCTCCGCTGCCCGGGCGCAGAAGAACAGCCGTACTGGCATCGAAGTTCGCCTGCGCGACACCGGCCCCGGCGTCCCGCCCGACCAGCGCGAGCAGATCTTCAACCCTTTTTTCACCACCAAGCAAAGCGGTGTCGGCCTCGGCCTCTCCATCGTCTCCAAGATCCTCGACGAGCACCGTGGCACCATCCGAGTCGAAGGCGCTCCCGGAGAAGGCGCCTGCTTCGTACTGTTCTTCCCCGCCGAGAACAATGCATCTAAGGAACTAGCCCCGCGCCCATGACCCTGAAGCCCACCATCCTGATCGTCGAAGATGAAGCGAAAATGCGCCGCCTGCTCGAACTGCACCTGGGCGAAGCCGGCTTCAATGTTGTCTCCGCCCCCGACGCCGAAACCGGCCTCAAGCTCCTGCAGGAGTCTCCCGCTGACCTCGTCGTCACCGACCTAAAACTCCCCGGCATGGACGGCCTCGAGTTCCTGCACACGGTGAAGCGCGCCAACGCCGCTCTGCCGGTGATCGTCATGACCGCGTTTGGTACGGTTGAAACCGCCGTTGAAGCCATGAAAGCCGGTGCCAGCGACTACGTGCTCAAACCTTTCTCCCTCGATGAAATGCGCATCGTGGTCGAGAAAGAACTCGACGTCCGCCGCCTGCGCGACGAGAACCGATCCCTGCGCGAAGCGTTGCACCAGCGCTACCAGCACCCCAACATCATCGCCCGCAGCCGGAAAATGCAGGAGGTCCTCGCCACGGTCGAGCGCGTGGCTGCCACTAACTCCACCGTCCTCCTCGGTGGAGAAAGCGGCGTCGGCAAAGACCTGATCGCCCGCGCCATCCACGAAAAATCGCGCCGCGCCGCCGGCCCTTTCATAAAGATCAACAGCACCGCTATCCCCGAAACCCTGCTCGAAAGCGAACTCTTCGGCTACGAAAAAGGAGCCTTCACGGGCGCCACCAGCAGCAAAGCCGGCAAGTTTGAAGGCGCCGACAAAGGCACGCTCTTCCTCGACGAAATCGGCGACATCCCCGCCGCCACGCAAGTCAAACTGCTGCGCGTCCTGCAGGAACGCGAGTTCGAGCGCCTGGGCAGCACCCGCACTGTGAAAGTAGACGTGCGCCTCGTCGCAGCCACCAACCGCGACCTGCGCGCCGCCCTCGAAGAAGGCACCTTCCGCGAAGACCTCTACTACCGCCTGAACGTCGTCCCCATCGACATTCCGCCGCTGCGCGATCACAGAGAAGATATCCCCGACCTGGTGACCCTGTTCTGCGCCCGATTCGCGAAAGAGTCAGGCAAGCCCATCGCCACCGTCGCACCCGCCGCCCTGAAACTCCTCATGGACCACTACTGGCCCGGCAACGTCCGCGAACTGCAGAACATCATCGAGCGCGCCACCGCTCTCGCCTCCGGCCCCATCATCGAAGCCGCTGACATTCATCTCGACACGGCCCGTACCCGCACCAACAACGCCGCAGCGCCCGTCCTTCCCGAGGGCATGACGCTCGAACAATGGGAAGACGAACTGATCCGCGAAGCCCTGCGCCGCGCCAACGGCAACAAGAGCCAGGCCGCCCGCGCCCTTGGCCTGTCGCGTAACGCGTTCCGGTATCGCCTGTCGAAGATCGGCATCCCAGACGACAACGGCGCAGACTCATAGGGAACCCCACATGGGTGCCCCCCCAAGCGCTTTCGGCTTGGGTGGGGATTTTTCTGGAACGTCACGCCAGCGCGGCTTGGGAGGCGGAACTCGCAATCCCAGCCTGCGGAAATGATTCAGCCCCGCAGGGGCGACTGATTTTAGCCCGGCGCTTCAGCGCCGGGTAAGCTCCGACGTGTCACCAAGTCCCGTAGGGACGACTGACACTCTCCCCGCTGCGAGACGTTGTCACGACACCACGACTCCACTAGCCAACCCGTGGCGCTTCCGTCTATCCTTTTACCTCACCGCGGAGGCGCATTCACTCATGACATCCCTGCTCACGCTCATCGTTCTGTCCCTGTCGTTCCAGCTCTACGCTGAAACCCCCAAGCCCGTAACCCTGCGCGGCATCCTGCTCGAACAACTGCGCACCACGCACAACGAGAAAGACTGGTTCGTCCCCATCGATGTAGCCGTGGAAGGCCTTACGGCTGAGCAGGCCACCTGGAAAGACGGCAGTGGCAACCACTCCGTCGGCCAACTGACCAACCATCTCCTGTTCTGGAATGCCCGCGAACTGGCCAAGTTCAAGGGCGAGCCGCCAGAGAAATACAGCGGCAACAACGACGAAACCTTCAACAACTTCGACGCCAAAAAGTGGGACGAGACGTGCAAGCGCCTCGACGCCGTCATGACCGAACTGGAAAAGCTGGTCGAAACCGCCGATGATGCCAAGCTACAAACCATCGCGTCAGAGATCGCCCACATCCGCACGCACAACGCCTATCACGTCGGTCAGATCATCTTCGTCCGCAAACTCCAGGGCTCGTGGAATCCCGAGAAGGGCGTCAAGTAGGCTGGGGCCGCCACAAACACAACGCCCGAGGGTCGAGGTCGGCCGCCTGCAACGCTAGGTCATTTCGGACGAGTAGGTACAGGCGGACCAGCCTGTTTGCCTACACTCGCGATTCGGAGTCTACTGCATCTCGGAATGAAACTTCGGACGCAGTTTCTCCAGCGAGGGCACCAAGATGACGATTGCGACTTACAACCCGAACATGAATAATGCGGAAAACACAATCGTGGATGCAGAAGACATCCACATCATTCCCGGTTCCAGTGCTCTGCACTCTGGATCATTGACGGCCAATTCCTGGGACGACGAACTGCTGCCGTCGGGGGATTAGTGCCAGGGTGCGCCGATCGCAAGAGATCGCTGCCGACTCGCTGATTCCACATGAGCGCTATCGCCTATTGTAGGTTAGTTGCTGTCGTCCCGGCCTCGCCGGTTCTGTCCACCGTTCTATCAGATGGCGCATAACGACCCGTGCCGCGCGCGTCCGGGATAATGTGCCTGAACAGATAAATGAGCTTGAACCAACCTGTAGTCTCAAGCAGAATAAGACCGCCCCACAGATCGCTGTGCCTCCCGCGATAACGTTCCTTCCAGTGCCAGATCGTCACTAGCAGCAAGTAACCTGCCCCGGGAACAAAGAGCAACATCCCCGTTATGACAAGTCCTCGAGGGGCCATTTGTTCCATGAACACGCACGGGAGCAAAATGACCAAACCGAGCAGGGACACAACGCCGAGTCGGAGCAACCATCGAAATCTCGAGTGCCAGATCGCTGGGTTGTCCATGTCGCTCACTCTAGTACAGTTTCGCTGAGTTGGGACAGTTCCCCTTTATCGGCTGGCGAAAAATCGCGGTTTCGCTCAGTATGCGGGGCCCTTGAGTGTGATCGTCCGATTTCACCCCCTGGCCGAAATCCACCACCTCCGCCCAAC
>Ga0075014_100000294_pt1 | contig 14091 bp, 10 predicted proteins | sample AleBraG_ABR_2014_FD_71472 | JGI IMG/M metagenome (GOLD analysis project Ga0075014, IMG submission 71472) | Freshwater sediment microbial communities in response to fracking from Pennsylvania, USA - Alex Branch Run_MetaG_ABR_2014 | ecosystem: Environmental > Aquatic > Freshwater > Creek >... | reverse complement strand
CGGACAACCTGCCAGAATTCCCTCGGAACCCCGGCGCACCAGCACGGAAATTTCAGCATCCGGGTAGGCTTTTTTCACCGCCCGCAGGGTGGGCGTGAGAATCAGCGCATCGCCGATCAATTGTACTTTGATAAATAAAAGCCGCATGCCCTGTTTTCTTCCGGTCCCGCCCAACGTGAACAACGGCCCCTGCCCCGTCAAGGATAAGCCGTCTCATCCGGTTGCGGCGCCACCGGACGGTTGCGTTCGATCCAGGCCGCACAGCCTATGCTCAGGAAATACAACACCAGCATCGGGCCCGCCAGCATGAACATGCTGAACACATCCCCCGGCGTCATGCAGGCGGCAAAAATCATGATGCCCACCGTGGCGTGCCGCCAGTACCCGAGCAACTGCGACTTGGTGACCAGGCCCAGCAGACTGAGAATGCTGATGAGCAGGGGCAGTTCAAAAGCCACGCCGAAGGCCGCCATCATCTGCACCACAAAACTCAGATAGCTCAACAGGGTCCAGCGCGCCTCCACATGGATCCATTGCCCCAGTTCGATCATGTAGTCCAGCGTGTTGGGCAGGATCATGAAATAGCAGAAGACCACCCCGCATAAAAAAAGTCCGCCCCCGACCGTAAAAGCCGGCAACAGCATGCGGCGCTCCTGCGGCCGCAAGGCGGGAAAGATGAACTGTCCGATGAAATAAAAAATAAACGGCAGGGCCAGCACCACCCCCGCCATCAATCCGGTCTGGATGATGATGGTCAGCGTGTCCATCACGTTGTAAGAAACGAGGAATTTATCGACGCTGCCCCCGTGCCGCCCCACCGCCACGGCCAGCGGGTGCTGCAGCAGCGTGAGAATTTTGCGCACGAAGAGCAGGCAGATCATCATGTTCACCGCCAGCACCGCAACGGATTTCAAGAGCATGGTCCGGAAATCCTCCAGATGTTCCAGAAACGGCTTGGGCTCGTCGGACATAGCCCTCCATTAAAGCGCCTGCCCGACAAAGAACACGCAGAAAATCAATTCGCCGGATCCGGTCCCCGGTAGTCCGGATATTGCTTTTTCAGGCGCAGCAACTGCTCATCCGCCTTGGATTCGTCACCCGCCCGGCGCCAGGCCTGCTCCGCCCGGGCCAGGGCCAGGGGCGTCAGGACCGGGTCATCCATCAGCAGGGATACGGCGGAAAATACCTTGGCCGCACCGGCATAATCTTTTTTGGCAAAGGCAATCTCGCCCAGCAACAGCCTCCCGCGGGCATTGTATTCACCCTCCGGATTCTGCTCCAGTATCTGCTGGGCCAGTTTGTCGGCCAGCTCATAGTCGGCCGCACCGATGCAGGCCTTGGCCAGCGGCTCCAAGACTCCGCTGCGATTGGAATCCTCCGGAAAATTCACCCGGTAGGCCTTCCACTCCCGGATGGCCGCGCCGTTGTTCCTGAGTTGCGACATCAACAAGGCCAGCCGGAGCTGGACGCGTTTGCGCTGGGCCCTGTCCTGACTGCCCGCCAGCACTCTCCGGAAATAGGCTTCTGCAGCGGCGGCTTCCGTCCCGCCCTGCAATTGTTCCCCCGCCCACTCGTACACCTCCAGGGCCACGGCGGGGGCTGTCGGATTTTTCTGCCGCCAGGCATCATAGCCGGACAATTCCTTCCGCAAGCCGTCCAGATTTTTTTCCTGCAAAAGGATGCTGATGATCTGTTGCGTGGCCTGACCATAATACACCGCCGCATCCACACGCCTTGCTTCCAGCCAATGCGGCATCGCTCCCGCCGAATCCCTGGCGTCCTGCCGCAAGGCCGCCAGTATCGCATGCGCCTCCGCCAAATGCCGGGTATTGGGAAATTCCACCAGCAATTTGCCCAGCCACGCTTCCGTCAAATCCGCCCTTTTTTGCGTTTCGGCCAGCAGCGCCGCCTGCCAGAGCAATAATTCGCGATATTGAAATCTGGCATCGAGACCAATCAACCGCGCCCACGATTGCAACGCCTCGTCCGGTTTTTTCAGTTGTTGCTCCGCCTGTCCCTTCAACCAAAGCACAGCCGCTGTAACCCCATGATCGGGGAACCGGGCTAAATACTGTTTAAACCAGGCCAGCGCACTTTCATTGTCCTTAATGATAAAGAATGAATAAGCGGTCCTGTAATACAGATAGCCGAGATCGTTTTTATTCAGACTACTCTCCAATTCTGGATGTTTAATCGCCTCGGCATAGGCGTTGGCCGCGTTTTTGTAGTCATTCTTCGAAAATAACGCGTCTGCCCGCATGGTTTGAACCATGCCGATCCGGTCTGATTTCGGATATCTATCGATAAAATTTTTGCTTTCCGACATTAATTGCTCTGCATTTTGCGCTTTCAAAATATTGATGCGCGCCCAAGCGCTGGCCTCAGCCAGGTTGTCCTTCGGGAATTGATCAGTCACATTTTGATACAATTCCAATGCTTCTTTCCCATTCCTGGTCAGTCGCAACGCTTCCGCAGTCAGAAAGAGCACCTCGGCCTGTGCCGCTTCGGGGAAGGCGGGTCGTACGGCATGAAATACATCTGCCACCGTGGCGTAGTCGCCCGCCGCAAAATAACTTTGAATCAATCCGAGATGAGCCAGTTTTTTCCAGAATTCCGGGGCCTCCGTCCGTCGCACCACTTCATAATAACCCGCCGCGTCGCGATACTGCTTTCGTACATAAGCCAGATTGCCGGCCCGCACGGCGGCCTCGGCACGCAAATCCATGTCCTGGGCCCCGGCCAGCAGGGTTTTGAAAAGTTCGGCAGCACGGTCCTGGTTGCCATTGTCCGCCTCAACCACGGCCAGCTTGAGCCGGGCATAATTCAGATGGGGATTGTCCTGGGTGACCTTGACCAGAAATTCCAGGCTGGGCCGCGCCGCCGGAAGCTTTTTTAAATTCTCGCAGGCCAGAACCATCAGGTAATGCGCCCGAATCTGCACTTCCGGCAATTTGCAGGCCGCCGCCACCTGCAACGGCGTAATGGCAGCCTCCCATTTCTTGTCCGCCGCCAGCATTTCCCCGCGCAGCAAATTTCCCGGTCCCAGCCAGTCCCCCTTGGGGAATTTTTGTCCCAGCAAATCCAGGGTCTGACAGGCGTCATCAAAGTGCCCCAAGTCACGGTAACAGGCCGACACCCGGTACAACACCTCCTCCTGATTTTTGCTGCCGGGATAATAACGCAACAGGTCCATGAACACCGCCATGGCGCGGGCGGGATTCTTCTGCTGCTGCAACTGCGTGCCCTCGTCCAGCAGCTCCTTTTCATCCGGCTGCAATCGCGTAATCTCAATCCCGGGGGCCGTCGCATTCTGCGCCGCCACCGGCCCGGCTCCGGCAAGAAGCAGGCAGAACAGGATCGTTAAAACAGGGCCGGGCATACGGTGTGCCATACTAACCCAAGCCGCCCCCGACCGCAACTGCAACCGGAGCTTGCCAAGACGCCACGATTTGCTCTAGTACTTTGTCATGCTTTCCGCCTCACGCGGTTTCACATTTGTCGAATTCACATGCGCCTGCACTCTGACGCTGCTTCTCGCGGCCGTCTCCCTGCCCGCCTGGCGGCATGTCTCAGAATCCTCAACCCGGCGGGGGGCCATCGAGCTGCTCATGGCCACTCTCGACCAAGCCCGGGCCGAGGCTCTGGCCTCGGGTGAAACTGTCTATGTCGGTTTTGATGTGGAAAATTCAACCCCGGACACCAACCCCGCCCAGGGGGGTCATGGGCTGATCCTGTTTCAAGAAGCCATCCCGGACAACTCCGCCACGAAGGGATTTTTTCCTTTGCACAAATGGGTGTTTCTACCGCGCCCGTTCCGGTTCTGGCCCCGGGCCGGCACCATACTCGATGATTCATGCCAGTTACAAATTCCCGGCGGAAATCTCCCCGGCCTCAAAGACACTGTACAACTGCCGGTGCTGGCCTTCAGTTCCACCGGCCATGTCCTGCTGCCTGCCGGTCCCTTGCGGATTCTGCTGGGTATAGATCAAGGCACGGACCATGCACCTGCGCTGGATGAAATATCCGTCGCCCGCTACAGCGGTCGCGTCTCTTATGCCAGTCTCCCCCTGACCGCACCATGAACCCGTCCGGCGTCACGGGCCGGCGGGGTCATGGATTCACGCTCACCGAAGTCGTGTTCGCCGTGGGATTGCTGGCTCTGGCGCTGGTCCCGCTGTTCTCCCTCCTGCCGCTCGCCCTGCAGCATACAGCCGATGGGAAAAACCAAACCCGTGCCGCCCTGCTGGCCCAGAGCCTGTTTTCCGAACTGAAATGCTCGCCGGACAACAATCTCTTTCTCCTCCTGCCAAGCCGCGGCGCTTGGACCCCTTCAGCTCCGCTGAACCTGCTCAGCCCGGAGACGGAGACCTTGTGCGTGGCCTACGATGCCGAGGAAACCGCCCTGGGGAGTGTGGCAGACCCTGCCTATCAGCAGGGTCTGGCGGGAGCTGCCTTTTTCGCCACCGTGAGCTGCCGTTTCGACACCATCTCGGGACTAGGAAAAATGACACTCGCCATCGAGTGGCCTGCCGCCGCTCCGTTGGGAAACCGCCACCGGCAGATTTTCATCACATGGATGAATCCAAAACCCTGAACTTCGCCACCAACCGGAAGGGCCATAGCCTGACTGAATTGCTGGTGGCCCTGCTCCTTGTCTCCGTGCTGTTGCTGCTGCTTTTTTCCATGCTGCAACACACCACCGCAGCCTGGCGCGGAGGCACAGCACTCAGTGACGTCAACCGCGAGGCTCGCGCAGCCCTCGGTTGCATCCGGAGCGACCTGCAAAATCTGCGCACCGGCACCCATCTGCCGCTCTATATTAACAACCCAGTAGTATCCGCCTCAGCGCGGGGTCATTTTGCCCCGCCCGATCGTGGGGATAAAATTTTCTTCCTCTCTGTCCTGCCCCGCCAGGCCCAGGACCCTTTGGGCAATAAAAGCGATCTCTGTTCGATCGGTTACTACCTCGCTGAAAGTTCCCCGCAAACCAATCCCGCCGTTTGGAGTTTGCACCGCTATTTCCACAGCAGCGACAGCACCTGGGCCTGGGGCACGGCTATGCCCGGCAACGGTTGGCGCGCCTTTTTGTTGAATCCGGCCGCTGTGCTTTTTCAACCGCCGGATTCCGGTAACGACGAAGTGCTGGCGCGGAATGTCGTCAATTTTTTCATTTCTCCGTTCCGGTCCGACCTGACGGCCCCGAGCCCCTGGCCGGACAGGGAAAGGCCCGCCCTATTCCATATACAACTGCGGCTTTGTGATCAGGATTCGGCCCGGCGGACCGACCCAGTCTTCATCATGCGCCAGAGCCGTTTTTTTCAAATGCGCGTGGCACCCGATTGAACAATGTTCCATCATCCCCGCCACCAAAATAGTTTTGCGTTAGTCAGCACCCTGCTTGTCCTGGCTCTGCTGACCTTGATTACCACCCTGTTTTTGCAATCGGTCCGCGTCGAGGGTTTGACCGCTCTGGCCTGCCTCAACAAGACCAAAGCCCTCTTCGTTGTTGAAGCCGGGACCGCTGATGGCGTTGCACGTCTCGTGCAATCAGATCCGCTGGCCCTTGTGAATGGTTACGAACGCATCCCCACAACCCGGGGATGCACCATTCCCTGCCTGGTCGCCTACGAGCTTGATGGTAACGCCACTCACATCGCCAAACGCCATTACCTTTGTTCCAGTCCCGGCCTTCACTGCCCCCCAGGCTCGGACCCGGGCTTTGAATCCGTCGATATCAACAGCCGGGGATTGATCGGGCTTACCGGCAATTCCGGTTGGCAACCGGTAACGGCGGACTGGATTTATCTTCGCGATGAACAGGGCACGGTCGTCGGACGTTACGCCTACTGGATCGATGACGAGTCCGCCAAATTGAACCTGCACTGCGCCGGGGCGGTGCTCGACCCCCAGGCGCTTTCCCTCAACGGTAGTACAAACCGTAAAATCGGCGCCCATCCTGATGAAGCCGCCCTCAATTCGCTCTTCCCGGATTTGAATTTGGAGCTCTTGTGCGGGTTTGTCCTGAGTCGTAAGGCAAATCCCGACTGTCTGCCCACCTTGTCCACAGCCGCGCAATGGCTCGGCCCCGCCGTCACTGGAGCGCGTTTCGAATCCTTCCGCGCCTCCGTCACCCTGGACAGTAAAGCCGACGAAAGGGGCGCCACTGGATTGCGCCGCATCAATTTGAACGATTATGTCGCCACGGCCTGCGATGTCACCACCGCGGGGGGCCGGAACGCCCTTGTTAAAAATGTCGTGATGCTCGGCGATTACATCCAAACCGCACTGCCCGGTTTCGGCACGCGCTATTATACCGGCGCCGTCACTCCCGATGATCAGCGGCTGTACTGCATCAAACTGGCAGCAAACATCCAGGACTACATCGACGCCGATCATCAACCGACGGTCATCAATCAGGATCTGGCCACCTGGCAGGACCCCCCGGACCCGAATGCCCTCAACGCCGGGGCCCCGGCCCGGCCACCGGCTGTTTTCGGCAAGGAACTGACCCCCGCCATCGGTGAATATCTCGGCAGCTATTATAATGAAGACGGTGCCCTGCGCATTGATCACACTTTTGAAGTCTGGAATCTGCACAGCAGTGCCATTCCCCTGAATCCAATCGGACAGGCCCGGATTTTGCTGGCCGCCCGCCCTTCCCTCCAGCCACAAAAAGGTTCCACCGCCCCCATTCCAAAAATACCCGGCACAGCCGGACAGCCACCGTTGATTCTGGAATTGCCGAAAAACACCCTGATCGAAGCGGGTCACTACGCCCTGCTCACCACTCTGCCCGCCAACTCCCCGCATGCCGCGCACTACCGCGTGGGACGTCCGCAAATCATTCCGCTGGCCCGGGCCGAGCCGTCTTACGCGTACGGAAACAAGGGATTGCAAATGCAGGGTTCCACCCTGGCTTCACTGGACGATGCCAACATGCAAATCTGTGTCTTCAATGAATACGGATATCTGGACATCGAGGCGCGCGTAGCCCAGCAGGGACCCATCGATTTCAGCCCCAACGACACTTTTTTCATAGCCTCCCAGTCTTTCGGCAATGATCCCAGTTCCTCATCCCTCAATGCCCTGCGCGGCTATCCCCTTGACAGCGGCGATCCGCGTTCGTTCACGGAGGTGTTTCCGGAATACACCGAAAGCGGCGGCACACCCAGTTGCATCGCCTGGCGCCGCAACGCCGCCAATGTCAGTGGCGCTACCAATCCCACCCGGCTCGGGGGCGATTCCAAGGGTTCCACTTATGGCATCCGGATCGACAACAATGTCACCAGTAAAAAATATTTTGTGCCCGAGCCCTGTTTTGTACCCGACATGTCGTCGCCGCTCGATGCGATTTCTGTCATCCGCAACCGCCCCATGAAAACCATCGGCGAACTCGGGTTCATTTATGATCCGGCGATTTCCGGTCCGGGCTGCACCCGTGGCACCCGCAATCGCGGCGGATTCCGCACTTTGTCCATCGGTAGTCCGTACGGCGAATCCGCCGGGCCCAACCGCCTCACCCAGGTCACGGAACAAACCCGGGCTTCGCGGCTCCTGGAGATTTTCGAGGCTTCTTCCAATCACGAAGGAAGTGTCTTGTTGAATTCCGTTCTGCGCGACGACCCCAATCACGCCTGGCGGGCGCTGCTCCACAATTTCAAAACCCAATCCAACGATGAGGCTGATGATGAATACGCCGCTCCGCGCGATCCCTCGTTTGCAAGCGGATCCCTCATCGATGCGGATGCCCTCATCCAGGCCCTGCGCGAACGTCTGTCCGACTCCGCCCGGGGTCCGCTGTTGACGCTCGGCCAACTCGCTGATCTGCCCCTCTTCGGCCAGGGAGACAGCTTGGTTGCCGGCCAGAATCTCAGCCCCAACGCACACCATAACGACCGGTTGGACCGGGGCCGCGAGGAGGTTTTCCGGCATCTGGTCGGACTGCTGACTTTGAAGGGAACGGTGTACACCATTTATGCCGTGGGCCAATCAGGCGTCATGCAGCATGAAAAATTCACTCCACTCGCCACTCAGCGCCTTACCCAAACGGTTGAACTGTCACGCGAATATCCGAGTTCCCCCCCGCAAAACACAACTGAATTGCTTCAGGCCAACCGCCCCGTGAAATTTTCCTGGAAAATCCTGCACCGCGAAACCGACCTTTGAAAACCGGCTGTCCCTGCGTTTTTTTTTCTGCAATATGAATCCATGCTGCCCGGACTCCAAACCCCCATCCCCGGCCCCCGCTCCCTCGAACTGGCCCGGCGGTTGCGCGCCCATGAATCCCACAACATCACTTACTGCTCCCCGCATTTTCCGGTTTTTTGGGAAAAAGCCAGTGGTGCCAATGTCTGGGATGTGGACGGCAACCGCTTTCTCGATTTCACCAGCGGTTTCGGCGTCGCCACCGCCGGCTTCGGCGCCGGGTTCCTCACCGAGGCCTATGCCGCTCAATCCGCCCAGCTCTATCACGCCATGGGAGATGTGCATCCCACGGAACACAAAGTCCGGCTCTGCGAACTGCTCAGCCAGGCCACCTTCCAACGCTGGAACGCCGGGCCGGGCAAAGTCATGCTGGGCAGTTCCGGATTCGAAGCCGTGGAATCCGCACTCAAAACCGCCTTTATCGCCACGGCAAAACCCGGCGTGCTCTGCTTCGACGGCGGCTACCACGGCCTGGGCTACGGCGCGGTCAGCGTCACCGGCCGCCACGAATTCCGCACCCCCTTCCGCGCACAACTGGCCGATTTCGCCCATTTCCTGCCCTACCCGGATTCAGCCACCGCCCTGCCCGATCTCGAAAAATTAATCCGTGCCGCCGCAAGGGATCATTCCATCGGTGCGCTCCTTGCCGAACCGGTCCAGGGCCGCGGCGGTGAAATTTTCCCGCCGCCCGGCTTTCTGCCCCTGTTGCGGCGACTGGCCGACGAACTCGGGTTTCTGCTCATCCTGGATGAAATTTATACGGGGTTTTTCCGCACCGGCACTTTTTTCGCCTGCGAAAAATCCGGCACTGTCCCCGACCTGATCTGCCTCGGCAAGGCCCTCAGCGGCAGTTTTCCCATTTCCGCCTGCGTGGGCCGCGCTGCCATCATGGATGCCTGGCCGGTTTCGGAGGGTGAAGCCCTGCACACCAGCACCTTTCTCGGCCATCCCGTCGGCTGCCGACTGGCGGTGGCCAGCCTGGAACACTGGTTGAATCATCCACCCACCGCAGAACTCAGAAACTTGGAATCCGCATTGCAGCAGATGACAAATCTCGTGAAAAAAAACAAGTCATCCGTGACCGCGGTTCGTGGAGCGGGTCTGATGTGGGGTTTGGAACTGTCGGGCAACAATGCCACCGGACGCATCATGGAGCAGGGTCTGGCCCGTGGCGCCATCCTCCTCGGGGGCGGTCAGAACAACAATGTCCTCTCACTCGGCCCCAATCTACAGCTCGCCACCGGTGAGGTGGACTGGCTTGGAAAATTGCTCTGCGAGTTATTGGATTAAACCGCTGTTCCATCAACGGTTCAACGACAGCGGCGGACAATAGTCGCCGAGACAGCGGGCCGTCCACCAGGTTCCGTTGCGCCGCAATTCCTCCGGCGTACTGAAATGATATTCGTAGGCGACCGCCTTGACATACTTGGGCGGCCGGTCATGAAAGGGATTGGTCTTGAGCAGCCCCAACACCTCCGGCGAGCCCCGCAAAATCTGCTCGCTCAATCGCATGAACCAGGGGTTCTGCCGGTAATCCCCCAGGGCGGCGAACCACATCTGCCAGTCCAAACGTGGCTGGCAGGGCGCGATGAAAACGGGTCGTTTCCGTACATCCCCCGGCTTCCATTTGAATTCGTACTCCAACCAGAGCGAATTGTCATTGCTGCCCACCAACACAAGCTCCGTCCGCCGGGTGGTCATGACCGCGAAAAGTCCGTAACCATTGATGCTGCGGAAAGGCGCCACGGTCTGACAGAGCCACACCACGCCCTGCGGCCAGACCGGGGGTCTGATGAGCATCTGGGTCAATTGCACCCCGGTCAACATCAGGATCAGTGCGGCCAACGGCAAAAGTGTAACCCCGGGCCAGGGTTTGAATTTTTTCACCGGGCGGGCAGATCGATCCGGGAAACGGCAGAGCCGCCCCAGCCGGCTCCAGCTTTCGTCATCCACCAACAACAGGCAGAGTGCCATGCTCAAATAATTGAAAAATCCATAATTGCCGGTGACGGCAATCAAAACCTGCAACAGGAACAGCAAAGCCGCTGCGATCAGACGACCGCGACGCGGTCCAAAAATTAAAAAAGGCACCGGCAACTCGATGATGAACATTCCCAGGGCCGCCAGTCTCAGCACGCTGTGCGGCAGATGATGGCACGCAAAGGCGGGCCAGGCCGGCAGGGGTTGGGTTTCAAAGTGATACCACAACGCAGTCAGATGCTGCCAACTTGCGTCACCACTGGTCAACTTCACCACTCCCGAGTCAAACATCAGCCGGAACAACAGCCAGAGCAACAGCCCGCGGGCCAGTGCCGTGTGCCGCACGCGCAGGGTTTTTCCCATCCACCACGTCCACGGCGCCAGAAACACGCAGAGCAATCCCGCCTCCAGCAGCAAATTGTCCCACTGAAAACCCAAGAACACCCCGCCCACGCTGACCACTGACAAATACAGACTCCAGAGCAGTGCAAAACAGGGAATCGGGGCCACACCCCCCAGTGCCAGCACGGCCAGCACCATGCCCAATACACACACCCCCTGCAACGCGCCGTCGCTGCAATTAAACCAGAGCCATCCGGGGTAATGCCAGAGCGCCGTCAGGGCTTCGCCCTGAAACGCCTCATTCAAAAAATTTTGCGCCGGTAGTATGCCGTGCGCACCGAGCAAACCGCAGACCTGACCGTGCAAATCAGCAAAAGCCGCCAAATAACACAGGGCCACCAGTCGCAACAACAGTCCGCTGGAAAACGTGTATTCGGGCAGGGTACCCTCCAGTCCCGTCACAGCCCGGTCCAGCGTCGACAACCCCTCCCGGTGCCGTGCCACCCATCCATAAATCATGTCGCAAAGCTGTCCCAGCCCGGGCAGGGCCCGGTAAATAAAAAGAAACGGCATTCCAGCCCGACGCAGCGCCAACGCCCGGAACACCCCTTCCGCACCCGCATAGACCCAGCCTCCGGGCGTGATCCATTGCAGCGCACTGGCAAATTCCTCCGGCGGGATTTCCGGGAACCGTGCGGCACAGTCCTGAAACGGTTCATAGTCCATCCGCACCCCGACAAAACGGCGCAGGCGTTCCACCCACTTGCAACAAAAGCGGCAGGCACCGTCATAAACCAGCAGGGGCCGGAGCGGGGGATTTTCCACACGGAACACCCCGGGAAGCTAACGCAAAGATACCCCGTGTAAAAGGTACAAGTATGGAATTAAGCCGGACTGCCACCCGCTGCCGTTGCCTCGACAGGCGATTTTGCGTTATTTCTTTTGTCCCTCCCTCCGCTTGTTACATTCCAGACATGCCGGAACCCGTTCTCACCGTTCATGAAATCTACCAGAGCGTCCAGGGCGAAAGTACCTTTGCCGGGCTGCCCTGCGTTTTCGTGCGCCTGACTTTCTGCGATCTGCGCTGCAGTTGGTGCGACACCGCATACGCCTTTTACGGAGGCAAAAAGATGCCACTCCCGGAAATTTTGGCCGCTGTGGAAAAATTCGGCTGTCCCCTGGTGGAAGTCACCGGCGGCGAACCCCTCCTCCAACCCGCCTGCCTTGACCTGCTCAAGGCCCTCTGCGACCGCGGCTACCGCGTGCTTCTGGAGACAGGCGGACATCATGACATTGCAGCGGTGGATGCCCGCGTGGTGCGCATCATGGATTTGAAATGCCCCGGCAGCGGTATGAGCGACCGCAATCGCGCAGAGAACATCCCCCTGCTCACGGCCAATGACGAAGTCAAATGCGTACTGGCCTCGCGGGAGGATTACGAATGGGCCCGGGAAAAAATACGGGCCCATCAACTTCACGAGCGTGTGCGCTCCGTGCTGTTTTCACCGGTGTTTGGAAAAATTGAACCGGCTCAGATTGTGGACTGGATGCTGGCCGACCGCCTGCCGGTCCGTTTCCAGCTCCAGATGCACAAATTCATCTGGGACCCGAAACAGCGCGGGGTTTAGGGTTGGTTTTCAATACCAGCGGGGCCGGAGAAAACCCGTGCTGGGAGCCACCCGGGAATTGGGGGGCAGGATGACGATGGCTCTCTGGCGCATGTCACACAATTTGATTTCCTCGGCCGGCACCCAGATCTGGGGAATTTCATGACCCAGCTCGGTGGAATCGGAAAGGGCGATTTCCTTGAAATTGGCATTATAACCAATAATCAGAATGCCATGCCCGGCTATCTTTGGGGTAAGGCTGGTGTAGCGCGGTGAGGCGGGCAGTTGCGTGGTGCGTGCCCGGTTGCGCACGACCCATTCCTCAAGCAACTGGGCGTCCGTGGCCCAAAGCAGGGGCATTCCCTGATCCACGTACGTTTTCAATGTCTCGAATTCCCATGGCCGGCCCGCCACGTACTGCACTTTGTATCCATAAGGGGTCAGCTTTCCGCTGACCCGGTCGGCAAAGGGCATCCACAAACTGCCGAAAATATTTGTGCTTCCCTTGTCGGCCAGCTCATAAACATTGAAGGACAAGCCGTAATAGCGCAGGTATTTCTCCCAGGCGGCCGGCACGCAAAAACCCCGGTCGCCCTGCGAGATCGGCGGAATGTCATCAATATACACGTCCCCCGACGATGTTCTCCTGACATTCGAGGAAAGATCCGTCCGCTTTTGATCCTGCTCGTAGATTTTACCGTCGGTCGCGCGGGTGGGTGAATACTGGCCCTTTTCGATGGACAGGGTCAGGGACTGGCTGTCCCGCCTCAGCCGGAACAAGTGCCCGTTCCATGACCAGATTTCCGTAGTGTCCTCCACCACCGGCTGCCCGAGTCTTTGGATCAATTTCGTACGCGCCGTGCCCTCGTCCTGGCGGAGATTCTTGTCCAAATCGACAAGCTTGCTGTTGGAATAGCCGACGGCATTGACCAGATCCGCCTGATTGAGAAAACCCAGCACCACACGCTGCACCCGGCCTTCATTGCAATAAAGGTCCATGGCGTAAAGCTTCACTCCCAGCACATTTCTCTGACCGTAAAAGCTTCTCCTGTAAAATTCACCGGCCCCATTGGCGGTACCCTCCAGGTCCAGGCGCTGGGCCGTGTCTTTGGCTGTATCGTTCCAAAGCGATTCCGAATTCCAGAGCGGAATGCCTAACAATTCATTCAATCCGTAAGCCTGAACCCTGGACAATCCGGCCCACAGAATAAGAATGACGGCGATTGCGGCTTTCATCGGTCCGCCCTATTTCCGGTCGGGCATCACCTGCGAAACCATGCGCTGGATGCCTTCACCGGCAAACTCGCTCGTCGGATAAAGGCTTTGCGCCTTCAAGTACCAGGCCAGACTCGAACCCACCTGGCTGTTACGCTCCAGTTTCTGGGCCGTGCGCAAACTCCGCACAAAGTCCGAGGCCTGCGTCGTCAGATCCGCCCGCACCTGGTTGAGCTTGTTGTCCTCGGGAAATTTCTGGAACACCCGCTCCACATTTTCCCAAGCCCCCGCGTAATTGCCGGCCTTGGCAATTTCATTGGCCCGGATGATCCCGCTCTCCACCAGTTGCATGTCATCCAGAATCTTGCGCAACTGCTCCTGTTGGTCGGGAAAAAGGGCGGTGGCGGCGATGTAACGCACCTTGTCGTCAAAAATCTGCCGGTAGTTTTTCTGGGCAATGAGCCGCTGCAGATCGGACAGCGCCTGCTGCTGCACATCAGCCTGATTGAAGATGGAACCGGAAATCTTCGCCAGATCCGGGTTGCGCGGCCAGATTTCCGTGGCCGCTTTCAACTCGGTTTCCAGAGTGGCCCGGTCCCCGCTGGCCGCCGCCACCCGCGCCTTGCTCAGATGCATGGCACTCACGGTGCGGGCGGTTTCTATGGCCGCCATCGGCTTGGAGGTGTCAAAATCCCTCGCCACCGCCTGCATTTCCTTCACCAAATCCTCGGCACGCGTGTAG
>Ga0075014_100000292_pt1 | contig 14160 bp, 14 predicted proteins | sample AleBraG_ABR_2014_FD_71472 | JGI IMG/M metagenome (GOLD analysis project Ga0075014, IMG submission 71472) | Freshwater sediment microbial communities in response to fracking from Pennsylvania, USA - Alex Branch Run_MetaG_ABR_2014 | ecosystem: Environmental > Aquatic > Freshwater > Creek >... | reverse complement strand
CGTATGATGCACCGTTTATGGCTACTCGTTCTTCTACCCGCCCTCCGAACTTAAGAGAAAAAGCCCAGCTCATGTCCGCCTCGGAAATCGAGCGCACCCTGGTCCGCCTCGCCCACGAAATCGCCGAGCGCAACAACGGCGTCACCGACCTCGGCCTCGTTGGCATCAAGCGCCGCGGTGTCCCCCTTGCCCAGCGCCTCGGCGGCATCCTCCAGCGCATCGAACGCAAGAAAATCCCTGTCGGCACCCTCGACATCTCCCTCTACCGCGACGACCTCTCCACCGTCGGTCCCAAGCCCGTCGTCAGGAAAGAAGAGATCGGTATCGAGGTCACCGACAAAGTCATCGTCCTCATCGACGACGTTCTCTACACCGGACGCACCACCCGCGCCGCCATGGAAGCCCTTTTCGCCCACGGCCGCCCCAGCCTTGTCCAGCTTCTCGTTCTCATCGATCGTGGCCACCGCGAGCTCCCCGTCGAAGCCAACTACATCGGCCGCAAAGTCCAGACCACCGACAACGAAATCATCGAGGTCAAGCTCAAGGAGATCGACGACAGTGAACGTGTTCTGCTAGTCGAACGTGCCGGATAAACACGTATGACACAGCCAGCGCGCGGCTCATTACTGGGAATCGAACAACTCGAGAAGCGAGACATCGACGGCCTTCTGAAACTCGCCCGCCGCATGAATCCCGACACCACCCGCCCCCTGCTTAAAGGCAAGCGCATCGCTCTTCTTTTCTACGAAGCCTCCACCCGCACCCGCACGTCTTTCGAGCTTGCCGCCAAGTGTCTCAGCGCCACGACTACGCTCATCCAGACCATGGGTTCCAGCATTGAAAAAGGAGAATCCCTCCTCGACACCGGCTACACCCTGCGCGCTCTCGGAGCCCATGCCATCGTCATCCGCCACCCCTGCTCCGGCGCCCCGCACGTCTTAGCCCGCAATCTCGACATCCCGGTCATCAACGCCGGTGACGGCATGCACGAGCACCCTTCGCAGGCCCTGCTCGACGCCTTCACCATCCTCCGTCGCAAGAAAAAATTCACCGGTCTGCAGATCGCCGTCATCGGCGACATCTTCCACTCCCGCGTCGCCCGCTCCAATATCCATCTCCTGAACAAACTCGGCGCAAGAATGACCCTCTGTGGCCCGCCCGAGCTCGTTCCCGACGTCGCCACCACTCTCGTCCCCGGCCTCCGCCTCACGCGCCACATCGAAGAAGCCCTGCGGGCCGCCGACGTCATCATGCTCCTGCGCGTCCAGAAAGAACGCCTCGCCGGCCTCAAGATCCAGCTCAACGACTACGTCACCCGCTACCAGATGACTCCTGCGCGCCTCAAACTCGCCAAGCGCGACGCCATCGTCATGCACCCCGGCCCCATCATCCGCGGCCTCGAGCTCGACGGCGACCTCGCTGACTACCCCCAATCCGTCATCACCGAAGAAGTCCACAACGGTGTCCCCGTCCGCATGGCCATCCTAGCCCGCGCCCTAGGTCGCGCAAGATGAGCGTCAACTTCCATGTCGCGAATCTCGATGGTTGCGCGACACAAGCCGGGTGCCCCACCCAAGCGCCTTTTGCTTGGGTGGGGATTTCCAGGCTTGAAAAGAATGCGAGTGCCTCACCCTTGTCGCGTTTTTTGCCACAGGGTGAGAATCGCCACCGTACACCCTTCGATCGCGCCGAGCGATCCTTATTCCCGGCAAGAATTCCCTCGAACTGGACGCACGGGCGTCTCGCCCGTGCCACTGCACCGAATCTGCGATCTGAACTCTGCAATCTGAACTCGTGCCCAACGGCCCTTCCCACCTCCGCGGAAAGGAATTTCGCGTGAACCAGCGCCCCAAGTCCCTCCTTATTAAAGGTGCCCACCTCATCGACCCCGCCGCCCAGCTCGACGCCCCCATGGACCTCCTCCTCCGCGACGGCATCGTCGCTGAGCTAGCCCCTCCCGGCAAAATCCGCGCCTCCGCTGACGAAAAATTCGACGCCCGCGGACTCATCGTCGCCCCCGGTTTCATCGACCTCCACGCCCACCTCCGCGAGCCCGGTCAGTCCTACAAGGAAACCATCGCCACCGGGACCGCCGCCGCCGCCGCCGGAGGCTTCACCTCCGTCTGCTGCATGCCCAACACCGCCCCGGTGGTCGACTCCCCCGACCTCGTCGCCTGGGTTCTGAATCCGGAACGAGCCGCCGTCATCAACGTCTTCCCCGTCGCCGCTGCCACCGAAGCCAGCCAGGGCCGCTCCCTCACCGACTTCCGCGCCCTGCAGCGCGCCGGAGCCGTCGCCGTCACCGACGATGGCAAGCCCGTCCTCGATGACACCATCATGCGCGACGCCCTCCGCCTCTCCGCCGAGGTCAATCTCCCCCTCGTCCAGCACGCCGAAGACACCCGCATGACCGAAGGCTGCCCCATGCACACCGGCGCCGCCGCCTTCCGCCTCGGCCTGCGCGGATCCACCACCGCCGCCGAAGCCACCATCGTCGAGCGCGATGTCCAACTCGCCCAGGCCACGAACGGCCGCCTCCACGTCGCCCATCTCTCCACATCCGATTCCCTGAAAGCCGTCCGCCGCGCCAAACGCGCCCGCGCCCGCGTCACCTGCGAGGTCACTCCGCACCACTTCACCCTCACCGAGTCCGACATCCGCGACTACGACGCGAATTTCAAGACGAACCCGCCCCTGCGCACCGCCGCCGACATCGAAGCCATCCTCGTCGCCCTCGCCGACGGCACCATCGACGCCATCGCCACCGACCACGCCCCCCACGCCCGCTACGAAAAAGAAATGGAATTCGAGCGCGCCGCCTTCGGCATCACCGGCCTCGAAACCGCCCTCGGCCTCACCCTGAGCCGTCTCTACAAAGACCAGCGTCTCCCGCTCTCCCGCATCGTCGAACTGTTCACCGCCGGCCCCGCCCGCGTCTTCAACCTCGCTGGCCGCGGCACTCTCGCCAAGGGCGCCCCTGCCGACGTCACCCTCTTCGACCCCAAGAAACGCTGGACCTTCGCCGCCGCCAAGTCCCGTTCTAAATCTAGAAATACCCCCTTCGATGGCGCCCCCATGCTCGGCAAAGTGATCGCCACCGTCGTCGCCGGCACCGTCGTCTATCGCGCCGACTAGTGCAGAAACCTGGGCGCCTTACGGCCCGCACAAAAAGGAGACCCCTCATGCCAAAAATCACACCCTTCCTCTGGTTCGATGGCCGCGCCGAAGAAGGCATGAACTTCTACGTCTCCATCTTCAAGAATTCCAAGGTCGGAACCGTCTCCCGCTACGGCGACGCTGGCCCCGGCCCCAAAGGCTCTGTCATGTCCGCCACCTTCACCCTCGAAGGTCAGGAATTCATGGCCCTCAACGGCGGCCCCATGTTCACCTTCTCCCCTGCCATTTCCTTCTTCGTCAGTTGCCAAACCCAGGCCGAAGTCGACGACCTCTGGGAGAAACTCTCCGCCGGTGGCGAAAAATCCCGCTGCGGCTGGCTCAAAGACAAGTTCGGCGTCTCCTGGCAAATCGTCCCCTCGGTCCTCGGCGAACTCCTCGCCGACAAAGACCCCGCCAAATCCCGCCGCGTCATGCAAGCCATGCTCAAAATGGCCAAGCTCGACATCGAAGCTCTAAGACAAGCCGCTGCCCAACCCTGAGATGGACGCGCCCGCCGCGCAGCACAAGTGCTGCGCCTCGTTTTGCAGCCTGCGTTTTGCAACCGTGAAAGGACGCTTGATTAGAACCGCAAGTTCGGATTGGTATTGTTTCAGGGAGTTATGGGACTGGAGTGCGCTGTTGGCTGCGGGGCTAGTGCTTTGCAGAGCTCCCGTCTCAGCCAACGGCCTCGGTATAGAGTTGCTGCGCCTTCAGAGGGTCATCTTCCCACGGCAGAAGCTTTGAAACCCCGAGCTTGTCCTTGATTTTTTCGTCGGCCTTGCTGATCTGGAACTCGTCGATCATGGCGGTCAGGATTGTTTCGTATGACTTAATGCAACTTCCGATGGCTACACCCGCCATGTGAGTGAAGGTCTCGGCCTTGAGATTGGCCACGCCGGTGAGCCCGGAATGAACCTGCCAACTCATCCGTGGTTGCTCGACCTCGTAAACCTCTTCATATGCCAGGCCAGCGAGAATTGAGCGGCGGGCAAGATTCATGTTCGCAAAGCCGTCGACCTTCCCGGCGCCGGGCCAAAGCTTGGCCTTGGTCGCTTCGATCCGAACTTCTTCTGACGTGATGAACGACTGATAAATGGTGTCATCGACAATGGAACTCGGGTGGTTGTGCTTGAACTTAACGATCTTTCGTGCGCAACGAAGCTTCTCGACATCGATGAAAGCAATCATCTTTTCGACGGCGTTGGGGATCTTGTCGATAAGTTTCAGGTCCACCGACATCTCGAAAAGGCTTCGAGCGATCATAGTGATGGCTTGAAAGTGCTGACGGCTGTTCAGCTTCGACAGGGACATGACGTTCGCAGCCGTGCGCCAGTAAATGAGGATGAAGCACTTCTCGCGCTCGGAGGGTGCAATTAGGCCGCGTATGATCCCGCGGACCTCCAACTCATCAAACTGCATCATGCTGGTGAGGCCGGCAAACAGGCGCTGCGCGGTGTCGCTAGTTGGGTTAGGAGTTACCGAAACTTGGCTGGTCGTGCACATCCTTAAAGTTTAACCCGTCCAGGATGACCAAAACGAAGTCGGAATTCCGCTTAGGCAAACATTCCGGTTACTCACTTAACGCGTAACCTACGCAACATTGGCGCGGACCGTGACCGGCCCTGGGAAGTCGGCTAGGGGGAAACCAGACGTTCTAGTCAGGGCTTGCCGATTTCCGCTGGGATGCGCTGACCCGCCGCAAAGAAATCTCGCCTTAGGTTAGCGCTTATGAGACGTCACGCCGGGAGGGATGCGTGACTTGAGCCCAGCGCTTCAGTGGAGGGTCAAGCGTAGGAACGGGCGTCTACGCTGCAACCTACATTCCATTCTAACAATGACGCTGATCTCAAATTGCAAACGGGGCGCAACGCCTCCCCGCCCCCCTACTCTTCCTCTTCCTTCACCTCACCCCGCTCCGCCTTCGCCTTCTCAATAATCTTCTCCTGCAACTGCGCCGGCACAATGTCGTAATGATGCATCTCCATCGTGAAGCTCCCGCGCCCCTGCGTCATCGACGTCAGATCCGGACCATAACTCAGCATCTCCGCCATCGGAACTTCCGCCCGCACAATCGTGTTCCCGCCCTTGTTATCCATCCCCTGGATGCGCCCCCGCCGGCTGTTCAGATCGCCCATGATCGACCCGGCAAATTCATCCGGAATCGTAATTTCCGCCGACATCACCGGCTCCAGCAGCGTCGGCTTCGACTGCTCCATCGCCTTCCGGAATGCGATCCGCCCCGCCATCTTGAACGACAGTTCGTTCGAATCCACATCGTGATACGACCCGTCGTACAGCGTCACCCGGAAATCCACCACCGGATACCCCGCCAGGTACCCCCGCGCCGCCGCTTCCACAATGCCCTTCTCCACGGCCGGAATGAAGTTCTTCGGAATCGACCCGCCGAAAATGTCGTTCACGAACTCGAAGTTCGCGCCCCGCGCCAGCGGCTCCATCTTGATTTTGCAGTCCCCGTACTGCCCGTGCCCGCCCGTCTGCTTCTTGTGCCGCCCCTGCACATCCGCCTTCCCGCGAATCGTCTCGCGGTAGGGAACTTTCGGCGCTTTCAGATTCACTTCCGCGTGGTATCGCTTTTTTAGACGTGAAACGGCCACTTCAATATGCTGCTGCCCCGTCCCCGCAATCAGGAATTCGTTGGTCTGGGGATCGCGGAAGAACCGCAGCATGGAATCCTCTTCCATCAGCTTGTGCAGCCCGTTCCCCAGCTTGTCTTCGTCCGCCCGGCTCTTCGGCTCCACCGCGAAAGTGATCACCGGCTCCGGCAGCTTCACCGCCGGATACTCAATCGGGCTCGCCTTGTCCCCCAGCGTATCGCCCGTCAGCGTGTCTTTCAGCTTGGCCACCGCCCCAATATCCCCGGCATGCAGCTCGTTCACCGGCACCGCCGTCTTCCCCTGCATGATCGAAATGTGCGAAAACTTTTCCGCCGTGCTCCGCGTAAAGTTCTGCAGCGATGACTCGTTCTTCAGCACCCCCGAATACACCTTGAAGTGCGTGATCCGCCCCGCAAATGGATCGCTCACCGTCTTGAAGACGAACACCGACAGCGGATCCGTATCGCTCTCCTTGCGCATCGGCGGCTCCCCGTTCCCTCCCGCCTGCCCCCGGATCGCCTCATGCTCAATCGGCGCCGGCACATAATCCACGATGAAGTCCATCAGCTTGTCGCAGCCCACGTTCCCCAGCCCCGACGTGTACACCACCGGAAACAGACGGTCCTCGCGAATCGCATCATGCAAAGCCGGAATCAGGTGCTCCTCCGGAATCGTTCCCTTCTCGAAGAACTCTTCCATCAGCTCGTCCTTGCCTTCCGCCACCAGTTCCACCAGCTTCTCGTGCGCCGCCTGCGCCGCCTCTTTCAATTCCGCCGGAATCTCCACTTCCTCGCCTTTGCCGTTGCCCCCCAGGTCGTACGAGTAAGCCTTCATCCGTACCAGGTCCACCACGCCCTTCAGATTCTTCTCGCTCCCAATAATCAGCTGCAGCGGCGTCACCGCTCGCCCAAACGCTTTGGTCAACGAGTCCAGCAAACGATTCGCATCCGCCCGCTCCCGGTCCATCCGCGCCGCGACAATCACCCGCGGCAGCTGGATCGCCTCGCAATCGTTCCACACCCGCGACGTCACCACTTCCACTCCCGCCACTCCATCCACCACCACCAGCGCCGTATCCACCACCGGCAGCACCATCTTGGCTTCGTGCACAAACATGCTGAAGCCCGGCGTGTCGAGCAGATTGATTTTCGTCTTTCCCCACTCCGCAAACGCCGCGCCCGTCGCCAGCGACATCTTCCGCCCGATCTCCTCCTCGTCGTAATCCGTCGTCGCGCTGCCGTCATCCACCCGCCCCAGCTTCGGCGTCGCGCCCGCCGTGTACAACATGGCCGAGATGAGCGATGTTTTCCCCGAGTGACCGTGGCCAATCACCGCCAGGTTCCTGATATTGCCGCTTTCATAAACTTTCACGTGTGGCTCCTTGATTCAGCCGTAACCCGGGCCGGGCTCGGAAGGAAGGTAACTGCGGGGCTCCGAAGCAAGGGCTGGGCTGGCAGGACATCCTCAAAGGGAAGAATGCTAGCACACGCCGCCAGCCCTCTCAACGGCACCCGTCACATCCTCGTCGTCTCTCCCCGCCTGCCTCCGCCTCCGCCCCAAAAACTCAAAGGGAGACATGCTGATCTGAGCATGTCTCCCTTAAGGCGAACGGCGTTCTCTCCTACGTGGGGGTAGGTCTTAGCGCAGTTCGGCTACTCCAACTTTTCCCGCGGCCGGCGGCAGGTACACCCTCAGCCAGGGCCGATGCGAGTCCACCATCCCCTCCGCGGCCGCATTCCGCTTCACCGCGGTCGCGCTCTCTCGCTCCACCCGCATTCGCCCCAGCCATCCCTGCACCGCCGACCTCAGCTGCCGCACCCTATCCAGCGTCGAGAACGCCACCACCCCGCGCGGCGAACTCGCTTGCTTCATCCACATTTCCCGGATCTCGTTTGCCTTCTGGTTGGCTTGTGTCTGCGGCATGGCGTTCCTCCCAGGGTGAGTGAGCTCTTCGAAAAAGGAGAGCATGTTCCCCCAACATGCCCCCCTCGAGGTATTGCCAGACTACTTCTTCCCTTATTGCAAACCGGCTGCCAACATCCTCACTGGCATAGTGTCGATCGCCTCCCGTTTGTTTCCTTCGACTTGCACGTTCCAGCAAGAATTTCCCCCCGCCCTGCAACGCTCCCGCCCCCTCCCGCACTAACCATACGGTTAGCGCCTCCCGCAGTTGGGTTAATCCGAAACACCCGCGTGCACGATCCGCCCCGATTGTGCTAAACAAACAGCACCACCTGCGGCCTATGGGAGCCAGAATCATCGGAATTGCCGGACCTCTGAAGGGCAGAACTCTCGATCTGCCCGAAGGCGAAGTCTCCATCGGACGCGAGCCCGTCAACCAGCTCAGCGTCCCCGATCCCGCCCTCTCCCGCCAGCATTGCATCCTCACCCGCACCGGATCCAACGTCACCATCCGCGACGCCGGCAGCCGCAACGGCACCAAGGTCAACGGCCGCCACATCCAGCAGGCGCAAGAGCTTCATCACCAGGACCGCATCACCATCGGCGAATCCACCCTCGTCTTCCTCCATCTCGCCGCCGGCGATCCCACCCCCACCCCGTCCGACCTCGAAATCACCTCCACCGCCGTCGGCGTCACCTCCTCCCTCCGCGAAGAAGACGCCCTCTACCTCCACCCCGAAAAGCTCTCCGCCTCCGACCCCTCCGCCCGCCTCGTCCACGATCTCAACACCCTGCTCAAAATCGCCAACGGCATCGGGGGCATTCGCGACAAAGAAGCCCTGCTGTGGCAGCTGCTCGGCATGATTCTCGACGTCATGCCCGCCGCCCACGGCGCCGTCGTCCTTCTCGACGACAACGGTGACCCCGCGTCCGTCGCCGCTTGGGATCGCGCCAACGGCCCCGGTCACCCCGTCCCTCTCAGCCGAACGCTGCTCAAGAAAGTCGTCGAGGAACGCGCCGGCATGCTCGCCAGCGCCGTCGCTCCCCATCCCGTCCTCGGCAAGTCCGCCAGCCTCGCCGATGCCGACGTTCAATCCCTGCTCTGCGTCCCCCTCGTCGCCGCCGGCAAAGTTCTCGGCGTCATCTACGTCGGCTGCCGCGACCACTCTCTTCCCTTTGATAACGATCACCTCCAGCTCCTCGCCGGAATCGCCGGCATCGCCAGCCTCGCCTTCGACAACGTCCGCCACTTCGAGCAACTCCGCGAAGACAACCGCCTCCTGCACGCCGAAGTCGCCGCCAATCACGACATGATTGGCGACAACGCCGCCATGCGCGCCGTCTACGACCTCATCCGTCGCGTCGCCGCCACCGATTCCACCGTCCTCATTCAAGGAGAAAGCGGCACCGGCAAAGAGTTAGTCGCCCGCGCCATCCACGCCTCCAGCCGCCGCGCCGACGGCCCCTTCGTCGCCATCAACTGCGCCGCCATCACCGACACTCTGCTCGAAAGCGAATTATTCGGACACGAAAAAGGCGCCTTCACCGGCGCCATCGCTCAAAAGAAAGGCAAACTCGAAATCGCCAACCGCGGCACTCTTTTCCTCGACGAGATCGGAGAACTCGCCCCCGCCCTCCAGGCCAAACTCCTGCGCGTTTTGCAGGAACGCGAATTCGAGCACGTCGGCGGAACGCGTTCCCTTAAAGCCGATGTCCGCGTCGTCGCCGCCACCAACCGCAATCTGGCCCAGGCCGTCGAAGAAGGCGCCTTCCGCCGCGACCTCTATTACCGCCTCAAAGTCGTCGCCCTCACCGTCCCCCCATTACGCGACCGCAAAGAAGACATCCCCGCCCTCGCCGAGAATTTCATCCTCCGCGCCGCCCGCAAATGCCACGTTCGCCCCAAGCCGCTGTCCCCCGCCGCCCGCGCCTGCCTCGTCGGCTACGACTGGCCCGGCAATGTTCGCGAATTGGAAAATGCCATCGAACGCGCCATCGTCCTCGGCTCCGCCGACTCTGTTCTCCCCGAAGACCTCCCCGAAGAAATCTACGAATCCGAGCCCGCCGACGCCACCACTCTCGCGCCCACCGCCACGTCGTCGAATCCCGCCCCCTCCGCTCTCATTACCCCCACGCCCGCCCAATATCAGAACCAGGTCAAAGACCGCAAAAAACAGCTGATCCAGTCCGCCATGACCCAAGCCAACGGCAACTACCTCGAAGCCGCCAAAGCCCTCGGTCTGCACCCCAATTCCCTCCTCCGCCTGATCCGCAACCTGAAACTAAAAGAAACCACCGAATAGACGGAACGAGCAAACGACCAGATCCGAATTAAACCCGTATACCGCGAGTGGACGCACGGGCAGCCTGCCCTCGAGCGAGCGCAAGCGACCGAAGGGTCCCCGCCCGTGCCCCCGTGCGCGAGTCTCGTCCGCGCCAACTAGACCGAGGGTGCCCCACCCAAGCGTCTTTTGCTTGGGTGGGCTACGGCATCGTCCACCCCTCGTTCATTCCGAGGAGCGAACGCGACGAGGTATCCGTATCTCCACCGAGAACGAAGATGCAACCGACAGTTCCGCGAGCGTGGGAAACGAAGGCTCGGACAGCCCTCTGAGTTGGACCTGCCAAGTCAACACAAAGTGCCACCTTATGCTCTGCTGGAATGCTAAGATTTCTTCGCACATCTTCTGAGCGTCACCGGCTCCGGGATCATCCAAATTACTGGCGACAGGGGTTGCGGTATGGCGATTGGTCAAGAAGCGAGACTCTCAGCCGAGTTAGAGTTCTACGCCAGTCACAAAGCGGAGTGGCTGAAGCAGAGTTCAGGCAAGTACGTTGTGGTCAAGGGAAACCAAGTACTGGATTTCTACTCGAACTTTGAAGAGGCCTATCGAGCTGCCGTCGCTGTCTGGGGAATCGACACAGACTTCCTCGTCAAGCAGATAGTCGAGCAGGAACCGGCTTTCTTCGTGTTCTAGGGGCTCGCCAGGTCAGAATCGCAGGGAGACGCTTGGCCAAGCGAGATCCAAACCATAGTTTGCGCCAGCTCACGAAGTTCTATAAGACGAGTTTCGATTGCGATTCCGCCGAGGCACGGCTGCTGGCCTTTTTGGTCGACCCGGGCCGACCAGAGCAAGCGAATTGGCTGATGACTTCGGCCCTATTGCTAGCTCGACCATTTCTGCGAAGGAACGCCATGCTTCCGCCGTCTTCGGCGCATCTTTATGCCTCAGCGCACGACGACACCTCTCACGATGTTCATCATTCAAGCCGTGCTTGGTGGCGAAGACATCAAACGCCATATGTGCCGCTGCGACGTTGGGATCCTCGTATTCGAGTCCCCGCCCATGAAGATAATCGATGGTGCAGTCCAGAGCCTCCGCAAGCTTGTCCAGCGCATTTGATCCAGGTGAGTTCTTGCCGTTCTCGCTCTTTGTGATCACGGATTGGCTCAGGCCAGCTAGCTTGCTGACCTGTTCTTGGGACAATCCCTTGGCCTCTCTGAGGGCCTTCAAGCGATCCGATCGAAACGGCATCCTTTAGCAGCCTCCGGCGAACAATATCTAAGTTAATTCAGAATCCACACATAGGCTAGTTAGAATAATTATTATTCCAATTCGATAGTAATACGTGTATGCTTTTGAATAACGTCAGTGAGCGACTACATTTGAGCGGGGCGGCAAGGGCCGCTTGCTCATGACGCGCGACGAACTACATGAACTCGGTTACATCGTCCCGATTGCGACGGTACCGTCGATTCTTAAGAGCGGAATTCTTTCGCACCGGCGCGCGGAGAAAATCGCACATGAGTCGATCGCCCTTCAGGATGTTCAAGACCTGCGAGCAGGGAAGACCGTGCCGAAAGGGCGCGCTCTACACGAATACGCGAATCTGTACATCTGTCCACGCAACCCCATGCTCTTAAAAAAACGCGAGATTCACGAGCAAATCTGCATACTTCGGGTCAGCACGAGCGTGCTCGATATCCCTAACGTGGTCATCACAGATAGCAATGCAGCAAGCAAGTACGTTCGCTTCAAACCCGCACCGGTCGGCTTGGACATTGTTGATCGAGAACGCACATTCGCGCGCTGGTGGGCGCACCCCGATCTACGCGAGAAGTGGCACCACTCTGCCCAGAAGTGCGCCGAAGTGCTGGTTCCGGATGTTGTGCCTGCGCAATATGTCATAGGAGCATACGTTTCTTGTGATCGTGGCGGACAAACGCTAGCGGGAGTGGCACACAACCTGCCGATAACCGTAGACCGAGATCTTTTCTTCCAGTGAGGTATCCCATGGTCAAAGTGCTAATTGGCGACATTTTTGAATCAGGAGCGCAGACGCTCGTCAACACTGTGAACACCGTGGGTGTAATGGGGAAGGGCGTCGCATTGGGATTCCGCAAACGATTTCCCGAGATGTATGAAGACTATGTTCGTCGTTGCGAGAAACGTGAAGTCCAGTTGGGGAGACCTTATCTTTATCGGCGTCTCGTTCCTCCTCACGTCATTAACTTCCCGACCAAAGACCACTGGCGATCAGTTTCAAGGATCGACGATATCATCAAAGGACTCGAATACCTCGCGGCCCACATTGCTGAATGGGGCGTAACATCGCTAGCGGTCCCGCCGCTCGGTTGCGGTGAGGGCCAACTGGAGTGGCGTGTCGTAGGACCAACACTTTATCGGCACCTCGCCGATCTTAGAACCCTTGTCGAACTGTACGCTCCGTTCGGGACACCACACGAGGAGCTACTGCCCGAGTTCTTGAAACATCGGGAACCTGTGTTTGCGCGCAACAGTCACGGAGATGGGCGCCAAGCACAGTTCCGGGTGGAGCCGGGATGGGTTGCGCTAGTTGCGATTATCGAACAAGTAAGCAAAGAGCGATACCACTGGCCAATCGGTCGCGTGGGATTCCAGAAAATCGCTTATTTTGCGACAGAAGTCGGCATCCCGACAGGGCTCTCGTATCGGCGAGGCAGCTACGGCCCCTATGCGCCAGAGGTGAAACACGTTTTGTCGAGTCTCATCAACAACGGACTAGTTGTTGAGCGAAAGATCGGACGCATGTTGGCTACGGACGTGGGTCCCACGTATGCGGACGCGTTGAGGGGTTACGAATCTTTTCTCGAGCAGTGGCAATCACAGATCGCAAGGGTAGCGGATCTTGTCGTGAGAATGAACACCGACGACGCGGAGATCGCGGCAACTGTTCACTTCGCGGCTAACCGCTTGCGGGAAGCCAGTGGTCTACAGCCAACCGAGGCGGAAGTCTTGAACTACGTAAAGCAGTGGAAACTCCGCCGTCGGCCACCGCTGAATGACAACGACGTAGCTCTAGCTATTCGAAGGTTGAATGTTCTGGGATGGATTGCTGCGACACCAAGCGCGGACTTAGCTCTGCCTGAAGAGGCCATGATCGCTTGAAGTTCCCGGTGAAGCGCCTCTCACCCGCCTCAACACGGCGCGTACTTCCATCGGATTAGCCGCCTCCACTGTGACATCAAACGTCTCGCGAAGCCCGAACCTAGCACATCACGTCTAGACTAGGCTTCGCACAAATGCATAGATCAAAATGCCCGCGCCCACTAAACCCGCAAATGCGGACAACGGAAACACAATCTTCCAAGCGGACAGAAGTGGCCTCGTCAGCGCTTGAGATCGGGTCCTATACTTTCGTAGGGCTTGCAAAATATCAGCGTCAGGCAGGCTAACCGCATTCGCTAACTGAATTGAGAGATGGGACACGATCATCACTTGGAGAATCTCGAAGATGATGTAAAGCACAAGAGACACCGTCACGAACAGTGCCGAGGCGACGCGCGGTCTCGGCAAGAGATATTGCTTGGTGCCCGACCAAGCCGCGAAGAATCCGCCGTATCCCAATCCGATCATCACCTTGGTGTATGTCGAAGCTTTGTCATACATAGAGGATTGAAATTCAGAGAGTTCTCTTAGGAAGCTCTTCTGATCGAGTTCAGCCGTAACCGCAGGCATGCAATCCTCCAAGCACTCTTCATTGTACGTCGCCTTCACCCGCCAAACATCTCACTCACTTCCCCCGCCTTCACCGCCTCCGCCGCAAAGCTGAACGTCCCCCGCTCCCGCATCTCCCGCGCCGCCCGCAGAAACGCCCCCAGCGCCGTCCGACACAGCGCACTCCCAACACTCACCCGCCGCACGCCCAGCGCTCCAAGTTCCGCCAGGCTCAGCTGCACGTCCGGCCGCCCTATCAGCACGTTCACCGGGCGGTCCAGCGAGCGGACGACCGCAGCAATGTCCTCGCGCGTCGCCAGACCCGGCGCATAGAGCACGTCGGCCCCCGCCTCCTGATACGCCTGCAATCGCCGGATCGTGTCTTTGATGTCCGCCCGCCCGTGCAGGTAGTTCTCCGCCCGCGCCGTCAGCGTGAACGGAAAAGGCAGGGCCCGCGCCGCCTCCACCGCCGCCCGCACTCGCTCCGTCGCTTGCGCCATCTCATAGAT
>Ga0075014_100000291_pt1 | contig 14173 bp, 10 predicted proteins | sample AleBraG_ABR_2014_FD_71472 | JGI IMG/M metagenome (GOLD analysis project Ga0075014, IMG submission 71472) | Freshwater sediment microbial communities in response to fracking from Pennsylvania, USA - Alex Branch Run_MetaG_ABR_2014 | ecosystem: Environmental > Aquatic > Freshwater > Creek >... | reverse complement strand
TTCCAATACGGAATATACGTCATGCACCTGGACCAATGAGGGCCTGTGGCCCCCATGAACCTTCACCACTCTTTCGGCCATGGCCCGCAGGCGGGGAAATTCCCGACGCAAATAGGCGTGATGCGTTTCAACAATGTATCGGCAGAGTTCGTGCGGCGGCAAGGCGGCAGGATTTTCCCGTGGTGCTGCTGCGTCGCTCAATTCGGCTTCCAACTGTTCAACCACGCGTTCCACTGGAATTCCCCTGCGTTCGCAGGCCTCACGCAGGGTGCGTCCGCCCTGGCAGCAAAAATCTATGCCCCTGGATTGAAAAATGCGGGAGCGTCCGGGACGCTCGGCCACGAGTTCACCGACACAGCGTTCCGGCCAGGGTGTTCCCATGATTGCCGGGTTTATGGAGGAATGGCTCATGCCCGTACGTCTAGCAGCCACCTGGATTCCAAGGCAAGCAATAAAAGAATGTTTATTCTTTTATTGAGGAACAGAACCCCTGAGGCGGTTCATGACGGACTGTTGCGGCAGGACGGTCAAGACCATCGATTTGGTCTTCATGGAAAGGCCGGCTTGTTGATGAAATCCGGCGTGGTGGCCAAACGCCAGTGCTTGCCATTGTCATCCGACACCATCACCGTTGTCTCTCCCGCCGAAGCCGTACAGGCATGGGCATGGCCATCATCCTCAGGCAGGGAGGGAAGCGTCTTGTCGTTCCACCCCGGCACCCAAAACGGCCAGATAAAGCGGAAAAAGAGGGAGGCGTCGCGGGTCATCTCAAACATGGCACAACGCTCCTCAAAGGTCAGATAATGGCGGTTATGCACCGGATCATAGGTCACTTTGTGATGCCAGACATGATAGCCGTCGTTAAACGGAACCACAATGCTTTGATCGGCATTCCAGTCTTTTTTCCCGGCGTCTTTGGATACCATGCCGATGCGGTGGTTATAGGTGCCCGTATCATCACGGCAGACCAGCATGAGGTTGTCCGCCTTGTCACAGATGAAAGCGGGATAGGAAACACGCACCTGGTTGGAATTCCCCGCCGGACCCGGCCCGCGCGGGAGGTAAACCGGGTCGCTCCATGCAGTGATGTCGCCGGGATTCAAGGTGTGCGTGTAGGTGATGGGCTCAATGTGGCCGGTCATGACCACATGCAGATTGCCGTGGCTGTCCATCGTGGTGGCCGACCAGTTATGATCGTCCATCCCCGCACCCCCATAGCCGATAAAAACCGGGTCGCTGAATTTCCGGGTGCTGCGGTCGTATTCCCTGACAAAGGTGGGCACCCCATCCGTGGCCGGGCGGAGGGCGTCGGGATTGTGCCCCATGCCCTTGTAGGAAAGTTTTTTGGCCGGATGCCCTGCTGGAATGTGCAGGGATTCCAGCCACTGGGGATTGCTCGGCCGACCTGACATATCCGGGCCCTTGGGGTCCATCAGCGGCATGGAACCGTAAACCACATAGATTTTTTCACCCTGGGAAATCACGAAAGTGCTCTGGCCTGAATGCACCGGTCCGATCACCAGTGTCTCCAAACCCGGCCGCCCGATGGGAATCGGCTCTGGAATATGCAACGTGCCATCGGCCTGTTTCTCCGGCAGGAGCAGATAACCGTTCTGATCGGCGCGTTTGAAATAGCTGAAGTCTCTGAGCGTGATCACCGGCGGGTGATTCAAGGCATCCTGATTATAGGCCCCCATGAGCTCAAAACCGGAAATCGGTTTGGGCATTTTATACGAGGTCCACGGTTCCGTGATCCCCTTGGCATACAGCAGCAGGGACATGCGCTCGCCTCCCTTGCCCCCCTTCGTCACTTCAATCTGCATGAGCACATAAAGACCGCCCTCCTTGTCGAAACGCACTTCGGGTTCAACCGGACTGCTGCCGAATCCGTCCTTGTTGTTTTTACGGCAATAGTCCCGCACCGGAGCCATCAAATCCTTCTCCTGCCAATGACCCGCCGCATCCAGATATTCCAGGGAGGTCACTGTGCGGATATAAGCATTGCCCGCCGGATCAATGCTGACATAGCCGGGAGTATAGCGGGGATTATAGCCATGCACCGCCCGGGCTCCCTGGTGATAAAATTGCTCGGTCAAGGGCCGGCCGGGTTCGAGATTGGAAAGCAGCTCTGGTTGATCGTGATTGAGTACAACCGGCGCGTTGTAGCCGCCCCAGTTTTCCGGATTGTAATGCACCATCTCCTGGCTCACCGCTGGTCTGCGGATTACATCGCCCCCATTCCCCGCATCCTTGGGTAGCAATCGCACATCGTAAAAATACAGCACCGTCGCTGGACTCGGACAATGCTTCTTGTCCTTGCTGAAAAAATACAACCCCTTGACGTGAGTCCAGTCTGTCGGCTCGCCCAAAGGATCGAATTCTGCAAAAGGCAGGCTAATCTTTTTCCAGCCGCTCCAGTTGACCGTCACATCCAAAGTCCAGTAATCGAAATTGCGGGTGGCGGGATTACCCGTCCTCACCCCGACCGTGATCACCTCCCCGGTGGCTTTGGCGGAATAAACAGTGAGGGCCAGACTGCCGCTGGAACTCCAGTCGGCCGGCACGGCACGGGTGGCAATGGTGGGGTAACGGTGATGGTTGCGCCATTCGAGCAGCACATTGCCGCTGCTGTCCTTGGTGATCTTTACTCCCGCACAAAGCTCTTGCAACGTCATGGGCGGCCTCACCCAATCCCCGCGCTTCCTCCCCTGTTCCGCAGCCGGCATGTCGAGCTTCTGGCCCTCCAGAAATTCAAATGGCACCGAGGACCATACCCCTTCGGTTTTGGTGTCAATGACCGGCCCCGGGGTCGGGGCCGACTCCGCCCCGGCGCTGGCGGTCAGCATCAAAAAAAGTACCGGCACAGCGCCGAACATGAAGAGGTGGGTACGATGAGGGGAGGGATGTGCGCTAAAAAACATCATCCTCAAGCATTGCCATCTTGGCCTGTTTTACAAGTTCCAATACACCTGTAAGCAGAACACCACTCAAGTCACCCGCTCAATGTTTTTTCAACAAAGGCAGCATGCCGTCCTTCACTTCAAGGTAATCATCCGGCAGATCCCAGGCATTCTCGAATGTTTTGCAGGTGGCGGATGTCAGGCCGTCCGCTGTGGCTGTGAGGATGAATTTTTCCGGGCGCGTTTTGTAACCCACATTGCGGAATTCGGTTTCGCCATTGATCATGGGTGCCGATTGCAAATCGATCGTTTCACGGTCTTTGTAATCGCGGACCACAAAATGCACACGGGCCTGGCAGGCCAGACGGTGTCCCTCTTCGTCGCGGGCACTGATCACCACATAAAATCCCTTGCCGCGGAAATCCCCCTTGCCATTGAGCGGGACTTTTTTGGTGGGGTTGGTGATGATCTGCAGTTTTCCGCGCGCGGCGGTGAGTTTCAGCGGCTGCAGGGACAGCGATGAATCCGCAACCCGGATCTCCGCTTCCCCCGGTTGAGCCGGAGCGGTGAAGACAAATTCACCTCGCCCTTCTTTGATTTCGACGCCGGGCGGCAACGATCCCCCACCTTGCAGAGCCAGATGAAGCGATTGGTTGGCGGCTTTTACAATATTTCCATTCCGATCGCGGATGGACGCGGCAATTTTGACCGTGCTGTGACCATCCGCCAGCACCCGCAAATTCTCGGGCTCCAGCAGAATCGCTGTGGCTTCTCCCGTGCGGGCCCTGTCATCAGGATTCAAAACAATGTTGATGTGAGAAGAGACTGCGGCGTGATCGGTCTGGCCCTCAAATGTCACAGTCTCCTCGGCGGGTGTCAGCGGGTATGTCCCGGCTGGATCCTTGCCCGAAGCGGGAAACCTCCAGCCGGGATGCGGCTTGATGACGATTTTATTCGCATTGGCGTCGTAATACCATCCGTTCTGGTCGGAGGAAAACAGGATGTTTTCTTTTGTGTTCACCGGCAGGCTCACACCATCCAGTGTCACTTTGGCCGGCGCCAGCAATGAATGCACCTTTAACAGATAATCGCGCCGGACCGGCTTGCCCGTGTAGTCGCCCTCTCGCTTGCCCAGCTCGATCGCGATCGATCCTTCCCGGCACACGGAAGAAAAAACCGTGCTGGCAAACTTGCCCTGCTCATAGTCAAAGCTCCTGCCATCATCTTCATAGAGGCGCTGGGCCATTTTCCAGGCCGCGGGATAAATTTCCAGGGTGACAAGTTCAGCGGGGGATTGCTCCAGATAATGCCTCACCTGGGTCGTCGGAATGATGCCCCCTTCCTTCACCAGCAACGGGCCGCCGGCATAGGAAGGAAAGGTGCAATCAAACCAGCTATTGCTCCCAACCACAAACTCCCGGCCTGTCCAGTAGTCAATCCAAGTTCCCTTCGGCAAATAAACCGGCGTGCCTCGCTCGGCGGCTTTGGGAACTTCCACATCCACCTTGGAACGCGGGTGGTCACCGAATTTATCCAGCCCCACCGAGGTGGCCACCAGAAGCGAGTCGCCGACAAAAAATTGCGTGGCTATTTTGTACGTCTCCGGATCCGCCGGATATTCCAGCACCATGGGCCGCAGAATCGGCGTGCCGGTTTCATGCGCCTGACGCATGGCCGTATAAAAATAGGGATAAAGGCGGAAGCGCAGGCTGGCGTACATCCGGCAGCCCTCAATCAGGCGGTCGGCATAATTCCAGGGTTCGAACGTATAGGCCCAGCAATCATTCACCGGTCCCGCTGACATGAAAAAGTCCAGATGCCGACCGTCCAGATACGGGCTGCGCGCATCGGCATTGGCCATGGCGTGACCCGAAAGGGAGGCATTGAAAAGACCCCAGCCGGTGCCGAAATCACCCGCCCACTGGTAGGGCCAGCGTTGCGAGGCAATCGAGGCATTATACGCATGGAACTGGACCACCGGGCGGCGACCGGTGAGTTTTCGCCATTGCTCAAAAACCGTCTGGGAATAAAAGGTGTTCGCCACAGTGATGAGTTCCCCGGGAGCGCGGGTTTGGTCCGAAATTTCACCATCCGACTTCACTGCCGCATCCATCATTTCACTTTTGATGCCCCGGGGATAGGGGTCATCCTGCTTGAACATATCCACTCCCCAATCGGTCAAGGCTGCCGCGCGCTTGGCAAACCACTCCTGACGCACCTTCGGGTTGAGCAAATCTTTTTTCGGCGCCTCCCCCGACTCCCAAAGATCAAACTTATAACCCATCTTTTTCAACTGTTTGATTGTCCCGCGATAATCAGGGAAGAGGCCGGAACTCCAGACCCAGACCATGGAGTAAGGCACCTCCTCCCAGCCGGGCTCCAAAGCCATCACTTCGCAGGGAATATTGTACTCACGGAACTGGCGGGCCACCTCCAATACCTCCTCATCGCCTTGAAAATACTGGCAGCGATGTTCCATGCCCAGTGCCCACTCCGGTGCCAGTTGCGGTTTGCCCGTCAGATTGGTGTAGGAATCCAGCAGCACCTTGAAATCCGAGCCCACCATGAGAAAAAAATCCATGTCACCCGACTCCGTTTTGAGACTGAAGGAATCCGGCTTTGTAAAATCAAAATCGTTTTTCCAGGTGTTGTCGGAAAAAAAGGCGTAGCCACGGGGATTCATGAAAAACGGCACCGTGGCCTCGTCGTTGCGATAGCTGCGGGTGCAGGTGAGCGTGTTGCCGCGCGCATCGGAACATTTGCGCATGTAGCCAAAGCCGAAAAAATGATCCGCTGCGGTCATCTCACAGGAGAGCAGGGTTCCCCTGCCGAGCGTGACGCCGGCTCCCGGCAGCGTCTTGAACAACGATCCTCCCGCGGCAGTGAAAAGCTCCAGTGTGAAAGGTTGCTTGGTCACCACCAGTTTCAGAGCCCCGGTGCTGAGGATCACCGTATTGGCCGTGTCCTGCACCACCAGGGGCAGACCGGCCCAGGGCCAGTCCGTTTTCACAAAACCCGCCTGCACCATGAGAGCCGGACGCAGTTCCGTCTGGTCCGTCGCCTGCACCCGGATGATTTCCGGCCGGATCACGCTGAGGCGGACCATCCCCCGGTCGGATTTCAAGACCACGGCATTGCCGTCGCGCTGCACCTGGGTGATCCGGTTGATGACCCACCCCGGTTCCGGCGTCGTTGTCGCAGCCTGGGATGATGTGGAAAAATTTATTCCCGCGCTGAGAAACAGTCCGGTGGCCGCGAGGAAAATTACGCTTCGTTTGATGTGATTCATAATTTTGGATATCCGGTGTTCTGCGTTGTTCAATCGATCAATTCGCGCTCGATTTCCTCAAGCGTCTTGCCCTTGGTCTCCGGCAATTTTGCCTTCATGACCAAAAATCCCACCGCGCAAATGGCGGAAAAGATCCAGAAGATTCCGGCGGGCCCCATCCGGGCCAGCAGCGCCGGGAAAAAGTAGGTCAGCGTGAAATTGCCCACCCAGAGCGCAAAAACCGCCAGGGCCATGGCCGCGCCGCGAATCCGGTTGGGAAAGATCTCCGCCAGTACCACCCAACACATCGGCGCGATGGTGGAGGCATACCAGCCGATGGCAAGCACCACCAACACCACCACCGGGAAGCCGGTGACTCCGGCATAAAAACAACACCCCAGGACCAGGAAAATCACCGCCAATCCAGCCCAGCCGGTCACAGTCAGAAATCTCCGCCCCAACCGATCCACCGTCTGCAACGCCACCAGGGTGAAGACCAGATTGACCGCGCCCACAATGATAATATTCAGCATGATACCCGACACCTTGTAGCCAGCGGCGGCAAACACGTCTTTGGTGTAATAAAAGATCACATTAATGCCACACCATTGCACCATGAAGGCCAGCAGCACACCAAGCCCGACGATGCGTCGCACCCCCGGCTCAAGTAGGTCGCGGAAATCAACCTGCCGGATTTCATGGACCAGTGTTGATTCAATGTCGGACACCGCTCCTGCCGCGAATTTTTCACCACCCAACCGTGTTAGAATTTTCCGGGCCCGCTCAAGCTGGCCGTTTTTAATGAGCCAGCGGGGACTTTCCGGAACAAAGATCAAACCCGCCAAAAACAAGATAGCCGGCACAGCCACCAGCCAAAACATCCAGCGCCAGCCCTGCTGGCCGTTCCAGGACTGGAGAATATCCAGCGCCGTGGCTCCCGACGCCACCGGCCGCGCCACCAGCCAATTGACCACCTGGGCCAGCACAATACCGAGGACAATGTTGAGTTGATTCAAGGAAACGAGCTTCCCACGGATCCGGGCCGGGGCAATTTCCGCGATATACATGGGCGACAAATTGGATGCGATACCAATGGCGGTCCCGCCCACGATGCGCCAAAAAACAAAGATGGAGAAACGATCCGCCCAGCCCGTGGCCAGCGAGGAGACTGTAAACAACAAGGCCGAGAGAATCAGGAGCCGCTTGCGTCCGAAGCGATCACTCAACGCGCCCGCCACCAGGGATCCCGCCAGACAACCAATCAGGGCGCAACCCTTGGCCCAACCGATTTCCGAGGCGGTCACCAATTGAAAGAATTTTTCATAAAAAATATCCGCACCGCTGATTACAACCCAGTCATACCCGAACATTAATCCGCCCAGCGCAGCCACCAGACAGGCCATCCAAAGGTAACAACGATTGTAATCGCCCTCATGGGTATCAGACCTTGCGGACGAAGCTGGGGGAAGGTGCATATTTTAATTCCGGGCCGGCCGGTTCCATCCGGCGGAAAACAATGACGTGCTTTCCATTTCGTCTTTCTTACAGAAGACCTGTCTTTTTCACAATGGACGAAATCCGGAATAGTATGGAAAAAATTTTACTGCCAGCCCCGTGCTGCACAGTTTTTACGGCGGCCCTCCGCAGAATTCCACAGGCTCAACCCAAATTTGTTTTCCGGTACTCGCTGGGCGACAGTTGATTGATCCGTTTGAAGACCCGGGAAAAGTGAAGTGCATCCTCATAACCGACCCGATGTGCCACCTCTTTGACGGTTAAAGTGCTGCCGTCCAAAAGCTGGCAGGCCTTGTGCATTTTAAGGCGCGTGAAATAGTCCTTGGGGGTGTAGCCTGTTTGAGCCTTGAAAAGATCCGTAAAATAAGCCACGGAGACATTGGACATTGAAGCCAGCCGGGACATGCGCAGGGAGCGATCAATCTGACTTCTCATCATCTCGATGCTTTGCGCAATTTTTTGCCTTGTATCTGGAAAACCCACCCAGTTGTTATGTCTTCTCCGCACCATGGCTCCAAGGAGATGCGCCAGAGTCTGCGCCGCATAAATCAAATTCAGTGCTGTGTAGCCACCTTCCAACTCGGTCAGGATTTCCTCGAAAAGCACATTCAGCCGGGTGTCCTCCCCCAGGAAAACCAAGGGGGTGGTGGACGTGATGCCCAGCGCTTCCAAAAATGCCGGTACCTGCGACCCCGTGACGTGCAGCCAGCGAATGCTCCATGGGTCGGCAGCCTCCGCCCCGTAGCCATGCGGGATGCGGGCGGGTAGCACAAGCAATTGTCCGGCTTCAATATTGTAATGCCGTCCACCACATTCACACCAGCCCCGCCCGGAGGCACAATAGATGAAAATCGACTGGTTGGCCCCTTGGGGCCGTTCCGCCAGATGGCCCTGCGCTTTGGGGAAAAAACCTACCGAGGTCGGCAGCAGCAACCGGGTCAAAGGTTGGCGGGCCGACATTTCAATAACATCCTGCGGAAGCTTGACCATGCGTTGACCGGCAAAACCGGAAACCTGGCGCTGCCCCCTCGGGCCTTCGACTTTCAAGGGTCTGGCTCTCCGTCTTTTCACAAGCCAAATTCTACAGGTGTCTGAAATTTTCTCCATACTATTCCGGATTTCGTCCATTGTCGCCGGACTCCGTTTTCTGCCATCATCAACCTCGTGAATTCCGAACTCGTCCTCACCTTCCCCAATCAACTTAACCACATCCGCGACGGTGTCCTGGCTCAGGCGCCCACACTCAGGAAAGTCGCAGCGCATTATGCTGACGCCATTCAAAACGGCGGCCTGATTCATGTCTATGCCAATGGTCATTCCCGGGTTTCCGTAGAGGAAATGGTTGTGCGCATGGGAGCTTTAACCGGTTTTCACCCTCTCCTGGCCCACGCCCTGTCCAATTTCACCGATGTCATCGGCTCGGACAGCCTGCGCCTGAATCAGGCCATTGAAAAAGTCGAGGGCCTCGGCGCCATCCTGCTCGATGAAGTGGAGATCGGACCCCACGACGTCATCGTCGCCATCAGCGCCACCGGCCAGACCCAGGCCGCGGTGGATTTTGCCCTGGAAGCCTCCCGCCGCTATCCGGAACATCCCCTGGTCTGCTTCGCCTCGCGCGAACAAGCCAGTCAGGCCGCACCCAAGCACAGCTGCGGCAAGACGCTCTGGCACATCGCTCAGGAACATAAGCCCGGCTATTTTCTCGATAATTGCATGCCTATGGGAGACCTCTCCACCACTATCGAAGGAGAAACCGGCAGGTATGTCGTCTGTCCGCTGAGTTCCATCGGCTCACTCACTCTGGTCCAATCCTTGAATGAACTCACCCTGCGGGAACTGGATCGACGGGGCTACAAGCACATTGTGCTTCAAAACATGCACTTGGGCGGCTACGGTGTGAACTACGATGAATGGCTTGCTGACCAACGCCGTCGCTATAGCAAAGCGCTCTATAATCCGGATGCCACCCGACCGGCCAAAAGCTGAGCGCCCATGACCCCACGCGTCTATCTCATCACCGCCTCCACCGGCATCGGGGCGGAAACAGCCCGTCAGTTGGCGCAACTCGGACATCACCTCTTCATCGTCAGCCGCACAGAAAAAAATGTGCAGGCCCTGGTTGCGGAGCTGAAAGCCGCTGGCACCTGCTGCCACTCCCACACCGGCGACCTGACGGAACCTCAAACCGCTGCCACCGCCGTCGCCCTGTGCGTCAAAACCCTCGGCAGAATCGACGGCCTCTACAACGTGGCCGGCATCAGTGCGCGGAAATTCGGCGATGGACCGCTGCATGAATGCACCGAGGAAGGCTGGCAGACCGTCATTGACACCAACCTCACGTCCCAATACCGGATGTGCCGGGAAACCCTGCGCGTCATGCTCACCCAAACCCCCGACGCAGCCAACGGCCAGCGTGGCGTCATTCTAAACATGGCCAGTATTCTCGGCATCCACCCGGAACCCACCCATTTTTCCGCCATCGGTTATGCAGCGGCCAAAGGCGCGATTCTTTCCATGACCAAAGCGGCGGCAGCTTTTTACGCCCGGGACAAAATACGCCTCAACGCCATCGCCCCAGCCTTGGTACATACTCCAATGAGCTCCCGCGCCTCTGAAAATCCGGAGGTTCTGCAATTCATCACCCACAAACAACCGCTCAGCGGCGGCATGATCCCCGTGGAAGACGCCGCGGCGGCGAGTGTATTTCTTTTGACCGATGCCTCACGTTCCATCACCGGCGAAGTACTGGAAGTGGATGGAGGCTGGAATCTTTCTTGAACCCGGATTTATGTACTCCAAGCAACTCCCACCGGCAAAACATTACGATGTCATCGTCGTCGGCTCCGGGTCGGCGGGTGCGACTGCGACCATAGCCGCCGCCCGCGCAGGTGCGAAGACGCTGGTGCTGGAACGACTGCCTTTTCTCGGTGGCACCAGCACGGCGGTGCTCGACACATTTTACGGTTTCTACACCCCCGGCTCGCAGCCAAAGAAGGTCGTCGGCGGCATCAGCGATGACGTGATGGAACGATTACGCCGTCATTCATCCTGGCTCGAACGCCCCAACACGCACGGAGCCGGAACCGGTGTCACGTATCATCCCGAATATCTCAAGGTCGTCTGGGAAGATCTGGTGTGCGAGACAGGCGCAGACGTCCTGCTCAACGCCTGGGTGCAGGATGCCGAGGTCAGGGACCATGGGCTCCGCTCACTGATCGTCGCCACCAAGCTCGGCCTCAGGGCCTTCACCGCTGCTGTTTTTATTGATGCCTCCGGTGATGCCGATCTCTGCCACTTCGGCGGATTTGGTTATGAATTGGCCGGAGACATTGATCCGGCGCAAACCCTCACCACCACCTTCAAACTTTGCAACGTCGATGTAGCCCGCCGCAAAACCCTCAACAAAAAGGAATTTCATGCGCTTATGGCCTCGGCTGCGGAATCCGGCGCATACCACCTGCCGCGCAAGGAAGGCAGCGACCACATCACACCCGTGGATCACATGACTGCCACGATCATGACGCGCTTGCCTTCCTATTTCAAAAAAGGGGAGACCACCATCAATGCCACCGATCCCGAGCTGCTTTCCCAGGCTGAAATGGAAGGCCGCAAGCAGGCCATCGAATACATCCGGTTTCTGCGCGATAAAGTGCCGGGCTACGAACAGGCGCAACTCTCCACGTTCGGCATGCAAATCGGGGTGCGCGAAACCCGCCGCGTTTACGGCGAACACCGCCTGACAAAGGATGAAGTTCTGACGGCGAAACAATTCGACGACCAGATCGGCCTGTGCGGCGCACCGATCGAGGATCACCACGGCGGCGCAGACACCACCTGGGCCTATCTGCCAGATGGCCAATGTGTCGGCATCCCCTGGGGCACGCTGATCCCGAAAGGCGCGCAAAACCTGCTCATGGCCGGTCGCTGTTTTTCATCCACACACGATGCTCACGCCAGCGTACGTTCCATGGCCCAATGCATGGCAATGGGTCAGGCCGTCGGCACCGCAGCCGCGATGATGGTCAAAGAAAGGAAATCACCACTGGAAATTTCCGTCCGACAATTGCAGGAGACGCTCCGCAAAAACGGCGCCATCCTTGAAATCCCATGAACGGTCAACCTTACTATCTCGGCATCGACTGGGGCGGCACACGCACCAAGCTCGGAGCCGTTACGCCGGACGCCTGTTTTTTGGCGCAGGACGTCTTTGAATCCCCGAAAAATCTGGAGATCCATGCGGTGGTGGATGGATTGCTTTTAAAAACGCAATCGTTCATTGAAAAAATCGGCTACCCCCCACTCGGCCTTGGCCTCGGATTGACCGGACCGGTTGATCCGGACCTTGGCGTGGTGCTGCTCCCCGGTAAAGTCCGGGGCTTGGAAAAATATCCGATCGTCCCGCGGTTCGCCGGACACTTCCGGCTGCCCGTGCGTGCGGCAAACGACGGCACCCTCTCCATCTACGCCGAGAAATATGCGGGCCTGGCAAAAAATTTTAACTGGGCGGTCACCATCACCCTCGGCACGGGCGTCGGCTCGGGTGTGATGCTGGACGGCCGGATTCTCAATGATCCGCATTTTATGTTCGGCACACAACTCGGACATATTGTCATGAACACCGCCGATGACCGGCTTTGCCTCACAGGCGCGCGCGGCACCGGGGAAATGAACTGTTCCTCCACCGCGCTTGCCCTGGCTGTCCGGAGCGGACTGCAACGCGGCATTCCTTCCACACTCACGGAAAAATACCTCCACAATGCACATGCGATTGATTTCCACGCTGTGATCACCGAGGGCGTGGCACAGAACGACCCTCTCTGCCTGGACGAACTTCGCCGCTGGACCCGCAACCTGGGCTGGCTGCTGGTCAACGCCGTTCACGCCTATTCCCCACAGATTATTATTTTGAGCGGTGGCGCAACCCTGGCAGAAAAATATTTTCTGGCTGATGCACAGGCACATCTGAACAGGCACATCTTCCGTTATCCGCCCGGTGAAGAGGTTCCTGTCGTCGTTTCTCAAATCGCGGAACACGCCGGGGTACTCGGCGCCGCCATGATGATGAAAGTCCATCTGGAAAAAAACTATGAATGAATGGTCCCAACTCACCTCCGATGAAATCACGGCTCTGGACCGCCAATTGCCTGTCATTCTTCCCCTGGGCCTGGTGGAGGCGCACGGTCCGCATCTGGCCACTTCCGTGGACACCGATACAGCCGGTTTTTTTGCGCGCCGCATCGCGGAAAATACCGGGGCCATCCTGCTCCCGGTATTACCCTACGGGTTTGCCGACGAAATGGCGGAATACGCAGGCACTCTGGGCGTGAACGCAGACACCCTGGCCTGCATGATCACCGATCTATCCTGCCGCCTTTGCTTCCATGGTTTTAAACGGCAGATTTTTCTCAGCGGCCACGGCGCCAACAAACTACCCGTCGAACTGGCCTTTTACCGGATCTGGGAAAAACATCCCGATTTGCAGGCGGTGTACTGGAATTACTGGAGTGAAGCAGGATTCAACCAAATCTCCCATGCGGACAAAGGCGAAACCGAAATCGCCCTGGCCGTCGGCACGACCGCTCATATGGAGCGGGTGAAGGATTTTAAAGTGAGCAAACCCTGGTACCGCATCCGCTCGCGGGCCGCGATCTGCCCCGCAACCGGCGGCATCAACGGCCAGCCCAGTCTGGCCGACCCCGCAGAAGGTGTGCGCATCCGTGACCAGATCGTGTCTGTTCTTTCCGGGAAAGTACGGGACATCATGCAAAACGCCTGAGGCACCTTTCACCGGCTGACAGGTTGAAAAAATAATGGCAACTTTTCATACCCTGACGTGTTTAATCCCTTACCTATGAAATCCTACCTGAAACTGACGGCCCTTCTCCTGACTCTGGGAACGGGTGCAACCTGCATGGCCCAAACCGCCCCCGGCTCGACAACCACCAACAACGGCACCACCTGCCCCAAACCCGGACATGGCGGCAAACGACTCGAGCACATGAAGGAAGCTCTCGGACTTTCCGATGACCAGGTCGCCAAGATCAAGGCCATTTTTGAAAGCCGCAAGGGCCAGCCCCACGATGCCGCCGCCCGCGAACAAACCGAACAGGAAATCAATGCCGTGTTGACACCGGACCAGCAGGCCAAGTGGGCGCAAATCCGCGCCGAACACAAAGAACACCACGCCGGCGGCTCAACGTCCAACACGACCTCGGGCTCCTGACCCCGACGTCCGCGAACTTTACCTGTTGCAAACGGGAAGAAGAGAATCTCTTCTTCCCGTTTCGCACGGCGTCTGCCTCGGGAGATCCCCCTTTTTTGCATTGCTTGCAGGCTTGATTCCCGTAGGGTCGAGGCAGTTGCAACCAAAGGAGCGAAAGCCATGAAAACACCGCCTTCTTCATTCTCCCGCCGCGATTTCCTCAAGACCACGCTGACCGCTTCCGGCGCCCTGGCTCTCACGCCGTCACTGCACGCACAGTCCCAACCC
>Ga0075014_100000289_pt1 | contig 14214 bp, 12 predicted proteins | sample AleBraG_ABR_2014_FD_71472 | JGI IMG/M metagenome (GOLD analysis project Ga0075014, IMG submission 71472) | Freshwater sediment microbial communities in response to fracking from Pennsylvania, USA - Alex Branch Run_MetaG_ABR_2014 | ecosystem: Environmental > Aquatic > Freshwater > Creek >... | reverse complement strand
CACCGTGTCGTAGAGCGGAGTAGAGCGCGTGAGTATCGTTCCCGCACCGAGCACGGCGCGAGTGCGTACCAGAGTTCCTTCGTAGACGCCGCAGTTTCCGCCGATCAAGACGTCATCTTCGATAATGACTGGTGCAGCGTTCACTGGCTCAAGCACTCCGCCGATCTGCGCCGCGGCACTCAGGTGCACGCGCTTGCCGACCTGGGCACACGAGCCGACGAGGGCGTGGGAGTCGACCATCGTGCCTTCATCCACGTAGGCGCCGACGTTGATGTACATGGGAGGCATACAGACAACCGACGGCGCGATGTAAGCACCCTCGCGCGCAGAGGAGCCGCCGGGAACGACGCGGACGCGGTCGGCGACAGTGAAGTGACGGGCAGGGAAAGTGTCTTTGTCGACAAACGTCAGCGCGTCGCCGCTCTCGGCCAGTTCGCCGAGGCGGAAGCCGAGCAGAATGCCTTGTTTCACCCACGTGTTCACGAGCCACTGGCCATCGCGTTTTTCGGCGGCGCGGACCTTGCCTTGAGTCAGCGCTTGCCGGAACTCAAGAAACGTGGCGCGGGCGGCAGCCCGGTCTTCAATCGAAGGAAGCGACACCCAGTATTCGATAGCGGATTGGATCGAAATCATGAAGGGAAAAGATTAACACTGAGCCCCATCGCTTTGTCTGTGGAGGCCTCATCCCAGGCAAAGGATCGACGCACTCCGCCGGCGGCAAAGATCCTGCGCGCCATCAGGACGGCAGTTTCATACTAGGCACACTTGCATTCGCTGCGAATCAGCACGTTGGGCATCTGCTGCAGGACGCCGCGAGCTTCCACAATCGTGGTGTAAGGTCCGTGCCAGCGGGCGTGCGCGGGGTCGTGCCCCGCCGGCCTGCCCTTGCCATGATTGCACTGCGGACAGTTCGAGCGGTGCAGCACGGCCTTGCGCGGTCCTGCCTGCCAGTTTTCGTAGACAAAGAACTCGACCACTTCCGTCGCCGTCGCCGCGGTCTTCTCTACGAGTCCCGCTTCGGTCACGATGCGCTGCAGTTTGGAGCGCGTGTCGCGTTTCATGGGAACCATCGGGAGACGATATAACTCCTCGATCTTGCCCATCATGGCGAGCACTGCTTTCACCGGCATGGGATTCGACTCAATGAAGTTCGCCTGCATCAGCGCCAAGAACCTGCGGTGAATACGGCGGGCCGTATCCCAGTCGTTGTGCAGCGCAGCGCGTGTCATGTCGGCCATCTCACGGGGGATTTCGTTGGATGCGACTGAGATCACCCCGACGCCGCCGAGAGCAATCACCGGCAGGGTGAGGGAGTCATCGCCGGAAAAGACGCTGAAGGTTTCGGGGACGGCGTGGATGACGTCCGCGATCTGCGTGATGTTGCCGCTGGCTTCTTTTACACCGGCGATGTTCGGCAATTCGGCCAGGCGCGCGAGGGTGGTGGGTTCGAGGTTGACGGCGGTGCGGCCCTGGACCGAGTAAAGAATGATGGGTTTTTCGATAGCCTCGGCGATGGCGCGGAAGTGACGGTACTGACCTTCCTGCGTCGGCTTGTTGTAGTACGGCGAGGCCGACAGGATTGCCGTTACGCCCGGACGCGCGGCGACTTCTTTCGCTTTCGCCACGGCTTCGCTGGTGGCGTTTGAGGTGGCGCCGGCGACGATGGGCACACGTCCGGCCGCGACCTCGATGGTCGTGTCGATCACGTAGAGCCATTCGTCATGGGTGAGCGTCGGCGTCTCGCCGGTCGTGCCGCAGGGGACGAGGAAGTCGATGCCCGATTCCACCTGCCAGTTCACCAGATTGCGCAGGGCTACTTCGTCAATCGAGCCATCTGGTTTGAAGGGAGTTACAAGAGCGGTGCCGCAGCCACGGAGTGTCATAGGGTTGTCCAATCGGGGGGCGGGCGGCAGGCGGCAGGCTTGCGTCACGCTCCCGCGGTAGAGATATGAAGGATGTAACAGCACAGCATAGACCCGGCAGCAGTTCGATGCAACGGCCCCCGGCAGAAAAAGCGCGGCAGACGACACAAATAAAGACTGTTGTTGTCGCTATACCTGCTGCCAGATGTCACGGAAGTCGAAACAGCCTCTCTTGCCGCGGACCCACTCGGCGGCGCGGACGGCACCTTCGGCAAAGCCGCGTCGGGACTTGGCGTCGTGGCACACATAGAGGGTGTCGTTGAGCGAATCGAAAGTCAGTTCGTGCATGCCGACGACGTCGCCTTCGCGGAAGGAAGTGATTTCCAGTTCGCGTCGAGAAGCGTCTTGGACGACTTTCTGGAGCGCGAGCGCCGTGCCGGACGGGGCATCTAGTTTGTGGATGTGATGACGCTCGAAGATCTGACCGTGGTAGCCGTGGCGGAGGGCTTCGGCAGCGGTGCGCGCGATGGCGAAGAACAGGTTCACACCGAGAGAAAAATTGGCGGCGTAGACCAGTCCGGTGCCGCTGTTCTCCACGGCTTGGCGCACCTGTGGCAGGTGGTCATGCCAGCCGGTGGTGCCGATGACCATGTTCTTTCCGGCGCGGGCGCAGGCGGTCAGGTTCGGGACGACGGCGTTGGGCGTGGTGAAGTCGATGACGACTTCGACATCTCGCGATTTGTCGGCGGCAAGGGCGGCGCAGTTCGCATTGTCGGCCGAGCGTGCTACCCGGACGGTGTGGCCGCGCTCGCGGGCTACTTCCGCAACCAGTGAGCCGGTCTTGCCGTGGCCGAGCAGGAGGAGATTCATGTAGGGGAAAGATAAATGGAGAGCTGAGGTTTGCCAACCGGACATAGCTTTTCACCGCCGACAACGCGGAGATAGCCGAGGGTGGATTTCACTTGAAACGTGTAGATGCTGTGTCCCGCTCGATTCGGCCGGGGAACCTTAGTCGAACACTTCGGGGTCAAGATCGGAAAAGAATTCGTGGTGTAGAGTGGCGACGACCTCGGGCATCTGCTCTTCTTCCACCACAAAGGTGAGGTTGATCTCCGAGGCGCCCTGGGAAATCATGCGGACTTTGATGTCGCCCAGCGCGCCGAAAACGCGGGCTACGATGCCGGGGGTCTGGCGAATGTTTTCTCCGACCAGGCACACCAGCGCTTTGCGGCCTTCGTATTTCACGTCGGCGAGTTTGCCAAGATCGGCGGCGAGGGCCGGGATGCCATCAGTTGCGTCGACGGTCAGCGAAACGCTCACCCCTGAGATGGAGACGGCGTCGACTGCGAGCTTGTGGCGGTCGAAGGTTTCGAAGATGGTTTTCAGGAAGCCCTGCAACGAGAGGCTGCGCGCCGCAGCTACATCAATCAGGGTGATGCGCTTTTTGACCGCGATCGCCTTGAACACGTTGCGGCAGGCGGGCGCCGCGGCTTGCACGCGCGTGCCTTCGCACTTCGGGTTGCGCGAATTCAGAACGTAGACCGGAATATTCAGCTGAATCGCGGGCAGCAGCGTGGCCGGATGTAGAACCTTGGCGCCGAAGTAGGCGAGTTCGGCGGCTTCCTCGAAGCTGATGACCTTGATGCGGCGGGCTTCGGGGACGAGGTTGGGGTCGGTGGTCATCATGCCGTCGACATCGGTCCAGATCTCGATACTGTCGGCAGCGAGGCCGGCGCCGACAATCGCGGCAGAAAAATCCGAGCCGCCGCGGCCGATAGTAGTGGTTACGCCTTCCCGAGTTGCGCCGATGAACCCGCCCATGACTGGAATACGGCCTTTGTCGAGCAGCGGTTTAACGTCACGACGCAAGCGTTCGTAGGTTTCGTCGAAATGCGGGGTGGCGCGGGTGTGGGTGTTGTCGGTGACGATTACATCGCGGGCGTCTACGTGCGAGGCGTCCATACCCCGTGCAGTCAGTGCTTCCTGCATGATGCGGCTGGACAGGCGCTCGCCGAATGAAACGACGAGATCGCTGGTGCGGGGTGTGATCTCGCCGACAGCAGCAATGCCGCGCAGCAACTCATCGAGGGCGTCAAACTCCGCTTCCAGTTCGCCATGAAAGCCGGTAAAGACGCCGGTTCCGAGCAACTCGCTGGCCACGTTGTAGTGGCGCTCGCGCAGTTGGCGCGAGAGATCGAGGGCACCGTCACGATCGCCCTTTCCGGCGGCGCGGCCCATGGCGAGAAGGCCGTCGGTGACTTTGGCCAGGGCACTGACGACGACCACGGTGCGGCGCGGCAGGCGGTCGCGAACAATGGCGGCGGCCCGATCGATGGCGGCGGCATCCTGCACGGAGGTGCCGCCGAACTTCATGACGATCATTGTGGCAGGTAGCCTTGGGCCTGTAACAGCTCCGCGTTCAGCAACGCTGCGCCGGCCGCGCCCCGGATGGTGTTGTGCGAAAGCACAGTAAACTTCCAGTCGAAGACGTTGCAGGGGCGCAAACGGCCGATGGTCGCCGTCATGCCGGCGCCGCGGTCTACGTCGAAGCGCGGCTGGGGACGGTCGGGAGCATCCAGATATAAGAGCACCTGGTCCGGCGCGCTGGGGAGTTTGAGTTCCTGTGGCGCGCTGCGGAAATTCTTCCACGCGGCGAGGATGTCCTTGTCAGAAGCCTTGCGGGTGAGTTTCACCGACACGGATTCGGTGTGACCATCTTCCACCGCGACACGATTGCACTGTGCGCTCATGGCGAACGGTGCCGGCTCGACGGCATTGCCGTTGAGTGTGCCCAGCAACTTCCGCGTTTCTTCCTCCATCTTTTCTTCTTCTTTGGCGATGTAGGGAATTACGTTGCCCAGAACGTCGAGCGAGGCGACACCGGGATAGCCGGCGCCGCTGATCGCCTGCATGGTCACGGCAATCACCTTTTCCAGGCCAAACTGGCGGCGCAGCGGGGCGAGCGCCATCACCAGGCCGATGGCCGAACAGTTTGGATTGGTCACGATGTAGCCTCCCGACTCCTTGCGCCAGAGCTGGGTTTCGAGCAGCTTGAGGTGATCTCCGTTCACTTCAGGAATTACCAGCGGAACGTCTTTCTGCATGCGGAAAGCGCTGGAATTGGAGACGACCGCGCAGCCGGCTTTGGCGAACAGCGGCTCGAGCTCAGCGGCGATGGCGGCGTCGAGGGCGGCAAAGATGATCTTGGGAGCGCCTTCAGGCGAGTTTGACCAGGAGAGCTCCATGCCCGCGATGCGGTCGGGAATCGGTGTCTTCATGCGCCACTTGACGCCTTCGCCGTAAAGCTTGCCTTCGGAGCGATCGGAGGCGGCGATCCAGACAACCTCGAACCAGGGATGATGTTCCAGCATCTGGACAAACCGCTGGCCCACCATGCCAGTCGCACCGAGGATGCCGACGGGAAGTCTGCGGGAGGGTATGGACATGCCTCATTTTATAACAGCGGGTTCGTCAATCTGGGGCGAGTTGTCTCGTTCAGCGAAGTGCTTTTGAATCGCGGCGGCCTGAATTTTCGTAACCACTGCCGAAAGCGCTGCCGCGTCGGCCTGTTTCACCGCTTGGGTGCTGCCGAAATGTTGCAGCAGCCGGCGAACGGCGGACTCGCCGACGCCGGGAATTTGCAACAGTTCGGTGGAGCGGTCGCGCATCTGGCGGCGTTTACGGTGGAAAGTGACGGCAAAGCGGTGGGCCTCGTCGCGGACCAACTGAACCAGATGGAGTACCGGAGAATGACGGTCAAGAACAACTGGCTCGCTCTCCTGTCCGAGCACGTAGATGATCTCTTCGCGTTTGGCGATGGAGGCGAGCGGCTGGTTGATGACGCCGACGGACTCCAGCGCTTCAGCGGCGGCGTGCAACTGGCCGAGTCCGCCATCAATCAGGATCAGGCTGGGGAGTTCGCGTTTTTCTTCCTGCAGGCGTTTGTAGCGGCGGCTGACAACCTCTCGCATGGAAGCAAAATCGTCTACACCGATGACAGTCTTGATGATGAACTTGCGATAGTCGGCCTTCTTCATCTTGCCGTCTTCCCAGACGACCATGGAGGCCACGGTTTCGGCGCCTTGAATGTGCGAGATGTCGAAGCATTCGATACGTTTTGGCAACGACGGCAAATTGAGTGCTTCCTGAAGCGCTTCCTGAATTCGCCGCGAGCTAGGCTTGGCGACGCGGAAGCGCTGGTCGTAGGATTGCTTGGCGTTGTCGCCCGCCAAGTCGACGAGAGAGCGCTTCTCCCCGCGCTGCGGCGAGAGGATCTGCACGCGCGTAGCGCGGGCGCCTTCCCCCGCGAGCTGTTCCGAGAGCAAGTCCTCCAGCATCTCCCGGTCTTCGAACTCGACCGGGACATAAATCTTGCGCGGGATGTAAGGACTGCCGATGTAGAGCTGCTTGAACAGCGCGGCGAAGAACATGCCGGGATCAAGATTGCCCGTGCGGGTGGCGGAATCTAGGGGTTCGGGCGGTTCCGGCAACTCTTCCCAGAATAAGGCGCGCCGGTCTACGATGCGGCCTCCGCGCACGTGGAAGACATTTACGGCGAGCATTCCATTTTCGTAGTGATATCCGAAGACGTCGGAATCTTCGCCTTCGACGGCGGCAATGCGCTGCTTCTGCTGCAGTTGCTCCACGGTGGCGATGAGATCGCGATAACGCGCCGCGCGTTCGTACTCCTGTGCCGCCGCGGCTTGCTGCATGCGCGCCTGGAGCGATTGGGACAAGTCGGTGGGGCGGCCTTCGAGGAACAGACGAACGTCCTTGACGGCTTCGTCGTAAGTCTCGGGCGTGGTCAGACCCTTCACGCACGGCCCGAGACAACGCTTGATGTAGTACTGCAGGCAAGGGCGCGGGTGATTCCGCGTCAGGTCCACGTAACACGAGGGCACGAGAAAATGACGGTGAATCAGATCGGTGACGCGGTAAGCCAGGTTCGCCGGGAAGTAGGGGCCGAAGTAGAGGGCGCCATCCTTGCGCAGGCGGCGCGTGACGTAGACGCGCGGAAAGCGCTCGCCCAGGGTGAGCTTCACATAGGGGTAGGTCTTGTCGTCGCGCAGGAGGATGTTGTAGCGCGGCTTTTTCTGCTTGATGAGATTGTTTTCGAGGGCGAGGGCTTCTTTCTCGTTGGCGACCACAATCCATTCCACGTCGACGGCTTCGCGGAGCAGGGAACCGGTCTTCGCGTCGGCGAAACGGCCTTCGTGGAAGTAGGAACCCACGCGGTGACGCAGGCTGTTGGCCTTGCCGACGTAGATGACGTTGCCATCGGCGTCTTTGTAGAGGTAGACGCCGGGCTCGGCCGGGATGGAACGGATCTTGGTGTGGAGGTCCACTCCTCTTATTCTAGAAGAGGAGCAGATGGGATGTGCGCATCGAGCAAAATGGGGGTGGGACTGAAGGCAGTCCGTTCAATGACTGTCTTCGTGGAAGTTAACATCCATCAGGCCAAGACCCATCTTTCCCGTCTACTGGAACGTGTGGCGCTCGGGGAAGAAGCGATTATCGTCAAGTCCGGGCGTCCCATCGCAGAGCTTGTCGCTGTGGGGAAGGCGACCGCCAACCGCAAGCTTGGTTCTGCCGAATGGGATTTCGTCGTCCCGTCTGATTTCAATGCGCCGCTCCCGGGAAAGATTGAAGAGAGCTTTTGGAAGTGAGGCTGCTCGATCCGTTCCTGGCGAAGTATCCCGTTTCTCTTTGTGGTAGCCGAATCCTGAATCTTTTCAGTACCGAGCTTCGTCCTCTGCGCCCTGCCGTACCGGCCGGTATTTGATGGGCGAGGACAGCACCGTCGAAGTCGAGGTCATGCCGAAGGGCGTCAGGTGGTCGATTAGCGACTCCAGATGGCCGATGGAGAGAAGTTCTGCGCGCAGGATGAACGAGTCGGTGCCGGTGACGCGGTGGCACTCCATGATCTCGGGCATTTTTTTCATGGCGGCGGTGGCGGTGCGCACCATGTTGTCGCCTCCGGCAATGGAGAGGCGCATGAAGACGACGATGGGGTAGCCGGCTTTTGCGGGATCGACCAATGCATGGTAGCCGGTGATGATGTGGGCTTCCTCCATGCGGCGTACGCGTTCGGTGACGGCGGGCGTGGATAGGCCGACGCGGCGCCCGAGCTCCGCAAACGAAATGCGCGCGTTGTTTTGCAGTTCTTCCAGGATCTTCCAGCCAATGGCATCCAGCAATTTGTGGGGATCGGTCGGTCCCATGGAACTCTCCTACGCAGTCGTCAGGTGCAGCGGACTTACAGATTTGAAGGTAAGAATACGGCATAGGCATCAAAACTGCCACCGATTGATGATTGGTTCCGTGACTCTAGGCTTCGTTGAGGGCCCGGACCGACCTAAACTCGCTGTTAGAAGCAGCAGCCGCGTGGGGCGGCGGTTTGCCAGTGTCAAACACCATTGATAGCGGGCGACGATCGCCCTGCGGTTGGGGAAATCACGATGAGAACCGAACAAGAGGATACGGGTCCGGAGCCAATCCTGCCAGACACACGACTCGTGGCAGCCTCGCCGTTCCTGATCGAGCAGGATTACGCAGGGTATACGGAAGAGCAGCATGGGGTTTGGGCGGAACTGGTCAGCCGGCGGTGGCCGCAACTGGAGCAGCGGGCCTGTCAAGAGTATCTCGACGGATACAGCATTTTAGGCCTCAAGAAAGATCGTTGTCCCAACCTGAGTGACATCGCGGATCGTCTGGAACCGCGCACCGGCTGGCGCACGCAGGCGGTGCGCGGATTCATGCCGCACGAAGCGTTTTTCGAAATGCTGGCGGCGCGCCGGTTTCCTACCACGACCTGGCTGCGTGATCGCAAGTCGCTGGACTACACCCCTGAACCTGACATGTTTCACGATGTCTTCGGGCACGTTCCCATGCATGCGCACAAGGTGTTTGGCGATTTTGTGCAGTATTACGCGGCGGTGTGCGCGCGCGTTGCTGATCACGACATCCTGGAGAAACTGGGCCGTCTCTATTGGTTTACCGTGGAGTTCGGGCTGATCCGGCAGGATGGGAAAATCAAGTTCTATGGCAGCGGGGTGATCAGCTCACACGGCGAGGGCAATCACGTGATCGAGGCCAAGTGCCGGGTGCGTGAGTTTGATCTCGATGAAGTGGTGGAGACGCCGGTGAAGGTGGACGAACTGCAGAAGGTGCTATTCGCGATCGAGAGCTTCGATCAGATTTATGAAGCCATGCAGCAAGCGGAACGGAAGCTGCTCACGAAGCGAGCCATCGTGTAGCGCGCCGGTGGCGAGGCTCAGCCATCGCCCCGGCGGCTCAAAGCGCACTACTTCTTTTCCTCCGCGGCGGCGGTCTTCTTGGACAATGACCGCAGATAGTTCACCAAATCCCAAATATCTTCGGTCTTTACCCGGTCGCCCTCCGGCGGCATGTCGCCATGGCCGCTCTTGATGATGAAGAAGATTTCGCCATCGGTGCGGTCTTTCAGAGCGGCAGGATCGCTGAAATCCTTAAGTTTGAATCCCATATCTTTGGCGAGGTCGCCTTTTCCGTCGCCCGAGTCGCCGTGGCACATGGCGCAGTCGAGAGTCCAGCGCTTTTTGCCGCGCGCCAAAGACTCTGCGGTAGGCTTCACGGGATTGCCCTGACGGGCTGCTTCCTGGGGCACGGGAGCGACGGTGGTATTGGGCGTCGGCTTCTCGTCTTTGGGTTTGTCCTGCGAGAAGACCGGCACGGCCAGGAGCGAGAACAAGACTAATAGTGTTGAAGACTTCAGCACGACAAGCCTCCTAGTGAGGGGACAGTCTCTTACGCCCCAAGTTCATTCTACGACCTGCCGCCAGTTGTATCCAATGACGAACCGCACACTACCCCTGTGACATGGCGCCTTACCCCGCCACCGCGGCCCTTCGCCAGGCTCCCGCGGATCGGCTCTTAATCTCTCCATTTCCGAACCCGTCGCCGACGGGCCATGCTCCTGTAGCTGATTGTTGTTACTCGAGGGAAGCCGCTCTGTCTGCTCGCGAGCAACACAGATCGGGGAGTGCCAAAGCGCTCGAGGACCTCGAGAAACAGATCACGGCGAAGGGCGGTGTCGAGGCCGTTGGCGATGCAGGAAGCAGGTGTTGATCGCTGCGGAATCCGGACATTGGAGTCCACTAAGTCTCGACAACCAGCTGTCCTTTTGGTTGTGAACGGTGCCGACATCGAGGCGGAATATCCCCTGCTGATTGAGTCGTTTGCCGTTAGCGCCGCACTATCCAGAGTAACGTGGCGTCCGAGGTATCTCCGTAACTTGTGCAGTTGCAAGTTGAGAAATAGCCTTACTGTGGGCTGAGTATTGCCAGTCCCGGGAGTGGATTCATGGATCGGTCGAGGCGGCTGCGGATCGCCAGGTGGCAGGGATTCACCGTAATAGAACTGTGCGTGGCCATGCTGTTCATACTTGTGACCACGGCCTTCGCAATTCCAGTGGTGACCTCCTCCTTAAACGCTTACCGGCTGAATCAAGCGGTGACGTCGGTATCGGCCGCGATTCAATCGACTCGATACCAGGCTATTGCCACGGGATACCCGTACTCGGTTGTCTTCGATAAAGCGGGGGCGACCTTCCAGATCAAGAACGACCCGACCAATGTCGGCACCTTCGTCAACGTGGGCAATCCCGTTCCTTTTGGACAGGCGAACTGGATGAACCAAAGCACAACGTTTGTTTTCCGGCCTGGCGGCGCCGTGCAGTCTCCCCAAGCGGCCGCCAACGGCACAACCACAATGACCGTCACCTACAACGGCAAGACTGAAACCATCACGGTATCCGGATATGGACGCATTCAAGTCACACCGTAAGAGCCGCGGCTTCACATTGCTGGAGACGCTGATCGCAATCGCGATCTTGACCATTGGCCTGCTCTCCATCGCGCTGCTGGTGGCCCGTGCCACCGCCAGCAGCAACACATCCCGGTACATGAGCACGCAGTCGTTGCTGGCCTCAGAGAAGCTGGACGATCTGAATCGTCTTCCGGCATCGGATCCGGCGATCGCCATTCCCGGCGGCGCAACGGCAGGGAACCTTACCGTCGACACGAACCAGATGGTGACGGTTGGCGCAGTCACCCAGAATGTCGACTACTTCGACCAGATTCAGATCGCCGGGAGCAACGGTTCCATAGCTGAGACACTCACTTCTACGGACGCGGCGGGAGTGACTACTTACGTGACAACCACCCACACCCCGAACGGCACGGTAACGCAATCCGCTTCGGCGGCAGCACCCGCGACCCCGCCGGGCACGATTACATTTGGCCGGCGCTGGATTATTGAGAAGGACACACCCATTCCCGGAACGCGACGCATTACGGTGGTGGTGCGGGTGATCAATCAACCGCAATCGGTGCCATTCCAGATGGGCATGGTGCGACAATGACGCATTCTCGAACTTTGGTCTCGATCTCACGCCGGGTGCAGCCTGCGTCCGGCTTCACGCTGCTGGAACTGCTGATAGCGACCGCGGTTTTCATGGTGATTGCTGGTGCCGCGGTCAGCCTGTTCCGCCAACATGTGCCGTTGTTTTCTGCGCAGCAGAATCAGACGGGCGTCAACATTGCGCTGCGCAACGCTGCGGCGCAGATGCAGCTTGATCTGGTGAACGCGGGCACCGGCTACTACCAGGGGATCAATATACCTGCCTGGCCGATCGGTATCACGATCCAGAATCCTCCCGCGGGCAATGTTTGTTTCAACGCCGCCGCAGGCACCTATGGCCCCGGATGCTTCGACACGCTGAACGTTATCGCGGTGGATGGGGCGACGGCGCCGTCGAACCCCAGCGATGTTGCGGGCGCGTGCGTTGCGACGACTGCGACGACTTTGTATGCAACGCCCGTGGCACCTACCACAGCTGCTCAGCTGGCGGCCACCTATAAGAACGGGGACGAGATTCTGCTGGTAAAGGGCGACGGTTCGCAGATGACTACGGCGGTTCTGACAGCCGACGGTGTGGTTTCCAATGGCAAGGTGCAGATTCAGCACACCGCGACCGACGGCGTCGGCGTGAATGCCGGCGATCCGATGGCGATCGCCAACGCTGCCGACAGCGGCAAGCTGGGAGCGCAGTTCTGCAATACGGACTGGATGCTGAAGCTCTCTGCCGTGCGCTATTCAGTCGATGCGACCAACCCCGCCAATCCCATGCTGGTCCGGACCCTGGGTAGCGGTCAGGCCCAAGTGATTGCCGACCAGGTTATCGGCTTCCGCATTGGTGCCTGGAATTCCATTACCAATCAGTACGAATATACGGTCGCGAACTACAACTCGGACTGGAGTACGATTCGCGCGGTCCGCGTCTCGCTGATTGGACGGACGAACCCGGTGACGGGTGCGGCGGCAGGCTTTCGCAACACATTCGACAATGGACTGTACAAGGTGGAAGGCATTTCGATCGTAGTAAACCCCCGCAATCTGAGTATGAACTGAAGGAGTGAGGCGTATGCATTCAGCAAAACATCAGCTTCGAAAGTCTGGACGGCAGCAGCACGACCAAAAGGGTCTCGCCCTCATTTTCGCTCTGCTCCTCCTGCTTATGCTCACCGGGCTCGGCGTGGTCATGGTGATTTCGACCAACTCCGACCTGGCGACTAACGGTTATTACCGGGGATTTCGCGCCTCCTTCTATTCAGCGGACTCGGGTTTGAACATTGCGCGCCAGGCCATGATGAATCAGACACTGGCGGCCGTGCCTGCCACCCTCAGCCAGACGCAGCAGCCCATTCCGCCGGGAACTGAAACCGGCGTTGCCAGCTATCTGACGGCTGCGTACGGCTCCTATCAGTCCATTAGCGGATCGGGGCAGGCCTATGGTTCGTGGCCGGAGAGTTTCAAGATCACTTCCTTCACCATGGGCGCGCCCACTTGCGCGGTAGTTGGGGGTAGTGGTACCTGTGCCGCACCGACGGGCGCGGTGACCGGCTACAACTACATTTATCCTTACACGATCACAGCGGTAGGGCAGGCGCAGGGCACGGAGAAAGCTACGCTGTCGGATCGCGGCAGTCTGATTGTCAACGCCAGCCTCAACGCGAGCGCCTCCAAGACCAGCTTTGCCGCCTGGGGCATGTTCATCGACCAATACACGATTTGTGATGGCTCCACCCTCGTGCCCGGTACCATCACCGGGCCAGTATTTACCAACGGAGCCTGGAACTTCGGAACTTCCGGCAGCTACATCTTCACCGACAGTGTTGGCAGTGCCAATGCGAAAGCCGGCTACCAGTTCAGCAACTCGTGCGACCAGGTTGCCGGGACCTCCGACAAATCGGGCAGCACCACGATTGCACCCACTTTCCAGAATGGCTTCAACCTGGGTCAGCCCAAGGTGCCTCTGCCGCCGAACGATTTCAACCAGGAAAGAGCGGCTCTCGACGGCAAAGGCAGTGGCGGAGCGCAGGTAACCAATACCGATCTGCACAACAACATGAAAAACATCAGTGGAACGGCCTATCCCTCCACTGGTACTACCTCCGGCGTTTATCTGCCTTACAGCATCGCAAGTGGGACTCCTACGTTCACGGGAGGCGGAATCTACATAGAAGGCAATGCGAGCGTCACACTCTCGACGAGCGGCACCACGGGCGAGGTCTACACCATCACGCAGGGCTCAACTACAACCACAATTACCGTCAACAACTCGACGAATACGACGACGGTGGTCAGTGGCTCTACGACGCTCAACATCACCGGCGTACCGGAGTTGAAGGATCCAGGGACCGGCGCGAACCTTCAACCAGCCACCATGTTGTACGTGGATGGCAATATCACGGCGCTCAAGGGCCCTGGCCAGGGTGTAGCTGCCATCCAGGACGGAACGGCTCTTACCGTCACGGCTGCGGGCAACGTGACCATCACGGGCGACATCCTCTACAAGACACCGCCGGTCAGCCTGACAGCAAACCAGGTTCCCGGCACCCCGGCCGATACCCTCATCCCAGGAAACGACAAGGGACAGGTGCTGGGGATTTTCACGGCGAAGGGTGATATCCAACTGGCGAATGCGCAGTCGAATGGCAACCTCGAAATCGATGCCTCCCTCGCCACGTTGTGCGATCCGAGCGGCGGTACCTGCACCGGAACGGGCGGGCTGACGAATACCGGCAATGCGATCAATACGCTGAGCATTGTCGGAGGCCGTATTCAGAACCAGATCAAGAACATCAATTCGACGACGCGTAACGTTTACTTTGATCGCCGCTTCGCGCAGAACGGTTTTGCTCCGCCCTGGTACCCGTCGACGACCGTGGTGTTGGGCGGCGTCAATGGAAGCTCAGTGACAGCTTCCGTGCAGCGCGTGCAGTGGCTGAACCAGACTCCGTACTTCTGAGCT